>OCHC01001201.1_pt1 | contig 21272 bp, 10 predicted proteins | sample 1538641 | NCBI WGS metagenome assembly OCHC01 (sample SAMN04571714, study PRJEB22368) | human gut metagenome | biome: human gut; material: stool | host: Homo sapiens | place: Luxembourg | collected 2012-08-17
CTACGACTCGAAGACGGCCAACACCCGTTCGAGCTACTACATCTACGACGCCTCGTTCCTGCGCCTGAAGAATATCGAACTGGGTTACACGCTGCCCGTACGCTGGACAGCCAAACTGCACATGTCGAAAGTGCGCATCTATGCCGGTATCCAGAACGCCTGGACGCTCACGAATTTCCCGGGATGGGACCCCGAACGTCCCTCGACCAACATCGCGTCGGAGGTCTATCCCCAGATACGCATCTACAACTTCGGCCTCAACATCGGTTTCTAACACAAAACACGGACAAAGATGAAAACTTATCATAAAATAGCCGCATTCGTCGGTTCGGCGCTCATGCTGGGTTCCTGTGCGGATTATCTGGTACGCGAGCCGCAGGACGCACTCGACCCCGCCACCTTCTTCTCTTCGCAGGAGAACGCCGTCATCGCCGTCAACGGCATCTACAACGCCGCCCTCGAACCGGTCAAGGGCCGCACCTACGCCATCGACTTCGACTGTATGTCGGACAACATGTACAACTACTCGCGCAACCAGAACACGCAGGAATTCGGACAGGGCACCCACGGTTCGTCGAGCGTCTATGCGCTGAATTTCTGGAGCCGCGGCTACCGCGGAATCTCACGCGCCAACACCCTGCTGGCCTGGCTCGACCACTGCTACGAAATAACCGTCCCGACCACCAACATCAAGGACCGGCTGCGCAGCGAAGCGCTCTTCCTGCGTGCGTATTTCTACTCGGAGCTCATCGACTTCTTCGGAGATGTGCCGATGTACCTCGAACAGGTCGACCTGGCCGACAGCAAACCTCGCACGCCTAAAGCGCAGATCGTGGAGCAGATTCTCGGCGACCTGGAGGAAGCGGCCAGACACCTGCCCGTAACTTATGCCGCAGAGGATACCGGCCGCGCCACATGCGGCGCCGCCTTGGCCCTCAAAGGCAAAATCGAACTTTACAACGGGATGTACGCCCAGGCGGCCGAGACCCTCAAAGAGGTGATCGACCTCAAAGATGAGAACGGCGCACTCCGTTACGATCTTTATCCCCTCTACCGGGAGCTGTTCCTGCCCCAGAACGAGGACAACTGCGAAGTGATCTTCGACATCCAGTATATGAAGAACGCCTATTCGCAGGGACTTTCGCACCAACTCTACACCTTCACCTACGAGTGGAACTCCTACTGTCCGACATCCGCGCTCGCCGAGAGTTACTACACCAAGAACGGTTACCCCGTAAGTTGGAACGCCGAGACGCAACTCTATGAGAGCGCCGACCCGGCTTTCGACCCGACCTATCCCTACAAGGACCGCGACCCGCGCCTCGACCAGTCGATCATCATGCCGGGCACGGACAACGGCCGCGGCGCGATCTTCCTCCCGAGTTCTTCGAACCATACGGGCATGAAGATCCGCAAGTGGAACGACTACACCGAAACCGAGAAGAACAACTCGGAACACAACATCATCCTGATCCGTTTCGCCGACGTGCTGCTGATGCGCGCCGAGGCGCTCGTGGAATCGGGGACGTTCGACGAGGCCGAAGTCCGCGGGCTGATCGACCGCGTACGCCAGCGTCCCTCGGTGATGATGCCGAAAGTCGAGGACATCGAAGGCACGGAACTCGACGCCAATGCACTGCGGGCCATCATCCGCCATGAACGCCGCGTCGAATTCGCCTTCGAAGGCACCCGCGTTTCGGATATCCGCCGCTGGCGGATCGGTCCCGAAGTGATGACCGACGCCTACGGCTACAAATATCAGGACGTGCGTCTCAACCCGCCGAAATACATTCCCTACAAGGTTGACACGCGATCGTTCAACCCCAACCGGGATTACTTGTGGCCTATTCCGCAGAACGAGATCAACACCAATCCCTTTATCAACGCCCCGGACCAGAACCCCGGCTACTAAACGCAGGTTCACCGAACGCGCAGACAAGCAGTCCCGACCCGGCTGCTTGTCTGCCATAAACCCGAACAGCCGCAATGATGAAAAAAACACTCTGCATACTCGCCCTCCTCGGCCCGCTGACCCTCTTCGGAAACGGTCCGCGCATCGGCGATTCCCGGATCGGCATTTCGTGGCAGAAAAGCGGCGAAGGCTGGAAGCCCCGGAAAATGGAACTCCGCGACGGCGGGCAGACATTCACCTGGGGCATTCCCGACGGCGGTTACACTGTGCTCTACACACCGGAAACGCCGCCGACAGAAGGCGGGATCATCGTCAACCGGAGCGGCGATACGCTGTGCTTCGACATCGACCGTTTCCACTGCATCGCCCCGAGCTACCGCAAAGCCACCTCCTCCGTGCCGCTGAACCGCGCGGGCGAAGCCTTCCGGCTCGTGCCGCAGGAGATGCACCGAAGCGGCGACACCCTCCGTTTCGAGGCTATGGGCGAACCCGGACGACTCACGGCCGAATGGTGGGCTGACACGGCCCATCCGGGCGATCTGTGCGTACGGTTGACCTTCACCGCAGCGCAGGCAGGTTATTATTCCCTTTCAACGCCGGCAACAGCCACGCTCCCCGAAAAACAACTGGCCTGGGGCTGCATCCCGGGATTCTTTCAGGGCGATGCTATCGAGCCCGATTTCTACCTGGCCTACATGTATGGCCAAGGATTGCCGCACCTGCCGGTGGTCTGCAACGAGAACACAGTGACCACGATGGCGTCGCTCCTGACCGATCGACAGGGACTCACGCTGGCCGTCATTCCCGAACCGGGCTATGACCGGAAACCCTACGCGGGCGACCGGCGCACGCACGGAGAATGCTGGCACACGGGACTTTCGCACATGACACGCGACGGACAGCTTTGCCCCACGGCCTGGCACCCGGTGCTCGGCGAGGAGGGTTCATGGCTCGAAGCAGGCGGCCAAACCCGTTTTGCATTTCGTTACACGCTGCGCCGCACCGACTGGTACGAAGTTTTCAAACACGCCGTTTACGACATCTACGGGCTGAAAGAGGAACTCGCCCTGCGACGTTCCCGTTTCTCGCTCACCGACCGGCTCGAAGCGATCTACCGCTATGTCTGCGACGACTCGCTCTCGCTCTGGCGCACGGAACGCTGCGAAGGGATCGAAATCGGCGCACAGGCCTATCTGGGCAGCGTCGTCGGCTCGGAGAAAGACGCCATGAAGAACGCCGACGCCGGCGCGGTGTGGATGCTCGCGGCGATGACCGGCGACAGCCTGCTCCGGCACGGCCGCCTGCCTTACATCCGCAATTTCAAACTCATGCAACAGGGCGGACACGGCGACCGCAACCGCGGTGCGGCGCTCGGACAATACTACCTTTCGAAAAAAGGGACGTTCGTCGAGGAATGGGGCAACCATATCGAACCGATCGGCATCACCTATTACACGCTGATCGACATCGGCAATATCCTGCTCTTCGAGCCTCAGGACACGCTGCTGCGCGAAAAATTGCGCGAAGGCGCCGATCTGCTGCTCTCGCTGCAACATCCGGACGGAGGTTTCGATGTGGCCTATGACAAACTCACGGGCAAGGCGCTCTTCACCGACCTTGAAGACCTGCGTCCCACATTCTACGGACTACTGGTCGCCCATCGCATTCTGGGCAAACGAAAATACCTCGATGCGGCGCTCCGCGGCGCCGACTGGTATGTCGAGCATGCCGTCGACCGGGGACGGTTCCTCGGCGTCTGCGGCGATGCACGTTTCATCAACGACTTCGCCACCGTGCAGAGTGCCCAGGCGCTGCTCGAAACATACGAAACGAGCGGGAACGAACGTTATCTCGACGCGGCCATCCGCGCGGCGCGTCTCTACACCTGTTCCGTCTACACCCACCCGCGGTCGGAAAATGCGTCCGTCCGACGGAAAGGCAGCAAACTCCGCGACTGGCAACTGAGCCAGACGGGGCTTTGCTTCGAACACGGCGGAAGCACAGGATCGGCAACCAAGAGCGGTCCCATCCTGCTGACGAGCCATTGCGGACTCTACACCCGGCTGGCGGCAATGACCGGTGACAGTCTCTTCGTCGATCTGGCACGCACGGCAGCCATCGCCCGGGAGGAGTTCCTTAATCCCGACACGAAGATCGCCACTTACTATTGGTCGCAGTTCGACCGCGGCCCGGGACCCTTTCCGCATCATGCCTGGTGGCAACTGGGATGGATCGTCGATTACCTGCTTTGCGAAGCCGAATGCCGCAGCGAAGGGCTGATCGCCTTCCCACGGGGGTTCGTGACGCCCAAGGTCGGGCCGCAGCGCATCACGGGATTCGCACCCGGACGCATCGGGGATGACGAAGCAAACCTGATCTTCCGCCCGGGACTCGTCCGCACGGAGTGCCCCGACCTCGACTGTCTGACAGCGCTTTCGACCGACGGCCGACGGCTCTATGTCGTTCTGCTGGGCAGTTCGGCACACGAAAACCGGGGCCGGATCACCCTCGATGTCACGAAACTCGGCTGGCAGGGTATCGACCGGGTCCGTGCCCTGACACCGGAAACAGAGCGGCTCTCGGACACGGAAGCAACCGACTGCACGATCGACGGATTCGGACTTAAACTATGGGAAATAACATGCAGATAAAATGAAATACAGATTGATGACAGCGGCGCTCGTCGCAACCTTATGCCTCACCGGCTGCGGCTCTTCGATACACCTTCCGGCGACGGACGGCGATGTCAGCGTCGCACCAAACGGCACGATCACCTTCCGGACGGAGGGCACGAAAAACAGCTATGTCCCGGTCTTCACGATCATCCGCACGCCCCGCGACCCGGAATTGAAAATGCGCCCCGCAGGGATTGAGAACGTACTCTACAACGCCGCCACCTGGCGTTCGGAAAACGGCGACGCCCGGCGCGTCGAGCGCACCGACGATCAGATCGGCGACGGGTTCGACACGAACATCCTCGAAGGAGCTGTCGAATCCCGGACCTTCTCGCTCTTCAACGTCGGCGAAAATATCGAAATGCACCCCTCCGGGGCCGTCGCCGACGGTGCAAAGGTCCGCTTCACCTACCCCGAGCATGAACTTTTTGCGCTCGAAGCCGAATTAAGCATCGACTCCGCATCGGGTTACCCGATGCTCTCCTGCACATTGCGTCCCAAGACCGGCGGTTACTACTCGGTAGGCTTCACCGGCTACGAAGCGGCCGACACGGCGCGTGTCACGGAACTGTGGCAGCCGATGATCTGGCAGGAACGCCGCTTTCCCGACCGCAGCTATGCCACGCTGGCTTTCCGCTGTCCGGTGCCCTCGGCCTTCGTCGCCACCGACGGCGTAAGCCGTGGCATCGTGGCCCATCCCGCAGAATTTCCCTTCGATCCGCTGCCCACCGCGGAAAACAGCCGCTTCTGCGTTGCACTCCGCACCGCCGAAGGCAAAGCCGCACCGATGCTCTTCGCCCCCGTTCCGGGCGGCGCGGAGTCGGAAATGGCGGCAGGGGACACCTACCGTTTCAACGCCCTGCTGTTCGCCTGCAAAGGAAACACAACCGACGCCGTACAGCGTACCGCCGAGCACATCTACGCTTTCCGCGACCTGCGCCACAACGACATCTCGACGCTCAACAGCACCATCGCCAACATCATCGACTACACGATGAGCCGTTACAGTTGGTTCATCGACGAACAGAAGGGATGCGCCTACTCGACCGACGTTCCGGGCGCCGTGAAGAATGTCTCGGCGCTCAACCCGCTGGAGATCGCCCTACTGAACGACAATGAAGCCGTTTACGAAAAACGCGCCTACCCCATTCTGGAATACATGCTCTCGCGCGAAAAATTCCTCTTTTCGGCTGATTCTACACAACGCATCCAGTACCCGTCACGCAAGCTCGACGGCCCCTGCGCTCCCATTTCGGAGCTGACGACACTTTATAACGTCCTCCAGCGCAAAGACCCGTTCCTCGTGCGCCTCGCCGGACAGGAATACGGCAAGAGCCGTGTCCGCAACCTCGATGTCCGGGAAGAGGGCCGCACCTGGAAAAACGCCCTGCATCTCTACCGGGCCACGCTCGACACGGCCTACCTGAACGAAGCCATGCGCGGCGCCGACGCCTATATCGCAGCCCGCATCGACACTCCGGCGGCCGACTTTTCGGACCCGGCGGCCGGAGGTTTCTTCTTCTGGACAGGTTTCGCCCCCAAGTGGATCGACCTGCTGGAACTCTACGAAACGACGGGCGAGAAGCGCTATCTCGAAGCGGCGCACCGCGGCGCACGGCTCTATACCCAGTATATCTGGTATTGCCCGGAGGTTCCCGACGCAAATATTGTCGTAAACCCCGACGGCAAAGCCCCGCATTACGCTTATCTGAAACAGAAAGGGCATGCCCGGATGGATGCCCCGCGGGAAGAGGCTCCCGCCTGGCGGCTCTCCGAAATCGGGCTTACCCCCGAATCGTCGGGAACCTGCACGGGACACCGCGCTATCTTCATGGCCAACTACGCTGCGTGGTTCGTACGACTGGCTCACTATACGGGCGACGATTTCCTGGCCCTGATCGCCAAGAACGCCATCGTCGGGCGTTACCGCAATTTCCCGGGCTACCACATCAACACAGCCCGGACGACGATCTACGAAAAGGAGGATTATCCGTTGCGCGGGCACAAGGAATTAGGGGTCAACTCGTTTCATTACAACCACATCATGCCGCAGGTATCGCTGCTCTACGACTACCTCATCACCGATGCACTATACCGCAGCCGGGGCGCAATCCGGTTTCCCGACGAGTTCATCGAAGCCTACGCCTACCTGCAAAGCAAATTCTACGGGCATCGTCCGGGCGAGTTCTACGGCGAGCAGGCATGGCTGTGGATGCCTGACGGACTGGTTGAAAGTTCCGACATCGAACTCAATTACGTGGCCGCCCGCGGCGAAGATGCCCTCTATCTCGCCTTCTCGAACCAATGCGACCGCGAGGTCGTCTCCACGGTCCGACTCGACACCGAACGGTTGGGCATCGACCGGAACACAACCTGCAAAGTCCGCCTGTTGAGTCCCGAAGGTTCGTGCAAAGACGCGCACGGAGGTGAATTCGAAGTCACCGTCAAACCCAACTCGCTGACCGCCGTGAAGATCGAAGGCGTCCGGCCGAAAGTTGCCGTCCAACAGCGTCTCCTGGCGGTTCCCGAGGCATGGAGCAAGGATTATGCGACCAGCGGCGACGACCGTGTGCGCTGCATGGTGCTCAACACGGGAAAAGGCGACTGCCACGTCTATATCTACTTCAACATCAGCGATACGGAATACGCTTCGGCGACAGCGGAGGTCAACGGCAAACGCCTCGGTTCGGGGAGCTATCCCTACGAGTTCACTTTCCCGGCCGACGCCGAACATCTCGAAATCCGGACCTCGGCCCGGAAGAAGGACGGCTCCATAACCGAATGGGAAACCCTCACGCTCGAAAAATAGCCTGCCATGAAATCGCTCCGTCTTCTCATCCTGACCGTCCTGCTCTCCGCCGCCTTCGGCGTACAGGCCCAGAAACTCGCTCCGGCGCCCTACCTCTGCGACAGCATGGTACTTCAGCGCGGCATGCCGCTTCCATTGGAAGGCACGGCAGCACCCGGAAGCACCGTCGAAATATCGTTCGCCGGCCATACCGTCACAGCGGAAACCGACATACAGGGAGTATGGCAGGCCATGTTTCCGGCCTTGGAAGCCAGCAGCCGGAACCGCACGATGGAGATCCGCTGCGGCGGCGAGACCGTGACGATCCGCAACATTCTGGTGGGCGAGGTCTGGCTGGCCGGAGGACAGTCGAACATGGCCTTCAAAGTCCGCGGCATGGAGTTCGACGACCGTCTCGCACTGATCCGCGACGCCGACTACTCCGACATCCGCTGCTACTATCGGGCCAATATCGTCAGCGGCGGCAAACTGCTCAACACCTCCGACCGCCTCTGGTCGGGAGCTTACGGACGCCGCATCTACGATTGGAGCGCCGTGGCCTACCTTTTCGCCCGGGAGCTGCACCGCAAACTGAACGTTCCGGTAGGCATCGTCAACTGTTCGCACGGCGGCTCGACGGCCGAAGCATGGATCAGTCCCGAAGCGTTCGCATCCGATCCGGCGCTGAAAGCCGCCATCGGCAAGATCTACGACGGGATCGGAAGCCATTACAAAAATCCGTCGGTGCTTTACGAAAAGATGCTTGCCCGTTTCCGTGGCCTGACCGTGCGCGGCGTCATCTGGTATCAGGGCGAGAGCAACGGCTATTTTCCGGAACAGTACGCCATCCTGTTTCCGGGGCTGATCGCCGACTGGCGCCGCTTTTTCGGCAACGACAACCTGCCCTTCATCTTCGCCCAACTCCCTTCCTACCGGGTTCCGGGCGACAAGAGCGGCGAACGCTGGGCTCGCCTCCGCCAGTCACAGCTCAACACGGCCCGCACGGTCCCCCATACGGCCATGGTCGTAACGGCCGACTGCGGCGATGCGGAGAATATCCATCCCAAAAACAAATACCCCGTGGGCATGCGGTTCGCCGCCGCAGCTGAAGAACTCGTCTACGGCGGCAAAGAACCCGGAACGCTGACGCTGCCCGGCCCCGTCACAGTCGAAGGCCATAAGGTAACAGTTCCTGTCGGCGGCATCCGCGACGGTCTCACCTCACGCAGCAGAGAATCCGGATTCGAACTGCGCGATACGGAAGGGAACTGGCACAAAGCCGACTTTCATATCCGGAATAACCTGCTGAAACTGTCTTCTGCGGAGGTACTGGCACCGACCGGAGTACGTTATGCCTGGGGCAACGTCAATACCCTCACAATTTACCACAAAAGCGGTCTTCCGCTGCCGCCCTTCACCTTTGATACGGAACTTAAAACCATGAAACGATGAAAACCTTCACGATCACAGCCCTGCTGGCGTTGTTCTGCTCGTTCCCGCCGGTTCAGGCCCAACAAACCGGGGAGATCGGCGGTGAAGCGCTGCAAATGCTCTCCCGGACCGACAACGGGAAATACGACCGTTACATCACCGAATACAAACGCATGTATGCGATGTACACCGCCGACGGGACGTTCGCCGATTACCTGACCGACGGTAAAAAATATACGGTAATCGTCCCCGACAACACCGGTATCGAGGTCTACTACCGGACCGAAGGATCTGCCAACGGCAATCCGCCGCGTCTGTGCAACACTCTCAAATACAATATCATCAAAGGAAAATTCGTCCCCGAAGCATTTAAGGACGGGCAGACGCTCTACACCCTTTTTCCGAGCCATCCGCTGACCGTAACGGTTAAAAAAGGCAAGGTATATCTTACCGACAAGCAGGGAAACCGGGTTCGTCTGGACAAATCCTTCGAATCGGGTAACGTTATCTTCTACCCCGTAAAAACACTGCTCAGGTATTAAACGGCCATGAAACGTCTGCTCACACTGCTTGCGCTCTGCGGCTGCTCCGTAGCCGCAGCTTCAGAAACGCCGCTCGGCGGAAAATGGAGTTTTTGCACCGACCCGCTGAACACAGGTCTTCGGGAGGCATGGTACGCACCCGAATACGACCGCAGCGGGTGGGATGAAACAGAGGTCCCGGGATGCTGGAACACCCGTCTCGAATACGCCGGCTATACGGGTGCGGCGTGGTACGCCACCACTTTCATCCTGCCGCAGAAACCCGCGGAATGCGACATTCTGCTCGACTTCGAGGCGGTTTATGCCGACACCGACGTCTGGCTGAACGGCGAACGCCTGGGCAGTCACGACTTTGGATTCACCTCCTTCGGATTCGACATCACCGGCCGCATCGCACCGGGCACTGTGAACCGGCTGGTCGTCCGTGCGGAAAACAGTTTCAAGTTGGGAGCTACCTGGAACTGGGGCGGCATCCGTCGTCCGGTCACCTTGCGTACAGTGCCCCGCGAGCGTATCGAAAGCCTGTTTGTCAGCGCCGAACCCGACCTCGAAAAGGGCAGCGCCGAAATCGGCGTAAAGGTCCTCCTCAACGGCACGAAAAAAGGCGCCGTCCGGGTTTCGATCTCAAACCCCGAGGGCCGTATCGTGGCCCGGAGCGAAGTCCGTGCCGCCGGACGCAGTGAGGTGCTCATCCCGCTTCGCATCCGCAAGGCCCGATTGTGGGACTTCGACCATCCGCATCTCTACACCGCCACGGCGACCTATGGCGATGGAGAACCCGTCTCCGAACGTTTCGGCATCCGCAAAATCGAGATCGACGGCTACCGCTTGCTGCTCAATGGTGAGAGCGTACGGTTGAACGGTGCGAACTGGGTTCCCTACGATCCGTTCCATGGCAACACGCTGCCTCCCGAAATCTACCGTCGTGACATCGACCGGATGAAGAGCTGTGGCGTCAACATGGCACGCCTGAGCCACCTGGCCCTGCCCAAAGAGGTTCTGGACTACCTCGATGAAAGAGGTATGCTCATCTTCGAGGAGATTCCGCTCTGGAACAAGAACCACTATGTCAAAGCCGATCATCCCGTGCCGATGCGCTGGCTCACGGAACTGATCACACAGCGCTACAACCATCCCTGCATCATCGGCTGGAGTGCAGGCAACGAGATCGGCCGCCGGAGTGACAACCCAGACATTGAAGGCTATCTCGCCTCGGCCTTCCGCCACATTCGTACGCTTGACTCCACACGTCTGGCGGTCTACGTCACACACACTGCCGCCAAGCAGTACGACGAACCGGTACTGTTGTCGGATATGATCCTTTTCAACCAATACGGTGCCCACGGCGAACGAGCTGACGAGGTGCACCGCCGCTATCCGGGCAAACCGATCTTTTACAGCGAGTACGGCATCAAAGCCAACAGCGAGGACCCCAACAACACGCTCTCGGACTATGCCGCAATGCTCTCTTCGATGCGGGGACGCGAGCACCTGATCGGCGCTTCGGTCTGGACCTTCAATGACTACCGTACCAACTACCGCGACAGCGGCACAGCGGCCACGGGCAACCGCCCCTGGGGTGTCGTGGATGTCTATGGCACGCCAAAACGGGGTTTCCGCGAACTTCAACGCCAGAACTCTCCGCTCGCTGGATTCGGCCTGACGCTCACCGAAGACGGTGCCGAAATTGCACTGACTCCGCGCAAACGGCTCGATCTGCCGGCTTTCCGAATGGAGGGGTACACCGTGCGGCTTAACACACTCGCTTCAGATGGCGACACACTGCAACGCGCCATGCGGACACTGCCCGTCATCCAACCCGGCGACAATCCGTTCAGCCTGCAACTTCAACTCCCGACCGCCGGAGCCGCAAGAATCAGCGCCGAACTCGTGACTCCGACGGGCTATGCCGTCCATGACGCCGTATTGAGCCTCGCCGCACCCGCCGCACCGGTCGTCACCCGGACCGAAAGCGGGCAGGATATTATCCGCATCCGGTTCGATCGCCAATTCACGGCTGACGAATGGTATGTCCGCTACGGCACTGACCGGCTCGAGAACCGAAGCGCCCCGACCATCGACGGGTTCATCGAACTGCCAAAACTGGAATACGGCAAAGAATACCATATCCAACTGGTCGCTGTGAATGGTGCCGGGGAGACTCCCGCCGCCGAAACCGTCCGGATCTGCACCCGCGCTGCAGAGCTGCCTCCCGTCATCCGCCACCTGGCTCAGGAGGGCGGAAACATCCAGATCGGATATGCCTGCGATTTCGGGGACTTCTGCTATGAATTCGAATACGGTACAGCTCCCGACAAACTCGACCGGCACATTCTGACAACCGTGACGGGCGCCTGCAACCTGCCCGTCGTCGAACCGAACGCACAGCATTACCTGCGTATCCGCAAACGGCTTCGCTACGGCTACGCCAGCGACTGGAGCCCCGTATATCCTGTTAACACCGTACAACGATGAAACGAATCACTCTCTTGACCGGCCTGCTCGCCGGAGCGATGACCCTGCAAGCCGCACCCCGCGAGCCGCAGCAGATGACGGCCAACTTGCAAAAAGGCGCCGTCGTGGTCACAAACGGCAAAGCCCGGTTCACATTCCGCGCCGACTTCCGTCTGTTCCGAACCGACAAAGATCCGAAAATGGAGCTTCGCACCCTGCCCGACTGCCGCTTTTTCGCCCCTTCGTGGATGGCCGACAACCTGGCTCCGGAAAAAACCATCGCACAGATCAAACAGAGCAAGAGCATGGGTGGCGACGGTATCGACGAGTCGGTGAGCGGATCGGTCAAAGGCCGCACGTTCGACCTTTTTGCCGCGGCCCCGTTCACGGACCTCACCCCTTCGAAAGCAGAAATGACAGGCGACACCATCCGTTTCAGTTACCCCGCCACGGCATGGGGAACGCTCGAATGCCACGTCTGGGACATCGACGGCTCGGCGCCGGGCATGGAGTTCCGGTTCACCCCGGCGCGCAAAGGTTATTACTCGGTAGGATACCTCGGTGCCCCGGCTTTCGACCTGAACCGGGTCGAAGCGCTGTGGCAACCGATGGTCTGGCAGCGACGGATCTTCCCTTCGCAATCCTACATGTCTCTGGCTTTCACCTGCCCGATTCCCGCCACGCTCGTCCATGTCGGCGGCGCGACAGCTGGTGTTGCAGCTGACAGCCGGGAAATGCCCTTCCAACCCTTGCCTACACGCGATAACAACCGCTTCGGCGTGGCCCTGCACAACCCCGAAGGCAAAGTTCAGCCGATGCTCTTCGCTCCGGTGCTGGGACACGTCGGTTCGAAGATGGAGCCCGGCGAGTCCTTCGCCTTCCGCATGCGGCTCTGGGTCGAGGAAAAGCCGCTGAACATCGCCTTTCAGACCATGGCCCGCAACCTCTATGATTTCCATGACTACCGCAGCAACGCCATTTCGACGCTCAACAACACCATCGACAATATCATCGACTATACGCTGAGCCATTACAGTAACTTCATCGACAGTCTGAAAGGCTGTTCCTACTCGACCGACGTACCCGGCTCGACGAAGAACGTCAGCTCGCTCAATCCGCTTTCGGTAGCCCTCGTCGCCGACGACGAGGAGTTGTTCCGCCGCCGGGCCTACCCGATCGTCGAGTATATGCTCTCGCGCAAGAACACGCTCTTCTGCCTCGACACGACGCAGAAAGTACAGTCGCCCTCGCGCGAACTGGCGGGTCCCTGCGCTCCCGTCAGCGAACTGGCCGGACTCTACCGCCTCTCGGGCGGCAAAAGCCCCGTACTGCGTTATTTCGCCGAAGAGAAATATTACAAGTACAAACCCGTCGAAAAACGCATTCCGGGCGCCGGCGGCAACTGGTACGACGCATTGGAAATGTACCGCGCAACGGGAGAGACAGCCTATCTCGACCATGCGAAGAAACAGGCCGACATCTATATCGAAAAATGCATCCACACGCAGCCTGAAAAGTTCCAGAACGCCTTTTTCTGGAACCGTTACGCCCCGTTCTACATCAATCTGCTGGAACTCTATGAGGAGACCGGCGAGCGGCGTTATCTCGAAGCCGCCCACGAAGGGGCCCGTGAATATGCCATGTTCGTCTGGATGGTCCCCTCCATCCCGCAAGAGAACGTCACGGTCAACCAGGGAGGTTTGGCCCCGTGGTATTGGTACCTCAAAAGCCGCGGTATTCCCCGACAGCACTGCCCCGAAGAGAGCGTTCCCGCATGGCGGCTCTCGGAAATCGGTCTCGTGCCGGAAAGTTCCACCACATGCATCGGCCACCGTGCGGTATTCATGGCACACCACGCCCCCTACATGCTGCGCATCGCCGACCTCACGGGCGACAGTTTTCTCCGCGATATCGCCCGCAGCGCCATCGTGGGACGCTACGCCAATTTCCCGGGTTATCACATCAACACCGCACGCACGACAGCTTACGAGAAACCCGACTTCCCGCTGCGTCCGCACGACAGCATCAGCGTCAATTCATTCCACTACAACCACCAGTTCCCGCTGCTGTCCGTCCTGTACGACTATCTGGTGACCGATGCAGCGAGCAAGTCCCAAGGCGCCATCGCTTTCCGCGGAGACTACATCGAAGGCTACGGCTATTTACAAGCCAAGTTCTACGGCAGTCGCCCGGGACGCTTCTACGGCCGGGAAAATGTCTGGCTCTGGATGCCCCGCCACCTGCTCAGCAGCTCCGACGTGGAGTTGAATTATCTCGCGGCCCGCAGCAATGGAGAGCTGCTTGTGGCTTTCACGAACCAAAGCACCCGTACGGTCTCTTCCGTAATTACGTTCAATCCGGAACTGCTGCCGATACTCGCCGGAAAAAGTTTTACGGCCGAGGTATGGCGTGACAACCGCCGGACGGGCGAAGTGACCGTCACCGACGGCAAAGCCGACATCGAGGTGTCGCCCGAAGGAATCACCGCCCTCATTGTCCGCGGAGTCGATATCCGCCCCCGCTTCCAGCAGCAACAGACCGACCGTGACACCGAAGGATGGCGTCACGACTACGGCGAACTGGAATTCGGACGAGCCCGGGCCATGCTCCTCAATCTGGGCCGGAAGCTGAAGACCTGCTACATCTACCTGCAGGACGACGACAGCCGTTTCCGCAACGTGTCGATGACCTACAGCATCGACGGCGGGCGGCCGCAGGCGCTGAACGACACCGCCTATCCCTTCGAATTCACCGCTCCCGTCCCGTCCGAAGCCCGACAGATCGTCATCGAGCTTTCGGGTATCACCACCGACGGACAGCTCGTGCGCAGCGGAACGTTCAAACTATCGAAAGACTAAACCAACCGCCTTATGAAACTGAAAGCATTTCTGCTGATCGCAACTCTGCATTTCGCGGCACTGGCCTCCTGCGCCAAAGAAACTCCGGAAACACCCGCCTCGCCCCTGCCAGAAGAGGAGGGTTACAAGACCATCGACCTGAGCGGCTACCGACTGATCTTCTCGGACGAGTTCGACGGAAGGAAGATGAACTGGGACATCTGGGCCGCCGAGAATCCTAACAACATCAAGCACGAGACCAGCCGTGGCCCTGAAGCCGTGGAGGTGCGCGACGGTGAGCTGCGTCTCAACGTCCGCAAAGTCGACCATAGCGAAAAGATCAAATGGATCTCGGGTTACGTCTATCTCAAAGAGCCGCTGGAAAACAACGTCTACATCGAATGCCGGTTCCGTTCGGGAACCTCATCGGGCGTGAACAACGCTTTCTGGCTCGCCTGCAAAACACCGCCCAACAATACATGGTGCAACAAATACGAGGTCGATATCGTGGAAGCCCGCAAGGATGTCCGCACCGGAAAAGGCAATGGTCACCTGGCCTATCACGACTGGAAAACCTATCCCTACGCCCTCGACAAGAACGGCAACAAATGCGACATCGCCGCCGGGATCGCTGTCGAACACGATTTCGATAAATACCACGTCTGGGGATTGTGGTATGGCGAGAACGAGATGATCTACTACCTCGACGGCGAAGAACTCTGGCGCGGCAAGACCAGCAAGACCTATCCCGACCAGTACTACACGGGCGTCGGCAAAGCCCCTGAATGGAACCCGCTCGAAGAACAGCGTGCCTACGGCAAATACGGGCAGGAGGACTGGAACTACCTCGGCGGTTACAACGGCGACAAAATGCACATCATCCTGGCTAATATCCCGTGGGGTTCGGCCTGGTCGCCGCTCGTGGACGAGGAAGCAGACGGAACGTGGATGGCCGTGGATTACGTGCGCGTCTACAAACCCGAGGCGCTGCTTGACCCGACACCCGAGACCGATCTTAAAGAACCCCGCACCGAAGTCATGCTCGACAGGGCTTACAGCCTCGCCGAGGACGGCTGCATCTATTTCAGCACGGAAATTACCAAGAAACCGGGCGAAGAACTGACGCTGACCTTCACCGACACGAACAATGCCCCCGTGGGCAAGGTGATCGTCGATGCCGAAGGATCGTTGCTAACCGGTATCACCCGCCTCACGTCGAGCAAGGTGGCAGCCTCGGTCGTGCAGGGAAAACAGTTGGTCAAAGACAACGAGAAGACGTTGCTCGTCTGCCGCATCACAGCCAAAGCCGCCCGCGGCAAATACGACAAGGACGCCATCAGCGTATGGTGCACCCCGGCAGCCGATGCCTCCAAAACGCCGGAACCCTATTTTTATCCCAATCTGGATGACAACGGCAACACCTCCGCCACGCAGGGCTGGTACATCAACCAGAAGGGCTATTCGGATGAAGTCATCCGTCGTGTCGTCTTTTCCTCGACAACCGGAAAACTCTCCTCTTTCGGACGTTTCCGCGCCGGACGCAATTTCCTTTGTGTAACCCGATAAATATAACCGAAAAATGAAACGCTGGATATCGGGCTGCCTTCTGCTGTTGGCTGGATGCTCTTCGGGAACGATGACAGCTCCGGCGGGAAAACTCTCCGCCGAGGTTTTTATCACAGAGAACGGTTCCCTGGCCTACACCGTGTCGTACAACGGCAGGATGGTCTGCGACACCTCCTCCATGGGTGTCACGATCGACGGTAGCGACACATTTGAAGAGGTATCAATCCGGCTTGCCGCAAGCCGCGAACGCGACGAAAGTTATCCCGTGCGCGGCGTACACGACCTCGCCCGCGACCATGCCCGCGAATATGTCTGGCAGGTGACGCACCGCCCCACGGGATACGTCTACACCCTCGAAACACGGCTCTACGACGATGGATTCGCCTATCGTTTCATCCTCCCGGGCCAGGGTGTCCGCCATATCGGCGGCGAAGCGGCAGAGTGGCGGCTGCCTGCCGACAGCCGGGTCTGGTTTGCCGAGCGGAACTCGGCGTGGAAACTGCTGACCTATGCCGGTGAATGGACCTCTGCCCCGGCTTCGGAACTGGCCACAGTATCCTCCCAGGGACCCGTACAGACCATGCCGCTGCTCTATGAAACCGCGGACGGATTGCATCTGATGGTCACCGAAGCCGCACTCTACGAATACAGCGGTATGCGCCTGCGTGCCGGTCGGGACGGCAGTCTGCACGCCGATTTTACCGAAAAGGAGGGTTTCGACCTCCGCGACACCGTCACTACGCCGTGGCGTGTACTGATCGTCGCCGGGGACCTCGACCGGTTGGTCAATACGGACATCGTCACCAACCTCAGCCCGGCGCCCGACCCTGAGCTTTTCGGCGACACGTCGTGGATACGCCCCGGGCGGTCGCTTTGGAGCTGGTGGAGCGGCATCGACGGCCGTTACATGACCGTCGAGGGCGAACGGGCCGTCATCGACCTCACCGCCGAAATGGGATATGAATATTCGACGCTCGACGAAGGGTGGGAGGACCTTGCGGACAAATGGGCGACGCTTCGGGAAATGGCGGATTACGCAGCTGAAAAAGGCGTCGGACTCTTCGTATGGCGGCATTGGGAGAAGCTGAACGACCCGGCGGAAGATTACCTTCAAATGCGTTCGTTCATGGACAGCGTCGCCGGCTGCGGCGTAAAGGGTTTGAAGATCGACTTCATGAACGGCGAAGGACTCCGCCAGGTCCGTTTCACGACGGCCGTGCTCGAAAACGCCGCCCGCTGTCGTCTGCTGATCAATTTCCACGGATGTCAGAAGCCCTCGGGAGAGATCCGTACCTATCCCAACGAACTCACCCGCGAAGGAGTCCGGGGCATGGAACTCAACCGGATCACAGCCAATTACCTCGCACGCATGCATGCCGCAGGAACCCCCGTCACCGACCGTCCCTATGTCCCGGGCAACGAGAACCAGAACATCCCGGCCTCTCACAATGCCGCACTGCCCTTCACCCGCTGCGTGACAGGTCCTGCCGACTACACACCCATAGGTTTCTCGATGCCCGGCGACGTCCTTCCGGCTCAACAACTGGCTTGCGCCTACTTGATCCCTTCGCCGCTGATGACGCTGGCCGAGAATCCCTTCTACCTCTTCCGTGAGAAGCGCCTTCGTCCGGCATTGGAGTTTTTACGCGAGCTTCCTGTCTGTTGGAACGAAACCGTTGTATTGCCGCAAAGCCGCTCTCGCCCGCCGCAATGGAGAGATGTGGTATCTGGCCATCGCAACCGCAGAAGCCGCTCAAGAGACCTTCAAGTTGGATTTTCTCGCCAAAGGGAACTATACAATGGTCCTGCTCGAAGAGGACGGCAAAGGAGGATTCCGCCGCACGGAACGCCCCGTCGCAGCCGAAGACTTGCTCCCGCTCGATCTGCCTCGGAACGGAGGAGCCGTCGCCCGCTTCATCCGCCGATAACGAAAAAAGCACCTGAATCGTTCAGGCGCTTTTTTCGGTCTAGTTGACAAAAAGTCGGATGGATGCGTGTCAAAAATGCTCTATGTTATATCACGATTAACACACCCTAACAAGTTCTACACTATTCCGATGCGTTTTTGACCGTCTTCGAGGACACAAACGAGACGGCCGTAAATTTGCCAACTCCCGAAAAGGAATCTGCCCATATTTGCACTGGATTGAAACCAAGAGATAGGTACTGATGGCAACATAGATCTGTATCCTCACAGCGTTCTCCGTTGTACCCCCAAATTTCATTATCTTGAGGTGCTGCTTGAGCCACTTGAAGAACAACCCTATCTGCCAGCGATTCTTGTATAACTCGGCAACCATAAGCGCTGATATGTGCATAGCATTTGTCAAGAATACAAACTCTCGGCACTGCTCATCATTGCAGTAACGCACCAATCTCAATGACTTTGGATAGTCCTTTGATGACTTATAGGTGGTCATTTCAATCGTACTGTCCGAAAGCACATTTTGAGGCAGCTTGCGTCGCCATTTGATAGCCTTGTATTGCAGATTCGTCTTTGCCCGGACTACGAAATACGCTCCTATTTGATGTATGCTATAGAGTTATGCAAACTTATTATAAGCACGGAAATATATAGCAAGAGTCTGTTTCATAGGAGATCTTACTCATTTGAGTTGAAAGATGTCCGTTGTACATCGTCTTCGTGCTTCGCCGACAAGATGGTAGGCATACTCCTCAAAGATGCGATAATCCCTATCTTGATTTGCTCGTGCGAGTGATGATTTAGATATGTTCTTACTCATACCCAAGTGGTAACATTGGAGTGATGAGCTTCGAGAGAGACAATCAAATCACGCAGACTTTCACAATTGGAGAGCTGTCCGAACATCCTTGCAAGAAACTGATTCCAGCAAGTCAGGTGCTTGACATAGCGGTCACCGTTGTACTTGGCAACGATGCGATTGAACCTACTCCTATCAAGAAATGCGACTAACTGGGCAAAACAAACTTATCTTGAAACATAATGCGGTTGTAATAAACCTACCGTAAAGTTAAAATTTCATTCGCTCGGAAATACATACAACTAACTATATTTCAATAATTTCAAAGAACAGAACCCACCTTTAATGGGACAGTAGTGTTAATTTTTAACCTGTACTTAAGTTTATGGGACACTAATGATTTGTTATTTAAGTTGAAAAATGTTTTATTAACCAGACATTGATTCGACTGCCCTTCTTGTTCAGCCTTGTTTTATTCGCTGTGGAATGCGGAAACAAGAAGAGTGCGCCCGAAAAGCCCCCGCAGGTCGAGATCGCCCGTGTTATGGAAGGCAAAAGCGACTCGCTTAAGGTGTCCTTTGATATTCCCGGTTCGTAAAACCGCAATGTCCTGATTCAACAAGACATCCCTTTGCCATCAACTTTACAAATTTGCTCATCCCGAAAATTATTCATATTATGCAATTGGTTATTTGAAACACGGTATTTGAGCGCAACAAACTGAAAACAAACCGGTACCTTCTCGTCACCTATTTTCCCATACAAAAATGTAACGACTTGATAAATCAAGTCGTTACATCATTTTAATCCCACACCCTTTCGGGAGCGGCTTTTTTCGATATGTACACGAAGGGCAACTGCCCGGCGACACGTCGTCGCCATAGCTCCCCCTTCGTCTTCGGCTACTGTGCCTGCTGGAGCGACTCCAGATCGGCCTTCGAACCGACTACGAGGTCGTCGTAGTCGCGCAGGCCCGTACCGCCGGGGATCAGGTGACCGCAGATCACGTTCTCCTTGAGGTTCTCCAGCGGATCGACCTTGGCCTGGATGGCCGCCTCGTTCAGCACCTTGGTCGTCTCCTGGAACGAAGCCGCCGAGATGAAGCTCGAAGTCTGGAGTGCGGCGCGGGTGATACCCTGCAACACCTGGGTCGAAGTCGCGGGCACGATGTCGCGCACCTGCACCGGCTGCTGATCGCGGCGCTTGAGGCTCGAATTCTCGTCGCGCAGCTTACGCAGCGAAACGATCTGCCCGGGCTGCAACGATGTCGAATCGCCCGCGTCGGTGACGACCACCTTGTCGTACAACTCGTCGTTCACATCCATGAACTCCCACTTGTCGACAACCTGATCCTCGAAGAAACGGGTGTCTCCCGGGTCCTCGATCTTCACCTTGTTCATCATCTGGCGGACGATGACCTCGAAGTGCTTGTCGTTGATCTTCACACCCTGCATGCGGTACACCTCCTGCACCTCGTTGACGATGTACTCCTGCACCTTCGTCGGGCCGAGGATATTGAGGATGTCGCTCGGGGTGATCGCACCGTCCGACAGCGGGCTGCCGGCCTTCACGTAGTCGTTCTCCTGCACGATGATCTGACGCGACAGGGGAACCAGATAGCGTTTCACGTCGCCCTGCTTCGAGGTGATGATGATCTCGCGGTTACCGCGCTTGATCTTGCCGAACGCCACCTCGCCGTCGATCTCCGATACGATGGCGGGGTTCGACGGGTTGCGGGCCTCGAACAGCTCCGTAACACGCGGCAGACCGCCGGTGATGTCGCCGCCCGACTTGCCGACGGCGCGCGGAATCTTGATCAGGATGTCGCCGGCCTTGATGCGGGCGTTGTCCTTCACGACCACGTGGGCGCCCACGGGCAGGTTGTACTGCTTGACCTCCAGACCTTCGCGGTCGACGATCTTGATGACAGGGTTCTTGGTCTTGTCCTTCGACTCGATCACGACCTTCTCCGAAAGGCCCGTCTGCTCGTCGCGCTCGTCGCGGTAGGTGATACCCTCGATAACGCTCTCGTAGGAGGCCTTACCCTCGTACTCCGAAATGATAACGGCGTTGTAGGGGTCCCACTCGCAGATCAGGTCGCCCTTCTTGACCTCGGAGCCGTCCGCCATGAAGAGCGTCGCGCCGTAGGGCAGGTTGTGCGTATAGAGGACGATGTCGGTCTTGGGATCGACGATGCGGAACTCCGACTGACGCGAAATCACGATGTCGATCGCCTCGCCGGCTGCATTCTTGCCCTTGACGGTGCGCAGCTCGTCGATCTCCAGACGGCCTTCGTATTTCGAAACGACGTTGGTCTCGACAGCCGTGCCGCCGGCTACACCGC
>OCHC01001206.1_pt1 | contig 21158 bp, 20 predicted proteins | sample 1538641 | NCBI WGS metagenome assembly OCHC01 (sample SAMN04571714, study PRJEB22368) | human gut metagenome | biome: human gut; material: stool | host: Homo sapiens | place: Luxembourg | collected 2012-08-17
TCTGCAAGAAGTGAGCAGTGTACTTTGACCGGCGGAAGTCCGTCCAGAGCTTCCATAACGGCTTTATTTGTGATCTGCATTGCCTCTTCGATAGTTTTTCCTTTTACCATCTCTGTTGCCATACTGCTGGTTGCAACAGCAGCACCACAGCCAAATGTTTTGAATTTGCATTCTTTGATGATATGAGTCTTATCATCGATATCAAGGAACATTCTCATGATATCGCCACATTTAGCGTTACCAACGGTTCCTACACCACTTGCGTTTTCGATTTCTCCTACATTTCTTGGATGCTGAAAATGATCCATAACTTTTTCACTGTACATAATATAACTTCCTCCTGTTATTTTCTTCTTATTTTCTTCGGTCTATCATCGTCTGCCCTTGATAAACACTTTTATTTATTACTGCTGATGTTTCTTGATAAAATCTTCATATAATGGAGACATACTTCTCAGATACTGTACAATTTCTTTCAGTTTATCTACTGTAAAATCAAGATCTTCTTTTGTTGTCTCATCGCTTAAAGTAAGTCTCAGAGAGCCATGTGCAACCTCATGCGGTACACCGATCGCAAGAAGTACATGAGACGGATCCAGAGAACCTGATGTGCATGCAGATCCACTGGAACCGCAGATGCCGTTCTGGTCAAGCATCAGAAGCATAGATTCTCCTTCAATGAACTGGAAACTTACGTTTACATTGTTCGGAAGACGTCTTACTTTGTCACCATTCAGTCTGGAATATGGAATCTCAGTAGTCAGGCGATTGATCAGGTAATCTCTCAGCTCGATTTCCTTAGCAGTACGTTCTTTCATAGTTCTTACTGCACGTTCTGCTGCTGCACCATATCCAACAATTCCAGGAACATTCTCTGTACCTGCACGACGTTTACGTTCCTGTGCGCCTCCATGTACAAAGGATTTGATCTTGACACCTTTACGAATATAAAGGAAGCCGATTCCTTTCGGTCCATTAATCTTGTGTCCACTGGAGCTCAGCATATCAATGTTGTATTCATCCACATCGATCGGTACCTGGCCAAATGCCTGAACTGCATCTGTATGGAACAGAATGCCATGTTCTTTGGCAATACGTCCAATTTCTTTGATTGGCTGAATGGTTCCGATCTCATTGTTTGCAAACATTACAGAAATAAGGATGGTTTCCGGTGTGATTGCTTTTTCCAGTTCATCCAGACGGACAACTCCATTCTCATCCACATCAAGATATGTGATCTTTGCTCCTCTTTCTTTTTCCAGATATTCACATGTATGCAGAATAGCATGATGCTCGATCTTGGTTGTAATAATGTGATTACCTTTGGACTTGTATGCTTCAAAGGTAGCCTTAAGTGCCCAGTTATCTGCCTCACTTCCGCCTGCTGTAAAATAAATATCTTCTTTTCTGGTATTCAGTGCATCTGCAATCTGCTGTCTTCCTTTTGTTACAGCCTCTTTGCTCTTCTGTGCAAAATCATAGATACTGGAAGGATTTCCATAATATTCAGAAAAATACGGAAGCATTGCATCAAGAACTTCCGGAGCAGTTTTGGTTGTTGCTGCGTTATCCAGATATATTAATTTACTCATGTTTTTTCCTCCTGCTTAAAAAATGAAATTTTACATTTTTTCCTGTTGTTTTTTCCGGCTTTCTTCAATCAACTGATCCAGCATCATAGTATCTACCGCCTGTGTAATACTGTCGTTGATTCGTTTCCACACATATTTCGTCACGCAGATATCGTGATTCTCACAGGTGCTCTCATCTTCCATTCCGGAACACTGTGCAGCTTCCAGACTTCCCTCCAGAACCCTCAGGACATCACCCACGGAAATCTCTGCTGCCGGTCGTCCCAGCCGGTAACCACCACCGGCACCTCTGGTACTATCCACCAGACCAGCCTTCTTAAGCTTCGCCATAAGCTGCTCCAGATAGCTGTCTGAGATATTCTGTCGGCTTGCAATACTCTGAATGGAAACGGCTTCTGTTTCACAATGCAGACCCAGATCAATCAATGCTTTGAGACCGTATCTTGCCCTTGTTGACAGTTTCATCCACTCACCTCTTTAATTCCTAGTGTTTTCGTCGGATTTATTTCAAGTCATACTTTAGCAGAAACCCTCTGTTCTGTCAAGGAGGTTTTCTGCATATACTGTCAAAAAAGCCACAGGACGTTTTTCATGTCGAAAGAACGATTTTTCAAAGGAACTTTCCTTCTGACTTCTGCTGGCCTGATCAGCCGTATTATGGGCTTCTTTTATAGAATATTCCTTTCACATACCATTGGTGCAGAAGGAATCGGTCTGTATCAGCTGGTTGTTCCTCTGCAGCATCTGGTTCTTGCCATGACCACCTTCGGGATTCAGACATCACTCTCCCGCCTGATATCCTCTCACACGGCACTTGGAGAAAAAAAAGAAGCGCAGGACTGTTTCCGCATTGGTACCTTTCTTGCTCTTTTTCTCTCCGGCATGGCCGCATGGAGCATTTTTACTTTTTCTCATTTTTTTGCTGTACAGATTTTAAAGGAACCGGCTACTGAATCACTGATTCGCCTGCTCGCCCTAAGTTTTCCCTTTGCTTCCGTCCATCTCTGTGTTAATAGCTACTATCTTGGACTAAAAAAAGCTTCTTTTCCCGCTGCCACACAGATTCTGGAACAGGCCGTCCGTATTTTTTCCACCTGTCTGCTCTGGCAGATCTGTCTATCCCGCAATATTGCTGTCACCGCAATGATTGCAGTTGCAGGAAGTTTTCTCTCAGAACTTGCCGCTGCTCTGTGTTCTTTTATCTGTATAAGTCTGAACAGTTCTGTATCTTCACATCATATAGAAAAACCTGTGCAAAAAATATCTGAGATCGGGCATATGGCACTTCCCCTGACTCTGAACCGGCTTCTTCTCTCTGTACTGACCGCCATCGAAGTTGTATTGATTCCCCAGTGTCTCCGTATGTATGGTCTCTCTCCATCCGAAGCTTTGAGTCTCTATGGAGTTTTTACCGGAATGGCTCTTCCCTGCATTCTTTTTCCTTCTACCGTTACCAGCTCTGCATCTGTCATTCTGATGCCCTCTGTTGCAGAAATGCAGGCACTTGGACACCGCAGAAAAATCCGCTATATCACACGTACCACCTGTGCTGCCTGTATCCTTCTCGGATCTTTATGCACCATTGTTTTTTACTTTTTGGGAAATTTTGCCGGAACCATACTTTTCCATAATACAGATGCCGGACTCTACATCCGTACACTTTCATTTATCTGTCCGTTTCTTTATACAAATATTGCACTTACCAGTATTTTGAATGGTCTGGGAAAAACCGGAACAACACTCGTTCACAGTGTTCTCGGGATTCTTCTCCGAATCTCTTTCGTAATATTTGCCATCCCCGTCCTTGGCATACGTGGATATCTGTATGGACTTCTGCTTAGTGAAATTCTGCTCAGTCTTTTACATATTTATGCACTGTCTCATATGGAATATTAGCAATTACACATGGTAACTTTATAAAGTTGTGCGTTAAATATATAACATTTCTATCGACAACCTCTTTTTAATCGTTTATAATAAACGCGATATATCCGATGCTGTCGGATAAACGGGAAGCGCCCCGCATACGCAATTATGAATATACCATTATGTCCGGTAAATTCCGGGCTCGAGGAGGAAAATATGGGATTCACTTTTTTAAAGAAACTGCCTACGCCTGCTGAGATCCGCAACCAGTATCCCATCGATGCTGCAATTCAGGAACTGAAAGCAAAAAGAGATCAGGAGATCCGTGATGTCTTTACAGGCAAATCAGATAAATTTCTTGCAATCATTGGTCCATGTTCTGCCGATAATGAAGATGCTGTATGTGATTATCTTCTTCGTCTGCGTAAAGTGCAGGATAAAATCGCAGACAAAGTTCTGATCATTCCACGAGTTTATACAAATAAACCACGTACTACAGGTGAAGGATACAAAGGTATGGTTCATCAGCCAGACCCTGAAAAAGCACCTGATATGCTTGCCGGGCTGATTGCCATTCGTAAAATGCATATTCACGCAATTCAGGAAAGCGCTTTCACCTGCGCAGATGAAATGCTTTATCCGGAAAACTATCGTTATCTTTCCGACATTCTCTCTTATGTAGCTGTCGGTGCCCGTTCTGTTGAAGATCAGCAGCATCGCCTTACCGTCAGTGGTATGGATGTGCCTGCCGGCATGAAAAACCCGACCAGCGGTGATTATAGCGTTATGCTGAACTCTGTCGTTGCTGCACAGGGTTCTCATCGTTTCATTTACAGAAGCTGGGAAGTTGAAACAACTGGTAATCCACTTGCACATACCATCCTTCGTGGTGCTGTAAATAAACATGGAGAAGCTATCCCGAACTACCATTACGAAGATCTTCGTCTTCTGTGGGAAAAATATCAGGAAAAGAATCTCCAGAACCCGGCAGTTATCGTAGACACCAACCACTCCAACTCCAACAAAAAGTATGAACAGCAGGTTCGTATCGCCAAAGAAGTTCTTCACAGTCGTATGGTCGATCCTGAACTTCATAAACTGGTAAAAGGTTTCATGATTGAAAGTTATATCGAACCTGGCAATCAGAAGATTGGCGGAAATCATATTTATGGAAAATCCATCACAGATCCATGTCTCGGATGGGAGGAATCCGAAAAACTGCTTTACACAATTGCAGAAATGTGTTAATCACTAAGAACACCAAAAGGCAGAGCCGTTTATCTGGCTCTGCCTTTTTAATGTCTGGGATGTGCTTTCATATACACATCTCTCATTCTTGCTACATTCATTCCCAGATAAATCTGTGTAGAAGAAATATCCGAATGTCCAAGCATTTCCTGCACGCTTTTTACATCTGCTCCGTTCTGCAGCATATGTACCGCAAAGGAATGGCGTAATGTATGTGGTGTAATATCTCTGTGAATTCCGGCATCTACCGCATATCCTTTCAAAACTTTCCAGAATCCCTGTCTGCTCATAGATTTCCCCGAACAGTTTGTAAATAAAGAGGATTCTTTTTTGTTCTTAACAAAAAAGCCTCTGGAATGCTCCATATATTGCAAAATTGCATTTCTGCTCACATTGCCGATTGGAATGATCCGCTCTTTTTCTGAATCATGGCAGATCACATATCCCATCTGCAGATTAATATCTGTAATCTGTAAATGGATCAGTTCACTGACTCTCATTCCTGTTGCATACATCAATTCCATCATAGCATTGTCCCGAATACCCTTAGGTGTGTTCAGGTTCGGTTGTTTTAGCAGCCTGTCTACTTCTTCTACCGACAGAATTTCCGGCATTTTTTTCTCTAATTTTGGCGGCTTTAGTGTTTCAGACGGATCTTCCTGCATTTTCCCTGTTCTTATCATATAATGATACAGTGCTCTTATTGATGCAATATTTCTGGAAATTGTAGATAATGCCAGATTCTCCTTCTGCAATTCCTTCAGATAACCTTGTAGATCCGTCTTGGTAACTTCTGAAAAATCCATAATCTTCTGATTACGAAGATATCGGGCCAGTTTTTTCAGATCACGCTCGTATGAAATCTCCGTGTTCTGCGATGCCTTCTTTGCCTCTCGCATATACGCAATAAAATTTTCTATTACTTTTTCCATTCCCATTACTTCCCGTATTATATTAAAAATTTATCTTCCCCAAATGTATCTGTATTATACTTGCAATTTTACATAAAATCAAATCTTTTTTCTGTGCTAAACCCTTTTAAAATCAGGCTTTTCCGTGTTTTCTACAAAATATCGCAGATTTATTGTCAACCAATACTATATATGGTAAAACAACCTTTAAAATATTTTCAAATTCTGTATTAAAATTTTCATTATGACCGGATTGCAGTAAACCTCTGACAGAATTCCAGCACACAGGACAACTGCACATATCAGCATTTTCACTATATAAGTCGATACCTGTCCCGAAAAAGAGCTATGGTTTTTCCAAATTCTCATCGAATATTCATATACGTTCTTACTTACAGCAAAAAAACATGGTACGTAAATAATAAACTGAGGAAACATCAGTCCTATGCCGATCAAACCACCGTGAAATCCGAACTGAAGGATTGACATGGTCATCAACATACCCATTCCTATTCCCAACAAAATCATTCCACCTACCGCAACCAAAACCCCAAATATCGTCAGGCCACTGCCAGCAACAAGAAGAAACAAACCTCCCCTCATTCTCAGCACTTTCCAGAAATACTCTCTGCTCCCTTTTTCTGCATAAATTCCCATAAGATATAATGCAGATACTGTATTTTGTTTCCACTGCATTTTATATATCAGATTCGGAAGCACAATCCCAATGACACACCCAATAAAAAACAGATAATAAGCCGGTAATTCTCTGTTTTTATTTACTGATAGTTTTTGTTTCATCTCCTCACCCCATACCAGTCTACGGAGTTTTTCTCAGACTTAGAACATAAAAAAAGGATATGACACTTCTCAGTATCATACCCTTTCTGAACTTCTATGTCCCCGAAAGATTACTTCGCATAATCTACCGCACGGCTCTCACGAATCACATTAACTTTAATCTGACCCGGATATTCCAGTTCAGCTTCGATCTGTTTGGAGATATCTCTTGCCAACAGAACCATATCTGCATCTGTAACCTGTTCCGGTACTACCATTACACGAATTTCCCTGCCTGCCTGAATAGCAAAGGACTTGTCGACTCCCTTAAATTCATTTGTAATGTCTTCCAACTGTTTCAAACGGTTTGTGTAAGTCTCAAGTGTCTCTCTTCTTGCACCCGGCCTTGCTGCTGAAATTGCATCAGCTGCCTGAACAATACATGCAACAAGAGATTCCGGTTCCACATCTCCATGGTGAGACGCAACTGTATTGATGACAACTGCGGATTCTTTGTATTTCTTACAAAGATCTACGCCAATCTGAATATGTGAACCCTCTACCTCATGATCGATAGATTTACCGATATCATGAAGCAATCCGGCACGTTTTGCCATACGGACATCTACACCGATTTCTCCGGCGAGAATTCCTGAAAGCTGTGCCACCTCGATAGAATGTTTCAAAGCATTCTGTCCATAGCTTGAACGGAATTTCATACGTCCAAGAAGTTTCAGCAGTTCTGGATGGATACCGTGAACACCAACATCCATTGCTGCGTTCTCACCATCTTCACGAATCTGTGTTTCTACTTCTTTCTGTGCTTTCTCTACCATTTCTTCGATTCTAGCCGGATGAATACGTCCGTCAACGATGAGTTTCTCCAGAGCCACTCTGGCGATCTCACGGCGAATCGGGTCAAAAGCAGATAAAACGACTGCTTCCGGTGTATCATCAATGATCAGATCAACACCTGTCAGTGTTTCAAGAGTACGAATGTTACGTCCTTCACGTCCGATGATTCTACCCTTCATCTCATCACTTGGAAGCTGTACAACAGAAATTGTAGTCTCTGCGACATGGTCAACTGCACATTTCTGAATTGCATTTACCACGTACTCTTTTGCTTTCTTGCCAGCTTCTTCCTTGGCTCTGTTTTCCAGTTCCTTGTACATTCTGGCAACATCAACTTTGACATCATCTTCTACACTTCTGAGTAACTCGTCTTTTGCCTGGTCGGAGGTCAGACCGGAAATTCTTTCCAGTTCCTGTACTCCTTTTTGTTCAAGTTCGTCTACTTTCTTTTCTCTTTTTTGTAACTCAGCAACTTTTGCTGTGCACTCTGCCTCACGCTTCTCTACTGCATCCGCTTTTTTATCAACCGATTCCTCTTTTGATAAAACACGTCTTTCGTATTTCTGCAGCTCGGATCTTCGTTCCTTGGTTTCCTTCTCAAGTTCATTTTTCGTTCTGAGGGATTCTTCCTTTACTTCCAATAAAGCTTCTCTCTTCTTCGTCTCAGCAGTTTTTAAAGCTTCATCTATGATGCTTCTTGCTCTGTTTTCTGCTGTGCCAACAACTTCAGCATCTTTTTTAGCTTTGTTGTTAACCGCAACCTTGCAAGTAAGAGGAACCGCAATAAGCAGTGCGACCGCTACAGCGACAATTGCTACAATAATTGTAATTGCCACAGGAGCACCTCCTTATTTAGTTTTCATTGTACAAATACAACAATACAAGTTTAGCTGTTTTTAGGATTTATGTCAAGTTTTTCTACATAATTTTTAACTCATAACTGCTCAGGTACAGAACCATTATGAGATATCCATTTCTTCCAATACGGAAAAAATATCTCCGGACCGAAAACCACGTCGTGCCAGATACCCATACAGCCGTCTCATTTCCTTCTCATCAAGGCTGCTACCTGGAGCATATTTCTTCTCTACCATCTGCCGAAGGAGTTTCCTTTCATCCGGCATCTCCAGTTCTGCTGCTTCGTCCCATGCACTCTGGATCGTCTGACGGTCAATTCCTTTCTGCTGCAATTCCTGGAATATCTTCTGACGACTCTTGTCATGAATCCTGTACATAATATAATTCGTCGCATATCTCGCATCATTTACATATCCATAATCCTTCACATATGCGACAGCATCTGCTGCCAGAGCTTCCGAAAAGCCGGCACGGAGAAGCCGATCATATAATCCCTTCTCCGTGCGGTCCATATGTTCCAGAAGCTTCAGTGCTTTCTTACGAACTTCTTTCTGCTGCTGTTCCATATCTGTCATTCAATTATTCCTGCTCTTCTTCTGCATCCTGCGCTGCCGGATTCTGCTGTGCAGCCTCCTCTTCCGGAAGAAGATGATACTGGATTCTTACCTGTTTTTCGATTTCTTCACAGATTTCCGGATGATCTTTCAGGAAAATCTTCACATTCTCTCTTCCCTGTCCGATACGCTCTCCATTGTAAGAGTACCATGCACCACTCTTATTCACCACATTACATTCTGATGCAAGATCAAGAATCTCACCTTCTCTGGAAATGCCAGTACCAAACATAATATCAAACTCAGCCTGTTTGAACGGCGGAGCAACTTTATTCTTAACAACTTTGACCTTGACATGGTTACCAACCATCTCGCCACCCTGCTTCAGGGTTTCTGTTCTTCTGACATCAAGACGTACAGAAGCATAGAACTTCAGAGCTCGTCCACCGGTCGTTGTCTCCGGATTACCAAACATAACGCCAACTTTCTCACGAAGCTGGTTGATAAAAATAACCACACAGTTGGATCTGCTGATCGCTGCAGTCAGTTTTCTCAAAGCCTGCGACATCAGACGGGCATGCAGTCCAACATGGCTGTCTCCCATATCACCCTCGATCTCCGCCTTCGGAACAAGCGCCGCAACAGAGTCCACGATTACAATATCAACAGCCCCTGAACGAACCATTGTCTCAGTGATCTCCAGAGCCTGCTCACCATTATCCGGCTGTGAAATATACAAATTGTCAATATCAACACCGATATTCTTTGCATACACCGGATCAAGTGCATGTTCTGCATCAATAAATCCGGCAATTCCGCCTCTCTTCTGCACCTCAGCTACCATATGTAATGCAACCGTTGTCTTACCACTGGATTCAGGTCCGTAGATCTCCACGATACGTCCCTTCGGCACTCCACCGACTCCAAGCGCAATATCCAGTCCAAGAGAGCCTGTCGGAACCGCTTCTACTACCATATTAGAACTGGAATCCCCAAGCTTCATTACAGATCCTTTACCGTACTGCTTCTCAATATGTCCAAGAGCTGCCTCCAGCGCTTTCTGCTTCTCTTCATTAATCATCTTATGGATTCTCCTTATATTTTCTTAATTTCAAACGCTCATACCAAACCTATGTTCGTGTTTTCTTCTTATATGCTATTATAAATCGTCGGCAAAGTCAAGCAAAACTTTTCGACAAAAAGGGCACCGTTTCTGCACGGTGCCCTGCATCATATTTGGGTTTACTCCTTATTTATCACCGATCAGCCAGTTGTACATTTCTTCGTACTGTTTTGCAGAATGACTCCAGGAGAAATCTGCTGCCATGGCACGATCAACCATCTTGTTCCACTCGCGTTTATTATCGTAATATACACGTTCTGCATTGCGGACTGTTGCAAGCATTTCATGTGCATTGTAATTCGTAAAGCTGAATCCGGTACCTGTTCCTTCAAATTCATTGTACGGCTGCACTGTATCCTTCAGGCCGCCTGTCTCACGCACGATCGGAAGTGTTCCATAACGGAGACTCATCAGCTGGCTGAGCCCGCATGGTTCAAACAGAGACGGCATCAGGAATGCATCCGATGCTGCGTAGATTCTATGTGAAAGCGGCTCATCATAATAAATCTGTGCCGATACTTTTCCATGATATTTCCAGTCAAAATGACGGAACATATTCTCATAGCGCTCTTCTCCTGTTCCAAGCACTACGATCTGTACAGCGTCCTGACAGAGTTCATCCATTACGTATGCGATCAGGTCAAAGCCTTTCTGATCTGTCAGACGGGAAACGATTCCGATCAGCATCGCATTCGGGTCTTCATTCAGTCCAAGATCTTTCTGAAGCTGGATCTTATTCTTAACTTTTTCCTTACGGAAAGTCTTTGCATTGTAGTTTCTGGTAATACATTTATCTGTTTCAGGATTGAATACATCATAATCAATTCCATTGACAATACCTCGAAGATCATGTGCTCTGGCACAGAGAAGACCATCCAGACGTTCTCCATAGAACGGAGTTTTGATTTCTTCCGCATAAGTATTACTTACCGTAGTTACTGCATCAGCAAAAACAATTCCACCTTTCAGGAAGTTTGCATCTTTGTATGCTTCCAGTTTATCCGGTGCAAAATAATAATCAGAAAGTCCTGTGATTCCCTGAACAGTCTTTACATCCCATACTCCCTGGAATTTCAGATTGTGAATTGTCATAACTGTCTTGATTCCCCAGAAAAATTCATTCTGCTGGAAGGAATCATGCAGATATACCGGAACAAGACCTGTCTGCCAGTCGTGACAGTGGATCACATCCGGGCGGAAACCGATAACCGGAAGGACAGACAATACAGCCTTTGAGAAGAATGCAAATTTTTCAAGATCCCATGGGGCACTGTCATATGGCTTCGGTCCACTGAAATAATATTCATTATCGATAAAATAAAACTGGATTCCTTCGTATTCCATATGCATAATGCCAACATAGCAGTTTTTGTATCCCAGATCCATATAAAAATGAGTAATGTATTCCATTTTATCTTTCCATTCCTGTTTCATACAGGCATATTTCGGCAAGATAACACGGACATCAAAATAGCGCTTATCAAAACATTTCGGAAGTGCACCAGCTACATCGGCAAGTCCTCCTGTTTTAATAAATGGTACCGCTTCTGATGTTGCAAATAAAATTCTTTTCATCTGTAAATACCCCTCCTTGTATCTCGATGCCAGATTATTGTTATTTCGAACATCCGCTCGCTATTTTCTGACATTTCTGTCTGTGACAGACCTTTTGTTTATTATACTCCAAAACCACCTTGTTGAAAAGAGTGATTTTTGTATTCAAGGCGAATTTTATCTGCAATAAGTGCAATAAATTCTGAGTTGGTCGGTTTGCCTTTTCCTGTGCTGACCGTGTACCCAAACAGTGCATCGATCGTATCCATCTTGCCTCTGCTCCATGCAACTTCGATCGCATGACGGATAGCCCTCTCCACCCGGCTCGGAGTAGTCTGATGTTTTTTTGCAATTGTCGGATAAAGTACTTTTGTGATCGAATTCAACATTTCCATATCGTTAACAGACAGAATGATCGCATCTCTCAGATACTGATAACCTTTTATGTGTGCCGGAACGCCAATTTCATGTATAATATTCGTCACATCTGTTTCCAGATTCCGTTTTCCGTAAGGAGCCGGTTCCTCTCTCACCGCCTGTCGCACCGGTTCTCTCATTTTTCGTTCATTTCCCCTGCGTATATGTTTGATACGACTTAAGAGCACCTGTTTGTCAAAAGGTTTCAGCATATAATAATATGCGCCAAGATTGAACGCATCTTCTGTGATTCTTTCCTGTCCCACCGCCGATACTACAATAAAAGCCGGCTGTTTCTTTACTGAACTGTCATGACTGCAGTGTTCCATAACGGTAAGTCCATCCATCTTCGGCATAATGATATCCAATACAACAACATCCGGTTCTTTTTCTCTGATGATGCTGCAGATTTCTTCTCCATTGTGTGCTTTTCCGACCAAAGTCAGGTCTTTATCTTCTTCGATCATCTGACCGAGTATGTCAGCCATTCTAACGTTATCATCTGCAATCGCCACATTTAATTTTTCCATGAGGCCTTTCCCTCCTAACCAACAAAAATCTTCTTCCTTACAACAAGGACATTATAGTAGAAAGGCCTTCGCGAAATCAAGCCGAAACTGGCTGAAATACGGCATTTTCGTTCGTCCTGAATCGACTTTTTCAGATATTTTCCAGCATGTTTTCTGCAAAAATACCATATCCTCCTGTAGAATCCTGTATAAAAACATGCGTGACAGCTCCCACGAATTTTCCATTCTGAATCACCGGGCTTCCACTCATTCCCTGTACAATTCCTCCTGTCAGTTCCAGAAGTTCGGAATCTGTCACCTGAATTACAAAACTTTTATTTGTATCTTCATGATTCATGTCAATTCTTGTTATCTCAGCATCGAATTCACGTACCGTTCCATCCACACAGCACAATATGGATGCCGGCCCGATTTCCAGTTCCTGTTTGTATGCAACTTCCATCTTTCGCAATCCAAGATCCTCCGGCAGTTCTGATAATTTTCCATAAATTCCCTGTTCACAGTTTTTTTCTATACTTCCGATGATTTTTTCCGCCTCATAATGAATCAGACCGGAAAGTTCACCCGGACTTCCGCTGCTTCCTTTCTGGATCCCAACGATCTGTGCCTGATACAGGTCACCATCATCAATATGAAGAAGCTCTCCGGTATCTACATCGCTGATTCCATGACCAAGTGCTCCGTAATTTCCATTCTGATCAACAAATGTGAGTGTCCCGATTCCCTGTGTATTATCTCTCACCCATATACCCAGCTTATACTCGCCCTTGATATCTTTTACCGGACTCAGCGACAGAGGAATCTTTTTTCCTTTTCTTATTACCTGCAACTCCACAGTATCCTGTTTCAGCTTTTCGAGATCTTCTACAAGATCTTTTTTAGTTTCAATAATTTCATCATTAAATGCAACGATATAATCTCCCGGCTCTATAATTTTTTCTGCCGGTTCCTCCGCACGGCCTTCTTCAGAAATAATCTCACCGGTATCAATTACCAGTACTCCGTCGGTTTCCATATAGATTCCGACAGTGCTTCCACTGACAAGCACTGTCGTACTGTCTGTGGGGATTACTTTGACATCTTTAAACGGTATCACTCCCAAAATTCTGCTGGATAACAGATAACTTCCATCTCCGGAAACCGTAATTGCATCATCAAAAGAAAGCAGCGGATAATCCAGTACATTCTTCACCTGCTGTTCCTGACTTTCTGTCACATAAAGCTCATCAGGAATCTTCCTGTCAAGATATCGATATCCCAGCCATATCACCGTTAGCAGATCCAGGCATATGATCCACCAGAGAAGATGTCTGTATTTTGTTCTTCTGTCCATTCTGCCACATCCTTTCTTTTGTAAAACCAAACTCTCTTCCACCAGCATTTTTACAGAAAAAAAAGAGAAGCGATCCTGTTGGATCATCCTCTCTTATTATGCTGTGAATACAGCTATTTCAGTCTTGTATTTTTATGAACCCGTGCCAATTCTTTCATTTCTTTTGCGTTTTCAAAAACTGCCTGTGTAAGTTCAGCTCCACCCAGAAGTCTGGCAAGTTCTCTCACAGAATCATCTCCTTCCAGCGGATGAATCTCCGTGATCGTTTCTGTACCCTTCTGATGTTTTTCGATTTCAAAATGTGTATCTGCCATTGCAGCAATCTGCGGAAGATGCGTAATACACAATACCTGGTGACATTTTCCGATAACTGCCATTTTTTCGGATACTTTCTGCGCTGTCCTGCCACTGATACCTGTGTCGATCTCATCAAAGATCAATGTCTCTATCTGATCTCTGTCTGCAAGAATTGCTTTTATTGCAAGCATGATCCTGGAAAGTTCACCGCCAGATACAATCCTGCCTAATGGTTTTACGCTCTCACCCGGATTGGTAGAAATTTCATATTCTATATCATCAAACCCATTATCTGTATATTCTTTTTTTCGTTGAAAATCAATATGAAACTGTACGTCCAGAAAATTCAGATCTTTCAATCCCTCAATAATCTTATCCGTAAGCATCTGGCTGTATTTTTTCCGGATAACAGAAAGTTTATCCGAAACAATTTCAAGCTGTGCTCTGCTTTTTTCTACTTCAGCTTTTGCTCTCCGGAAATTCTCCTCATATCTGTCAAGATCTTCCAGTTTTTGTTTCTGGTTGCCGCAGTATGTGTGGATTGCCTCGATTGACTGTCCATACTTTGCTTTGAGATTGTTGATCAGATCCAATCTTCTTTCTGTTTCATAAAATGTTTCTCCGTCAAAGTTCAGTTCATCCACATAAGAGGAAAGCTCTCTGTTGAAATCATTCAAAAGCCCATCGATTTCCTGAAGTGCTGATGACATGGATTTCAGCTGGCTGTCATACTCCGTGACACGCATCAGCTCTTTCACTGCATTTCCAACCGCTTCTCCGGCTCCCTGCACGGAATCATTTCCTGTCAGATCCCGCACCTCCTGCAGAGTCTCAAGAATCTTCTTCCCGTTATCCAGCTTACGGTACAGCTTTTCCAGTTCTTCATCCTCTCCTGGATTCAAATTCGCGCTTTCAATTTCTTTAATCTCAAATTCCAGAAAAGCACGCTCTCTGTTTCTCTGTTCTTCATCCATATCAAGAGACTTTAATTTTTTTAGGCTGTCACGATATGTACGATATGCACGATTCACTTTTTCTTTGACCGGATAGATTTCATCTTTACCATATGCATCCAGAATCTCCAGCTGTTTATCCTGATAAAGCAGAGACTGGTGCTCATGCTGCCCGTGTATATCCAGAAGGCAGGAAGCTACTGCTTTCATCTGTCCAACCGTGCAGGTCTCCCCATTAATCTTGTTGATACTCCTGCCATCCAGAATTTTACGTGTCAGCAATACCTGTCCTTCTTCCAGCTCAATCCCCAGTTTGCCCAGTGCTTCTTCAGCTCTTGGATTTTCTACCTGAAACAACAGCTCCACCAGTGCATATGACGCACCTTCGCGGATCATATCCTTTGCAATTCTGCTGCCCAGGATCAGCTGCATGGAACCCAGCAGAATCGATTTACCTGCTCCTGTCTCACCAGTCAGAATATTCAGTCCCGGCCCAAATTCTACTTCAATATCTTCAATAAGTGCCAGATTCTTCACATGAAGATGAACTAACATAATTTCAGAATTCCTTTCAGCTTCTCAGCAACAATTTCTGCCTGCTCTGCATCACGTGCCACACACATGACTGTATCATCTCCGGCAATACTTCCAAGAATCTCCTTCCATTTCAGGGCATCCAACGCAGCCGCCACCCCCATGGCCATTCCCGGCACAGTGCGGATCACAAGCATATTCTGACCTACATCAAGTGATGTCAGTGTATCCTGGAGAATCCTTGTGTATTTGTCTCCCAGTTCCGCAGACGGTTCTGTAAGAATCGCGTAACGGGATTTTCCATCCTTTCCTGCAACTTTCATAAGCTTCAGTGCCCGGATATCTCTGGAGACTGTAGCCTGTGTTACTTTGAATCCTGCCTCATTCAGTCTGGCAGCAAGTTCCTCCTGTGTATCAATATCATATTCCTGAATCAGTTCTATGATCTTTTCATGTCTTGCACTTTTCACTGCATTACCTCCATCACATTGTCACTGTTATTCCATCTTCTGCCGTAATACCTCTACAAAGCTTAAATGATTTAATTTCAGAATTTTCACACTGGCTGAAGCTTTTTGAATCACGATCCTGTCTCCCGTCACGATCGGAATTTCTGTATCTCCGTCAAAAGAAGCAAGCCCCTGTTCCTGAACCTGCCTGCGGCCTTCTCCCAGCTCTACTGTAATAACATCTTCCTCCGGAAAAATAATACTGCGGGTATTCAATGTATGCGGAGCGATCGGTGTCATCAGCGTCATCGCCGCATTTGGAGATACAATAGGTCCTCCACATGAAAGGCTGTAACCGGTAGAACCTGTCGGTGTGGCAATAATAATTCCATCTGCATTATACGAATTAAGATAGACATCATTCACATAATTTTTAAATCTTACAACTCGAAGGGGGCCCTCTCTGCCTATTACAATATCATTCAGTGCAATGTCCTGCCCAATGATCTTATCACCATGCCAGACTGTTCCTGTAAGCATCATTCTTTCTTCAATCTCATAGTCATCTGCGATCAGTTTATCCAGTGCAGCATGTATCGACTGTCTGTCTACTTCAGCCAGAAACCCCAGCGTCCCGAGATTGATTCCCAGCATTGGAATTTTTCTGTAAACAACATCTCTGGCAGCCTGAAGAAGTGTACCATCACCGCCCAGAACCAGAATACACTGTGTTCCCTCTGGAATCAGTTCCGGATTTGTATAATGGTATGCCCCTTCCAACTTACGTTCCGCCTGCTGAACCTGACATTTCTTTCCATTTTTTTTCAGATAAGAAACAATTTCATTTGTGATCTGAAAATCTTTATCTTTATCACTGTTTGTGATGATATAAAACTTATCCATCTCCCCTAGACCTTCCTTAATCCAGTTGACTGTGTGCCTCCTGCACTACAGCCTCAGGTGTTACTTCAAGAGAGGACTGGATCACTTCCCCTTCCGGTCTCTTTTTCAAATGAAGCAAGTATTCAATATTTCCCTCTGGTCCCTTGATCGGTGAAAACGAAAGATGGCACGGCTCCATTGCAATTGTAGACGCATAAGCGATCACTTTTTCAATGACTTCCAGGTGCACTGCCGGATCACGTACAACGCCTTTTTTCCCAACTTTTTCTCTTCCGGCTTCAAACTGCGGTTTGATCAGACAGACGATCTCTCCATCATCTGTAAGGAGGTTTCTCACTGGAAGAAGCACTTTTGTCAGAGAAATGAAAGAAACATCTATCGATGAAAACTGTGCCGGCTCCTGCAGATTTTCCGGAAGTACATAACGGATATTCGTTTTTTCCATACATACCACTCTCGGATCATTACGAAGTTTCCAGTCAAGCTGTCCATATCCGACATCGATTGAATAGACCTTCACCGCACCATTCTGGAGCATACAGTCTGTAAATCCGCCAGTGGACGCACCAACATCCATACATACCTTTCCATCCAGAGAAACGCCAAAATTATTCATGGCTTTTTCCAGTTTCAGTCCTCCACGGCTTACATATGGAAGTGTATTTCCGCGTACTTCAATCTTCACCGTCTCCTTGAACATTGTTCCCGCTTTATCTTCTTTCTGTCCGTCCACATAAACATCTCCGGACATAATATATGCTTTTGCTTTCTCTCTGGAAGGTGCAAGTGCACGCTCTACCATCAAAAGATCCAGTCTTTTCTTCATTCCTGCTCCTCATATTCCTCAATCGCATCAAGAATATCCGGTGCTGAAAGCCCGATTTTGGCTCTCAGACTGGCAATTTCTCCATGCTCTACAAAACGATTCCAGATAGCGATCGGAAGTACTCTTACTTCCGGATGACATGCTTCCATATAAGCTGCCACATGCTCACCAAATCCACCGTTTCTGACATTTTCTTCTACTGTTACAAATAATTTATGATCTTTTGCAAGCTCATCAAGAAGCTCTGTATCCAGTGGCTTCACAAATCTTGCATTTACAAATGTTGGATTTTCACCTTTGTTCTTCAGTTCTTTGCAGACCTGTTCACAGACCTCCGTCATGCTTCCAACAGACAGAAGTGCTGTTTTCTCTCCACGGTAAAGAACTTCACTTTTTCCAAAACGTATCGGGCTGTCAAATTCCTCCAGTCCCTGATATGCAGTGCCTTTGGGATAACGGATTGCACATGGTCCTGCCGCATGAACTGCAAATTCCAGCATTTTTTCAAGTTCTCTTCCATTTTTTGGTGCCATGACCGTCATATTGGGCATCATTGTCAGATAAGACAAGTCAAAATTTCCCTGATGTGTCTCTCCATCTGCTCCTACAAGACCTGCCCTGTCAATCGCAAAGATCACGTGCAACTTCTGCATGCAGACATCATGAAGCATCTGGTCTACTGCCCTCTGTAAGAAAGAAGAATAAATCGCTACGACTGGTATCACGCCACCCAGGGCAAGGCCGGCTGCAAAACTGACTGCATGCTCTTCGGCAATTCCAACGTCAAATAATCTGTCCGGAAAAGCTTTTTCAAAAGCCTTCAGTCCGGTTCCCTCCTTCATTGCCGCTGTAATGCCGACAAGCTTCGGATTTTCTTTTCCCAGTTTCACCATAGCCTGTGAAAATACATCTGTATACGTCGGTCCTTTCTTCACAGAAAGCTGTCTGCCGGTTTTTATGTCAAACGGGCCAGTTCCATGGAACTGATCCGGATGCAGACTTGCCGGTTCATATCCTCTGCCTTTGTGCGTCAGGACATGAACGATCACTGGTCCTTCCACACGTTTTGCTTCGTTAAAAAGTTTCATCATCTGCCGCATATTGTGTCCGTCAACCGGTCCAAGATACGTCAGTCCCATATTTTCAAAAAGCATTCCCGGTATGATCAGCTGTTTGATACTGCTCTTGGTCCTGCGCATGGTATCTACAACCGCAGTACCTACCTTCGGTACCTTCTTAAGCGTCTTAGTTACATTCAGTTTCATTCCCGTGTAAGCTTCCGCTGTACGCAATGCACTGAGATAAGAAGACATTCCACCAACATTTTTGGAAATAGACATATTATTATCATTGAGTACGATAATAAAATTGGTTTTCAATTCTGCTGCATTATTCAATGCTTCATATGCCATGCCACCTGTCAGTGCACCATCTCCGATCACTGATACGACACGATAATTCTGTCCAAGCAGATCTCTGGCTCTTACATAGCCCAGCCCCGCTGAGATTGAATTAGAACTGTGGCCTGCATCAAATGTATCACAGTCACTTTCACAGCGTTTCGGAAATCCACTCATTCCGCCTTCTTTTCGAAGATTTTTGAATCCTTCTTTTCTTCCTGTCAGAATCTTATGGGTATATGCCTGATGTCCCACATCCCATACGATCTTATCCTGTGGAAGATCCAGCACATTATGCAAAGCCAGTGTCAGTTCCACTACCCCAAGATTCGATGCCAAATGGCCTCCTGTCTGGCTGACTGACTCAATCAGGAACTGTCTGATCTCATCTGCAAGCTGTGGAAAATCTGCCAACGCTATCTTGTGTATATCATTAGGCTTATTGATCTTTTCCAACATCCTTCGTATCCCTCTTTCATTTCCTGCGGGTTGCCATTTCCATGACCAGCTCCGTCAGGAACTCATTTTTATTATACAGTCTGTCCAGAACTGCCAGAGCTTTTTCAGAAAGTTCTCTGACCTGCTCAGATGCTTTCTGTACCCCAAAAAGAGTCACATAAGTAACTTTGTTGTTTTTTTCATCACTGTGTACCGGCTTTCCCAATTCCTGACTGGTACTTGTCACATCCAGAATATCATCCTGTATCTGGAATGCCAGACCAATATCCGATGCAGCCTGTTCGATCATGGAGGTCTGTTCCTCGTCCGCTCCTGCCAGAACAGCTCCTGCCATCATGGACGCTTCGATCAGTGCAGAAGTTTTGTGTTCATAAATGTAATCGAGAAGGTCCTTCTCCAATGGTTTGCCATCATTTTCCACATCACACTCTGACCGCCCAGCATACCGTAAATACCTGTTTTTTCTGCCATAATCCGCACAGCCCGGATCACCCTGTCTTTGTCATCTGTCAGTTCAAATGCACGAAACATGGTCTCATAAGCATAATTCAAAAGTGTCACACCGCTTAATACGCCCATTGCCTCACCATACACTTTGTGCGTAGTCAGACGACCACGGCGATAATCATCATTATCAATTGCCGGCAGATCATCATGTATCAGAGAATGTGTATGAATCATTTCGATTCCCGCCATAAACGGTTCAGCAAGTTTCTCATCCCCTCCAAATAATCGAAGAGTCTCCAGAAGAAGGATCGGCCTCAGTCTCTTGCCGCCGGCACACATGCTGTAGTTCATCGCCTGTGCCATCGTTTTGGAAAATCCACGTTCTTCCGGAAGCCATCTGCGGATCACTTCTTCTGCATAATCTGTTCTCTGCTGTAATTCTTCTTTAAAATTCACGTAATGTCCCATCCTCATCCATCTGAAGCATCTTCTTTTCTACAGTATCCAGTCTGTCACTGCAGTATTTCAGAAGCTCCATACCTTTTTTGTATAAACGAAAAGAATCCTCCAGCGATGTGTCACCACTCTCCAGCTTTTCAGCAATGGTGTCCAGTTCCTGAAAGACTTCTTCTATTTCTCTGTTCTGTGTATCTGTTTTCTGAATCTGTTCTGTCATTTATTCCAGTCTTCCTTCCTGCTGCTTCGCACTTCTGCCTCGATCACACCATCTGTCACAGAAATCTCCAACAGATCTCCGGAATGTACCTGTTTTGTGGATATAATTCCATTTCCCTCTCTGTCCGAAACAAAAGAATATCCCTGATTTAATTTATACAAAGGAGACAGTCCTCTGTATCGTTCCAGATAGATTCCAAGCATATGTCTTTCTTCTGCAATGCGGTTTTTCATTGCTCTTCGAAGCAATTCATCAAGATCAGCCAGACGCTGTCTGTTATCCCTGAGCTTTGCTTCCGGGTTCAGATACTGAAAACGCATCTGATACTGCATCAGCTGTGCACGGCCAAGTTCTGCCCTGCGCTGCATTGCCTTCTGCATACGGTCTCTGAGGCCAGCAATATTCTGCAGTATCTGTCTGAAATCCGCCACTGCAAGTTCTGCAGCTGCCGAAGGCGTTGGGGCACGAAGATCTGCCACAAAATCTGCGATCGTAAAATCAGTTTCGTGACCTACTGCCGAAATAATGGGCGTCCTGCACTCAAAGATAGCTCTGGCAACTTTTTCTTCATTAAATGCCCAGAGATCCTCGAT
>OCHC01001209.1_pt1 | contig 21114 bp, 16 predicted proteins | sample 1538641 | NCBI WGS metagenome assembly OCHC01 (sample SAMN04571714, study PRJEB22368) | human gut metagenome | biome: human gut; material: stool | host: Homo sapiens | place: Luxembourg | collected 2012-08-17
TGGTGGACGAAGAGCAAAAAGCTTGAAAAACCGCGTAAAATCAAGCAAAATCGAGATTCGGTTTCGTAAAATACGGTCTGAAGGCTGCACGTCGTGCACCCCAGTTCAGCAAGCGCTGATTATATTTCAGATGCATTTTTACGGCTCTGCTTCGGCAGGGCCGTTTTTGTTATATCCGGCAAAATATATTTTGACGTAAAAATGAACTTTTTGCCGGAGGCTTGACTTTTGCACGGAGTCGCGTATAATAGAAGTAGGCAATCACAAGGTTGATGAAGATTACCACAGGCACACAAAAGCGAACCCCCTCGGAGCTGCAACTCCGAGGGGGTTCTTCTGTGCTTACTGTCCTTTGCCGCGGCTGTCAAGCCACTTGCAAATGTAATAGGCAATCACATTTGCTCCGACAGCCACAAAAAGGTTGATAAAGATGTCGCCCACATGACACACCTCCTTCCTGTTGCCAGAATGGAGAGGGCAGCGAAATAAGTATAACACAGTCGATAACGGTACGCAAATCATCTGCGTGTTCCCAATAAATTTTCCAGCAATAAACAAAGCGCCCCCACTCCGGTTTTGGAGCGGGGGCGCTTTGTCTGTGAGGGTTTACAGCCGGAAGGCTGTATGCGGAATAGGAGATTGGGACATATCAGCCAGAGCGATCCGGCTCAGTCTGTCCGGCGGTGCAAAGCAGGGAGACACAGGTTTGTGAAAGGGGGGAAGCGCGGCTCAGTGCTTTGCGTTTTTGCCGGTCAGGCTGGCGAACGCGCCAGTGATCATCAGGGTCATGCCGCTGAGGGCCAGACCGATGGCGGCCAGCCAGTTCACGCCGGTCTGCGGCAGGGCATGTGCGTCCTGCACAGCGGGCAGAGCGGGGTCAGCAGGCAGAACAGGGGCGTCCGGCTTTGCGTCCTGCACGGGCGGCAGCTCAGGAGTGCCGGGCAGTACGGGCGAGTCGGAATCCTTTTCATCAATGATCTCGTCGCCGCCGTCGTCGTCACCGCCACCGTCGGGATCAATGTGCACGATCTCGGTGCCGGGGATCAGGACATCCCGGCTTTCCACGGTGGTGCGGTCATAGGTGATGTGGGCGGTCTTATCCACCTTGGTCACCTTGCTTACCGGTACCGGATCGGCGTCCTTCTCGGTGCGGTAGGTGTAGCGGAAGCTGCCGCTGTCCTCGTGGCCGGTGCCGTTACCGGTGAAGGTGCTGGTAAACAGCTTGCGGAAGCTGGTGTAGTGGCCCGTGCCGGTGCCCGTGGTATCGGCTTCACTCCACTCGTGCTTCTCGGTGGGGTGGGTATACTGGTAGGTGTAGCTGAAGTCGCCGGACTGGCGCGAATCACGGCCTGCACCCGCATCCGTCGTGGTATTGGTGGTCGTGTTTTTGCGGTTGGCCAGCAGGCTGTTCATCTTATATTCCGGCGCAGAGCGGATGCTCCATAGGGCGCTGATGTTCTTAACGGTGGATTCCGTCGAGCCAATGACCTTGCCTTCGCGCACCTGAATCAGATTGGAAATCATCAGGTCATAACCGCCGCTATAATCATAATAGCCATCATGGCCATCATTCTGATTCCTGTAGGTCTTATTGACACAGGTGTTGGCATCACGGCTCATATAACCGTAGGCTTCCAGCGAAGAACTCTTCAGGTAGACCTGATAACCGACAGGGCCCGTCTGGTTGTTACTGGTACGCCCGAGCTCCACAACGTAAGTGCCAATGATATCGTTGAGCTCTTTTTTCGTAAGGTTGTCGTATGTCTTTCCGGTCTGGCGGGTCCTCTCCAGATAAGTGTTTACGGCTTTCTTCAAGCCTTCATCGGCGTTATAATAATTATAATAATAATTGTATTCCAGACGTTCATCGTGGAAAATTTTGCCTTTCTCGAACAGCTGGACATCTTTGTTGTCTTTCGTCTTCACGGCATCATAGACGACAGTACCGGTCAGTTTGTAGAATGCGCTCTTAGAGGGATTGTAGTTCGGGTCACCGCGTTCATACTCGAAGTGACTGCGATGGCTCGTGACATCCTCGGTGTCTTTGCTGATGGTGCTCTTAAGCCCGACCGTCGTTCCCAGGTCGTTCTTAACAAGCTCCTCTGCATCGTCGTTCCACTTCAGCTCCAGACCTTTGCTTACCAGCACGCAATCAACAGTGGAGCCTTTCGTCTGCCCTTCTTCAGGCAGCAGTTCAAGCTGGGAACCGGAAGCAAGGTCAAGGTGGCCGATCGTATCGGCGTGCACGATGTCTTTGGGATCGGGATAAATCTTCCTATTAGCGGAATTCCGGTAATAGTATTTGCCCTTCCACTGGTCATAGTCGAGTTCCTGACGAGAACCGTCCGGCTTGACGTAATAAGCGTCCGCACCAGAGTAGTAGTTCTTCAGCTCCTCCTGATACTTGTTGCCTTCATTGACTGTGACAGTGGTCGATTTGGCGATGCGCTCCTGCTCCTTCAGCGCCTTGACGATTTCATCCGGGTCCATATCTTCGGGCGAGATCGCCTTCTTGAAGTATGCTATGATATCCTCGGTCAGCTTGGTTTCGCCGGTGATCTCGATATCACCAACAAAAAGCTTTTCTTCACCCTTTTTCAGCGTCGGAAGGATCTCTTTCTGGATGCGCGTTAACAGGGTCTGGTAGTAAGCCTTGTAGTCGTCGTCGGTCTTTACGACTGCGGTGCCGTTGGTGGAGCCGTGCACCTCTTTCTTGACATCCAGCTTTTTCTTGCTCAGGCTGCTGTAGTTGATGGTGATGGTAGTCGTGGTTTCACCTGTCTTGCTGGTATAGGTGGCGGTATTGCTGGCTTTATCAAGGGTGATCTTACCGATCTCCTCGGTGTCCGCGGCATCGATGCCAAACTCGCCTGCAAGCATTCCTTTGATCTCCGCATCGGTCAGCGTGCCGTCAGATGCTTCGGTGAAGGTATAGGTAACACTGCGGGTAACGGCTTTGTCCTTTCCCGCTTCGTCCTTTTCCGTCCGGGTCTCATCTCTGGTGCAGGTGTAAGTGCCGTCAGCGTTCTTGGTCACATTTTCGTAAGGGGTTCCATCGATGGTGATCGTGTAGGTGGGGGCTTGGGACGGATCGGACGTTGCGTTCTGCTCGATCTTCCAGTTATTGTTGTTGGAATCGACCAGCGGCTTATCGGTATCATCGGTCGTGATGGTGGTAGAGGATGTGGTCTTGGAAGCGCTCCAATCGACCTGCTTCACATTGTCGAAGTTATAGTTGACAACTTTGTAGCCTGCAGCCTTCAGATCTTCAATGGAGCTGTATTCAGGGTGCTGCGTCAGCAGGTTCTTCCATGCAAGCTCTTCCTTCTGTTCGGGGGTAAGGTCAAGGGTGACATCCCGCTCGGTGACGACATAGGTCTCCCGGGTAACGGTATTGCCGACACGAGTCTCTTTCACATAGGTCGTCGTGGTTACGCCGTCTTCAGTCTTGCTGCTTTCCGGCGCAAAACCCTTGGGAACAGTGAAGGAACTGCCCGCAGTATGTTGTATGCCGTTGGCGTCAGCTCTGGTCATTTCCCACGAGATGGTACCGGTAGTGACATAGGTGCTGCCGGTAACGGTGTGCTTTTCGGTGTCGATCGTGCCCGACTCGTTGGGCATGGGAGTGGGGGTGGAGGACTCAGTGGCAGTGGGTTCGGTGTAGTTCAGGGTATAGGTCTTACCGTCGAGAGTGTAGGTGAAGGTGTGGGCGTCGTCGTCGAACGTGCCCTTAGCCAGTGCTTCCTGTGCCTGAGCGTCAGTAAGCTTCAGCTCTTTCAGAGCCTTCTTCACCGCATTGTTGCGGGCTTCGGTCTTTGCAGCGGTTTCGGCCTTTTCGACGGCTTCGGCCTTGGTCTGGCTGTCAACATACGATAAATTCCCATCCTTCGTCGTCTCCGTGACCGTGACGGTGTAAGACAGAGTCTTGCGGAGGGTGTCATTCTGCTCTTTGGTCAGTTCGGCGTGTTCACCGTTGCCGATGTAGTAGATCGTATCGGTGGTTTTATCATACTCGTACTTGCTGCTGTCCAGTTTTTCAAAGATCTCGGCGTTGGTAAGTGTGTGGGAGTTACCCTCATCCACCTCAATGGTATACTCAAGATCACCCTCTATAACTTTGTAAGTCTTCTTGGTGCCCTCGGTGGTGGGGGTGGTGCTGTCCATCAGCCGTTTGAGTTCCGCAGCACTGATGGTGGTTTCCGGTTTGCCGTTTTCATCGGTCACCTCAATGCTATCGGGCAGCTTCACATGGGAAATGTTCTCCGAACCAACGTCATGCGAGCCTTTTTCAAGGGCCACGATGAGGGTGATGGTGGTGTCCACGGTCACCTCGTTGTCCTTCACATGCAGGGTGGTGGTGCGGGTGCGCTGCTGGCCGTCTTTATCGGTGTAGGTCTCGGTGCGCACCAGATCGTAGGTGCCGTCGCCGTGGTCGATCTTGGTGGAATTGGTGAACTTTTCCAGCTCGTCGGAGCCCATCTTGCCCTCAAGGTGCTCGGTTTTGGTCAGGGTGAGGGTCTTGGAGTTGCCATCATCAGAAGGTTCCACTTTGTCCACCTTGTAGCCGTTGAACTCAGTGCCCGTCCCAGTGCTCCAGTCGGGCTTTTTCTCGCCCAGCTCCGTGTTCAGATCGATCTGATCTCCCGAGATTTCTTCCCCGGTGTGAGATTCTGCCTTCACCTCGCCGCTGGCGGTGGTCGTGGTAGTCTCGGTGCCGGGGGTCAGGGTCGGTGTCTCAATATCAACAGAACCGTCCGGGTTCGTCGTTACCTTAGAGGGCTTGGTGGTGTCCGGCTTCGACTCTGCGCCGGGGGTGGGGGTCACGACGGTGGTGCTTTCCCCCGGTTTCTCGGTCAGGGTGGAATCACCAATCTTGATCTGCTCTTTTATTTCGCTGCCGGTGCCGCTATCGGTGTTGCCGGTGCCGCTATCGGTGTTGCCGGTGTCGCCGGTGTTGCCGGTGTTGTCGGTGTTGCCGGTGTTGCCGGTGTTGTCGGTGCTGCCGGTGTTGTCGGTGTTGCCGGTGTTGTCGGTGTTGTCGGTGTTGCCGGTGTTGCCGCTGTCGCCGTCGATCTCGGGCTCCCGCTCCTGTTCGGGCTTGTCCTTGGTAATGTCGGCCTTGGAGGTGGAGTTGCCATCAGTATCCGTCTTGGGTTCGCTGTATTCGCCCAGATGCTCGTCCGGGGCCAGCATGTCCTGCTTCTTCTCAGCCTTTACCTCGGTGTTGGAGCTGCTCTCAGATGCAGCAGCAACGGGTGCAGAAGCCGGGCTTTCCCCTTCCGATTGGGACTCGTTGACGTTTGCGTCAGTCGAGTTGATGTTCTCATCTGCCGCATTCGCGATCAGGGGCTGGGCCGCAACACATGCGGTCAGTGCCATAGACATTGCAGCAACTTTAAATTTTTTATTCGTCATGATCCCAGGTCTCCTTTCCTGTCGCCATGTGTATGATAGTCCGATAAATCGGACTGCTGAAACTGTTTCCCCCAACTACTTACGTTATAGCATTTTCGGAAATTTTCGTCAAGAAAAACTATCCCGTAACGTTGAAATTCTGCGTTCTGTATAAATCAGAACCCCGCAGATTTGGTACTAATTCCAAGGGCTTGTTGCACGTTTGGTGCGATTTGTTGCAGACGTGTGCGTTTATGTGACATTTGTGTTGCAGATGCATGGAATTACCATAGAAATTCCTCCCTTTCGCTTCTGTCTGGATTATACATGATTTGGGCGCGAAAATCATCAAAACCTGCGTGAATCGCCCTCGAACCTGCGTGAATCGCTCAAACGGACAGCAAAAAAGCCCCGGGAAGGGCCGCTGCGCACCTCCCGGGGCTGCTGTAAAAGATGACCAAAAAAGTAATACTTCCAATTTAAAAAGTATTACTTTTGCACCATCCGGGTGCCGATTTACTCGCCTTTCTGCTTCAAGCGGGCGTATTCGGCGTCTGCCTGAATGGCGGCGGCGGTGAAACTGTTGTTGTTCCACCAGCTCACCAGCGCGGCAACGGTGGTGATGCCGGCGGTGACCAGCTGCTCCACGGTCTGGCTCTCGATGGGCAGCACGGGCTTGCCGCAGGCGCTCAGCAGCTGATTGGTCAGGGCCAGCAGCAGGCAGGCGGTGCGGGCGATGGTTGCGGCGGAGATCTTATGGATGTTCATGTCAGTTCCTCACTTTCTCGTTGTGTTCAAGGTCTGCGATGCGGTGGTTGGCCACCTTCATCTGTTCTTCTAAGATGGGTACGCGGCGGGCAAAATTGTTATGCTCGCGCACCTCGCGGGTCAGTTCTTCCAGCTTGGTGTCGGTCACGGCCTGACTGCGGCTGTTGGCAATCAGCACACCGATCAGGGTCACGGCACCGGCGATCACGGCGGACAGGATGCTTTCCACTGGGCTCACCCCCTCAGCCTGTCCATCGGCTCTTGACGGGGCGCACGTCCACATGCACCCAGCCCGCTGCCCGGCCCGCCTTTACCGGGTAGCGGCCAATGCCGCCGGTGCCGGGCAGCAGAGTCTCCGCGTAGGCGGCAAGCTGCTCTACCGGAACACCGGCCACCCGGATGTCGGCGGCTCTGCCGTAGCAGTGCTGGCTGTAGGGGGCACCGCCCACGGCCCTGTTGTGGGCGGCGGTGCGGTAGCCGCTGGTAATGACCACCGGCGCACCGAAGTGATCCCGGATGTTCTGCAGCAGCTGTACCAGCGCACTGTCCACGAAAAGCGGGTCGGAGCCGTCCCTGCAGGCAAATTCCCGCACCCGGAAGCTGCGGCTCAGCAGGGCATTGCCGTCCTTCCGGCGGGAATAGGCGTTAAGCATGGGCATCCCCCTGCAGCAGGGCTGCCACCGCGTCCCGCAGCCGGGCGGGGACATCGTCCGGCGTTTTGAGCCCCTTGCGGATCAGGGCCAAATAGATCTTTGCCATCAGGCATCACTCCTTTCGTACAGTTCACACAGGGCAAGCTGCAGGTCGGTCAGCTGCTGCATCAGGTCGGCTACCGTCTCCGGAAGCTTTTCCCGCTGCTGCTGCTTTTTGCGCGCTTCTTCCTGCGCGGCCAGCTCTTCGGCGGTGTAGCGGATGTACCTTTTAATGGGCAGCTGCTCGGTCCACGCGGGCCTTGCCGGTACGCCCGGCACATCCACCACCCGCTGCACGTCCCTGCCGCCGCCGGGATATTCGGCCACTGTCTCGTAGTGGGCCACCTCGGCCACAGCCTCCTGCGCCGGGTGCTCCAGCGGCTGGGTGTCGTCGGTCAGGTAGCCCAGTGTCAGGTCGGGGTTTCCCACGACCGCGCCGGTCTCGTCAAGAATTTTCATAAGTCAAAACCTCCTTTCTCAGGCCACGCGGTGCCAGATGTGCACATAGTAGGCGGCGGGCTGCACGGTGCTGCTGCGTCCGTAGATGGCATTGGACTTGGACGCGTCAAAAGATACGGTGCAATTACTGCCGTATGAACCGCCTTCGTAACCAGCCAAACCGCCATTGTTTGTGTTTATAGAAAGAGCGCCACTGTTAGATAAATTTGGGTATGCTGTGCTCGCCACACCAGAGAATGAGCCCTTGAGGTTCGGCAGACCGGCTTTCACCGTGGTGCCTGCTGCGTGGGTGCTGGACGCACCCATCAGAACCCGCTCGGAGGCAATCTCTTCCCAGCTGCCGCCGAACAGTGCGGCGGGGCTGGTGGGGTCGGTGCTCTGGTAGATGCTGCCCACGGGATACGCGCCGGAGCTGGGGGCCGAGAGCAGCGTGTCGATATCTTCCTTTGTATAATAGGAGGAAAGATCGGCACCGAGGGTGCGCAGGGCAGCGGCCTTCTCGTCCGCCGTCCATTCCCCGGCAGAGGCGGCAGCGGTCAGGGCCTTTTTCACGCCGTAGGGCAGCAGGGCGGGGGTCAGCGGCAGAACGGTGCTGTCCATGCTGTCCAGCTGGCTGCGGTCAGCGGGGGCCGTGGTCAGGGTGCCGTCACTGCGCACGTTGATGCCGCAGGCCGGGTCCACCCGCACCGCTCCGGGGACCGATGCGGTGGGTACGGTGCTGCTGCGCAGATAGGGGGACAGGTCCGGCATGGCGGCGGTGTCGGTGAGCACCGCTCCGGTGTTGGGGTCTACGCTCAGCACCCGCAGCAGCTGGCCGGACACCGGCTGCGCAGGGCAGGGCAGTGCGCCCACCTCCTGCGCGGTGAGCTTTACGATGCCGCTTTTACCGTTGACGCTGACCACCTGCCCGTCCGTGGGCACAAGCTCTTCGGCGCGGGCGGCAGCGGCCTCTGCACGGGCAGCGCACTGGGATGCGTTGGCGCTGTCGGTGCTGGTGCGCTGTGCGGCGGTCTGGGCCTGCGCTGCGTTGGCCGCGGTGGAAGCTGCACTGGCGGCGGCGCGCTGTGCCGCCGTGGAGGCGCTGCTGGAGCTTTCCAGCACGCGGGCCACGAACTGCTCGTACAGCGAGGGCGGCAGCTCCTCTGCGTCATCATCGATGGGCAGAATGGCGTAGCAGTCATAGCTGCCGGGCCGGGTGTAGGCGGTGTAGCCGTTTTCACCCATGGCGGCCAGCATCCACTGCCCGCCGGTGCTGCCGGTCAGGCGGCGGTCCACCGTGACGCGGTGCTGGGTGTCCAGCGCCACCGGCGCCAGCAGGGTGCCGTCGCTGCGGCGCAGATACAGCGCAAGGGAGCACCCGGCCCATGCGTCCGGCAGCTGGAACAGCAGCTCGTCCACCCCGGCGGCGTTCTGCGCACCGAGATGCAGCCGGTGCGGCTGGGCAAGGAACTCGGTGCCGCCGCACTGCTTTTGAATGATCTGGATCTTCACTTGAAAACCTTCCTTTCTGTTTTTTGTTTGATTGTATCGCGGCCGGACAGCGGCGGCGAGAGTGTACTTTATTTCCACAAGTTTCTGTGCTTCGGCATTTTGCCGGAAGGCTTTTTTCGGGGGAAATTCGCACAGATCCCGGTGGGGCAAAGGCGGGGCAGCGGAAGGGAAAGCCACTGTGCAAAACCAGCGATTCAGGGCCGCTTGCCGTGCAGTCGGAACGGCCCAAAAGTGCAGTTTCCGGTGCGAAAAATCCAAAATAAATGTTAAAAATTCATGAACAAAACATCCCACAAAACAAAAGGAAAATCGGAAGGAAATAACCGAAATAACAATAATTTGGAGAAAACAATGTATAAATTGCACAAAAAATATCGTCAAAAAACTAACGAAAAGTGGCCCCCTGATTTGACAAACGGCCTCCGGGCTGGTAAAATAAGACCCGCTCGACGGAACCAACAAACGTTGCAGCGTCTAAAATTTATCTGGATGAAGTGAAAACCATCTCACACATGGTGCGGCGCGGGCAGATGCGGCTCGGGCCGGGAGGGAAATGACACCTTCCGCAGCGGAGTCCAAATTGCATACGATGCTCGGTCTTATCATAAAGAGGGCATCGTATTTGATTGTGGGGCCAGAGTGCTTCTGCCCGCCCTGCAGTCCGGGCGGCCGGGGCATGGAACACCGTGTCTGCGGCCGCACCCAACTTTGAAAAGAGAGGAGTTGTCTCGTATCGCTTCCGTAAAAGTAAAGAAAGCTCTGACCGCCTGCAAGCAGGCTGTCTCTTCCCGTGTGCTGGCGTTCTGTGTCATGGTCGTGTGCCTTGTGGCTACACTCAGTGTGACCGCTGCGAATCTGCGGCTGACCTACGTCACAGACTCCAATGGTGCCCGGCAGGTGATCCTCACCTCCGAGACCGACCCTGCACAGGTCATGAACCTCTCCGGCATCCAGTCCGAAGAAGGGGATCGGGTCTATTACACGGCCTACAGCGGCAACCTTGCCGCCCTGAACATCGAGCGCGCATTCTCCGTCAGCATCACTGCCGACGGTCAGGAGTACCCCGTCAAGATGGTGTTCGGCACCGTCGCCGACGCTCTGAAGCGCGCAGGTATCACTCTGGAGGGTGACGACTACACTGAGCCTGCTCTGGATCAGCTGGTGAGTGCAGGTTCCACCATCACGGTGCACCGCGTGGACTACACCGACCGTGTGGAGACGCAGGCCATCCCCTATGATACCGAGTACGTCTACACCAGCCTGTATTTCCGCAACACCGGCCGCGCCACCACGGTGCGCCATGGTGCGGAAGGCCAGCAGACCATCACCACCCGCGACCGCTATGTGGACGGCGAACTGGAGAACAGCATCGTGGTGGATTCCACCACTACCGTGGAGCCCACCAACCATGTCATCAAGACCTATGGCGCGGGCGCACCGGTCTCCCCGCTGACAGGCCCGGATGGCACCACCAACGCACCGGCTTCCTACAGCAAGGTGCTCACCGGCAAGGCCACCGGCTACTACTCCAGGACCGGCAAGGGTTCCTCCGGCCTCGGCCTTGGCTATGGCACGGTGGCCGTGGACCCGGATGTGATCCCCTACGGCACCAAGCTGTATATCACCTCCACCGACGGCAAGTTCGTGTATGGCTACGCAGTGGCCACCGACACCGGCATTGCGGTGCAGAAGGGCGAGATCCTGGTAGACCTGTTCTATGAGACCTACGCCGAGAGCGTGATCAACGGTGCCATTCAGGTCAACGTCTACGTTGTGGGCTGAGAAACCTGAAAAAGCCTGAAAAAAACCGGAACTGAAAATTTTTAACAGAAACAGAGAGCTTCTGTGCATCCTCCCCTTGGGGGAGGGCGCGCAGAGGCTCTTTTTGTTTGCGGATTGGTAGGATTCACCATAAAATTTGCAAAAATTTAGAGGGTGTGTATATAAGGGAGAAATATCACCGAAAAGATTATGGTAAATTTTGATGAAATCCCCTTGAAAAACAGTCCGAAATTCTTTAATATAAAAGAGTAAAAAGCTACAGGTGCGCTTTCCGGCGCGTCTGTACGGGGAGGAGCAGTCTATGAAACCGACCGAGGAAAAGATCCAGAGCAATGCATCGGACCTTCCGGTGTATCTGTTCAAACAGGGCAACAACTGTGAAGCATACCGCTACTTCGGCGCACACATGGAAACGCGCGCCGGTGAAGCGGGCGTGGTGTTCCGCGTGTGGGCACCCCATGCTGTGGCGATCAGCGTGGTGGGCGACTTCAACAGCTGGAAGCCGGGCAGCCACCCGATGCGCAAGGTGGATGGCGATTCCGTATGGGAATTGTTCATCCCGGGCATGAAGGAATATGATGTTTACAAATATTGCGTGACCACTCGTGCAGGGGATCTGGTCTATAAGGCCGATCCCTATGCATTCCACGCCGAGACCCGCCCGTCCAACGGCAGCAAGGTCTACGATATCACCGGCTTTGTGTGGCACGATGACGCATGGCAGGCAGCACAGAAAAAGGCGGACGTGATCAACGGCCCCATGAACATCTACGAGATGCATGCCGGCAGCTGGAAGATGAAGGAGGGCGACAAGCCCTATAACTATTCCGAGCTGGCAGACGAGCTGATCCCGTATATCACCGATATGGGCTATACCCACGTGGAGCTGCTGCCGGTCATGGAATACCCCTTTGATGGCAGCTGGGGCTATCAGGTCACAGGCTATTTTGCACCCACCAGCCGCTACGGCACCCCCAAGGACTTTATGGCCTTTGTGGACAAGCTGCACGCCGCCGGCATCGGCGTGATCATGGACTGGGTGCCTGCTCACTTCCCGAAGGACCAGTTCGGCCTGTACAATTTTGACGGCGAGGCCTGCTACGAGGACCCGAACCCGAAGCGCGGCGAACATAAGGAGTGGGGCACCATGGTGTTCGACTTCGGCCGCAGCGAGGTGCAGAGCTTCCTGATCTCCAGCGCACTGTACTGGCTGGAGCAGTATCACATCGACGGCCTGCGGGTGGATGCCGTGGCATCCATGCTGTATCTGGACTATAACCGCAAGCAGGGCGAGTGGGAGCCCAACAAGGACGGCGGCAAGGAAAATCTGGAGGCCGTTGCCTTCCTGCGCAAGCTGAACGACACCGTGCTGGGCCGTCATCCGCACAAGTACATGATCGCAGAAGAGTCCACCGCATGGCCCATGGTCACAAAGCCTGCTTCGGACGGCGGCCTTGGCTTCAACTTCAAGTGGAACATGGGCTGGATGAACGATATGCTCAGCTACATGAAGACCGACCCGCTCTTCCGTTCCGGCAACCACAACAAGGTCACCTTCAGCTTCTTCTACGCCTTCAGCGAGAACTTTGTGCTGCCCATCAGCCACGATGAGGTGGTGCACGGCAAGGGCAGCCTGATCAACAAGATGCCCGGCGAGTATGACGCCAAGTTTGCAAACCTGCGCACCTTCTTCGGCTACATGATGGCCCACCCGGGCAAGAAGCTGCTGTTCATGGGTCAGGAGTTCGGCCAGTTCGCCGAGTGGAACGAGACAAAGCCGCTGGACTGGATGCTGTTGGGCTACGATAAGCACAACGAACTGCAGACCTATGTCAGGACCCTGAATGCCTTCTACAAGGAGCACCCCGCCTTCTGGCAGGTGGACTACAGCTGGGAGGGCTTCCAGTGGATCGTGCCGGACGACTCGCAGCAGAGCGTGATCGCCTTCCTGCGCAAGGACACTTCCGGCAAGCAGATCCTGGTGGTCTGCAACTTCAACCCCGTCCTGCGTGAGGGCTATACTCTGGGCGCACCGGTGGCAGGTTCCTACAAGGAAATCCTGAACAGCGACGATGCAGAGTTCGGCGGTTCCGGCGCAGTCCACAACAAGGCTGTGCGCACCCACAAAAAGCCGCTGCACGGGTTTGAGCAGAGCATCACGATCACCCTGCCGCCCATGAGCACGCTGTACTTTGAGGTGCCCGCCAAGCGCACCCGCAAGGCTGCAGAGGACAAGACCGATAAGGCGGGAAAAAAGACCGCAGCCAAAAAGGCAAAGACCGCTGCTGAACCGGAAAAGACCGTGAAAAAGACCACCCGCAAGGCCAAGGCCGAGCCGGAGACCGCTGCAGAAGCACCCAAAAAGCGCGGCCGCAAGCCCAAGGCAGAAGCTGCCGCTGCAGAGGAAAAGCCGGTGAAAAAGACCGCCCGCAAGGCCAAGACTGAGCCGGAGGCTGCCGCAGAGGCACCCAAAAAGCGCGGCCGCAAGCCGAAGGCAGAGGCTGAGCCTGCAGCGGAAAAAGCACCCGCAAAGCGCACCCGCAAACCGAAGGAGCCCAAGGAATGAACCGGCACTTCGGCCGACCCATACCGCACACGTTGACGATCATTTCCGAACAACGGAAATGTTAATGTTAAAGGGGAGAATAAAGCTATGGCAAAAGAAATTGTGGCAATGATCCTTGCCGGTGGACGTGGCTCGCGCTTGTATGCGCTGACACAGAAAACGGCAAAACCCGCAGTGTCCTTCGGCGGCAAGTACCGCATCGTGGACTTCCCGCTATCCAACTGCGTGAACTCCAACATCGACACCGTTGGCATCGCGACCCAGTATCAGCCCCAGAAGCTGAATGAGTACATCGGCAATGGCCAGCCCTGGGATCTGGACCGTCTGCACGGCGGCGTGCACACCCTGCCGCCCTACGAGCAGGCAAAGGGCACCGACTGGTACAAGGGCACCGCAAACGCCATCTACCAGAACATCGGCTTCATCGACAGCTACGATCCCGAGTATGTGATCATCCTGTCCGGCGACCAGATCTGCAAGCAGGACTATGCCGACTTCCTGCGCTTCCACAAGGAGAAGGGCGCAGAGTTCTCTGTGGCTGTTATGGAAGTGGACTGGAAGGAAGCCTCCCGCTTCGGCCTGATGGTGGCTGACGAGAACGACCGCATCACCGAGTTCCAGGAGAAGCCCCCGGTACCCAAGTCCAATCTGGCTTCCATGGGCATCTACATCTTCAACTGGGATGTTCTGAAGAAGTATCTGGAAGAGGATGAGGCAGACCCCAACTCCAAGAACGACTTTGGCATGAACATCATCCCGGCCCTGCTGCGGGACGGCCGCAAGATGTATGCTTACCGCTTTGCCGGCTACTGGCGTGACGTGGGCACCATCGACAGCCTGTGGGAAGCCAACATGGAGGTTCTGGACCCCGAAAACTCCGGCATCGATATCTTTGACGAGAAGTGGAAGATCTACAGCCGCAACCCGGTCCTGCCTCCGCAGAAGATCGGTCCCCGCGCTGTGGTGCAGGATTCCCTTGTCACCGAGGGCTGCAAGATCTACGGCAATGTGCATCACTCTGTGCTGAGCGCAGGCGTTGTTGTGGAAGAGGGCGCTACCGTTGAGGACGCAGTCCTGATGGACGGCGTTGTGGTCAAGGCTGGTGCTGTTGTCAAGCGCTGCATTCTGGCGGAGGATGTTGTGATCGGTGCAGGCGCACGTGTGGGCGGCGATGGCCCCATTGCCCATGTGGGCACCGGCCTGACCGTCGGCGCAGGCGCAACCGTCAAGGAAGGTGCCAAAGTCTTTGAATCCGTCAAGGAGGGTATGGAAGTATGCTGAGCCAGAACACCAATGCGTTGGGTATTATTTTCCCCAACAGTTATGATAATACCGTCCCCGAGCTGGTGACCGAGCGCGCAATGGCTTCGATCCCCTTCGCGGGCCGCTACCGTATGGTGGACTTTGTTCTGTCCAGCATGGCAAACTGCGGTATCTCCAATGTTTCCATCGTGGTGCGCAAGAACTACCACTCCCTGATGGATCATCTGGGCACCGGCCGTGAGTGGGATATGGCCCGCCGTCACGGCGGCCTGAACATCGTGCCTCCTTTCGCTGAGAAGGGCGTGCGCATCTATTCCGGCCGTGTGGAAGCTCTGGGCTCCATCATGAACTTCCTGGAGAACCAGAAGGAAAAGTACGTGGTCATGAGCGACGCCAATATTGCCCTGAACTACGACTTCAACGCCCTGCTGGCCGCCCATCAGGCAAGCGGTGCCGATGTGACCGTCGCTTACCAGAAGACCGAGATCCCCGAGGGCCGCAAGAACGATAACTACACCCTGACCGTTGATGCCGACGGCCGTGTGACCGAGCTGCTGTTCAACGATTACCGCCCCGGCGTGCAGAACCTTGACCTGAACATCTATGTTCTGGAGCGCGAGACCCTGCTCAAGCTGGTCCGGGATGCGACCTCCCGCGGCCTGATCTACTTCGAGCGCGATATTCTGGCCCACAATGTCAACATCCTGAACATCCACGCTCTGGAGTACACCGGCTATGTGGCACATGTCTGTGACATGAAGAGCTACTTTGACGAGAACCTCAAGCTGACCGATGACGAGAATCTGGAAAAGCTGTTCCCCAAGACGAGCCCGGTCTACACCAAGATCCGCGACGACAACCCCACCCGCTATGTGCCGGGCTGCAAGGTGACCGACTCCATTCTGGCCGACGGCTGTGTGATCGAAGGCACAGTGGAGAACTGCGTGCTGTTCCGCGGCGTCAAGGTCAAGAAGGGTGCCGTTGTCAAGAACTGCGTGCTGATGCAGGATACGGTGGTGGAAGTCAATGCCGAGCTGGACTGCGTTGTTACCGATAAGAACGTGAAGATCACTGCCGGCAAGAAGCTGTCCGGCACCGAGAGCTTCCCGGTGTACGTGCAGAAGAACCACACCGTCTGATCTGTTGCATTATCCATAGGGGCGGCTTCCTCCCCGGTAGCCCCTCTTGAGAGGGGCGGGGGCACCTGTGTGCCCCCGCCTGCTCTTTTGCAAAATGGTTCGTGCCGCTGAAAAATGCGGCGGGGAGCACGAAATGACCCAAACATATGAAAGGAGCGATCCTATGAGAATCCTGTATGCTGCTTCGGAAGCTGCACCCTTTGCAAAATCCGGTGGCCTGGCCGACGTTGCGGGCGCACTGCCCAAGGCTCTGGTCAAGGACGGCGTGGACGCCCGCGTCATCATGCCCCTGTACGGCGATTTGAAGTTCCGCGATACGCTGGAGTACGTGACCAATTATTCCGTCCCCGTGGGCTGGCGCAGCCAGTACTGCGGCCTGTTCAAGACCGAGCGGAACGGCGTGACCTACTACTTCCTGGACAACGAGTATTACTTCAAGCGCCGCGGCCTGTACGGCTTCTACGATGACGGCGAGCGCTTTGCCTTCTTCTCCCGCGCTGTGCTGGAGACCCTGTTCTACATCGACTTCACCCCCGATATCATCAACTGCAACGACTGGCAGACCGCACTGGTTCCTGTTTACCTGAACCTGTACTACCGCCATCTGGATAAGTTCAACCGGATCAAGACCATCTTCACCATCCACAACATCGCATATCAGGGCAAGTATGGCACCGATATCCTGGAGGATACCTGCGGCATCGGCCACCGCGACCAGCACATCGTGGAGTACGATGGCTGCGCCAACTTTATGAAGGGTGCCTTTGAGACGGCAGATAAGATCACCACCGTCAGCCCCACCTACGCACAGGAGATCCTGGACCCCTGGTTCAGCTACGGTCTGGATGCCCTGCTGCGGGAAAAGCAGTATAAGCTCTGCGGCATCCTGAACGGCATTGATATGGAGGCCAATAACCCCGCCACCGACCCCAAGATCCCCTTCAACTACGATGTGACCAACGTTGAAGAGGGCAAGGCAAAGTGCAAGGAGGCCCTGCAGAACAAGTTTGGCCTGCACAAGGATGGCAGCCCCGTTTTTGCTATGGTCAGCCGCATGGTCGGCATGAAGGGCTTTGACCTGGTGCAGAGCATTGCTGATGGGCTGGTGGACCGCGGCATCGAGCTGGTCATTCTGGGCAGCGGCGAGAACCAGTACGAGACCTTCTTCTCTGACCTGTGCGCCCGTCACCCGGGCCGCGTGGGCACCTACATCGGTTTTGAGCCCGCCCTGTCTCAGGAGATCTACGCCGGTGCAGACGTGTTCATCATGCCTTCCAAGAGTGAGCCCTGCGGCCTGGCACAGATGGTGGCCTGCCGCTACGGCACGCCTCCCATCGTCCGTGAGACCGGCGGCCTGCGGGATTCCATCCATGACTGCACGCTGGGCGAGGGCAACGGCTTTACCTTTGCCGGTTACAGTGCCCATGAGCTGTACGATGCCTGCTGCCGTGCACAGGATCGCTACTACAACAAAGAGGACTGGAACAACCTCGTCAAGCACGACATGGAATGCGATTTCAGCTGGGACCTCTCTGCCAAGAGCTACGAGGGCCTGTATAACGAGACCGCAAACCTCTGGTAAATCATTTTCAAAAGTCTGCCTTTTGCCGCCCGGTTCGCAGGAGCCGGGTGGCTTTTTTGCGGACTTCTACACAAGTTTTACAAGAATCATCTGCAAAAAGCAGCAAGGCACCTTTGCACTTCCGACAGGACTGTGCTACAATGAAAAACATTGACGGCTCTTTCATGTTTTTGAAAAAATGGCAGAGTAGATAAGGAGAACGATATGAACTGGAAACGTGTCATCAGCGGCGTGCTGGCAGCAGCGATGCTGTCCGCTCTGCCGGTGCAGCTTCTGGTGTCGGCAGAAGGCACGGAGGCGGTCGGGCAGGCCGATGGTTGGGAGGAACTGACCACTCTGGAATCTCTTGACGAAAGCAATACTTTCTTTTACAGCAAGGACGACCAGACATTTGAAAAGATCACCCACCCGGAAAAGGATGTCAAAACCGCAGACGGCATCGTGGACTATCTGGGAGACGGTGCAGTGGCGGTTGTGACTGACCCGGAGGATGCCGCCTACAACGCCGGTGACCGGGGTCAGAACTACGCATGGTCAGCGGTCGGCTACGGCGACTGGCTGTATGTGGGCACCTGCTACGCCGCCATTGGCAACACCCTCTCCCTGATGAAGAGCAGTCTGGGCGACGAATACGACGACAAGGTGCTTGCCGCCACCTTCGATGCCCTTTACAACGGCACTTTCTTTCTGACCGAGGAGGATGGCGGCCGGCCCAAGGGCGTGCTGGTGAAGATCAACACCAAGACCGGCGAGACCAAGCTGTTGATGTCCGGCTCCTATAACGGTTACACACCCCTGTTCCGCAACGCATTGGAGTATAACGGCAAGCTGTACTTCTGCGGCAGTGTGGGTGGCGGCGGCATCGGCTTTCTGCCCAGTATCTGGCAGGTGGACCCGGCCACCGACGAGTGCAAGCCGGTGTATATCGGTCTGAACAGTGTGCAGGATTATGCCGCAGCCTACCAGCAGGGCATCTCCGTGGGCATCCGCGGTATGTGTGTCTACAAGGATCAGTTGGTCATCAGCAACGTGACCATGGATGCCGCCACCGGCAAGAGCAGCGCCGCCCTGCTGATCTCCTCCGACCCGGAAAAGGGCTTTACCCAGATCGCGGATTCCGACAGCCTGTTCAACTACCCCGCCTATCACTACGCCGACAGCATCTACGGCGGCAGCATCTGGGATATGGCTGAGTTCAACGGCCGCCTGTATGTTTCCATCTGCACCGGCACCGAGGACAATATGCCGGACGACAACACCATGCAGTCCTTTGCACTGGTGCGGGGCGACCAGAACCCTGACGGCACCTTCACATGGACACCCGTGGCAGGCGATCAGGAAAAGGATGGTGCCCGCTACACCTTCGGCATCGACCCGGAACGCACCCGCTCCGGTGCGGCGAACCTGATCGTGTACAACGATCATCTTTACATCGGCGAGTACAACGACGAAGAGATCGCACTGGAGCGCATCCTCTTTGCCAAGACCGGCAAGAACGCCGACGGTCAGTTTGGCGGCGGACTGGACTGCCGGTTCATTAACGCCAATCTGGAACAGTCGGTGAACCTGTACCGCATGGACAGGGACGAGAACATGGAGCTTGTGGTGGGCAATGCCACCAAGATGTTCCCCTCCGGCAGCCTGTCCGGGCTGGGGTCCGGCTTTGGGCGCAGCGAGAACCAGTACATCTGGCGGATGCAGGTGTACGATGGCAAGCTGTATGTGGGTACCTTTGACACCAGCAGTATGCTGGAGTGCGTTGGTCAGTTCGTCAACGGCAACCTGCTGACGCGCACCCCCGCGCAGTGGAAGACCCAGTGGGAATACCTCAAGACCCTGATGAAGGCACTGCAGGCGACGGACCCCGATGGCAACGGGAACCCCGACACACTGGCCCAGACCATCAAGTTTTCCTACAAATTCGTGTTCGAGAACATCACGGTCGGCAACATCGCCAGTGCCATCCGGCTGCTCAACTACATGCGCAAGGCAAAGCAGGGCTTTGACCTGTATGTTTCGGAGGACGGCGTGAACTTCCAGACCATCACCGTGGACGGTTTTGGAGACCCCTATAACCATGGTCTGCGGGTATTCGCCACCACCGACCAGGGCCTGTGCCTTGGCACTGCCAATCCCTTCTACGGCACGCAGGTGTGGATCAAGCGCAAGGACAGCTGACCCCCGTATTCCAGGATAACGCCGCCCGGCTCTCAAATGAGCTGGGCGGTTTTTTGTGTTTTGCACAAGAAACCTATCATATTTTTGGTATTGATGCTGCCGGAGACGGACATACTCCACCGTGGACGTACAATTATGGCGTTAGTGTGAACGAACTATGAAGTTTTACCAAAAATCGGTGGAAAATTGATTGAAAAGTTCAGTGAATTGAATTATACTATCCATATGAGCTTCTTAACCGGAGCGAAACCATTGCGAAAGGGTGCGGCGGGCTGCTGGTTCAGGCCTGCGCACAGAGGGAGGGCGACACCGCATGAAGGGCTGGTACAAGGCGCTGGAAGATCTTGTCTGGCTGACCCAGCTGGGCCTGAATATGCTGCTGCCGCTGGTCATGTGCCTGGGCGGTGCCTGGTGGGCGGTGAACAGCTGGAGCTGGCCGGAATGGGTGTTCCTGCCGGCCATCCTGCTGGGCCTTGCCTCCGGGGCGCAGAACTTCTGGTATTTTGCCAAGGAACACCTGGACCGCGCCAAAAAGGAAAAACCGAAGCGGGTGGGGTTCAACTCACATCAGTAAACATCACAGGAGGTTCCCCTTTATGAAACTACAGCCGGAATCCAAAAAGGAGCTGACGCGCATCGCCTGCGGCACGGCCATCTGCACCGCTGCCCTGTGGGTGGCCTTTGCGGCGCTGCACCTGGTTGGCTGGGTGAAATTTGATTACACTGTCGTTCTGGGCAGTCTCATCGGCGCGGCCGTGGCCATCGGCAACTTTGCGGGCATCTGCATCGTGTGTCAGAAGGTCATCGACGAGCAGGATGAGAAGCGGCGCAAAGCCACATTACAAGCTTCCTACAACGTCAGAATGCTTTTGCAGGCGGTGTGGATCATCGTGTCCATCGGGGCACCCTGCTTCCAGCCCTTTGCCAGCGTTCTGCCCTTGCTGTTCCCGCGTGTTACGATCTACTACCTGCAAATAACCGGCAAGTACAAGCCCCTTGCACCGGCCGGGCCCTCGGTGGATGTCTCTGTGGAGGACGACCCCGAACCCGCCCCGGAGCCGGAGGCTGAGCCCCGTGACGAAGGGGGTGAAACGTAACAAATGGAACTGAACGGCGCAAAGATCCTGTATACCATCCATACCGATATCCCCCTGTTGGGCGATCTCAAGATCACCCAGACCCTAGTCACTACCTGGATCGTCATGGCGCTGCTTTCGGGTCTGGCCATCTGGCTGGGCAGCAACCTCAAGCTGGAAAATGTCTCAAAGCGGCAGGCCGCAGCCGAGTTCATCGTGGAGCGGCTGGATCAGTTCGTGCACGACAACATGGGGTATCACTTTGACAAGTATATCCCCCTGATCGGCTCGATCTTCGCTCTGAGCATCGGCTGCAACCTCATCAGTGTCATTGGCCTGTGGAGCCCCACGGCCGACCTGAACACCGAGGCTGCGTGGGCCATTGTGGTGTTTGTGCTGATCATGTACTACAAGATCAAGACCAACGGCATCTTTTCCTATCTGAAGGGCCTGCTGGACCCGATCTTCATCATGGCACCCATCAATGTGCTGTCGGAGATCTCGACCCCCGTCAGCATGGCGTTCCGTCACTTTGGCAACATCCTGTCCGGTACTGTCATTTCCACACTGCTGTACTGGGCGCTGGCAAGCCTGAGCCATGTCATCTTCGGCTGGCTGCCCGGCTTCCTGAGCCAGATCCAGCTGTTCCAGATCGGCATCCCGGCCTTTACGGGCCTGTATTTCGACTGGTTCGGCGGCTGCATTCAGGCGTTCATCTTCTGTA
>OCHC01001223.1_pt1 | contig 20898 bp, 16 predicted proteins | sample 1538641 | NCBI WGS metagenome assembly OCHC01 (sample SAMN04571714, study PRJEB22368) | human gut metagenome | biome: human gut; material: stool | host: Homo sapiens | place: Luxembourg | collected 2012-08-17
CGCTTCACATGTCGGGCCTCCCGGTCGAGCCTTTGGCTCCCGGGAGGCCCATTTTTTTATGTTCTCTTTTCGGGCTTCCCGGCGGGTTCGTGCTCCGGGAACCCCCATTTTTCTCTCATGCCCATCCGGATTAGATGGTTAGATGTGGTTCGGAGCTGAATGTCTCGTTATTTTTGAATGTTGTCCAAGACTTTCAGCACTTTATCGCGATACTTCTTTTTGCCGATGAAGGCTGCGGGGTGCAATATTCTGACCACTTCATACCCTTCCGACTTCATGCATTTCAGATTTTTCTCGGCGGCGTATCCGAGAGCCACCAATACAGGCTTGCCACCGAGTAGCTCGAGCTCCTCCCTCAATCCCTTGAGGTTCTCATCAACGCGTTCCGGGTTACTTTTGAGTGTCTTTTCCACTTCACCGGAATCGGTTTCTTGGTAATCCTTGATTGCGTCGGTTATGTAGCTTCCCCAATACCGTGTGCCCTGCAGCGCATATCGCAGTTTGAAATCGTTCCTTCCCGCATGGAAATTGAACCACGGATCCTTCGGCTTGTCCGGCTTTTTCTCCGCGTTGCCGTCCTTGGGTTTACCGGAGCGGTTCAGCCCCACGAACACGAAGCCAGTGTTCAATTCGGACAGATTCGGGGAGTCGAATACACTCAGATCGTTTATATTGCGGCTGGGCTTGGAATCCGCGTAATCCGTGTTCCAGACGGCCCAGCTGGACGCATCTCCGTATTTTTCCTTCAGTATGTCGTAGTTCTCTTGGCTGATCATCATCCGCTCCTTTTACGCTTACGTGGACGACAGTCGGTCATTAAACGCCATCCGTGGTTATCCGTCATTCTATGTTGCGTGAATACGAGATGTACATGTTGGGCCGGATTATTGGAGAGTCTTGCAAAACGTCACTAACCTTGAATCGATATTGGAGCTCTATATGTTTTGCAGATTTGGTAGAGCGACACGCCGATTTGGTCTTCTGCCATTCCTGTTGTATTCTAGTCAAGTTGCGCTTAACGGATAGACACCGGAAAGCGTTGCATAATTGGAGAATTCGCCTAGTGGTCTATGGCGCACGCTTGGAAAGCGTGTTGGTGTAACAGCCTCACGAGTTCGAATCTCGTATTCTCCGCCAGCAGGGTTTTCGGATGATTCCGAAAGCCCTTTTTTCATGCCCGAAAAATGGCTTCCTTTCAGCGATTCCAACCAGTTTGGCCCATATACCATTTTGCCGTGTGATGCCTTCGAATGACGTTGGAAACGCCGATATCGATGACACATTAGGTGACACACATGACGGACCAAATCGGTGTGTCACTCTATCGTCGAAAGGAACTCCGGCATGTTCGCTCATCCCAGTCCAGGGACATGTGCATCTGACGCCTCCCGCATCCACGTCTTCGTTGGGGAACGTGATGCTCCATGTTTACACTTTTTTACTTTTTTTGCATGCTGAAAAGAGTGATAAACGTTGGAATTTCAACGTTCTTGCTTACACTTTTACACTTGTCCCTCTCTCTAGAAGGACAAGTGCCTTCCAAAATCCTTCTAAACCGTTGGAATCATTGGGATTCTGCATATTTTTCAAGCTTGAATGAGAGTGAAAAAATGTACACGTCCATGTCGGTCGCCACGGCTCCGCAGATCGGAACGGAGGTTCTATGAGCGGGAGACGAAAGTTCGGTTCGATCCTGGTGCGTTCCGCCCGCGACGGGCATAAGTACGTGCAGGCCCGCTATCAGCCACCGGTATGGGCCTATTCCAAGTGGCCCGACCTGCCGAGGCACTATACGAAGAATTTCGATGCGGAATACACTGCGATGGCCGAAGCATGGCTGGCGGAACAGGAACGGCTCATCAAGCTGGGAAGCTGGGAGCCGCCCCGAATCGAGAAGACCAAGGAACTAAGTTCGACCATAACGTTCCGCGAGTATGCGCTCGACTTCGTGCAGAACCGCAGAAAACCGAACGGACAACGGATAGCGCCGACCACGCGCGAGAAGTACCTGCAATACCTGGACGATTATCTGCTGCCCGTCCTAGGCGACAAGCCGATGGGAAGCATCGGTCCGCGGGACATCGAGAAGTGGGCCGACTCCATGAGGGTGGGCAAGGCCGGCGAGGGTGCCTCCGTCAAGCACAAGGCATATGTGCTGCTGCGTGAGATCTTCAGGGATGCGTGCGAGCGGGAATTGGACCAGGACGGAACCACTCTGCTCAAATCCAATCCGGTGCACATCCGCATGTACAAACCGACGGCTCGTTTTCGGTACGTGGATATCAGTATGGAAGAGCTGAATGCGCTGTATCATGCCATGCCGCAGCGGTTCGCGGTGGTGGTCTACCTGTCCGGGGTCATGGGGCTCCGGCCGGGAGAGGTGTACGGGCTGCAGCGAAGGGATGTGAGGCTCAAGGACGACCTTTCGGAGGGCGTGCTTGACATCGTGAGGGCGGCGAAGGAATACAGTCCGAAGGATCCGGAAACGGGCAAACGCCATAAGAAGGTGCTGGTCAACGAAACCAAGAGCACCGGAAGCGTCAGGCATCCACCGATACCGGGGTTCATCTGCAAGGCGCTGGACCTGCACCTTCGAACATTCGTGCCGGACAATCCAACCGCTTTCCTGTTCACGGGACCAAGGACGTGCGAGGTGGTCAACGCCCAGACGGTACGCAACGCCTGGTACAGGGCGCGCAAAAGCGTTCCGAGGCTTGAAGAGAAGAAGGTTTCCCTCTATAACCTGCGCCATCGTGCCATCAGCCATATGAAGGCGTATACGAATTCGGACAAAACCGTGATGGAATTCGCGGGGCACGAACGGCTGGACACAGACCGGCACTACCAGCATGCGGTGGAGACGGAACGGCGAAGAATCATTTCGGGCATGGAGAACGACGCCAAAGACGCGATCCCCTCCGTTTCCGGGAATGACGTACCCGTGCCGCGGAACGCCGGAGACACATCCGTCGAGATTGCCCGTCTTCTGGAGAGAACCGACGTGGCGGCACGCATAACGCTTCTCAAGGTCATGGACGCCAACGAACGAGAGGAGGTGATGCGCCGGCTATCGCCCGAGACGAAGGAAGAAACCCTGTCACGGATGCTGATGGAACCCCAATGACCGTACATGGCATGAGCCGATATCGGACGTCGTAACAAGGAACCGACGTGGTAGCTATAAGCCCGGGCAACCGTCCGAACGTAACCGAATCAGACCGGAAGGGTCAGAAAGGAACGAAACAATGGCAAACGTACGCACGATGGACTCGATTCATCGGCCGTTGGCGGTCACCGTCTCTGTAGCGGCACAGCTGCTGGGATTCAAGGACACCAAAAGCATCTACACGCTCATCAGACAGGGCAAAATCAGAGCCCGCAAATCAGGACGTATTTTCCTGATCAGCTACAAATCACTGGAAGATTACGTCGAAGGATGCTGAGAGGCATCGCAGGAAAGGAAAAGCGTCTGTCGCTGAACAACGACAGACGCCAACAAAACCAATGAACAGTATAACGCAAAAAAACGGAAAAACAAAGCAGACCGACTATGTTCTGACGCCAATGCTCGATGAACTGGTACGGAACGTCGAATTCCTGGGAGAAAACGTGTGGTTTCCATCTGGAGCGATCACTATATTGGGCGGACGCAAACGCTGTGGCAAAAGCACGCTCGCCCTGTACGAGTGCGCGAGATTCTCGGCCATGGGCAAGAAAGTCCTCATCGTGCAGCGAGAGGACGATGCCGGTCTCGTAAAGGCAAAACTGCAATGCATGGGTGCCGATCTGGGCAACATCATGCTGTACAAACGTCGTGCCGGCGGAATCGAGTACTGTGGCTTCAACGCCGGAGACCTGCGGGGAATCGTGGAATCGGCTGGAAGGATGCACGCGGATCTCGTGTATATAGACCCATTGCATGGTCTCGCCGCAGGCCGCATGAACGACCAGCAGTCCGCCGACTGTCTGATCGCGCTTGACGCCATGGCGAAAAGAAACAACTGCTGCGTGCTGGGCGTCCTCCACGCGAAGAAGGATCCGGAGGACGTGTCATACGCCATTTCCGGATCCGATCAGTGGGTGGCCAAGGCACGTTCCTACCTCTACCTTGAAACATGTCCGAACGCATCCGATGTGGCCGTGTGCCAGCAGGTGGATGCGTCGTACTCCGATACCGTCAACGCCAAAATCCGCTTCGGGATACGTGAATGCGTCGGCGACGACGGAGAGACGTTTCCGGTACGGGTCGTGGTCGAAACCGCGCCGACCGACGATACCGCCCAAGACTATCTGGATCTCAAAAACGTCATGAAAGAGGATCGGACGGACCCGGTGGTCAGGGAGGCCATGGCCGAATGGATGCATGCTGCCGTCCATTTGAATGGCAATCATATGCTGACGAGAGAGCTGTTCCATCAGGCGGAGAGCAAGGACCGCAGGTGGACTCCCGCGAAGCTCAGAAAGGCCTTCTCGCTGGCCGGCTTGGGGCAGGCCAGGGCGGCTGAACGCGGCAGCCGTTCCATCGTCTACCTTAAGGATCCATCCGAATACTCGGGCGAGGAGGCGGAACGTCTTGGCAAGGGATCCACCCCGGAATCGCTCGCCAAGGAATGGGTCGCGACCATACCACGTTGAATTATCAGGTGCGAGGAAATCTCGCACCTGATAATTTCTTCCGCCGGCAAATATCAACTGGCACATAATGTGCCAGTTGATATTTTGGTCTGGTTTCGGTCGTTTTGATTATGGAGCTATCTGAGGGTGGATGTTGTGTGTGGGTGGGGAGATGCTCAAAAATCCCCGAATATCAGGTGGGACATTATGTCCCACCTGATATTTTCCGTCGTGTATCCGTAATTGTTGCGACCTTGATATTTTGACTGGCGTCGATTGTTTCGGCTGCGCAATATGGCCATAAAGGTAAGTGTTGCATATGGAAGTGATGCAACGCTTAAAGAGTGTGATATCAACTGCGCCATTCTGACGCAGTTGATAATTTCGCTGTGACGGCAACGTGCGCATGTAGCCCGCATCCCGCCGGGAATGGGTTTCAGACTGGGAGATGGCCTGCGGTCCTCAGCTTCGGAGGCGATCGACGGACGTTCAGAATATCAGGTGCCGCATAATGCGGCAACTGATATTTCTCGTTGCCACGCAAAGCGGGAGGAACAGACAACAGAAACAGACGAACAGACGCAACGGATAGCAAAGCAAGACGAAAAAGCAAGAAGAAGACATACAGAAAAGAGAAGAATCACACAATCAAAAGCAGACCAGAAGGACAAAGCAATCCAACAACAGACAGAAAACATCCATACCCATAACCAAAGCAGAAAACCAAAAACTATACCTACCAAAAAGAAACCATGGGCGTCTTGCACCCTGCTCCGCGGCTGACGCCTGAAAACGGCGGAATACCGCCGTTTTATAGGGTCTGTTAATTCGCCGCCGGGGTTTCGACCCGATATCGGCGAATTAAGAGCGTGGCGAATGTGGGTTGGGCATGGAAAAGGCAGTGAAATATCCCCGTTGCCCGGTGTGCGGGAAGTTGGTCAACCAGAAAAGCGAGGTCTGTCAGAGGACCACGGAGGCGGGAAGGAAGGGCGAGTATCGGCGGTGGCATAGGAAATGTGCCAAGGCTTATTCGAAACGCAAGATTCGGATGGAAAAGACTGACGAGTGTCGGCGTATTGAGAAGGAGCGGGACGACCGGCTGTTGGATGTGTGGCTCGACCGGCAGGACGCTTTGGAGTTCCTGGGCCGTGAGATTTCCGACTACAACGAGTTCGCGCCCGAACATGACAGGGCGGTGGTCCGGATGGTCTACGAGCTCACCCGTCAGGCGATATTGATGTTCCGGATCAATCCGATGATCCCTGTTGACTACGGTGACGACTTCCGTTGGCTGTCCGCCGAGATCGGTTCGGACGGGATGGATCTGATCTCCGATAGCGTTCGCTGGCATGGCGCACGCAGATGGCGCGACGATCCGGATGTGAGTCCGGAGGGCAGGGCGCCCCGCTCGTTCATGGGCCGTGTCAAAGAGCCTGGGGAAACACTTGAGGACGTGTACACGGGAAATGTGGATCGCGAGGAGATGGTTTCCTATGAGACCGCGTTGAAACACATCTGGCGTGAGGACAACATCGCGGGAGGCCGATGGGCCGACGACCGTGGCCCATGGACGTACAAGTAAAGGAACGAAATATGGGAAAGAAAGAGAATCGGCAGCTTATCGGACTGCGCATGCGTGCTTCCGAGATCAAACGCAGGCGGTACGAACTCGATAAAAAGTACGGCCGGATTGACGGCGTGTGTTCCATCTGCGGCAAGCTGATACGTAAACCCAAGCGAGGGCCGACCGCACGGTTCTGCAGCAGATCATGTCGCCAGGCGTACGCTCGGAGGAAACAGGCCGCGATTGAATTCAGGAAGGACAAGTCAGCGGACCTGGCTGTGGGACAGCTTGCGGAACGGGCCAACGACTATCGCGAAAAAGCTGACAGGATCAGGAATCGCACCCTGAACGCGCAACGGGAAATCAAACAAGTCAGGAAAGCCAGCCGTCTCGCGTGCATGCTTCAACTCAAAACCATCCTGGAACGCGATCCGGAACTCATCGAGAACGCGTCATCCAACGGATACGTGGCCGGACTTATGGACCGCATCGACCGGCAAGGCAGGTCCGGCGACGCGGAACGCATGCTCAGGCACAACGGATACACGGGACCGATACCGCCTGCGGGAACGAACAGGTGAACTGCGGCGATGAGCCATCGCCGTATCCGCCGATGAGGATTAAAGATGGCCGGTGCGTGATTACCATGCACCGGCCATTTCCGTACGGCACAGCGTTGTGCCGAGGTGCGAGGGGACACATGAAAATGATTCGATTTCAGTCAAAAGTTTTATGATACATATCAAAAAAGTATCATGATACACTTAAGGAGCGTTATGAGCAGCGGATTGGGCAAGAGATGTCGTCAGGTGTTGAACTTGGTGGACGCGCATCCGGGTAAATGGGTACGCATCTATTCCCAATCCCGAGACGCGTCGGTAGCGTCCAGCCTGCGAAGGGCCGCACACACGCTCGAACGGCGTGGCTTGGTCGAGACTAAGAAGCACCACGATTCACGCGGCACGTGGCTGGTCGTACGCCGAAAATCGGAGGACCCGGTGCCCGCTGGCCTCGCTCGCATCCTCGGTCCGGAACGACTCAAGAGTCTGCTGTCCGTCTATGGTGTCTGCTCGTCCGAGCAATGGCAAAAGAAGATTGACAACGCGCGAGACGTTCTTAAGGACGAGTTGTGGCAACGTTTCCTTGACACCGGATTGTCGATTGATAAGGCTGAAGCCGCGATGGTCATGATGAAGGCCGGCATGTTCTATTCCGCGAACGGTCAGTCCCAGGCTGACCAGCTTAAGGCCATGATTGACTCGCTGAAAGAGCAAATCGGCCGTTCCTGACCCGCCGATTATCGGTCGTTAATTCGCCGATATCGGGTCGAAACCCCGGCGGCGAATTAACAGACCCTATAAAACGGCGGTATTCCGCTGTTTTCAGGCGTCAGCCGCGGAGCAGGGTGCAAGACGCGCGTGGTTTCTTTTTTATGCTTATAGTTTTTGTTTTGGGGTCTGTTTTGGTTTCTTCTGTCTTTTTGTCTTGGTTGTGGTTCTTTCTTCTTTTTTGTTGTTGTCTTTTTTCTTGTTTCTTCTTGTATGGTCTTTCTTCTATCTTTTTTCGTTTTGGTTTTTCTTTCTTGAATTCTTTCTTCTCTGTGTTCGTTTTCCCCTATCATTGTTTTCGTACGAAAAGTGCTTTTGCGCTCACGTGCAAACATGGCCGCGTCGATATCGGGACCATGCCGATCATGAGCCGGATGATCCTGGTCCGGGGTGGGAAGTCCGGAACGAGGATTCGATATCGGCTCGGCTCTCCCTTCGCGCAGCTTGGACCATACGGGTCAGGATGCGCCGGCTCAATTCTGGCCTATCGGTTTGGCGTGGGCTTGAGCCGATATCGAAGTCATGCCCCGGCTCCGATATCGGCTGGTGGTTTGTCTTTCAAGCCTTATGGACACGGCCTGTGATCAATGGTCCATAAGGGACCATTTCGGTTCTGGACCGATATATCGGCACGTGATCCGCATGCCGATATCGGTTCGGCTCATTTGGGTCAATTGAGCCTTTGGCTTCATTCCAACGATTCGTCGCCATGTGGACCACTTGGTCCATGGCTCAATTGGTCCACATGGTTCTGGCTCATTTCCTCTTTTGGTCCGATATCGGGTTCATTGGACCGGCTCCGATATCGGATTCGCCGGGCCGGCTTCGATATCAGTACGGCAGATGGAAGCCCCGCAGCCGAATCCCTCGGGAACGGTGCCGCTCATCAACGCCGCATCGTCCCTCACCCGTTGTATCTATTTCCGGGCTTTTCCGCACGTAGACCATCCCTCAATCGCAATGATCAGCGGAGGCTCAGAATATCGACTGGTCCATAATGGACCAGTCGATATTAATCTTTTTTACGTGTTGCATCGTTTTCACACACAACACTTACTTTTGCGGACCACCAGGTCCCTTCCAATATCAGGTGCGAGGTTTCCTCGCAACTGATATTCCTCATTGAGAACCCCACTGGGGGCACAGTACACGAACAACAAAAATATCGACTGCAACATAATGTTGCAGTCGATAATGGTTTTTTAAGTGTTGTATTGCTTTCATGTGCAACGTTTATTTCTTTAATTCGATTGGAACCTGATTGAAATATCTAACCGTGCATAATGCACGGGTTGATATTCTGCGCTTAAGCATCTCCCGTGCGCACTGTTTGACAGTCTTCGTCGTCGAGGGCAATGTGGATTTCATCGAGCTTGGACCATAGATGTTTCCAGTTAGTGCGGCCTGATGCCGAACCCATTTCTTTACGGCGGAACAGTGTCAAGAAACATGTTATGGGTTGTGGGCTGACAGCCTTATTTCTGGGCGGTGGCGATTCCCCAATTGGCAGTTTTTCGGCTCGGAACCCATTTCTGACGGGATTCGGACTGCCTGATCACGTTGCCGTCTCGACGAAATTATCAGCTGCGTAATAATTACGCAGTTGATATCACACTTTTTAAGTGTCGCATCGCTTCCATATGCAACGTTTGTTCTGGCAATTAACGTGATTGGAGCCGAATTGGAATATCTGACGGGCCATTGTGACCCATCAGATATTCCGTGCTTAGGCGCCTTCATACGTGCTGCTTGTCGGTCCTCGTCATGGCAGCATGGGCGTATGAAAAGCAAGAAGCTGCCGCCCCAAAAGCCCTACGCTTCGCTCCGGTCTGCTTTTGGGTTGCCTAAAAATGACCCATGATTCATATCTCGGTGCATCTGATTTGGTCGGATCTGGCGTGGAAGTCGGGGCAAAGCATGTGTAACGGACCCCATAACCCTTGGAATTATTAGGTTTGGGGCTTTTGAACAGAAAATGCACACTATAGACAACTCTATAAAGTGTAAAAGTGTAAGCAAGAACGTTGAAATTCCAACGTTTTATTACTCTTTTCAAAACCGTGAAGAGTAAAAAGAGTAAATGTGTAAAAGTGTAAATCAGAGGCCCTGATAGGCGCTTAGAGTGACAAATAGAGTGCTACAATCAAACCAGTAATCGCTGAAAGCCTTGCTATCACTGGGTTTGAGGATAGTTGTTAGGGAATCTCGTATTCTCCGCCCGGAGTGGAACCCTGGAAACCGTTGGAATCATTCGGTTTCTGGGGTTCCTTCTTTTCCACTCCGTTTTCCGGTTCCTTCCAGATTCCCTCCGAATGCTTCTTTCGTTGGCCTCGGTTTTTTGAATCGTCCCGTATCGCAAGTCTCGCGTGTACGGGCCGGCATCCAGGAAAGTCTCTGATTGCCATGCTGCGGCTTATTGGTGCCAGTCTGTGGTCTCAATAATGGGATTGTTTGCCCTCATATGTCGATATTTGATTGCGATTCGGTGGGGGAGTTGCGTACATCGTCGTTTTACGCGCACTTTTGCGCTGCGCTACGTTACGCTCGAAATCGTGACGTTGAGAGAAAGAAGCACGACGATGGTTGACAAGACGGCTGCCGGCAGCCAGCAGACTGACCAACGCGATGCTGATACTCGTGACTCTCTGGCGGCGCTTGCCCGACGCCGTTCGAATTCATCGCCAATCGTATTGCAGAGTGATGTGCAGGCCGCTCCGCAGGAAAAGCAGGAAAAACAAGAAAAGCAGAGCGAAGCTGGGTCTGCCTTGCAAACGGGCGAGGATGCGAATGATGACGCGAATCGTGCGGAAGAATCGCAAACCGTGAAAGAAAAAGACGCTGTGGATGGTCCTGATAATACGCAGCAGCCGCAGATGGCATCCATAAGCGCCATCACAACGCAGGTTTTGCCACCAAGCTTTATTCCGACCGCAACCGGTCGTATTCGTCCCGTAACGGGCGCTTTTCCCGCAGTTCAGTCCGCTTCGCAGACGGAACAGGCGCAGCGCAGGCGATCCATCCGCTCGTTGGCCGCGGGGTCGTTGCGTAGAACCAACATCGGCAATGCTGAAAAGGCCGGCGATGTGGGGAGCGCGGGTAGTACCGGACGGACGGCGGGGAATGGCGATACGCCGTCGCCGCGAATCGCCAGCAGTGCTCCCCATTATGCGAATTGACCAGTGGGCTGATCAGAACGGCCAACGTAACAAATCAGTGGGAATACTGGACATACACGCGGTTCACGCACGGTACGCGCGCTTCGCGCTGCATTGTACGTCGCTGTACTACGTCATTCCAATTGAATCGCAACAATGCGTATAGCAGATGAAAAGCACATACGAAAAACGCGCATGAAAAAACGGTCCCGATATATTCGAGACCGTTTTTCATGAGTCGATGAAGCAAACGCTGTCCGGCAGCGAGCCGGCTCAGTCTTCGCTGGTTTCGCGCTTATACTGCACGAACGTCTTCATGGCGTAGGCAAGGCCGGCAAGCAGCAGAATGGCTGCGCAGGCAAGGGAAATGCCGATGCCGGTTTGTGCAAGCTGTCCATATTCCGACTTGGTCAGCGCGCCGGTGGACGCGGCGGTTTGATCGCCGGAAGCTGTGACGGATCCAGTTGCAGCACCATTCGCGCCAGTGTCGGCAGCCGTGCGCACAGTGCCAGTGGTGCCGTTGACTCCAGTAACGGTCGTACCGGCATTCGTTCCAGCCGTGATGCCATGCGTGCCGGTAGCAACGGATGAGCCGCCCTGCTGACCCGTCTTGGAGTTCGCGTCCTTCAGCGCCGCGATGAACGACTGATGCCACTGGTGGCTGCTCGCCGCGAACGCGTCATGCCTCGTCTTGAGTTCGTCGTGGGTCTCCTTCATATCGGCATGCATCTGGTTGAGGTGGGCCTGCGTGTCCTGTATATCCTGATGCAGAGTGTCGTGGCGCTCCTGACCGCGCTTGACCGCGCCGTCAATCGCATTCTTTATATCCTCGCGGTCCTCCTGGTAGTTCTTCCAGGCCTGCTCGCCGTACTGGCGAAGCGCGTCGGCGTCCTCGTGCGCGTTCTGATGCAGCTGCTCGGCGTGCTGCTTGGCGGTTTCCATATCCGACTTGATCTGCTGATTCGTCTTGTTCAAGTGCTGCACGGCCTCGCACGCCTGATCGGTGCACACGGCCATATCCTGGTCGATCTGCCCGCTGATGGTGGTGCTGCCGGCCAGTCCGTCCGTAGACGGTGCGACTTCACTGGCCGAAGCCGCGGAAGGCAGGACGGCCATGCCGATGGTTAATATTCCCGCCGCTGCAGCTGCTGCAATACGATTCCTCATGGTGGTTCCTCTCCTGCGCACGTTTGCATTCGATCTGTGATTGTGCGCTCGCGTTCGTTCCGTATGCCATAGTAGGAGGGGAATGTGCCTAAATAAACCGGTGGAAAAATGACATTTGTCTAGTTTCTGCGATGCTGCAGCAGTCTTCATGGTTTAAGCGGGAAACCAGAATCCAAACCAGAAGCCGGAACAGCCTGCTCAAAACATGACCAAGCAGGCCAAGCAACGGCTCAGACCGCCCGTACTTATCCCGCCCGTATTGGTTTATCTAGCGGCGGCCCCCAACAAAGATCACTCAACAATAGTGATGAATGGGCTAGCCGGCAGATTAAAGTCGTTGTACAGCATGCTCGCGCACTTCGGATTGCCACTGAACAGGTAACGTACCTGGCTCATGGCGTTGAGATCGTTCAGTATTGAACCATCGGCTGCGGTGAGCAACACCTGATTGCCCCTGATAGTGGCATTGGCCGCCTGCCATTGACCGGAATAATTGGCGACCTCAAACCCCTGCAATGCCGTAGTGGTGGGAGCGGCGATATTGCTGATACCGCTTAACGGGGTCGCTTTCGGAGCGCTCTTATAGTTTGGTGCGATTGCGCTCGCGGTTTTCGAATAGTTAGGTTGCATGGCTTTCAGCCTGCTTGCGGTGCCGTTCCGGAAAGACAAGGCGATTGCGCCGTTCGCAGTGTGCCGGGCATGTTCGATAAGCGGTCCGTTGGGTACGGTGGTGCCGTCTTCCATGGCGAGATACTGCGCGGCCATGCGTGCCCCGAGAATATCCTTGCCGAGAGGATGGATTAGCGCGGATGTGCCCTTGTCTGTGTCAAGGGAAACCGTCATCGCCACGTTTGACGAATCGTGCAGGTTGGTGTTGCCAAGCGTGGTCCGCTGCGCTTCACGTACGTTCTGTGTGTACTGATAGTTCGTCCATCGCGCGAGTTGCACGTATAGGAACGGCAGATTCTTGCGTCCGAATACGGTACGGTACTGGTTGATGAGCGTGGTCATCTGCGACTCATACTCCGTGGCGGTCGCAAAATTCATCGCATCGTCGCATCCTTGGTACCAGAGCACACCTGCCACATGAAAATCTTTCAACGGTGCAATATGGTTCGCGTAGATATCTCCGCCGCGCACATGTCTGCGTATAGGCGTGCCGCCCCACGCGGTCTGGATGATGCCAATCGGCACATTGGGGTGCTTGGCGCGCAACTGCATGGCGAATTGCTGAGTCAGATAGCTGAGGTGCAGTGAATTCGTGGAATCTGCAGTCAGCCATGCATCGGCGCTCTGATTAACAGCGGACAGTGGAAAATCAGTGTCTTCAACATCATGATTTGCGATGACAAATTTCACGTTGTCATCTACGAGCGGTTTCGGCAAATCGCCTGTCGTGATTAGTCCATTGCCAAAATTGTAAGTAGCGTTTTCGTAATACTGCACATAGTTGAGTTCCATATTCGACTGGCCAGCGGCTACGAAGACGTCTCCCACATACACTTTGGCCAGTTTCAGCACGGTTTTGCCGGCGTACTGCACTTGCAGCGAATACGGATTGAGACTTGCCTTTTGCGCGCTCAGCGTGCAGGCGAAACTGCCGTTTTTCGCTGCCTTTGCCTTGACGCTCTCGGAGGTTTTGCCTTGCGTAAGTGTCGCTGATAGTTTCGAAACGTCGATGGGGTTGCTTTCCGTGGAGCTGACGTTGCCTTTGACTACGATTGGCTGATCGCGCTGGAACACCATATTGTCCATGTAGTATGAGGGCAGCTGCACATCAACAGTGGCCGCAGTATGGGCGGTGGCGGTGGATTGCGATCCGGTTTTACCGGTTGCCGTTCCGTTGCCCCATTTGGGGCCGCACCCGACGATGATGGCAACGACTATTCCTACGGTTACGATAACGGCAAGTGCCGTTCTTGCCAATCGTTTCGTATTCAATTCTGATTTGCCTCGTTCTTTGTCAACGCCCGCTCGAAGGTTCTGGCCTGTTTGTCATATGCGGCTCGTTCGGTGTTGGCTTTGCTGGTGGTCCCGGACGGGTCGGCTTTGCAGTCAAGCGCCTTCGGCGATTTGACTTCTTCCTGATACAAGGTGCTGAGCTTTTCCAGATCATATGAGGAATCCATGCTGGAAAATGCGTCGACAATCTTTCCCTTGAGCTGGAAATCCTTGGAATATGAAGCGTTCATGGCGGCAACCGCGTCTCTGCAGTCGTTAATGGCATTCAGTTCGCGCATTTTCTGCGATGTTCTCACGCCCATGACGCCGAAGACCACAATGCATACCGCAACGACGATAACGGCTACGATGATGGAACGGCGAATCAAGTTCTTGACATGGTTATGTACCCAAGTGTCGCCATCTTGCACGCCTTGCGATATGGCGATTTGGAATGGATCTTCGGGAGCCGTTCGGTAGGAAGTCCCCGGTGCTTTTGTTCTAAGCTTTTCGTCACGATTGGTGGCATTGACGGAATTGTTGGATTTGCTGGTCCCGACGGTCGCGGTACTGCTGAAAGTCCGGGGCTTGCGGACGTTACTTGCTTGACTGTCAGCTTTATTTGGCTGCCTTTCGTGCCGTGCCATGCTTCCCTCCAGGAGTCCGACCGTTTTGATGTTGTCTATTGGAGGTGGTCCGACAAGGTCCTCTGTTCCCAAATGACAATACATAAGGTATGTTACCCGTTCCACTTCCGAATGCCAGCACTTCATGTTGTGGCATATTCGGTAAATGTGAAGTTTGGTCCGGAATCCAGCTGCTTTATTTTAAGTGGGGACATCTCAGAATACACTTAAGTTTTGCGTGTGCAATTGCGTCAACGAGTGAAAATGCGTTTTGTGAGAGAGGCTGACGATGATATCGCCGAAAAGCTTGATGAAGATTGCGGTCACCGCTTCCGTGGCTGCAATAACGGTTTCCGTTGCCGTAGTGCCGGCTTACGCCATGCAGGATATTGCGATTGAGGATACGCCAAGTTCTTTTGCCGCAACTGTGGATGATGTGCAGAATTCGTCAAACAGCATGCCGGACAATCCGAACGCGACGCTGCCGGAAACGGTAAGCGAAAACATTTCGGACGATTCCACTGTGGTTTCGGAGAACCTTGCGGTTACGCCGGAAGGTGATGTACAGAACATTGAGACCGGCGAAACCGTGACGGACGCTCAGCTGGTCGGCACGCAATCGCAGCAACCTGATCCACTGGCCAAAACGGATGGCGAATCATTCATTCCGGTGAGTGCCTCGGATGTGAAAGATGCTGTGGAACAACCTGTGAAACAGTCTGCGGAGCAGTCGTCCTTGAAGGGTGGCTCGACTGTCCGGCTCACTAAATTCGAGAGCAACGAATACGGAGCACACTGGGGAACCTACAACGGAACAAAGGCGTTTTTCGATTATAGGAACAACCTGTTCGCCCAGCAGGCCAAGGGCGTGATTGATGTTTCCTCATGGCAGGGTGACGTCGATTGGGCCAAGGCGAAAGCCGACGGCGTGGAAGGCGCAATCATTCGTTTGGGCTATGGCTGGGGCAATGACGCCGATACCAAAGCGCAACGTAACATCAACGAATGCAAACGTCTTGGTATTCCTTTTGGCATCTACTGGTATTCGTATGCATACGATGCGAACTGCGCACGTGCGGAAGGCAATGATGTGGCTGCCAAACTCCGCCAGATGGGCGTGAGCCCGAACGATCTGAAATACCCTGTGTATTATGACCTGGAGAAGTGGACGTGGACTGGTCATACCCCGCCGACCAATCCGAATGTTTATAGCGGTATGGCCGACGCCTGGTATGGCGCACTGCAGTCCGCCGGATACAAGAATCTCGGTGTGTATTCGTATACGAGCTACCTGCAAGGCCCGTTGAACAATTCGAACATCTACGCAAAGACCCGTTGGGTGGCCCAGTATGGTGCTCAAATGGGATACAACGCCTTTGGCACCAACGACCGCGGCTGGCAATACACCAGTTCCGGCCGTATCAACGGTATCAGTGGTTCCGTGGACATGAATGCTTTTGGCAGCAAGAATTATGCCCAGGACTCGTCCGTCATTGATGTGCGCAAGATGCCTGTGGTGAGTGTTCCTGATGGTAATTATTTCATCAATGTACGTTTCAAGGTGGCTTCTAGCGTGGATATTTCAGGCGCCAGCACGTCTGATTCCACGACTATTCAGCTCTACTCCGGCAATGGGTCCAAAGCGCAACAATTTAAATTCTCTAAACAATCAGACGGCAGCTATGTGATTACCAATGTGAATTCCGATAAAGCCTTGGATGTTCGAGGAGCGGCAGCGGGTAATAATTCTGTGGTGCAACAGTATGCAATTAATGGAACGAATGCACAGCGGTGGTTCATTCGTGATTCCGGTGCGGGATATTATCTGCAGTCGGCTTTGGGTAATTGGGTGCTTGATTTGAGCGGTGGCAACACCTCTAACGGTACTGCGATTCGTCTTTATGCGCCAAACGGTACTCAGGCTCAACGATTCGTTGTTTCCTCTAGCGAAGTTAGTGTACCGGTAAATGCTGCGGTGAACATCAAATCCGCAGGGAAATCCAATCTTGTATTTGATGTGCCAGGAGCTTCTACCGCAAACAGCGCTAGAATTCAGCTGTATGCGGCTAATGGAACGAACGCACAGAAATTCCGTTTCCAGCAGATTGGCAATGGAACCTACAACATTGTCAATGTGAATTCCGGCAAGGTACTGGATGTTTATGGCGCTTCTGCGTCCAATGGTGCGGTTCTACAGCAATATGACAGTAACGGTACGGTTGCTCAACAATGGACTGTTCGCAACTATGGCGATGGGAAAATCTCATTGATGTCAGTGAACGTGAATAAAGCTATTGATGTACCGGGCGCGAATTATTCGTCCAACGTCGCATTGCAGCTGTATTCGCCAAATGATACCGCTGCCCAGCAATGGATCATCGAGAAGTCTAAAACCATGCGCGACCGTTTGAATGAGCAGGCGGCAAAGCATAGGCAGGATTTGCCTGATGGCACATATTCTTTCGGTTCAAAGCTAAAGACGAACATGAAGATGGACGTATATGGTGCGTCCCGTTCGGACTGCGCCAATGTGCAACTTTGGACTGGGAATGGCACGAATGCTCAAAGATGGAGAGTATCGCACGATGACAACGGTTATGTGACACTAACCAGTGCGAATTCAGACAAAGCTCTGGACGTTTATGGTGCGAGCACTGCCAACGGTGCCAACGCGCAGCAATATGCCTCGAACGGCACATACGCCCAGAAGTGGATCGCCATCAAAAACTCCGATGGCTCATACACGTTCCAGTCGGCGCTCGCGGAAAACAAGGTCCTTGATGTTTCGGGTGCTTCTACCTCGAATGGTGCCAATGTGCAGCTGTATACCGCAAATGGCACGGATGCCCAAAAGTGGGTGAAATAGCAGACAGATTAACCAATAAAATATGGCTGAGGACAAGTATCTTTTTGCTCTCAGCCGTATTTGGAATCTGTGCTATTTCTGGCGCCGCATCATGGCGAATTGATTGGCATCAATGATGAATGCTTTGCGGTCGTTCTTGGCCATGACATCGAGGATGATGCCAGTGATGAACAATAGCAGTCCGGCAATGACGAGCATGACCGCGCCGATAAGCGTGGGGAATCGCGCCACCACGCCAGTGTGCCAGAAGTCCACGGTCACGCTGCCGCACAGCACGATGCCGATGATACCGAGGATGACGCCAAGTCCGCCGAAGAACGGCAGTGGCTTGTATTCGCGAATCATGCGGAAGATGGTGCTCATCACCTTGATGCCGTCGCCCACGGTGTCAAGCTTGCTGACGGAACCTTCCGGACGGTCGCGGTACTGAATCGGCATCTCGAACAGACGTAGATTGTTGTTTAACGAGTGAATGGTCATCTCGGTTTCTACTTCGAAGCCGCGTGACAATACCGGATAGGTTTTGACGAACGTGAACGAGAAGGCGCGGTAGCCGGTCATGATATCGGTGACGTTCGCGTGGAACAAGCCATTGATGGAATCACGCACGAGACGGTTGCCGAAGTTGTGGAACGGACGCTTGTTCTCTTGGAAGTAGGTGGAGCTCAGTCGATCGCCGATCACCATGTCGTAGCCTTCGAGAACCTTATCCACCATGGCGGGAGCTGCGTCCGCGGGATAGGTGTCGTCACCATCCGCCATGACGTACACGTCGGCGTCGATGTCTTCGAACATGGCGCGAATCACGTTGCCTTTGCCCTGGCGCGGTTCCTTGCGGACGATTGCGCCCTCGCTGGCCGCGATTTCCGCCGTGCGGTCGGTGGAGTTGTTGTCATACACGTAAATGTCGGCGCTCGGCAAAGCTGTCTTGAAATCACGCACTACCTTGCCGATGGTGACTTCCTCGTTATAGCAAGGCAAGAGCACGGCGATAGTTGGAATATCCATTTTAGTCATAGGATAACTATACCGCTTTAGGCATTTTGATGATGAGACCCTAAAGCGGCATAGTTATACACGAATTAAATGAAGTTAAACCATGCTGAAAGTTCCCACCATAGAGATTTTGAAACAGGGGAAACTACAAGCTGTCGGTAAAAAAGGAATACAAGTGATACTGCTAGAAGTATGACAACTAATTGTGTTGTGTAGTAAGTGCCTGTACTCATATCAGGTAGAGGCATTCGATCTGTCCCCGACCTGCGATCGGGAGATGAAGGTTGTGCTTCGTCTCGATATGTATCTTGAGCAAGGATAATGAGCGACACAGCTATTGCGAGTGGCCAACAGAAATCAAGCGAATAACGTATATCGTATCCGACGATATGTGCATCAAAGATGAAAATAATCACGGAAAACAGCAGCAAACTAAAGTAGAATAACGAGCTGTTGATTTTTTGAACAGCCTTTTTCCAGATTACTGGCAGAAGAATGATTATGGCATAGGGTGCCACGAAAAAGAAGAAACCTCCATGGCTTGGTTGTGTAGGTAGCCAAAGCGGCATATTGGAGTTTGTCTGTTCAATAAAAGGGAATTGTGTAGCTATGTTAGGCGGCTGTAGGAAATATGAGAAAGCGAGAGGAATGAGTTGCGTTAACGGAAGACTATGGTTCGTCATGTCATAGCCAGTAAGGTTGTAATTTGCGCCAAAATCAAGGAAATTGTCGAACCTAATGGCGTTGTATGCAAAGAAAGGCGTGATTCCGAGGATAAAGGGGATGAGCGCCGCAAGCCACGTAGTCAGCTCTTTCTTGAACCCCTTGGCTGATTTTAAACCTTCTTTCCATAAAGTGACTATTTCATTCCAGAACAGAGGAAATGCCAACAGAACGGACAACGTGAATTGCGGCCTACATCCAAGTGTCATTGCAAGTGAAAAAGCGCCTGCAGCAAGCCATTTCTTGCTAAGACATTTTGTTTTAGCTTGAATCCAACAAGTAAAGGCTAGTAATGTGAAGAAAAGCCCCATTAATTGAGGAACTGCATAAAAGAGATTTTCACCAACATTTTGCGGAACTACGGTTCCGAAGTACAAGCAGCAGCATGCAAGTATAGTGGATCCAAGAGAATTCCTCCGTTCTTTGTTGATTAATTTGGAAAGAGAAATTCCGAGAACAGTCGATGCGAATATTATGCAAATATTAAGCACATAGATTGCCATTCCGGAGGTCAGGCTTGTATTGAAAAGCAACTGGTAGGGAATATAAAGTAAAATAGCAGGCAGGACACCGAAATAGCAGTAGTATTTGCCATTCCAAAATGCCGTGTCAAATAATATCGGTTTGTCGCTATGAGCGCTGATTTGGATCCGAGATGCAGTGTCATAAGGATTTGACATGTTGGCCAGATCTTGACTGACGGGGATATCGAGATATGTCTTTCCTTTGAGCAAAGATTTTGCAAGATCGGCATATTGATCGAAATCGAAATATGATCCATTAGGCATTCGCTCAATTCCGGTTTTGCTATGTAAGCTACCTGCTGCAAGCCAAAGCCATGTAGTAAAGATTATCTCGCAAAGAACGAGCAGTAACACGACGCCACAGCAAGTTAAATCTCGCTTGGAGAATGTGCGCCTGAAGAGTTTGCTTCTAGGATTCAGGAATGCTAAGACAAAGAAAAGTACGGCTTCCAAACCTAACCGAGGAATACTGAAGTTATACGGAACCCTTGGGTTAGGAGTAATTTGCAATATTGGTATCAGGTCTCCGGTCTTGCCGAAATAATGAAGCTTAATTTTTGTCGATAAGCCTCCTACATGTATATATCGAGAAGAATTGATTTTGGGACAATACCCTGACGTGCCAGTTGCTTCGTACCATCCACCATCCTGTTTTTTTTCGGTAGACATTTGCCAACGAAGTTCTGTAATTTTGCTCTCTTCGTCTGAAGGATTGACGTAGAAGTAGTTTATTTCTTTAGTATTTGAAAAAGACTGCCATGCTTCATGAGGATCGGTTATTTGAGCAAGACCATTGTCTGTTTTTTTTAGGCCAGGACCAAGTGTACTGCTCATTGGATGTGCAACGGGATTTGAAATGGTTTGCCAGAAGGGCAGATTGAATAAGAAAACTTCAATAATCAGGAATACGCTAAAAATAAGGATTGTGCGGAAGGCTCCTTTTCGCTGACTTCCACTATTGAGCCGTTGCAAAAGTGTCATACTTTAGAATCATAGCTTGGTCCATGCATATCGCGAGGTACCCGCGGCTGTGATAGAGTTCACTTTGGCGTATAGAGCGTCTAACAATGGATTGTTGGTTGAATCCAAGAAGATTAGGAAGATCAATGGTTTGAAGGTGAGGATGAAGGCGTGGCTCAACGTATTAGATTCTTCGATATTGCCAAGGGTATCGCGATTCTGGCTGTGGTATTGGGCCATAGCGCTATCGAGGCGAATCTGTTTGCTCCTCACCGCACGGCCCAGGTTGTTCTGTCCATCTGCTTTTCATTCCATATGCCGCTTTTCTTCATTCTTTCCGGGTATTTCATGCATCCGGAAAGACGATTCCGCTGGATGAAGGAGGCAAAACAGCTGCTGTTCACCTACGTGGTGACGGCATTGTGCGTGCTTGT
>OCHC01001224.1_pt1 | contig 20894 bp, 22 predicted proteins | sample 1538641 | NCBI WGS metagenome assembly OCHC01 (sample SAMN04571714, study PRJEB22368) | human gut metagenome | biome: human gut; material: stool | host: Homo sapiens | place: Luxembourg | collected 2012-08-17
TATGATCTCGGCCAGTTTGTTCATTAGCTCCAGATCACAGTCGCCAACTAACAGTTTTGTTCTGCGGTCTCTTCTCATCTTTCCCCAGGATGTTATAATAGCTCTCTGCACCGTATCCTCATCCTTGATCAGTATCCTCCCTTTGTCTAATGCGATCATCATCGCTTATGTCACTTCCTTCCGTTAATCTTCTTTTTCCAACTGAATCAAACGGCCATTGCTTGCCTGCGTAATGATCTCTGATGCGATCTCGCTCATTGACAAGGTTGACTGGTTATAAATCTCCACCAGATCGTTATATGCTTCAGCTGAGATTCTTACGATCTGCGAATTGCTGACTGGCATCAATTTTCTTGCAGGAATCTTGATACAGATCTTTCCGCAGTTCGTGTTTACATGATTGTTTGTTCTTCTTGCTTTTCCCATAGTTCCATTCTCCTTTTATTAAACCCTTTTATATCTTCATGGCCGGTCAGCCTCTGCCTTCCAGCCATGTTGTTACCTATTTCTCTTTGTAGAAAGTGTGGCATCCATGTTTGAATAACCTTTTCAGATTTCTTGTATGCCATGTGCTTCCTGATGTCATTTCAAAGTATGTAGCTCCATGGCTTTTATCCCAGTCATGCCTTTTTACAAGAATCAATGCGTTATAGCAATCTGCATCCGGCTTCACCTTCTTGTATCTGCCATTCCAGTACGGTGTAAATGCATTTTTCTGACTGACCACTCCCTTGATCGTATCTGGGAAATGTTCATCTTCTACTCTGTTCAAGATGACTCTGATCACTAATGCTTTTCCTTCAGTGTCCTGATCTTCTGCCTCTGCCATTGCCATTTTGGCCAGGATATAATCATCTTCGCTTTCAAATGCTCCCTGCTCTAATTCATCGACATTGCTTGGCAGTTGCTCCATGGCCAGTTTGGCTTGTTCCTGCTGCTGCTTTTCGTCTTCTTTCTGGACTTCCTTCAGGATTTTTTGAAAGCGTTCCTCTTGTTTTTGTTGATCTGATTCATATTTCACTCTTGCCTTATCCACATTTTCTTCAGCTTTTATCGTTTTTAAGTTATCCACATTTTGTTGTTGATAACCTGTTGATAAGTTGTTGATAAAAATGAAGGACAGCGCCATCACGCATCCTGTTGCTGCTGCAAGTAGCAATTCGCAGTGATCTTTTCTTGCTGTCTTTCTCTTTTTTGTAGTTGTTCTTTTTCTCTTTACGTTCCTTCTCGTCTCCACTTATTAACCTCCTATCTGTGCAGGGTGATCTTTTCTTCAGGTGCATTCTTTTTCACAAATACACTGATGTATTGATCCTGGATCTCACACAGCCATTCTTTCGGATTCTCTCCTGCTATTGCCAGTAACTCTTTTTGATCTCTTGTCAATCTCTTTGGTTGCTTCATCTGCGCTTATCACTCCTTCTTCATATGCTTTTCTAATTACTCCATAAACTGGTGAATCTTTAGGGACGATGTATCCTTCTATGCTGTCTCTCCTTGTTCCATCACTCATTACATGTCTAACTACCATATATCTTCCCTTCTTTCTATCTCTTAAGGATTTCATTATTAACTCCCTAGGCTTCTTGGGTCCGGCTGTCTGATACAGGTTCTCCAAAGCGAATATTGGAAGAACCTGTATCTGTTCAACTCCCTGAGTATCCTTTGGGGTAGCCGTGTGCCAGTTGCCTGCAGTGTTGGTTTTTCATGCCAACCATCCGTATTGAATCGCGCCCACCAGTCCACGCTCCGGATGTTCTCTCTCTGGTGTTCTCATCTGCCTCCAAGCCAAGAGTTTTTTACTTGGGTTTGTGCTTTCCACCCCAATGTCGACGATTCCCCGCAGGCGTCGGCAGCCTCGCCGAGTGGACTTATCTGCAGCGGCTCCACCAGACCTACGTTTTTTGAGAGGTCGTGCTTCCCTCTTTTGGGTATTTAGTTATCTTTTGTTTGTGCAGCTTCTACGCCTGCTGCGAAGGCGTCCATCAAAAGCAATAAAATATTCTGATCCTTTTCCGGCAGTTTCTGGTAAGTTTCCAGGGCCTTCTGCATCTTTGGATCTGAGTCCAGAATAATTAACGTTTTTGTAGCTTCCTCTGTAATGTTTTTCGTTGTAATTTCATTAGGCATTTTGTTCCTCTTTATATTTACCGCTAAGCCATCGCTGTAGTTTTTGTTGTGTTTTCAATAGCTTCCTGTGCTTCCATTCCGGCTATGAAAGAATTTGTCATCATGATAACGATGCCTCTCTTGTCTTCTGGAAGACTTGCCAGCGCTTCCGCTAATTTTTCAGCATCTTTAAGCTGTTCAGCGGTGTATTTAATTTCCTTTGCCATGTTGCTTCCTCCTTTCGTTTTGTGTATTCATTTGTTGTCTATGCCGTTATTATATATTGACGTAAGCGTGTTTGTCAATACATTTTTGTTGACACTGCGATTTTTTGTTGACACTGCCGTGTTTATGATTTATAATTCAAACCATAAGGAGGTGATAAAATTGAATATAGGAGATCGCTTGAAACAATTAAGAAAAGAACTCGATCTTACACAGGAAGCCTTCGCTTCTAGAATCGGATCTGTTCAAAATACAATTACTGGTTATGAAAGTGGACGACGCAATCCTTCAGCGCCTGTTATTTCTCTTATTTGTAGGGAATTTAATGTAAATGAAGAATGGCTCCGAAACGGAACCGGTGAAATGTTTTTGCCAGATGCCAATGTTGAATTTGACGCCATGGTTAAAAGATATAATTTATCGTATGCTGATCAGATACTGATAGAAAGATACATGAATCTAAACGCAAGCGCGCGTGAGTCAATAATTGATTTTTTAGTTGATGTAGTCTCTAAATTAAATAATGATGATTCTATTTTTGATGGTGTGCCGAGCACTCCTGAAGAGCTGGAGGAAATGTATCCGCCAGTCGGAGAAGATAAGAGAGAAGGCAGGCTGGGGTAATGTATGCCCAGTCCTCCTGGTCCTTATTTAAATTAATTTAATATTATAATCTGTGTTTTATTTTTAAATCTAAGATTATAGTAAACGGTGTTAATACACCGATAATAAATCGCGTAAATGTCATTTCTATTTAAGAATATGTATTTTTTGCTCATGCGAACTCCCCCTTTGTAAAAGGACAGAGAGGCTGGGCACACGCGTTTTATTATAAATTTTGAAGCATTATAAATATACAAGTAAGTTATGGGAAAAGAGGTATATAATGGGTCTGTTGGGACGTTTGTTTGGATTTGGACGACCTGATGAATCGATAATGGATGAATCTCCTAACTTGGATAGCATTGATCTTCAGAAAAAGACATGTCCTGAAATGAATATTTATAAAATTCGTGGACGGCATCCTGAAACAAAGCGGCTCCGTACAGTTCGCAGGGTTGCTCTTGAACCAGCTGATCAAGAAGCTGTGATTGCTTCTTCTGGTTTGTATGATATTCAATTTTGCGAAATTGAAGAGCAGGAGCTTCCTTCAGAAAGACAAATAAATTATGCGATCGATCTCGGCATAAATCTTTCAGATGATTATACTAAGGAAGATATTTCTTGTCTGATTACTAGAGCTGTTCATGAAGAAGATCGGGATGATATGATACCTGTTGATCTGAGCCTTGCGAAAATGGTAGCCGATCACAATATTTGCTTATCTGTTTTCTCTGGAGAAAAAAGAGCATTAAACGCTCTATGGTTCCAATTATCTAAAGAAGAGCAGTTGAGATTTTTCATCTTTTGCATTCACCAGAATCGTTTAAAATGTCACAGCTATGATCTGGAGCACTCGCCTTATCTTGATTATTACGATCGTTTTGTTAAGGAATATAAAGATAATGAATCCTTGCGTCGATCTTTATCTGGATATGTTGGTTCTGATCTAAGCCTAAATAAAAAACCGAACAAACAGAGAAATGCATATAAGATTGCAAATGAATTTTTAATAAAATAAAAAATCGCCCGATGCTGCAACATCAGGCGACAAAATCGTCCCCTTGGAAACGATTACTAAACTTGCACATTTAGTATATCGTATTTTTCCAAAGTCCACAAGGGCTTATTTTTTATACCCTTTTTTAGAGGGAATTATGAAAAAAGAAAAAGTAATACCGATAGACTCCCTCGATCTGGTCGATCTATACATCCGTGTATCTACGACCGAGCAGGCGTTGGAGGGATATTCCGTTGCTGAACAGGAACACCGATTGCGGCAGTATTGTGCAGCGATGGGACATCGAATTCATAAAGTTCATATTGATGCAGGCTTTTCCGGAGCTTCTCTTGATCGTCCTGGAATCAAAGAAACAATAAAAGATGTACAGAAACATTTGGTACGTCGTGTCATCGTTTGGAAGCTTGACAGGCTGTCAAGATCTCAAAAAGATACGTTGATCATGCTCGAAGATGTCTTTCTGGAGAACGGATGCGATTTTATTTCCATGATGGAATCCTTTGATACCTCGACTTCCTTTGGACGTGCGATTGTTGGAATTCTGGCAGCCTTTGCACAGTTGGAACGTGAAAATATTAAAGAGCGTACTATGATGGGACGTCAGGCCCGTCTTGCAAAAGGTCACTATAACGGATCAAGACCGCCACTTGGTTATTCTTTCATTCCTGGAAGCAACGACCTTCAGGTGGATCCCTATCAGGCTGCGATTGTTCGTGAGATTTTCAAACTCTTCTTGTCTGGGATTTCTATTAATGCAATTGCTCGCAAAATGGAAGAGAAATACCCAACAGTCCGCACCTGGAACAATACGATGATCCGCCGTACTTTAAAGAACCCAGTTTATATTGGTAAAGTAAACGATAATGGTATACTGCGAGACGGAATCCACGAACCTTTGATTTCAGAGATTGATTTCCAGATGGCAAATGCAATCCTTGTTCATAATTCTAAGATCAAGAAGCAGAGCTGCAGATCACGAAGTCTTTTGACAGGTCTCCTTTATTGCGGGGACTGCGGTGCAAGAATGCATCCGAGACGAATTGCGAGAGGATATCCTTTGCGTCGTTATGTCTGCTATTCTGTTAGCCGAACAAGCAAATCTATGATCAAATCTGATCATTGCACTAATCGCTTGCATCCGTATACGCAGGAAGAACTTGAACAGATCATCATTGATGAGATCAAAAAGTTAGCAGCAGATGAAGATTATATTTCTGAAGTAATCAGAAATTCTTCAGCAGAAGTTCCGGCAGATGATACCGAGCTTTTCCAGGAACGCATCGAAGAGCTGAATCGCCAGACCGATAAGCTTCTAAATCTTTACCAGATCGGTGCGATCGAGCTCGATCAGATTCAGGAAAGGCTTGCTGCTCTGAAGCAGGAGCGCGAATCTTTGACTGCTGCCCTGAAAGAATCGCAAACAAAAACAGATATCAACATGGATCATCTGAAGATCATGAGTTATGCCTCAGCTTTTCAGGTCGCTCTTGAATCTGGTGATCCTGAATATACAAACAGCATCATTCGTTTGCTGATCGATAAGATCATTGTCTTGAATGAAGATATTGAGATTCACTGGACGTTCTGCTAAAAAGAGCCCGGAGAATGTCCGAGCTCTTTTGCTTATTGAAGTTCTAGTAAACAGATTGTTTCTATGTGGACCGTGTTCGGGAACTGATCGACTGCCGTTGCTTTAATTACCTTGTATCCTGCATCTGTAAGAATTTCAAGATCTCGTGCGAGACTGGTTGGCTTGCAGCTGATATAAAGCATTCTTTCACACCTATATGAATCAATAATCTTCTGAATCGCTTTTGGATGGATTCCATCTCTAGGAGGGTCAAGTACGATAAAGTCTGGCTTATCTTCTAATTCATCCACAACCTTTAATACATCTCCTGCAATAAATTCACAATTATCCAATCCATTTAATTCTGCGTTGACTTTCGCTGCCTCTACCGCTTCCTCAACGATCTCAACTCCAACAACTTTCTTAGCAACTGGTGCTAACATCTGCGCGATCGTTCCAGTTCCACTATACAGATCAAAGATCACTTTATCTTTTGTCTCCCCAACAAAATCTCTGGCAGTCTTATAAAGTATCTCCGCCCCTAATGTGTTTGTCTGGAAGAATGAAAATGGTGAAATCTTGAATTTTAATCCTAAAATTTCCTCATAGAAATAATCCTGTCCATATAAAATATCTATTTTGTCTGCCTGTACCACATCTGCAAGGCTGTCGTTTGTTGTATGAAGAATCCCAATGATCTTTCCACTCAATGGTAATTCTAATAATGTATCTCGAAGTTTGGTAAGATCTGCTTCTACCTGCGATGTCGTTACAATATTTACCAAAATATCTCCAGAACTTTCTGCTCTTCTTACAACTAAATGTCTGAAATATCCTTCATGTCGCATCTTATGATAGAATGGCAGCTCCATCTGTTGTGCGATATTTAATGCACATTTTACGATCAGATTGTAATCATTGTCCACAATCTGGCAGTCTGTGATGTTTACAATATCATGGAATGTGTTCTTTTTGTGCATTCCCAATGCTAATGGACCGTCTTTTACCTCATCACCAAAAGAGAATTCCATTTTATTGCGATACCCATGCACTTTGGGACTTCCTTTAATTTCTTCCCATATATCATCATTGACATGATCTTTTAACAGATCACGTACCATTCCTTCTTTGATCTTTAACTGGTTTTCATAAGATACCGTCTGATAAAAACATCCACCGCATATTCCAAAGTGTGGACAGACTGGTTTTGCATCTTCTAATGGAGATTTCTCTAATACATCTAACAATCTTACCACACAGCCACTTTTTCTCTTCTTGGTAACCTGCCCTTTGATCGTCTGCCCATCAATGACACCTTTGACTGTAACTTTCTGATCTTCGCAGATAAATGTTCCCTTATTCGGGAATTCTGTCTTTATGATCTTTCCTTCAATGATATCTTTTTTCTTCATTGTCATCCCTTTCTTATCTTATCAAATCAAACCTATCGCAGAAAAAAGATGGAAATACCACCTACGATACTTCCATCATTCATATTATAGCATTAATTCGTCAAACTGTTCTTTGTAATATCCATGGGCATAATGTGCCTGTCCTTCTTCGTCAATCTCCATAATAAGAAATGTTGGCTTCCTTCCTGGCTGACGAGGATAAGATATACTTCCTGGATTCAAGATCGTTACATCATCCCCAATCTCAATATATGGCACATGAGTATGTCCATACATTACAACATCATATCCATATTCCAAAGCATGTTCTCTTAAATAATCCACACCTGAGTTTACATAATAGCCATGTCCATGAGTCACTAATACTTTATAATCGCCAATTCTCACTTCTTCTTCGCTTGGCAGATCTAAGTAGTAATCATTGTTGCCTGCGACCATAACTACTGGGCAGTCCGCTATTTCTCGTATGTATGAATCTCCACGTTCCACATCTCCGCAATGGATCATCATATCGATGTCGCCTACCTGTTTTAAAACTCCCTCGATATCATCATTGCGTCCATGGGAATCACTGATCACCAATATCCTCATAAACTTTCTCCTTGTTTTATTTACAAAACTTCTCGTATACGTCTCAGTGCTTCGCCTCTGTGACTGATCGCATTCTTCTCATCACTGCTCAGTTCGGCACTATACTTCCCATATTGTGGTAAATAGAAGATCGGATCATATCCAAATCCATTCTCTCCTTTGATCTCATATCCTATAATTCCTTCCATAGTACCACGAATTACCTTCGTTTGTCCATCTGGAAATGCAGCTGCGACCGCACAAACGAATCTCGCGCTTCTCTTCTCTTCTGGTACATCTTTTAATCTTTCAAGGATCACACTGTTTTTCTTCACATAAGAAGTATCTTCTCCAAGATATCTGGAAGAATAGATTCCAGGTTCTCCATTTAGTGCATCAATTTCTAATCCTGAATCATCTGCAAGTGTTAACTGTCCTGTGACTTCCATCACTGCTTTTGCTTTGATCAACGCATTTTCTTCAAATGTTTTTCCATCTTCTACAATGTCAATGTCTACTCCTGCTTCTTTCATAGAAATGATCTCGTATTTGGATTCATCAAGGATCTCTCTGATCTCTTTCATCTTATGTTCGTTGCCCGTGGCAAAGATTAATCTCTGTTTCATTATTTTCTCCTTCTTGGCGGTTTCGGTCCAAGGTACTGGTAAAACTCTCCTCGGATCATTCCATTGTAAACTTTACGTTTCTTTGTTGGTTTTCCAAGATATTTTTCTGTATCCTCATAAGAAGTGATGACATACTTAGACCATGTATCCAAGCGGTCAAATGCTTCTTTCATCTCTGTATATAGCTGTGGGAGAGTCTCCTGATCTTCCAGTCGTTCTCCATATGGAGGGTTTGCAATGATAAATCCATATGGCTTTGGATGTCGTAAATCTTTGACTTCTCTTTGCTGAAAATGAATCAAGTGATCAACTTCTGCATCCTGAGCATTCTGTCTTGCGATCTTTAACATTCTTGGATCTTTGTCATATCCCTGAAGATCCATCTCTACATCATGATCAACCAGATCATTTGCCTCATCAATAGCATCATACCATGCTTTCTTTGGCAGGAAATTATTCCAATGTTCAGATTCAAAAGAACGATTCATTCCTGGTGCCATATTCATCCCCATCATTGCCGCTTCGATCAAAAATGTTCCACTTCCGCAGAATGGATCGACTAAGATTCGATCCTTATGCCATGGTGTGAGCATAAGAAGAGCTGCTGCCAGTGTCTCACGGATTGGTGCTTCACTGACCAACTTACGGTATCCTCTCTTATGAAGCGGTATACCTGTTGTATCTAAACTAATCGTCACCTGATCCTTTAAAATAAATACGCGGACCGGATAATCATCTCCATCTTCATTAAACCATGATACTTTGTATTTAGACTTCATACGATCAACCATAGCCTTCTTGACAATTGACTGGATATCCGGTGCGCTAAACAATTTACTCTTCGCTGTTGATGCCTTCTTTACCCAGAAACGTCCATTCTCTGGAATATAATCTTCCCATGGAAGTTTCTTTGTTCCTTCAAACAGATCATCAAATGTATATGCTTTAAAAGAACCTATTTTTAATAAGATTCTTTCTGCTGTTCTTAAAAATATATTCGCACGGGCAATCCCATCTAAATCTGTACGAAATGTTATTCGCCCGTCTTCTACTTTAACAATTTCATATCCTAAGTCCAGGATCTCTCTTTTTAATACTGCTTCCAGCCCAAAATGGCATGGTGCAATCAGTTCAACTGTCTTCACTCAATTCTCCTTTGTATTTTTATTCTGTTCCTATTCTACCGTTTTCCTTATTTTTCGTCAACTGTCAACTTTTGTAACATGCTAAGCCTCTGACTTATTTTGTTCTTTTTCTTTCATATAATAATAGACACCACCGATGATATTATAAACTTCAAATCCATCTTTCCTCAAATGTCTGGCTGCCATCATACTCTGTCCGCCGAAATCACAATAAACAATGATCTTTTTCCCATCCATCTGTTCATAACACTCTTTTAAGATTCCATAGGGACAGCTGATCGCATTTTCTAAATGCCCTTCTTTGTACCGTTCTTCCTCTCTGACATCCATCAAAATATAATGCTTTTTATCTCTTGAAAGCTTGATCCCTTCTTTTAATGATATATTTTCAAATTCCATAAAAGTCCTCTTTTTGTTAGCATATGCACATCACAGACTCTTGGAACTAACAAGTATTTTCTATAGAAAAGAGGAATCCTTATGCCGATTTCACAAGGATTCCTCTTTTCTAATTAGTATTCATCATTTGCATTTTTGCTGCTGTTTGTTGAACTATTCTGACTTTTGTTTTTATTCTGGTTCTTTGATCTGTTAGATCCTCCGCTGTTGCTTGTATTGGAAGACTGATTTTTGTTACTTGAATTCGAACAATTCTTTGCCATGTTCATTCTCCTTTCTTTTTAGTACAGCATTATTTTGTGCGAAATCTCTTTCATATATACACAAAAAAAATTATTTTACTTTTATTTTACTTTTTTTAAAAAAATCACTTGATTTTTTTCAACCAATCATATATCATGAACTTATCGAGGATATGTTTATTTTCGATTATAACCCCTTATTAATTTATTTATACTCCCCTCAAAAAGAGCAGATTTCCCTATCTGCTCTTTTTACTATTTATCTTTAATGTTTTTAAAAATGTACAAATGATTTTATTGACATTTTCTATAGTATGTGTATAATTAAGATTGTTCAAGAACAAAGGCGTTCCGATCATAGGATTGGAGCGCCTTTTTTTGTATATCAATGGTAATTCCTTGGGTCTTCTCCATCGATATACGAAATTCTTTCTTAAGACTTTATACATAACCGCGTACTAGTTTTTGACAAGTTTTTGGCATCTTGCAGACAAGAGTAACGGACACATCTTTGACTTGAACACAGACTTGCTATGTTGACTAGAATGAGACTAACAATGACGACTAGAAATGAGACTAGAATGAGACTGACAATGACGACTAGAACGAGACTAGAATGAGACGAAATACTATGACTAGTTTTGAAGCTTAAAAGTAAGACCCAACACAATACCCAAACTACATATGACATTAGAGAAGCCTCGGACAAATGTCCGAGGCCTTTCTCTTTGTATACATTTTAGATCAATTCCGATTGTTTTACAACATTTCGTCTGGTTTCTGACGGTCTTCCGGACGCATAAATCCTGCAAGTAAAAGTTGATAACTTCCAAAATAAGAAATAAACATCCATGCCATTCCTGTAAATATCGCAGAACCTGCTGTTACACCGATCGTCTCCACCAGTTCAAATATAACTCTGGCATAAATAGACAGCTTAAAGATCTTTCCAAAGGATACATCTTCTCGATTCTTACGGTCCATTCTTGTTCTCTGATTAAAATATGTGAGCATTGTAATAAAAATACAGACTGTTAAATAAGAAATAATATTTGCGATCCATTGTGTAAAGAACATGATCACGATAAAAATACGGATCATCGGCACCATAGATAGCATTGCCTGATTATTGAATTCAACTTTCTTCATATTCTTAAATGAAAAAGTATTCATCATGTTTCCAACAGCTGTATTCTTTACCACCATCTCATTCTTAGCAAATACCAGTTCCATCTGATACTTATTGCTTAAATCTTCAGTTGATACTTTATCCTTGGATGTATCTGCCACAAAATGTACACCGCCGATCTCAAAATCCATCTCCTGATCAACAGATAATGTTCCATCTTTTAATTCAAATGCAGGCAGTCTGTTTAAAATAAAATTCTTCCATCCACCAACACTGACTGTAAATCCTGCAACATCCATTCCATATCCGAGAATCGTTGTAATCAATGTGATCGCTGCAAGAAATAAAATAACTTTCCCTTTTGCAAGGTTAAGAAGTCTTTTGTACTGGCTTGGTTTTAAGCAGGCGATCTTAAACTGCTCAAACCAGCTGATTTTCTCTGATTTGTCCATAAATGATTATTCTCCGTATACAATACTTTTCAGTAATTCGTCCTTCTCTTTTGTTCCTTTGATGATTTCTACTAATTTGGCTGCAAAATCAATCGCTGTTCCCATTCCACGACTTGTAATGATTTTTCCATCTACTACAACTTTATCTGTCTGGTAATCTGCGGATTTTAATTCTTCTTCCATCGCTGGATATGAAGTTGCCTTTCTTCCTTCTAGAAATCCGTATTTTTCAAATACTGTTGGTGCTGCACAGATGGCTGCAAGATACTTCTCGTTCTTATACGCCTTCTGAAGTAATTTTCCAAGTCCTTCATGATCTTTTAGATGAAGTGTTCCTGGCATTCCTCCTGGAAGTACATACATTGCTCCCTCCGCTTCTAATACTTCATGAAACATGATATCTGCTTCAACTTCAATACGATGTGCACCAATGATATTTCTGGAACTTCCGATAGAGACTGTAACTGTTGGAATCTCCGCACGTCGCAGCATATCAACTACAGTTAAACCTTCGATTTCTTCAAATCCATCTGCTAAAAATACAAAAACTTTTCCCATCATAATTCTTCTCCTTTATTCTTTCTATATTATAACATCGTTCTTCTTTTCTTCCTCTTCTTTATTATTACAATAACTTTAAAGAAAAAATGGTAAAAAGTCAACCCGTCTTAGCCTTACTGGTATTTCTTTTCTATTTTCAATTGACATTTTCGTTAAGAATCGGTAAAATAGATTTCGATAAATTATATGTATGTTTCCGTAGCTCAGCTGGATAGAGCGACCGCCTCCTAAGCGGTAGGCCGGGTGTTCGAATCACCTCGGGAACACTTCATGTGCCGGAGACTTATGCCTCGTTTCCGGCACTTTATGTTTATAAGGAGGAATCTCAATGAAAGGTTTATTTATTATCAACCCATCATCCGGTAAACAAAATATTGATTCTATGTTACGAGAGATCATGGCAACATTGATCCTTGATCAAATTTGTTCCCATGTTGATGTTTTTTACACAAAAGGCAAGGATGATGCGAAGAATCGTGCTGCCGAATTAAAACCAGGAGATTATGATTTTATTGTATCTGTTGGTGGTGACGGTACATTAAATGAAGTTACGAACGGTCTGATCTTAAGTGAAAGTAATATTCCTATGGCAATCATTTCTGCTGGAACAGTCAATGATTTTGCTACATATATGAAACTTCCTCAGACTGCGGATGGTTTCTGTCAGATGATCAAAGACTTCCAGACAAAAAAGGTTGATGTTGGACGTGTCAATAACGAATACTTCATCAATGTTCTGGCTGCAGGTATGTTAACAGATATCGCTTACAAAGTTCCAAAAGATAAGAAAGCCGTTCTTGGTAAGATGGCTTATTATCTGGAAGGTGTAAAAGAATTTCCAAAACAGCTTTCACAAAATATGACTTTAACATTTAACAGTAAGGAGTATTCTGGAACTGAAGATATCATGTTGTTCTTGGTCGCAAACTCAAAGAGTGTCGGAGGTTTTGCAGACGCGGCCCCTCTTGCATCTGTTTCTGACGGATATTTAGATGTTATGATCATCAAGAAAATGGCACTTCTTACAGAAGCACCAGATCTAATCTTTAAATTATTCCAAGGAGAACATCCAAAGCATCCTTCTATCGAATATTTCCAGACGAAGGAATTATCTGTTCTTCCAACAGAACAAACTGCCGGGATCGCCATCGATTATGATGGTGAAATATTAGAAGAAGGACTCCCAGTCGATATCTCTATCGTACCAGAAGCCCTTAATCTGATCATTTTACGTACAACTAATTAATCTGTACTAATAATTAATAAAGTTTCACAGAACCAATCTGTTTTCCATCATAACTTATGATATATTTATTATCTTTACATTTATATGTAAGTTTGGAAGCAGATTGTTTTTTTTCTAACATCACTGTCACGTCATTTAAATGTTTTAATGGAATCTTATATTGAGATAATTCATTTCCTGTTTTTAAGAAACCATATGTATCATCTTTCAGTACTGTATTCATTGTCTTAAATGGTGCGATTGTCTTATAATTGTTAAATCCATAATTTAACATCTTGATCGTATCTTCATATAACTCATATCCATGTGCACAAAGATCTACTACGATCAGTTCTTGATCTCCTCTCTTGGCAAATGTTACAAGAGTCCCTCCTGCTTTTGTTGTATATCCTGTTTTACCACCTTCAACACCATCATAGTTAAACATTGTTCGTTTCACCATCTTATGATGATTCCAAAGCTCTTTTCCATGTTTATCTTTGTTCGTTGGTGCAATATAATAATTAGGTTTGCATGCAACATAACGGAATGTTTCATTTTCAAGTGCTGCTTTTGAAATCTTTGCCATATCTCTTGCTGTTACATAATGATCATCATCATGCAATCCGTTGGTTGTTACAAAATGAGAACCTGTACATCCAAGTTCTTTTACTTTTTTATTCATCAGTTCTACGAATTTCTTTGTAGTTCCTGCTGTATGTTCTGCTGCTCCGTTACATGCCTCATTCGCAGATTCTAACATGATCGCATTCAGTACATCGATCAATGGAATCTTCTCTCCTGCCTTAATTCCGATATGTGTACTTCCTGGCTCAATGCTGTTAACTGCATAACTTGAAAATGTAACTTCATCATATAAATCTTTGTTATTCTCAATCGCAACCAATGTTGTTAAGATCTTTGTGATACTTGCTGGATAATGACGGTCATCTACCTTCTTTGCATACAAAATCTTTCCTGATTTCGCATCAATAACGATTCCTGATCTTCCATAGATCTTTGGCTGTTTTGCCGTTGTTTTTTCTGCTGTTGCAACACCATCTGCTGCCTGAACATTCACCTGTGGTGTCTGAAGTTGTGTCGCTGCAAACAATGACATGACCGCCATTGCAGTAATTTTCTTGATGATCTTTTTCATGATTTTCTCTCCTTTGTATGTTAGATCAGACCAAATTTCTTCAAGCCTTTTTCAATTCCATCTTCATCAACTCTTGCTGTCTGATATGGTGCGATTTCTAATAATTCTGGTACAGAATTACCCATTGCAACACCATATTTTACATATTTGATCATATCGATATCATTGGCACTGTCACCAAATGCATAAGAATCTTCTCTTGAAATTCCTGTATGATCAAGGATCACTTCTATTCCCTTCGCCTTATTAACACCTAATGGTACAAATTCTACTGAATTTACAGGCTCATGATATGTTCCTTTGTATTTGTGTCCAAGGATCTCTTCGATCTCTGGTTTCTTTGAAAGCTCCATATGATGGTATGTCCATTTTGGAACATCCACTGCTTCATTTAATGGATATAATGTTGTTTTACAGTCTGCTTCTGTTTTATTCTTCATCGCAATATAATAATCATCTGTGTTCTCCGGATCATAATATCCATATTTTTCTCCTTCTAAGATGATTCCGATCTTCTGTTTCTTTCCCCAGTCGATCACTGTCTGTACTTCTTCTGGTGTCATCAGTTCCTGATGCAGGATCTTGCCTTCATACTCTACATAAGTTCCTGCCCCTAAGATCACTCCATCAAATCCCATATGGAAATATTCTTCTGGAATCATTCCCTTGCTTCTTCCCGTGCACATAACGATCTTGTGCTCATTTGCGATCAACCGATTCAATGCATTAACTGTTGATTCTGGAATTCCGATTCTAGAATCATATAATGTTCCATCGATGTCAAAAAATATTATCTTACTCATTGTTTCCCTTGTTCTCCATTAAATATTCTCTATCTGCCAATCAATTGGCGCTAGTCCATGTTCTTTCAAAAATTCATTTGCCTGACTAAAATGATGGCATCCGAAAAATCCTCTATATGCTGATAACGGGCTTGGGTGCGGTGCTTCTAATATCAAATGATTCGGATTATCAAGTAATGCTTTCTTACTCTGTGCTGGACGTCCCCAAAGCATAAATACGATCGGACGGTCCTGTTGATTCAACACTCTGATCGCCGCATCAGTAAACTCCTCCCATCCAATACCTCTGTGAGAATTCGCACGATGTGCCTGTACAGTCAATACTGTGTTTAACATCATAACACCCTGGTCTGCCCATTTCTTTAGATATCCATTATTCGGAATATAGCATCCAAGATCTTCGTTCAATTCTTTATAAATATTAACCAATGATGGGGGCGCTTCTACTCCAGGTTTTACAGAAAATGACAATCCATGTGCCTGTCCATCTCCATGATATGGATCCTGCCCTAAGATCACAACTTTTACATCCTTTACTGGAGTAAAATGAAATGCATTAAAGATATCGTCAGCTGGTGGAAAGATCAGCTTAGTGTGATATTCATCCATAACTTTTTGGTATAATTTCCTATAATATGGCTTTTTGTATTCTTCTTTTAAATAATCTGCCCAGCCATTCGTAATTGGCGGCATTTTTCGACCTCCTTTTTAAAATCTTTTCCCATTATATCATAATTTGTAGTAAAATAAAATTCGATATGAATATGAAAAGAAAAGGAGGGTATTATTTTGAAGCAAATGAAAAGCTTACTGGAAAATCCCCACGGATTTTCTGTCTCACTTGTATTTGACGGACTGCTTGTCGGAATCTTTGCCGGATGCATTTCTGTCATTTACCGCCTGCTTTTAAATAACGCTGAAAAACTATTATTTACGATCATTGCATTTACTAAAACAAGGCCTTTCTGGATAGCTGTCTGGTTTATCGTTTTGATCGTTATGGGACTGATCGTTGGATGGCTCATGTCTTGGGAAGGCATGGCTTCTGGAAGTGGTATCCCACAGGTTCAAGGAGAGCTGAAAGGTTATTTAAATCAGAACTGGCACCGTGTTCTTTGTTCTAAGATCATTGGTGGAACTTTATGTATTCTTGGAGGTTTATCTCTGGGACGCGAAGGCCCTTCCGTACAGCTTGGTGCCATGGTTGCAAAGGGTATTGCTAAGATTACAAAAAAATCTCAAACCAAAGAACGCTATATGATGACTTGTGGTGCAGGTGCCGGTCTTGCCGCTGCCTTTAATGCACCGCTTGCAGGTGTGATGTTTTCACTGGAAGAATTACAGAAGAACTTTAACAGCTCTATGTTAGTCTGCATCATCTCTGGATGTGTAACTTCCGATTTTATTTCAAAAAATGTCTTTGGATTATCTCCAGTTTTTGATTTTCATTTAAAGGCTGCTCTTCCTCTTGTACATTATTGGATGTTAATACTTCTTGGAATCCTGCTTGGGCTTTGTGGTGCTTTTTATAACTTTATCATGTTGAAAGGACAGGATTTATTTGGAGCAATGAAAAAAATCCCAGCAAAATACCGTATCGTATTTCCTTTTGTAGTATCTGGGATCGTTTGTTACACGCTGCCTTCTATCTTAGCAGGTGGACATGCTATGATCTCTCTGATCACAGGACATACTTTACTTGTCTCTACGATGTTATTATTATTAGTTGCTAAGTTTTTCTTCTCCGCCTTCTGTTTTGGTTCCGGGGCTCCTGGTGGAATCTTCTTTCCACTGTTGATTCTCGGTGCATACCTTGGGGCGATCTATGGAACACTGGTGATTCAGGCAAGTGGAATTCCTTCTTATTACTTAGTGAACTTTATTACGATCTCCATGGCTGGATTCTTTACAGCGATCGTACGTGCACCGATCACAGGTATCCTGCTGATCGCTGAGATGACTGGTACATTTGAACACTTCCTTTCACTGGCAGTTGTTTGTATCATCAGCTATCTTGTTGCACATCTGTTAAAGAGTGAACCAATTTACGAAAGTCTGCTAGGACGAATTCTTGCTAAAAATGGCTTTAAAGAAAGCGAAGATGCTGATCATAAGGTTCTTCGTGGATTTGCTGTCGGCACTGGTTCCATTGCAGCCAAACAGCTTGTAAAAGATATTCCATGGCCAGAACATTGCTTGATCGTTACTTTAAATCGTGGTGATGAAGAGATCATTGCTCGAGGAAGCACTGAAATTCATGTTGGCGATACGATCATTGCCTTGATCGACGATAATTATCTTGGAATGGTCACGGAAAGCATTCAGCTAATCTGCGGTGAGATCATTCCTGAATAATTTTATATTCAATTTACTTTTATTGAGAAAGTTTTCAGTTTTTATATGTTGCGATTGACTAACCTTACTTTTGACTAATAAAATATAAGAAAGAAATACATCATATAAGTTCGAAGGAGGGATTATCATGCAACCATTAACAAAAGTCATGCAGGGAGCGACTTGCACTGTCAAGTGGGCATTAGGCTTACCTGAAACTGTTGAAAAGCTCCGCGAACTGAAGATTGAACAGGGAAGTAAACTGCAAGTTGTTTGTAAAAGCAGCGATTATATGATCATCGGCGTTGGATCAAAACGGTATGCTGTTGGGAATGAAATTGCTGGAAGAATTCAGGTTTAGATAATTATAAAAATAAATAAGAACGAGAAAATCTCCATATAACTTGATTTTCTCGTTCTTATTTTGTTTATATTTGCATCATAAATCAATACTCGTATTGTTCAGGATATCCCCTGCCTGTTGATTCTCTCAAGTCCATCGACATCATGATCTGCATGTCTTCCTTTGATAATTCAAAATCAAAGATATCCGCATTCTGTATGATCCGTTCTTTGTGAACAGATTTTGGAAGGCTTACGATCCCTCTCTGCAAATGCCAGCGTAAGATGATCTGTGCAGGTGTTTTATTGTATTTTTTAGCAATAGCTACGATTTCTGGTTCTGAAAGCTGTTTTCCTTTGCCTAGAGGTCCCCATGCTTCTACAACAATATCATGTTCCTGGCAATAATTTACGGTCTCTTCCTGCACAAGGAATGGGCAGATTTCAATCTGATCAACCGCTGGTGCAATGTTAGCTGTTACTTCTAATTGTTTTAAATGTTTTGGACGAAAATTGCTGACTCCTATATTCTTGATCAGTCCTTGTTCATAATATTTCTCAAGAACTTTCCAGGAACCTTTGACATCATTGATCGGCCAGTGTAATAAATACATATCCACATGTTCAAGTCCAAGCTCTTTTAATGTCTTTTCAAATGCAGCTTCTTGTTTTCCTTCTACCATATCTTCGTACCACATCTTACTTGTCACAAAGATTTCCTCTCTTGGAATCTCGCAATCTCTGACAGCTGCTCCAACCAGCGCTTCATTCTCGTAATAGGCTGCTGTGTCTATATGACGATAGCCTGATGATAATGCATCAAGACATGCCTGATATGCTTCGTCCCCGCGGCTGTCCCAGCTTCCGAGTGCCATCACTGGTATTTCATTTCCATTGTTTAATTTAAACGTTGAACTTACATTCATGTCTTCCTCCTTGTATCTGTTATCTTTGTTTTTATACTACAACTGGAGCCATCGTCCCTTGATAGTTCCTATTATAATCGATTTCTTGCTATTTATAAATGCAAATGATAAAATCAACATAACAGGCAATGGAAAGGAGCGTGTACAGAAATGGATAGGAAGCTGAAACTGCCCATAGGAATTGATAATTTTGAAAAAATTCGAAAAGAAAATTTCTATTATGTAGATAAAACAAAGCTGATCGAACAACTTCTTGAACGATGGGGAGAAGTGAATCTATTTACAAGACCACGCCGTTTCGGAAAAACATTGAATATGAGTATGCTGAAGTATTTCTTTGAGATTGGGACCGATCAAACATTATTTGATGGACTTTATATTTCAGATAATCAGCAGCTAAAAGAAGAATACATGGGAAAATTTCCAGTCATATTTCTTTCTTTAAAAGGAGTCGAAGGCCTTACGTTCGAAAATGCAAAATATCGATTGATGCAGCTAGTTGGAAGGGAAGCTAATCGTTTTCATTTTTTATCAGATAGTGATCGACTGACAGAAGATGATAAAAAAATATATCATGCAATGATTTCTTTGAGTGATGGAATGTATTCGATGAATGAAGAAGTATTGATCTCATCCCTAAAGATATTATCAGAATTGCTATATAAGCATTATGGGAAGAAAACCATCCTTTTAATTGATGAGTATGATGTACCTTTAGATAAGGCATTTCAGAACGGATATTACAAAGAAATGACAACATTGATCCGAGGAATGTTTGGAGAGGCACTTAAGACAAATGATTCTTTGCAATTTGCAGTATTAACAGGCTGTCTTCGTGTTTCAAAAGAAAGTATTTTTACAGGACTTAATAATTTTAAAGTCGTATCTATTACAGATTCACGCTTTGATGAGCAATTTGGATTTACTGATGAAGAAGTTCAAAGGCTATTAGCTGATTATCATTTGAAAGATCATATAGAAGAAACGAAAGAATGGTATGATGGTTATCATTTTGGAGATACCGATGTATACTGTCCATGGGATGTTGTCAATCATGTAGACTGCCTTCTGGAAGATCCGAATGCAGAGCCTCAATCCTACTGGATCAACACAAGTGGAAATGATCTTGTAAAAAGATTTATTGATAAAGCTGATAAGACAACCAGAAATGAAATTGAACGATTGATTGCGGGTGATATGATAGAAAAATCAATTCGAATGGAATTGACTTATGATGAGATTGATAACAGTATTGATAATCTTTGGAGTATTTTATTTACAACAGGATATTTAACACAGCAAGGAAAATCAGAACGAGGAGTATATCGTCTGGTGATTCCGAATAAAGAAATCCGAGAAGTTTATATTTTACAGATTCAAGAATGGTTTAAGGACAGCGTTTTGCATAACAGAGAACCAATAAACCAGCTTTTAAAAGCAATCAAAGAAGGCGATGCCGATACAGTTGAAAAAGACTTAACGAAGATTCTTGTAAATACGATCAGCATCTTTGATACAAAATCCAGAAAAGAAGAAAAAGAAATTTTTTATCATGGAATTGTTTTAGGATTATTACGATGTGAATCTGAATGGCTGATTCAATCAAACATAGAATCTGGAGATGGACTGGTAGACATTCTGATCGAGACAGAGGATCCAGATGCAGGAATCATAATAGAACTAAAATATGCCCAAACATTTCAGGGACTTTCTAAAGCTTGCGAAAATGCAATGCGGCAGATTAGGGAACGCAGGTATGATGAACGGTTAAGAAATGAAGGACGAAATGATATTCTTGCATATGGAATTGCTTTTTGCAAGAAAAAATGTAAAGTGGTTGTGGAACGGCTGTAGAGAATAAAAAGAAAGCTTTGATCGGTGGGATAAATGCTGTCTTCCATACACACCACTTGAATTTTTCAATCTTGTAATTGTCCACTCTATAGACTTCAGGTATATGATAAAAAATAAATAAGCAACCGAAAGCGCTGCATTGGAATTTTGCCATATTTTGAATAAATTCGCAGCCCAATTGGACGAATGT
>OCHC01001260.1_pt1 | contig 20323 bp, 11 predicted proteins | sample 1538641 | NCBI WGS metagenome assembly OCHC01 (sample SAMN04571714, study PRJEB22368) | human gut metagenome | biome: human gut; material: stool | host: Homo sapiens | place: Luxembourg | collected 2012-08-17
CTCGCCCTGCCAGGAGAAGAAGCCCTGGCCGGTTTTGGCGCCGAGATTGCCTTCCCTGACCTTCTCGGCGAGCAGCGGGCTCGGGCCGGTGCCGTTGTCCATATCGTCGAACAGGTAAGTGCTGATGTTATAGAACACATCGAGGCCGCCGAGGTCGATGCTGGCGAGGGGGCCGACCAGATTCCAGCGACGGCCGAGACTGTACTTCATCACGTCGTCCACGGTGGCCGCGTCCGCGATGCCCTGCTGGACGATGTAGAACGCCTCGCGCAGCACGGCCAGTTGCAGGCGGTTGCCCACAAAGCCCAGCGATTCCTTCTTGATCTTCGCCGGCTTCTTGCCGATCTTGGCCATGAGGTCGGAGGTGATGTCCACCACCTTCGGATCGGTCTTCTCACCCGGCACCACTTCGACCAGCGGCATCAACTGCGCGGGGTTCCAGAAGTGCGCCACCACGAAGCGTTCGGGCTTCTTCAGCACCGACTGCAGCGCGGTGGGGCTCAGGCCGGAGGTGTTCGTGGACAGAATCGCGTCCTTGGGGGCGGCGTGCTCCACTTCGGCCCAGACGGACTTCTTGATGTCAAGGTTCTCGGCCACGGATTCGATGACGAAGTCCACGTCCGCCACGCCGCTCGCATAGTCGGCGTAACCGGTGATGCGGGCCAGCACCGCGTCCAAGGTGTCGCCATCCTTGAGTAGTCCGGCTTCGGCAAAGTCCTCGGCATCCGAACGAATCGCCTTCATCGCCTTCTCCAGCGAGGCCTCGCCGCGGCCGACCAGATGCACCGGATATCCGGACAACGCGAACTGCAACGTGATCGCGTGGCCCATGGTTCCCGTGCCGACGTTCGCAATCGTCTTGATATCGTCCACTGTCTCAATCACGGAGACCCCTTCTTTCCGGCGGTTCGTCTGGCGTTGGTGTACGCATGAACAGCACCGTGCCGTTATGCGTTTGTTCGCATTCTATGCCGATTTCGCTACGTGAACATTTGCTGAACATTTCGCGGATTCGACTAGTACAAATCCCCATATCAGCACAAAAACGTGGTGCCGCAACACCGAAGTGTTCCAGCACCACGCTGAAATGTTCATGTCGTTACGCTGCTATCGCGCACCCACAGCGGAATCGATAGGAAACCTCACCGGAGTAGGTGAACACGGGGGCGACCAGCATGGACGGACCGAACATATACTGACGGTCCAGCGTGCGGCATGCCGGGTCATCGGGGAATTCCACGAACATGGAACGCATGACCGGAGTACCGTTCGCATGAGGCTGCAGGCCAAGCTGGTAGACATACGGCATGAGTTCAAGCTTGAGCTTGGTGAACTCGCGCACCACATCCACGGCGGTCCGGCCGGGCACCAATGCGACGCCGTTCTTCTCGTCTTCCTCGTCGAACAGCCACGGCACACGGTACACGGTGGAACCGTGCAGTCGCGAGTGGGAGCCGAGCATGCCGAACGCCACCCAACGCTTGTAGACGGCCGGGTCCGGGAACGCGCCCTCGAAACCGCCGATGTCGTGACTCCAGAAGCCGAAGCCGGAGGAGGTCAGCGACAGGCCGGCACGCAAGGACTGGGCCATGCCATTGAAGGTGGACTCGCAGTCACCGCCCCAATGCACGGGCTGCTGCTGGCCGCCGACGGTGGCGGAGCGCGCATACAGGCAGGCGTTGCCCTTGCCGTAGGTTTCTTCGATGGCTTCGAACACGGCCTGGTTGTACAGCTGGGTGTACCAGTTGTGCACGGAGAGCTTCGGAGAGCCGTCATACCAGACGACGTCGCGCGGGATACGCTCGCCGAAATCGGTCTTGATGGCGTCCACGCCCTGATTCAGCAACGCCTTGACCTTGTCCTTGAACCATTCACGGGCGGCCGGGTTGGTGAAGTCCACCAAGCCCATGCCGGCCTGCCAGAAGTCGGTCTGCCAGACTTCGCCATTGGGCTTGCGCACCAGATAGCCCTTGTCTCGGCCCTCCTTGAACATTTCGCCGCGCTGGCCGATATACGGGTTGATCCAAGCGCAGATGTGCAGGCCCTTGTCCTCGTGCAGGCGCTTCAGCGTGGATTCGATGTCGCCGAAGAAACGCTTGTCCCACTCGAAATCGCACCAATGGAACTCGCGCATCCAGTAGCAGTCGTAGTGGAAGGCCGCCAGCGGAATATCACGTTCGGCCATACCGTCGATGAAGGAGTTGATGGTGGCCTCGTCGTATTTGGTGGTGAACGAGGTGGTCAACCACAGACCGTAACTCCATGCGGGCACATTCGCCGGACGTCCGACGAGCTTGGTGTAGCGGTCGAGAATCTGCTTGGGGGTGGGGCCATAGATCACGCAGAAGTCGATGGCCTCGCCGGGCACGGAGAACTGCACGGCCTCGGTGTTCTCGGAACCGATCTCAAAGGAGACATGGCCGCGGTTGTTGACCAGTACGCCATACCCATTGGAGGTCATGTAGAACGGGATGTCCTTGTAGCCCTGCTCGGAAGCAGTGCCGCCATCCTCATTCCAGATGTCGACGCTCTGACCATTCTTCACGTAAGCGCCGAAGCGTTCGCCCAAGCCGTATACGTCTTCGCCAACCGACAGATGCAGCTGGATGGCAATGAACACGTCGGATTCATCACGGGCGGAACCGTCCATGGTCACACCGAATTCGCTGACCGGCTGGGCGGTGACGTTCGATTCGGCACCGAGCTTGAATCGGCCCAGCGACTTGCCTGCGGACTCAGTGAGCACCTTGCCGTCCTCGCCGATGAAGGTCAGGTTCCAGGGGGCGCCCTTGACGACCTTCACGGTAAGTCCGCCAGTGGTCAGCGTGACATCCGCGCCATTGACGCCGACTTCGCCGTCGCCATTGCCGTTCGCCTGAACGGTCACGTAATCACGGTTGCCGGGTTCGTCGGCATTGAGCGGGAATCCGGGGTATTCGGTGGCGCCTTGCCAGTGTTCGGCACACACACGAATCACGCCTTCCGCAGGTGTGGTGATGTCCACATTGAATGTGGGCAGGTTCAGGGTATCGTATCGGCCGCGCACCACGGAGGTCGGGGCGAGGACGTTGAGGCTTTCGGTGGTGGCATCCGCCGCCAGTTCGTAGGCTTCACGAGCGTAGAGGGCGTCGACGCCGTCACGAATCATCCAGTAGCCGTTGGTGAACTTCATTGTTGCTGCTCCTTGGTGGAGAGGTGGTTTCGACCGCCAGGGAACAAGGCAGCCGAAACCAAAATCAATATGTGCTGCTTGTTGATTGAATTGCCTGTTGTGCGAATGACCTTACTTCACCGCGCCGGTGGTGATGCCGTACCAGTCGCCGGAGCCCATCATGCCTTGCTCATCGTACTTGCCGGTGTCGGCCAAGGAACCGGTGATAATCTTGTCCCAGCCATATTCGGACACGTAATCGTTGAGGTTGGTGAGCAGGCCTTGGCTGGCGAGCAGGCCGGACGTGGCGTTGCCCTTGTTGTATTCCGTAACGTCCGGAGCGTCGTCGGAGTTGAGGACCTGGGAGGCGTTCTGGCGAATCTGTTCGAAGGCCTTCTTCTCGAATTCGACCTTGACGCCGGTCTCACACATTTTCATGCTTTATGCAAAAAATGTGAGACATACGCACATTTCCCATCAAACGCACAGGTGCAAGAATGGCAGCAATTCGCCATTTTTGAAATCACCATGTGCGTTTGACGGCGCGTAAGCCTCACATTGTTCTCAGCAGGACCGAATTTCTGCGAGCCCCCCTATAGCGCTCCCCTACGCAATATGTCCGCAAACGACCACACCACATGGGCGATACGCGCCAATTCGGCGTAACGGCCGATGGACAGCCACTGCACACGGTACCGTTCGAACCACAACTCCAAATCGGCGGCAAGACGGGCGCGGCGCGAGGCATCCAGCGCACGGCCGGTCACATCCTTGGTGCCACAGGCGTCCTCGCCGCCAGCCAATACCAGCAGTTCCTCACCCAGTCTATTGAACAACCGCTGCCCATCCAGCATCACCCACAGCAGCTCCGGGTTCAATCCTCCTCGTGCCGAGCCATCGAGCACCGCGACAACCGCACTGCCGCAATCAATCAACGCCCGGTCGCAATCCCGGCGTCGTTCGAGACGGGCATGGTTCCGCAGGAGCAATCGGCGGCGCGCGTCGGCGCATCCCAGCGCACGGTCAAACATGAGCTCTCCCCCGCACGACCGTTCCACATACGATGCCACATCCGTATTCAGCATGCCGGTGCCGGAACCGTATTCCAGTTCCAGCACTTGCACGGCGAGGTCCCAGGGGAACGACACTCCATCGGAGTCGATGCGAGCGAGTGAATCCATAAGCCAACCGGATTCGTCGCCATACGCCAGATTAGAAATCCGATGGTTCATTTCGCATGCGTCAATTGCAACCGGGTTCCACGCGTTTTGCGCACCGTAGCACAGTCCCGGCACGCTCAACCGCGGATCATTGACATGCCCATAGTCACCCCAATCGGTGACCACCATGCCTTCCGCACCATATTTGAGCCCAGCCACCGCCATGCGGTACGTGTTCAGCCAGGCACCGTCATAGTCGGGGAAGAACCGGCTCCACGCACGCACGGCAGGGCACACGAATTGGCGGCGGCCTTGTGATGCGATGGTCTGGATCTTGCTTTCGTCGATATCCGGCTCATACATCCAGTTGAGCATCGTGATGTCGCCGGGCAGCAAGTCCATGGTGTGCGGATTCTCGAGCGCGATATCCGCCCACAGCATCGGTTGTAGACCACGATGGGCAAGCGTGCTGCATAGGTCTTTGACGAAATCGGCATACAGCTCATCGCGACTGGCGCCCGGCGAGTCCTGTACGGACCGGCCACGGCCCAAGTCGAAAGTCTCATCGCCACCAATATTGAAGGACCGCGAGCGGAACAGCGGCGCGTATTCCTCGATTAGGCGCGAGGCGAAATCGTGCGACTTGGGGTTGGCTGCGTTCAGTGTGTGGTGTTCCATTCGTTCGATGAAACTGAACGGACGGTCGGCGTCTTCGGGGAACTCTCCCAGTCCACGATGTTCACGGGTGCGCAGGTTCATATACATGTGCCCGAAAGTGGCCAAGGACGGCACCAGTTCGATGCCGTGGTGTGCGCAGTATTCGTCCAGGAACATGATGTCGTCGGCCGTGAGCGGGTCAGTGCCGCGCCACGCTTCGCTGAGCTCGCCGAAAGCGAAGGCATGTTCCACGTACAGCTGGAATTGGTTGTACTTATACAACGCCAGCTGGTCGATGAACCAGGTGAGGAACGCCATCGTCGGCACACGCCCGCGCGTCACGTCAAGACTGTAGGCGCGCACCGCGAACGCAGGCTTGTCTTGGATATGCAGGCAGGGCAAGGTCCGCGAGGTTTGCCTGATCATCTGCCGCAGTGTCTGCATGCCGTACCGCAATCCGCTTTCGCTGCCACCACGCACGGCGATGGTATCTGAGGCGAACACATCCAGCGTGTATTCGTCATGCGCCAATCGCGCATCCACACACAGCAATATGACGGTGCCGTTCATCGCTGCCGGCGCACCCGCGCCCGCACCCGCACCCACGCCCGCATCTCGCGCTTTTTCGGCGGCATTGGCACCGGCGTCGGCTTCATCTGTGGCTGTGAGTACTCGGCGCGTACGGACGGCGACGCCGCAGTAACGCTCGAGTTCGCTGGACAGCTGCTCGATTGGCAGCGTTTCCCAGGTCTCATCGGCATCTTCGGTGACGGCATATTCGGGAATTCGTTTCTCGATCGTCACCAAGGACCCGATCATAGCCGTGCCATGCGTGTATTCCAATGTCACCGGAGCGGGAATCAGGGTGAGACACGGCGTTGCGGCATCAGCCTTATATTCGAATGTGGGCACAGCTGTTCCTTTCATACTGTTTTTATTATCGTTCATCCGCTGACGGCAGGCGACACGCGGTCACGCCGCCATCAGCGGACGAATCGTTTGGTGAGGTACGGCGGCATACGCTATTTCACGGCACCGGTCGTCACACCCTTCATGATGTTGCGCTGGATGAGCATGAAGAACACCACCACCGGCAACGAGAAGGTCACCGAAGCGGCCATCTGCCCGCCGAAATCGGTGCCCATGGTGGGTGTCGAGAAGGACGACAGCCATACCGGCAGCGTGTACTTCGACTGGTCCTTCATGAACGTATAGGCGATCATGTAGTCGTTCCAGGCGTTGATGAACGCGAACACCGAGGTCGAGACGATGCCGGGCGCGGCCAGCGGGAAGGTGATCTTCCACAGGATCTGCCAGTCGTTCGCGCCTTCCACGGCCGCGGATTCGAAGATGTCCTTCGGGATGTTCAGGAAGAACCCGCGCATGTTCCAGATCGCGAACGGCAGCACCATGGCGATGTACGCCAGGATCAGGCCGCTGTATTTGTTGAGCAGGCCGAGCTGGTTGTAGATGATGATCTGCGGGATGATGCCGCCAGAGGTCATCTGGATGGCCAGCACGAACACCATGATCGGCTTGCGCCCGCGGAAGCGGTACAGGGTCAGGGCCGTGCACGCGAAGAACGCGACAATAATCGACAGGACGATCGAGAGGTGCATGGGCCAGAACACGGGGGTCGTGGTCATGATCTCATCGCGCGGCTTTACGGCGGTGATAATCATCCAGTAGACCGGGAAGAACCATACGACGCAGAACAGCAGGGCGAGGATAGTGGTGCCGACGCGGCGCGCGATCTTGCCGGGGTTGGTTCGGCGGCGGGGCGGTGCAGACTGCGCTGCGCCATGCGATACGGCCCGTGGATTCTCAACACATTTCATAAGGACGACCCGCTATTTCAGGGATTCGCCAATATCAGCGTGCCAGTCGCCATTTCCGGCGTCGGCTATGGCAGCGCCACCCCTTCCCCACCGTCGACATCGACAACCGACTCGCTTCACGCAAGCTCACCGAGCATATGTTGGGGCGCGGGTATCGACGAATCGCCTATATCATCGGACCGTCGTACTTGCCGACGTCGACGCCGACGCCAGCGTGCCCGCAGCTGACCACCGTGCGCCAGCCAATGGACGCATTCGGCGTCAGCTTGGCTACCCTAGTGCTTGACCAGATCGAGGACCGGCCGTTCCAGCGCACGGGGCTCCTGCCCACCGAGGTCGTAGCCAGATAGGCGCGCAGAGAACGGTTCTCAATAATGTCTGTGCACACTTCTCTACGCCCGAAGCACACATGGAATATGCCCTAATCACTGCCATGTCGCCATTTGCGATGATGTGAGATTGTTATGTTCTTGTTCATTTGAGCGCACAGATACTACTGAGAACCGTTCTCTGCGCAAATAGACAATGTGGATAACTCCATAAGCTGGAACCACATTGCCCTGCCTGGCTTGCATTCAAGTCCAAATCAGCTTTACGGTCGCATCATGAGCTCTTTTATGCATGAGGATATTGTCGGCCGACGCCGAGCAGAACGTGAACGCTGCAATGATGCTGCGCGCCGTTCGAAAGGTCCATTGCTGGTGGGATACATCAATGCGGCCAACTACTACGGCGCGCCCATCCCCCGACATTGCACGCTATCTGTTGATGCCGTGCACGCCTGTGTTTCCAGTGCCAACAAACGCAGACGAATCAAAGGCGTGGTCTTCCCTGTGTTTAAGGGAAAACTGGATATCCGCAAAAAGGATTATGAACAGTTCTGGATTGCCTCGCCGGTCATGATGTGGGCTCAGATGGCCCAATACTCTACGTTGGAGGAACTTGCGGCCATTGGAGCCTCTTTGATGAGCCGCGATAAACGGCGCAGAATGGCCACTCGCAAGGATTTCGATACTTACTTGGAAATCAGTCCGCGGTTCATAGGTCGTAACAAATGCCACGAGGCACTGCCCTACATGACAGAGAACACGGATTCTCCGCCGGAAAACACGCTGTTTGGGATGCTGAAGGATTCAGGCTTGGGATGCCCCACCGCCAACTATCGCGTGAATATCGGCAACTCATACGTCATATTGGATATGGCATATCCGGACTGCCGCGTCGCGTTCGAATATCAGGGAGCCTATCACGCCGATCCGGCACAAATGCGAATCGACGCGGCAAAGCGAAACGCATTGCAACTGCTCGGCTGGATCGTCATTCTCGTCACTGCGGATGACCTGAGAACAGCCGACACGCGGCATCGTTTTATCGAGATGGCCCATGTCGTGGTGTCCCGGCAACGCAATCTCGCCGATTGGAACCGCTCATGGGCCATTACCTCTTAGCATCGCACCGACAATGCGCTATGCCGTTATTTACTGCGAGGCACCCGCCAGATATCGGGCTCAACGTAGATCTCCCATTCATACCAAGGCAGCGCGGCACGGCGTCCTCGTCCATGTGAATGGCCTGCAGGTTAATGAGCCTATCCACGCCGACAGTGCGCTCCATTGCCTCGACCACCAGGTCGCGGGTGCTGTGGTCAAGCGATTCGCCCACCAGCAGCGAACCGGACTTAAACGCCAACGCCGCCTACAAAAGTGTGAGGCTGCGCAGGCTCACACTGCCAACAGCCGTTCAGCCAACCCTCGGAAGGTCTGGCCAATGCCATCCGTACGCAAAGCGCCGTCGGCGTCCAGCACCGCCGGCCGGCCGGCCTCGCCGGTCTCGCGCACTTCGGGTTCCAGCGGCAGCTGGGCCATCAGCGGCACGTCATAGCCCAGCGCCTGAGTGAGCTGTTCAGACACGCGCTGACCGCCGCCGGCACCGAAAATCTCCAGCTTCTCGCCCTTGTGCTCGTAGTAGCTCATGTTCTCCACCACGCCACGCACCTTCATCGGCACCTGCAGGGCCACGAGTCCGGAGCGCACGGCGATGTCAGAAGCGGAGGGCTGCGGGGTGGTGACCACCACGAGTTCGGCGTTGGGCAGCGCCTGGGCCACGGAAATCGCCATGTCGCCGGTGCCGGGAGCCAAGTCGAGCAAGAGGACGTCCGGCTCGCCCCACCATACGTCAGACAGGAACTGTTCCAAGGAGCGCTGCAGTCGCGGCCCACGCCACAGAATCGCCCGGTCAGCACCGGCGAACATGCCGATGGAGATCAGTTTCACGCCCCACGCGGTGACCGGCATGAGCATGCCATTCAGATTGGTGGGCTGTGTATGCACGCCGAACAGGCGCGGCAGTGAGAAGCCATAAATGTCCGCGTCGATGGCGGCCGTGTCGAAGCCGAGGGCCGCAAACGTGGCGGCCAGGTTCGCGGTAACCGAGGACTTGCCGACGCCGCCCTTACCGGAGGCGATGGCGAAGATGCGGGTCTTGACACCCGGTTTGCTGAAGGGGTTCTGCTTGCGTTCGGCCTTGAGGTCGGCGACCAGATCGGCCAGCTTGTCACGGCTCATCGAACCGACTTCGATATGAGGCAGCAGCTGTGCGCCCGGATAGGAGCTGACCGCGCCATTGATCTGGCTGGTGATGGTCTCGCTCAGTGGGCATCCGGGAACCGTCAGCTCAACGTGCACGGTGACGTCGTAAGTGCCGGCGTCCGACGATGCGGGCGCGGCTTCGATGGCGGCAATCATGCCGAGGTCGGTGACCGAACGACCGAGCTCGGGGTCGATGACCTTGCTCAGGCGTTCGTAGATGTCGGCTTCGATCTGACGTGCGTCGCTCATAAATCCGTATCCTCCTTTAGGGCCTGTTCTACCCTAGCGTGTGATGCGGCGGCATGCCAGAGGGAGTGGAGTAAGTCACACTGGGGCGGGATTCGCTTTTTCTCTCCCCCAGTCAGCCTAAAGGCTGACAGCCCCCTCATCAGAGGGGGTTAATGAAGCGTCTGAGGGGGCTATTTTAGATGGTGCCGGTGGCTAGGAGCTGGGCGAATTGGGTTTCGCTCAGCATGGGGATGCCGAGTTCCTCGGCCTTGGCGGCCTTGGAGCCGGCGTTTGCGCCAATCACCACGTAATCGGTCTTCTTGCTCACCGAACCGGCCGCCTTGCCGCCGCGCTCGATAATCGCCTCTTTGGCGGAATCACGCGAATAGCCCTCCAATGAACCGGTGACCACCACGGTTTTGCCGGCCAGCGTCTGCGGCAACGAACTGGTCTCGGCCTCGTCGACGCCCACGCCGGCGGCCTGCCAAGCACGCAAAGTCGCGCCGCGCCAGTCGCCGGGTTCGCGGGTGGCGGCGAACCAGTTCACCACCGATTCGGCGATTTCCGGGCCCACCCCGTCGATGGCCGTCAGATCTTCAATCGTGGCGTTTTCGATGGCTGCCAGCGAGCCCATCGCCGAGGCAATCAGGCGTGCGGTAGGCGGACCGAGCCGGCGAATCGACAACGCGACCAGCACACGCCACAGGTCGGCGTGACGGGCCTTGTCCATTTCGTCGAACATCTTGCGCGTGTTTTCGCCGGGCCGAATGATCACCGGTACATCCGTGACGCCAGTGCGCGTGGTCTTGTGATCCACGCGCACGATAACCGCGTCGGCCGGCACGTCATACTCAGGATAGGAGGCTGCGGCAAAGCCCGGCATAGTACCAAGTGGCGCCTCAGCCCCGGTAGGTGCGCCGGTCGTCTCGCTGGCGGTACCTCCCTGTGTTTCGGCAGATTCGATTGCGGCCTCCCCTTGCGCGCGTTCGGCCAGCTGCTTGGCCGTGAGCTTTTTGGCCGGCGTGGGCGCGGTCCAGAAAGCAGGCACCTGATGCCACAGGCCAGAGCCGCCGACACGCTTACGCACCTTTTTCTTCTTACCGTTCGCACCGACCGTCTCATGCACCTCGACGATTGCGGCCTCACGCCACACGCGCACGTCGCGCAGATCGGCGGCGGTCAGGTTGAACAACCCGGATTCGTTAGACAACACCGGCTTCTGCGCGGCCGGCAATTCCAGCCCTTCCACCGGCTCGTACGGGTCAGGCTCTTCGCCGGGGGCGACCAGAACCTCGGTGATGTTCGGCGCGTAGGTCGCCACCGAATCAGGCCGGTTCTCCTCCGGGTTGGTCAGAGCGATGGCCGATTGTTCGCCCAAGTGCTCGATGTCGAACGCCTTGCGTGAGGCCAGCGAAATCACGCGCTCGGTCAACTGGGCCGGGCAGCTCTCCACATTCGGGCAGCGAATGTCCTTGTCCCCCTCCTTGGCAGGTGACAGTTTCGCGCCGCATGAAGGGCAGAACTCGGGCATGACGAATTCGCGCAGCTGGTCCTCACGCCCTTTGCGCCGTTCAAGCACCGGGCCGACCAGTTCGGGAATCACATCGCCGGCCTTGCGCACCACCACGGTGTCGCCGATCAGAATGCCCTTGCGTTTGACTTCAAATCCATTGTGCAGCGTGGTACGAGCCACGGTGGAGCCGGCCACGTAGACAGGTTTGAGCACGGCGACCGGCGTCACGCGGCCAGTACGCCCCACCTGCACGGTGATGTTGAGCAGTTCGGTGTTGACCTCTTCGGGCGGGTATTTGTAGGCGATGGCCCAGCGCGGCGCGCGCGAAGTGGCGCCGAGGGTACGCTGCAGGCCCAGGTCATCGACCTTGACGACGATGCCGTCAAGTGCATGCTCGATGTCGCCACGATGCTCGCCGTAGTACTCGATCATGTCCAGGATCTCCTGGAATGAGGTCACCGCACGATTGTGCGGGGAGACCGGCACGCCCCACTTGGTGTATAGATCGTAGGCCTGCGACTGGTCGGCGACCACATCATGGGTGCCGCGCGGATGGTCCGGCCCCCAAGTGAGCTGCCCCAGACCATGCGCATAGAAGCTCAGGCGACGGGTGGCGGTGATGCGAGGGTCTTTTTGACGCAGCGAGCCGGCAGCCGCGTTGCGTGGGTTGGCGAAGGGCGCTCGTCCGGCGTCCTCCTGCTCGTTGTTCAGGGTGTGGAAATCATCCCAACGCATGAACACTTCGCCTCGGATTTCCACGAAGTCCGGAACGTCTTCCTTGGGGCCGCCGAGGTTTGCGGGAATGGAGCCGATGGTTCGCACATTCAGGGTGATGTCTTCGCCGGTAACGCCATCGCCGCGCGTCAGGCCCTGTTCAAGCACGCCGTTGCGATAGATGAGGTTCAGGGCGAGGCCGTCGATTTTGACCTCGCAGCTCATGGGCAGGGGCTTGGATTCGGGCCAATCGAGGTCGCGAATCACCGAGTCGTACCAATCCTTGAGTTCTTCGATGGAGAAGACGTCGTCAAGGCTCATCATGCGGCTGGGGTGGCGCACGGAGGCGAAGTCGTTGGAGAAGGAACCGCCGACGCGATGGGTGGGCGACTGCGGATTGTCCAGTGAGGGGAACGCCGCTTCGAGTCGTTCGAGGCAACGCATGCGCGCATCGTAAGCGGCGTCGGAGCTGACGGGTGAGTCGTCGATGTAGTAGGCGATCTGATCGGATTCCACCCATGCGGCCACGCGAGCCCACAGGCGGGCGGCGGCCTCAGCGGTCATCGTGTTCACGTCGAAACGGTCGAGGCGTATCGCGTCGTCGTCAGTGGGCTGCAGTGCGGCTATCCATTGTTCGGAGCCAGGGGCAAAACGTGCAATACCGGTATCAGGCCGGACCTCGGCCACATCCCCATCGTCGAAATCCCATGCCAGTTGTTCGTTCGTGCTCATGGTTGTCTATCCTAGCGGGCTCGGCTCCCCTCGGCCGGCTATACCGTCAACTCCCCTCAGGCGGCTACGCGGATAGCGAGCGCAGGAACTGGGCTTGGATGATGTCGATGTTATCGCCTTCGCCGTCATTCATGCGGGCCACAGCCACCGAGAGCGTGCGGGCCGGCACGAACATGTCCTCATCCACGCACACGCGAGCGGCGTCACGCACGATGTCAGCCACTTCGATATGCGGCCAGACCGGCAGATCATGCGTGGCAAGCACATGGGCGGCGGCCTCCACCGATTCAGGCACCGGTATGCACTGCGAGTCCGCACGGGAAACCAGTTCCTGCAGTTCGCTTTCCAGCGAACCAATGACCCCGGGAGCGATGTGATCGCTCATAATGTAGGCTGCGGCGGCTGTGTCGAACCGGTCAAGCATCCATTCGGCGTACGCGAACCGGTAATAGGCGAACGCGGCATCGTCGCGGTCCAAGGCCACGCGCAGAGCATTCAGGCAGGCGGCGCGTGCCGAATCCCAATCCTCATTGCGGGCCAGTTGAATGGCGAGCTTCAGATGTGAGAGCGGGTAGGCGGGCGCGTACGCCACCATACGGTTGAGATGCGGGATGGCCGCCTCGGCACCCTTGATCTGACTCAACACGTCAGCCAGCTCCATGTGCGCGTAGAACAGATTGTCCGGGATAAGCACCGTACGCTCGTCCAATGTGGCGAACAGCCGGTTGTAGACCACGCGCTCGGCATAGGAGTTGAAGTATCGAGGTACGCCATGGCCTGCCGCATACACCTGGTCCAAATGGGCCACGGCCGCTTCGGCCGCTTCGATGGCCTGATCGGCTTGGCCCGAGAACAGCATATCTCGGGCGCGCAGACGCTCCTTGTCAAGATCGTCGGCAAGCGTGAACGTGAAGTCCGGCGTGTCCTTGCCATCGATCAACGCACTGGTGACCTGAGAGGCCAAACCGGTCAGTTCGGGATCGCATATCGATTCGATGACCTGCATGGCTCGCTGGGCCTTTTCCACGGAGCCGAGCGACGTGTTCCTGGCGATATCGTGGAATTCGTTGACGCCATGCTGCAGCAGGTCCACTCGCTGGATAGCCAGTCCGGCACTATTCTGTGCGCCCAGCACGTGAGCGGTCGCCGGACTGAATTGACGGTCGGCCAGTTCGGGCTCCTCCTGGGATCCGGTGGGAGAGAACCGGCTGTCCGCCAAGTCGAAGTCGGCGCTGATGGGTTTCAGACCACCTTCGCCGTCCACGTCCATCACGGCACCGAACATGCGGTAGGTTTCCTCGGGATTGTCAAGCCCAGCGGTGTCCAGTCGCTTGAGGAAGGCATCACGGGTGAAGGTGACGGTGACCATATTGCGCACGGTGGGATTGCGGCGCAGCACACTCATCGGATCATCGTCCATGCCGGCGGCCCCATCAGCACCGTCAGTGCCGACGCCCTCGCCGCCGATACCGCCCAGGTCGTCGCCTGCGCCAGTATCGTCCGGCATGCCGAACGCCATTTCGTCGATATCGATGCCCTTCATCAGGTCTTCGAACTGCGAATCGATGGACGCAGCGCCATCGGCGTCAGCAGATTCGGCCGCGGCCTGATCCGTAGCATCCGCAGACGGTCCGGTACCGTTGCCTGCCCCCCCGGCCGTGCCGCGTTCGTCACCGGACGCCGTCTGCCCGAACGTCTCCTCATGGGTGATGGGGCGGGTCGGGTCGCCATGGAAATCACCATCTTTGGGGTCGGCTTTGGAACCCACACGCCCCAAATCGCCACTGCGTAGATGTTCGAAGGCGCTTAGGGCCTCGCTCATCATCGCCTCGATGGCGGAATCCTGTTCGGCAATCGCCTCTTCAAGACCAATGGAATCGATGTGCAACGACACCTGGCGCACGGATTCGCTGGTGCCGAAACTCAGCGCTGCCATCATCAGGCCGACACGCAGGTTGTAGGCGGCGCTCATCGACGCGCGTTCGGCGCTGCTCAGCGCACGCCACGTACGGCGAGTGGTGTCATACCGGCTATCGGGCATCATCGAGGTGCCGGCAGTGGTGAAGCCAATGGCCACTTCACCCGAATCCAAGCGCGACCGGAACTCCACATCAAACCGATACGGCAACCGTAACCGGCGCAACAGTGAAGAGAGGGTCTGACGATACACCCATTCGTCGCTCCTCGCCGGCGAATACGAAGGACGAGCGGCTTGAGTGTTGGTGTCGCTCTTATCGGTCCGTTCTACAGCGCCCTCAGCACTCTCAGTACTTTCAGCGCCCGCAGCATTCGTCACACCCGAATCCGGCACGTTCTGCTGGGTCAGCACATCTCGAGGATCGGGGAATTCACTGCGAATCTGTCCAGCCGTGCGTGCGGCGATATCGACCAGGCTCAGCACGGCCCGACGCTCCTGCTCGCCATCATACGGGTCAAGCGCCATAATCGCAGGGTTCTCAATGAGTTTCATGTCGATTTGCGCGGCCTCGGCACGGGTCACCGTATCTTCCGTAGGGTTGCGCCCCAAGGAAGCGTTGCGCTCCAGCCAAGCGCTCACCGCAGCGAATCGGTTGAGGTTGCCTTCGATCTTCAAGGATTTCAGCGCCTGCCCGAATGCCAAGGACTTATCCCACGTAAAGAAATAGCCGCTCGAATACGTCGAGGTGTACAGGTGCAATGGTTCGGCGCCATGCACCGCTTCCAGTCCCGGCGTGGTGTCGAGAGCGCCGGCTTCGCGCATCAGATCGGCGAAATGATCCTCCAGACCGGAGGCCCGCATGCCGTGGGCTCGTGCCGCCAAAGTGTCACGCACCGAACGGCGAATCGCACCGATTGGCGCCTCACGGTTGAGACGGCGGAAGATATTGCCGGAACCGAATCCGATGAGCAGACCATTGATCTGCGGCAACATATACGTGGCGAAGAACGCGATGGTAATGGCATCGCGGTATTCCAAATCATGACGCATCACAGGCGGCAGATTGGCACGCATCTGCTCAAGCGTGTACCGGTTGCCGGCCTTGAGCCATGAGGCGAGCCACGTCATGCGTCCGGTGTCGTCACGCCCCACCACGCCACCGGTAATGGCCTTCACGCCGTCAGCACCATGACCAAGGCCACGCCCCAAACCACGCCCATGATGCAGCGCACTTCCCAGGCCATGGCCTGCACGGGAGAAACCGGAACGTGAACGCGGCTCGCCGCTTTCGCCCAGCCGCTCACCGTCCGGCAGAGTCACTTCCTTTTCCTTGCCGAACATGAATCGCGCCTGCATATCCTGCACGTCCATGTTGGGGTCGGTGCCCACGAATACGCGGCCATGCGTATCGGCGAACGCCACCTGCGCAAAATGATCGCGGTCGGGGAAAATGCCAAGCGAGAAGCCGCGGCCTCTGGTGGAGGGCAGCTGCGCCCATCCAAGCACCAGCCCTTCCGGCACGTTCTCCAATTCGGGGAAGGTGCGTCGCTTGATTACAGGACTCAGCGCCACTGCATGGCGAGTCAGTTCGTCGATAATGCCGCCTTTACGCTCACTGGTCTCCCGCAAGGCATCGCCGAACGGATTCGTATCGTGCTTCTTCGGCTTGGACAGTCCCAGATCGGCCGCGAGCGCGTTCATCGAATCCTTCAGCCCGCCCAGCAGTGGCGTGCGGTTGTGCTTCCCATGGTCCGATGTACGTTTTGGCATGATTCACATTGTCTCTTGTTTGCCCGACATCAAGCCCGAATAAAGCCTATAGAATAAATGCGTGCATTCCATAGACCACACTCGCGCAGACCGTCCGATGCCGTCGAATCATGAACGGCACCTGCCCAGCCGCCCGGATACCCGGCACCGGCTGCGTTTGGTGCGCCTGCTGATCGCCTTGCTGGCCGCCGTCGCCGCCATCGCCGCCATGGAGTGCATCGTGTTCAACCTGCCGTTCTGGCGTACGCTCGGAGCGAGCACGGATACGAACGCCGTGCATAACACGCTGGGTTCGGGTCTCACGCGCCGGAATGATGGCATGTTGACCGTCACCGATCCGACCAAGGCCTATCTTGAACTGACCGCGGACGGCACGTCGGATTACCTACGCATCGATACCGAGAGCAGCAAGGTCATCGATAAGGCCCGCGAGCAGGCCGAGGCCGAATCCAAAGCGAACGACGATAAGGAAGTCTTCAAACCGCTGGCGACCATTCATGTGCGCGCGGATGTCGATGGCATCGCCGGCAAGGCCCAGTCGATGAATCCCGACGCTATTCGCAGCCATTATGTCAAGGCGCCGGGTGCCGGCATCGTGCGTATTTGGATTCAGGAAGAGCGCGGCGCGATCGTACCGGTCACCGACGCCCGCGCCAACGTGCGCGTACCGTTCGTCATCAATTGGATGCGCGTGCTCGCCATGGCCTTGGTGTTGCTGATGATTGCCGTCTGGAGGCCGGGATCGCGCCTGTGGCGTATCACGCTTGACCCGTCCAGCACTCGGCAACGACTTGCTTTCGTGGGGCTTCTGGCGATTCCTACCCTGCTTATCGGCGCATCCATCATCCACGAACTGTGGTACGCGTCTCCGCTCGTCTTCCACGTTTCCGGCGATTACACCTATGATTTCGACCAGTATGGGCATGTGGCCGATGCGCTGGTCGCCGGCCGGCCCTGGCTCGACTTGCCGGTTCCCGAACAGCTGGCCGCCACCGAGCACCCCTATGACGTAGCCACACGTGCCCAGCTACTCGCCAATGGAGCCAGTCCGCTCTACTGGGATTACGCGTATTATGACGGTCACTGGTATTCCTATTTTGGCGTGTTGCCCGCAGTGCTGCTGTTCGTCCCCTATCGTCTGCTGGCCGGTCATAATCTGCCGACATCCGCCGCCGAGTATATTCTCGTGCTGCTGTTCATCATCTTCTTCTCCTTGCTGGTGCTGCGCGTCATCCATCGTGTGATGCCGAAGACTTCGGTGGCGGCCGCGTCGTTAGTAGTGGTCTCATCGTTGGTGAGCGCGCAAATGGGGTATTTGCTGTATCGCACGAACTTCTATCAGATACCGTTCGCCGCATCGCTGACGTTGACGTCGCTGGGACTATGGCTATGGCTCCCGCCGTCCGCTGAGACCATCGGACCGATGGCAGGCGGGCGATGCCAAGCCTCTCTCCCTGCCACGACTGGCCTTGGGCGCCTTGTGCATTGCGGCGAATTTCGGATGCCGACCGACGTTCACCTTGGCCGCATTGCTTGCGTTCCCCCTGTTCTGGCCGCAGATTCGCGCGCTGGGCACCGGTCTGCGCACACGCCGCATCAAGCCGTTGCAGGCGTTGCGCGCGCCGCTGGCGGTAATCATTCCCGCCATTCTCGTCGTGACGCCTCTGATGGCGTGGAACATGGTTCGGTTCGATTCCCCGTTCAATTTCGGCAATGCGTATCAGTTCTCCATATCCGATATGACCCGGTATACCACCCCGTCCGCGGATATGCCCGCCAACATCTGGTATTACCTGTTCCTGCCGCTGCGCTTCATGGATCGTTTCCCGTGGCTGGCGGGCTCTCCCGCCCCGATGCCGCAATGGGGTTATTACGAGGTGATGGTCGGCGCGATTTTCACGGCCACGCCACTGACCTTGATGGCTTTGGCGCTGCCCCTGCTGCGCAGATTGGAAACACACGGCATGCGGCCATGGCTGATGTCTTGCTTGGCCGTGGCGGCGGTGCTGGTCGTATTCGACAGCCGCGTCGGCGGTTTGGGATGGCGGTATTCCGCCGATTTCGGCTGGCTGATCTCGCTGGCGTCCATACCGGGGCTACTGTGGCTGGTCAATGGGCGCGAACCGAGCCGCTCATTGGCGGGGGCCAACGACGCCGCTTCAGGCGATGGCATCGCCCGCGTCACTCCGTGGCGTTGGCTGATGCGCTGGGTCGTGATGCTGGCCGTATTGTGGGCGCTGGGCATAGCCATACTAAGTTGCTTCGTGCAGTCGCGCAGCGATTCGATGATCGCCAACAATCCGACGCTCTGGCATCAGGTTCAGTCTTGGTTCACCCTGCTATAGGACCGGACCGCTCGGCGACCCGCCAAGCTTCAGTATTCTCCCAGCATTCCGGCCGGTGTTTTCCAAGACCTGCGGCATAATGTATGTGACGTAATTCACTAATCGTTTACCCATACTGTCGTGAGGGTTTCCCCGTGTCCACTGCCGTCCGTAGTCGCGTCTTCCAGCTACACCGTTTCCGCTGAGGGGTACCCGGATTACACGGCCAACGCCATCACCAGCGATGAGGCGGCCGCCGCATACCGTGAGGCCGCCGCCGGCGACGCCGACGGTTCCGGCAATGTCGGCGGTACCAGCACGGCGAGTCAGACGACCACGGTATCGAGCAATGACATCGCCTCCACCGAGCACGAGTTTCTGGTGTTGGGACTGATCCCCAAGGTCAAGAACACCATTACCCTGACCATCACCGACACCGACGGCAACGCCACCACGCGCACCATCGAGCAGACCGGCCCGAAACTGCTCGGCGAGGAGGAAGTACGGCTCGAACAGGCCGTCGCCCCCGACGAATCCACGGTCACCACGCTCGGCAATGGCCTGTACGCGATTCTCGGCAATGATTCCAACGAGCAGGATTTCATGTACTACTATGACGCGAACGGTGTGATTCGCGGCGAAATCCCGGTGCTCTACTACCGCTCGCACCGTCTGCTGTTCGACAATGACGGCATCATGTGGTTCTCCGCCTCCACCAAGCATTTCGTCGGCATGAACCGCCTAGGCAAGCTGGTCAAGATCATCAATCTGGGCGACCAGTACATCCTGCACCATGATTACGCGCTGGATTCCGACGGCAATATCGTCTCTCTGGCCACCGATCTGAAACATTCGGACCATGCCGTGCAGGATCAGGTCATCAAGGTGGACACCGACTCCGGCGAGGTGAGCCTGCTGGTGGATTTCGGCGACCTGTTCCCCGATTACAAGCAATCCACCGATCATTCCGGCATCGACGAATCCGATCCGACCGCCACGAACCGTTGGGACTGGATCCACTTCAACACCATCCAGCTCATGGATGATGGCTCCGCGTTGCTGTCCGCACGTGAGACCTCCACGATGATCAAGATCAATGACATCGAAGGCACGCCGTCGCTCGACTACATGATCGGCGAGCCGAGCGTATGGAATGGCATGGATGCGCAGCCCTCCTTCCTGACCAAGGTGGGTGATTCCGGCGACACCGGCGGCCAGCACTCAATCACTGTGCAGTACGATTCCTCGCTGGAGGACGGCCAGTACTACATCTACATGTTCGATAACGACTTCGGTTATGCCATGACCCGTCCTGATTTCGATTGGACCATGATCGATGGCATTTCGACCGCGCAGAGCTCCAAGGATGAGAACTCGAACTCCCAGTTCCGCAAGTACCTGGTCGACGAGAACGCCGGAACCTACACCGAAGTGCAGGACTTCGATGTGCCGTATTCGCCGTATGTCTCCTCCGCACAGGAACTGTCCGATGACCTGAACCTGGTGGACATCGGCATGCAGGGCCTGTTCGGCGTCTACGATGACGACGGCAACCTCAAGGCACAGTACAAGATGGTGCTCAGTTCGGGATACATCTACCGCGTCTACCAGTACGGCTTCCGCGGCTTCTACTTCGCGTGAGCCTCGGCATCGGACTCACGGCCGATGCCAATCCCCCAACGGCCGATTCCTATCTGCTACCGCTTCGCAGCCTCATACTTGCGGCGAAT
>OCHC01001331.1_pt1 | contig 19434 bp, 18 predicted proteins | sample 1538641 | NCBI WGS metagenome assembly OCHC01 (sample SAMN04571714, study PRJEB22368) | human gut metagenome | biome: human gut; material: stool | host: Homo sapiens | place: Luxembourg | collected 2012-08-17
ACAGCCGTGCCGCTTTATAGACCAGATTATTTTCATTTACCGGCAAAAAAGAGAGGTTGGAAACAATCTGTATCTCCGGCTCCCGGATCTTTTGAATCTCCAGAAGATCGTACAGATGAATAGTCTGCATGATCATGCGCACTTCATGATATCCATCTTCCCTGCGCCGGACCACATCCAGTCCCAGATTTATTTTTGCAAGTGCTTTGAGTGTTATTTCATCCATTTGTATTTCCTCAGTATTTTGTATACACCGATTGTACTACAAAAAATACAATCGGTCAAATTCTATTCTCCCTGTTATTCTTTCCACTTTCTTCCGAAAAAATAAGTCACAAAATAGATCACAGATGCGATAATTACAATCATTGGGCCGGTTGCAACGTTTGTATAATAAGACAAAATCAGCCCCATGACGCCCGAGAAAACGGAAAAAATTATCGAAAAGACATGGTATTCCCGCATATTTACCGACAGATTTCTGCTCGATGCCGCCGGAAGGATCAGCAATGCATTGATGATCAGAATACCTACCCACTTGATGGAAAGCATGACAATCAGTGCTACAAGTACCGCAAAAACATAATCCATCAGTTGTACCGGAATCCGCTTGCTCTTTGCCAGTGCCCGGTGAATACAGATGGCATTCAGCCAGTTAAAACAGGTGATCCAGAACAAAATCGTAACGATAAAAATAATAACAAGATACCCGATTTCCTTTTTGGTAATGCTCAGAACATCCCCGACTAAAAGACTCGAATATTTACTGAAATTTCCGCCTTTTGACAGGATTGCCAGACCAATCGCAACCGAACAGGAGGAAAAAACCGAAATAATCGTATCGGTTGATACGGTACTTCTGCTTCCGATTTTGTTTAACAGCAGCGCGAATACAACTGCAAAAATCACCATGGAAATATTCGTATCCGGAATTCCGCATACCACTCCTACAGCAATTCCCGTCAGTGCGGAATGCCCCAGGGCATCCGAAAAATATGCCATTTTTTTATTGACAATCATGGTTCCCATCAGCCCAAACAGTGGTGTAATGATCAGTATTGCGGCCAATGCCATCTTCATAAAACCATAATCCATCCAGGAGGTCCAATCAATCATTTGTCTCATCCTCCTTTATCCATGTTTCTTCTTTTCCCGCAGAAAAAATCCGTTCAAATTCGGAACTTTCGTATACTTCTTTTACCGTTCCCTGCCTGAGGACCGTCTTGTCCAGAAGCACTACATGATCCGCATATCTTGCCACGTAATCCAGATCATGTGAGATCAGAATAATCGCAAGATCATAATGTTTTTTCAGATAATCCATCGTTTTAAAAAAAAGTTCCATGCCATTCTGGTCAATTCCGGATACCGGCTCATCCAAAAGCAGCAGATTCGGCTCATCCATCACCGCCAGTGCAAGAAGCACTCTCTGCAGCTGTCCTCCGGACAGATTACAAACCTGTTTGTCGATCAGTTCTTCTGCCTCAAAAATGCGCAGATGCGCTTTGATCTTTTCATATAATTTCCGGTTTTTCGGCAGAAACACCGGATATCTCGACTCATAGCTTGCCAGCAGGTCATAGACACTGACCGGTGTATTTTTTTCGATGTTAATCGATTGCGGGACATATCCGATTTTTAAATTCTGCATCCGTCCGTCTTTGGTATCCCGAAACTCAATATCTCCCGTATGCGGGATGTCCCCCAGCATGGCACGGATCAATGTCGATTTTCCGGCACCGTTTTTTCCGATAATCGCATTCAGCGATCCACAGTGCATATGAAGATTCACATCTTTTAAGATTTCCTGCTCACTGAACCACACCCCCAGATGGTTCACCTTGATGCAGTGAAATCCACACGGACTAATGATCTTTCGCATAAAATGCCTCCTCAAGTATCTCCATGTTTTTTTTCATACCGTTAATATAACTGTCTTTTTCGTAAGTTCCGCGATTCAGCGGGTCCAGATATAATACCTTTGCATCGGACTCTTTCCGGATCGTATCTCCCATACTCTTTCCATACAGTTCTTCTGCAAGAATGTATTTTACATGCCCCTTGCGGACAGCAGAAAGCACATCTGATACTTCTCCTGCGCTGACCTGCCGTTCCTCATCGAGATCCAGCAGATAGTTTACCTGCAGTCCATAGTCCTCAGCGACATAGGCATATGCTTCATGAAACAGAATCACCGACTGACCGGAAATTTCCTGTTTTAATTTCTCCTGACGTTTTTTCAGTCCGTCCAGTTTTTCCAGATATGCCTTTGCCCCATTCTGATAGGCACTGCTTCTTTCCGGATCTGCTCCAGATAATCCATCGGCAATCGTCTGTACCTGTGTCTCATAAGCAGAAACGCTCATCCATGCGTGGGCATTGACATCCCCATGGGCATGTTCTTCTTCTGTTTCCCCCTCATGATGATGTGTATCGTCCTCCTCCCCGGAGAGCAAAGAAATATTCTCACAGGCTTCTATAATTTTCAGATTCGGGTAAGCCTCTGCCACCATTGATGATAAACACATCCGCCGTACTGAGTAACTTCATATCTTCCGGTGTCAGCTGGAAATCATGCAGGCAGCCGGTCTGCGGCTCACTCAAATTTTCCAGACGCACTCCGTCTGCATCCCCGATTACATTCTCAGCCGCAATATACATTGGATAAAAGGAAGTCACAACCGTCAGTTCCTGTCCATCCGTCTGTTCCTGTGTCTGGCTGACGTACCATCCGGTCAGTCCCATTCCTGCCACCAGAATGGCAAAAAGCATGATTGCCGTATACAAATACTTTTTCTTCATTCTACTTTTTTTTCACTTTCTTTTTCTGTTCTTTTCGAAGTGTCTTTTTGGCTACCGGGCGGTCTGTCTTTTTCCAGCGCTCTTTTTTCTTCGGTTCCTGCGGTGCCGGCTGCTTTTGTTTTGCCTCTCTTTTGGCATTTTCCGCCTCGATGTACCCTTGCGGAAGTTCAATAACGGATTCTACAATCTGCCAGATTTCTTCCCTGCCCTGTTTTGACTCCGCAGAAAACGGAATAACGATCGTTCCCGGCTCTACTTGCAGGATATCCTTTATCATTTGCACATGTTGCAGGATTTGCATCTTTTTTAATTTGTCCGATTTTGTTGCAATGATGATTGGCGCAAATCCCTGATGAACCATCCACTCATACATCATCTGATCATTTTCCGACGGTTCATGACGAATATCAATCAGAAGAAAAACTGCTTTCAGCCGTTTGGATGTATGCAGATAATTTTCGATCATCTGTCCCCATTTCGCCTTAATCTCAATATTTGCATTTGCGTATCCGTATCCCGGCAAGTCCACCAGATACATTGCCTCATTGACATTATAAAAATTTATGGTCTGCGTTTTTCCCGGCTGGGAAGAAGTACGCGCAAGCGATTTCCGGTTCATCAGCGCATTGATCAGCGATGACTTTCCCACATTGGATTTTCCGGCAAAAGCCACTTCATCCAATAGGTTGTCCGGAATCGCACTTGTAATTCCACAAACTGTCTCCAAATTCACATTTTTGATAATCATATTTATTCTCCTGCAAAAAGAATTTGGGCTGCATTATACAAATGCAGCCTTAATTACCTGATCCATATGTTCTACCGGTATGATCTCCATATCTCCAACGATCTCTTCCGAAATTTCGGCAAGATCCTGTTCATTCTCTTTTGGAATACAGACCGTCTTCATTCCGGCATTCTTTGCCGCAAGCAATTTCTCTTTTAATCCGCCAATCGGAAGTACACGTCCGCGCAGTGTAATTTCCCCTGTCATGGCAACATCTGCCCGTACCGGCTTCCCGGTGACCGCAGAAAGAATTGCGGTTGCCATGGTAATTCCGGCAGACGGTCCGTCTTTTGGAACCGCACCTTCCGGAACATGGATATGGATGTCATGTTTCTGGAAAAATTCCGGATCAATATGGTAATCTTCACTGATGGACCGAATATAACTGATTCCGGTCTGTGCAGACTCTTTCATGACGTCTCCGAGTTTTCCCGTCAACACCACACTGCCCTTGCCCGGCATCAGATTCACCTCAATCTCTAAAGTTACACCACCCACACTGGTCCATGCCAGACCGCGCACAATGCCTACTTCATTCTTTTTGTTTTTCTTCTCCGGACGATATTTCAGTTTTCCGAGAAAATCTTCCAGATTTGTGCCGGTTACACGAATCATTTTCTCATCGCCCTCGTAGATTCTGCGGGCTGCTTTGCGGCAGATTTCTCCGATCTGCCGTTCGAGAGAACGTACACCTGCTTCTCTGGTATAAGAAGAAATCACCATTCGCAGCGCTTTGTCCGTAATCTTTAGTTTGCCATCTGCAACTCCGTTTTTTTCAAACTGTTTCGCCAGCAGATGATCCTTTGCAATATGGAACTTTTCGTTTTCCGTATAACTGCTGACTTCTATAATTTCCATACGATCCAGAAGCGGTCCCGGAATATCCTGCATGGAATTGGCACTTGCAATAAACAGTACCTCGGACAGATCCACCGGAAGCTCTACATAGTGATCCCGGAATTTATGATTCTGTTCCGAGTCAAGCACTTCCAGCATGGCAGAAGCTGTATCTCCCTTATAATCGCTGCTCATCTTGTCAATTTCATCCAGCAGCATCAGTGGATTTTTGACTCCCGCCATCCGCAGTCCATTGACGATTCTTCCCGGCATTGCTCCCACATAGGTTCTGCGGTGTCCGCGGATCTCCGCTTCATCCCGCACACCTCCGAGTGAAATACGAACATATTTTTTATCCAGCGCACGGGCAATCGAACGCGCAATGCTGGTTTTTCCGGTTCCCGGAGGCCCCACCAGACAAATAATCGGGCTCTCTCCCTTTCCGGTCAGATTACGGACTGCAAGAAATTCCAGAATACGTTCCTTTACCTTTTCGAGACCGTAATGATCCTCATCCAGAATCTTCTGCGCATGCTTTAAGTCTTTGTTATCCTCCGATACTGCATCCCACGGAAGTTCCAGTAAGGTTTCGATATAACCACGGCTTACCGTACTCTCGGATGAATTTCCTGAAATTCCCTGAAAACGCTCAATCTCCTTATGAATTCTTGCTTTCACTTCCCCGGAAGCCTGAAGTTCCTGCAGTTTCTTTTCATACTCCTGTGCATCGGTTTCTGTATTGGATTCTCCCAGCTCTTCCCGGATTACCTGCATCTGCTCCCGAAGCAGGTAATCTTTCTGGTTTTTATCCACATGTTCCTGCACTTTTTTCTGGAAATCACGCTTTAAAGCCAGAATCTCTGTCTCCTGCAGCAAAGAAGAAAGCACCGCCTCATAACGTGCTGTCAGCGTGACAGCCTCTAACAGTTTCTGTTTCTTTTTATAACTGATTACAAGGCTGTTTCCCACATAATCAAGAAGTTTTAAAAGATCCGTCTCTTCCTGAACCTGGCGCATCACATCCTGCCCGATTTTGCCATGTACTCTTGCATATTTTGCAAACGTTTCCTGCACACTCAAAAGCATTGCAGACTTTGCCTGCTCCGGAAGCTGTTCATCGTCTTCCTGATCATACACGATCACACGCGCTTGCATATAATCGGCTGTCTGTGTATATTCATATATCTCTGCGCGCCCGATTCCTTCGATCAGTACACGCATAATATTTTTCTGTAATTTTACGACCTGACGAACCACAGCCAGAAGCCCCACTTCATACAGATCTTCTCCCTGAGGATCTTCTTTCTCTGTATCTTTTTGTGTGACGATAAAAAGCTTCTGGTCTCCTTTCATGGCTTCCTCGACAGCACGCAGGGATTTGTCCCTGCTGATATCAAAATGAGCCACCATGCCCGGCAAAATCGTCATTCCCCGCAGTGCCACTGCCGGAATTGTCAATATTTTATCTTCCACTTGTATCTGCTCCTATATTTCCAGACGCATCCGGTCTTTTTATGAAGCAAGTTCTTCTTTTACTTCTTTCTTCGGGTTCTGCTCAATTCCAAGAATCTCTTCTCCATCTAAAGCAAGATTGTTTTCCACCATCTTTTTATCTACCACACACTTGCTGATGGAATCATCCGATGGGACACGATACATCAGATCCAGCATTACCGCTTCCATGATGGCACGCAGTCCACGCGCTCCGGTTTTGCGCTCTAATGCCTTATCTGCAATTGCTTCGATTGCGCTGTCCTCAAATTCCAGTCCTACCCCATCCAGTTCCAGAAGTCTGGTATACTGTTTGATCAGAGAATTCTTTGGCTCTTTTAAAATACGGATCAATGCGTCGCGATCCAGCGAATCTAAAGATACAGTAATCGGCACACGTCCGATAAACTCCGGAATCAGTCCAAACTTCACAAAATCCTGTGGCAGTGCACGCTTAAATGCATCCCCCACATTGATGTCAGACTTTGACTTCACCTCTGCATTAAATCCGATCGCAGAAGCGTCCATACGTGCCTCTACAATTTTCTCCAGACCATCAAATGCTCCGCCGCAAATAAACAGAATATTTGTTGTATCAATCGGAATCAGTTCCTGCTGCGGATGTTTACGTCCTCCCTGTGGCGGAACCGATGCAACCGTTCCTTCCAGAATCTTAAGTAATGCCTGCTGAACACCCTCTCCGGATACGTCTCTCGTGATGGATACATTCTCCGATTTCTTTGTGATCTTATCGATCTCGTCAATATAGATAATGCCGTGCTGTGCACGCTCCACATCATAATCTGCAGCCTGAATCAGCTTCAAAAGAATGTTCTCTACATCCTCTCCCACATAACCGGCCTCTGTCAGTGTCGTGGCATCTGCAATTGCAAACGGTACATTAAGTACACGGGCAAGTGTCTGCGCCAGAAGCGTCTTTCCGGAACCGGTCGGTCCCAGCATCAGAATATTGCTTTTCTGAAGTTCCACATCATTTTCCTGATCTGCAAGCACTCTCTTATAATGATTGTATACCGCAACCGAAAGTACCTTTTTTGCCTGATCCTGCCCGATTACATAATCGTCCAGAAACGCTTTCATTTCTTCCGGTTTAATCAGATTGATTTCTTCCTTTGCAGAAGCCGGAGCTTTTTCTTCCAGATTCTCTTCCTCGATGATCTCTGCGCAGATATCTACACACTCATCACAGATAAATGCACCATTTGGACCTGAAATCATTCTTCCGACCTGATCCTGTGTTTTTCCGCAAAAAGAGCAGCGGATTTTGCCATCATTCTTTCCTGCCATAATTTATTTACTCCTATAAATGAAAAATACCTCCGGCAATGACCGGAGGTTTCCACATAACTATCTATTCGTGATCACTCCATCGATCAAGCCGTAATCTGCAGCTTCCTGCGCGGACATATAATTGTCACGTTCCGTATCTGCTGCAATTGTCTCATATGGCTTACCGGTGTTTGCAGCAAGAATTTCATTCAAACGTTTCTTTGTCTTTAAAATATTCTCTGCCGCAATCTGAATCTCTGTTGCCTGTCCTTTTGCACCACCGGAAGGCTGATGAATCATGATTTCTGAATTAGGGAGTGCAAAACGTTTTCCCTTTGTACCACCAGCCAGAAGAAACGCACCCATGCTGGCTGCCAGTCCGATACAGATGGTTGATACATCACATTTGATATACTGCATGGTGTCATAAATTGCCATACCGGCAGTAACCATTCCACCCGGAGAATTGATATATAACTGAATATCCTTGTTCGGATCTTCCGATTCCAGAAACAGAAGCTGTGCAACAACAAGACTTGCGGTTGTCTCATTTACTTCTTCCCCTAAAAAGATAATTCTGTCTTTTAACAGACGGGAATAAATATCATAATTTCTCTCGCCCCTGCTGGTCTGTTCAATGACATAAGGTACTAAACTCATAGAAAAATCGCCTCCTGTATTTATTACATGCATCCTGCGATGCACCTCAATGAACAAAAGACCGGTCTGGTATTCTCCCAGACCAGTCCTTCTCTGTCGTAGTTTTCAATATTAAGCCTCTGCTTCTGCCTCAGCTTCTTTTTCTTTCTTTGTCTTAGCCTTTGCTCTTTCTTTGATGTTGTCCATGATCAGTTCAACTGCCTTTGTGATGGCAAGTTCTCTCTTCATGGATTCTTTCTCGCCTTCGCCCATGTACTCTTTGAGCTTATCAGCTTCCATACCGTAATTCTTTGCCATCTTCTCGATCTCTGCATCTACATCTGCATCAGATACTTCGATGTTTTCTTCCTTAGCGATCTGCTCTAATACGAGACTGCTCTGGATACGGGTAAGAGCTTCCGGACGAACCTGCTCCTTTAATCCGTCTACGGTAAGACCGGAGAACTGTAAGTACTGATCCATGGAAAGACCGCTCTGTGCGATTCTCTGAGCGAATTCCTCGATCATTGTCTCACACTGTGTATCGATCATTGCCTCCGGAATCTCCATCTTTGACTTGTCAATGATCTTCTGGATGGCTTCGTCTTCTTTTGTACGCTTTGCTTCATCCTGTTTCTTCTTCTCCAAGTCTTTCTTTAAGCTTTCCTTGTACTCAGCTAATGTATCAAACTCAGATACATCCTTTGCGAACTCATCATCAAGCTCCGGAAGTTCCTTTGCTTTGATCTCGTTGATCTTAACCTTGAATGTAGCCGGCTTTCCTGCCAGATCAGCAGCCTGATACTGCTCCGGGAAAGTAACATTTACATCTACTTCATCGCCAACATTCTTTCCAACCAGCTGATCCTCAAATGTATCAATAAAGGTGTGGGAACCGATCTCTAATGAATGATTTTCTCCCTTACCGCCCTCAAATGCAACACCGTCTACAAATCCTTCAAAATCGATCACAGCGGTATCTCCCTGTGCAACCGGTCTGTCTGTTACATTGATGGTTCTTGCATTGTTATTGCGTTCTTTTTCCAGAGCTTCGTCTACTTCTTCATCGGATACAGAAGTATCGATCTTTGTAACGGTCACTCCCATGTATTTGCCAAGTGTAACTTCAGGCTTTACAGCAACTTCAGCTGTGAAAATAAAAGGCTTGCCCTTTTCAATCTGTACAACGTCAACGGTCGGACGTGACACAATATCAATTCCGCTTTCGTCAACAGCTGCTGCATAATTCTGCTGCATCAGAGCGTTTGCTGCATCCTCATAGAATACGTCAACTCCATACATCTTCTCGATCATGGCTCTCGGAACTTTTCCTTTACGGAATCCCGGAACACTGATCTGCTTCTTCTGCTTCTGGTAAGCTGACTCAAGTGCTTTCTCCAGATCCTCTGCTGAAACCTCGATGGTAAGTTTCGCCATATTCTTCTCTAAATTTTCAACCTGTACACTCATCTTAATTGTTTCCTCCTTATATATATCAATTCCATGTACGATCTATTTTTCCGTGATGGTACAAACAGGCATACTACGACCACCACAGTCATTTAAGCATTATAGCATACGAAATACATATTTGCCAAGTGTTTTTTTATTTCCTATAATAAAAACAGCGTATGGCCTGTCAAAAGCCATACGCTGTTTTGTTTTCCGGCAGAAAGTCCTTATTTCATCTGTTCTTCCTGCTTCATGATCATCTTCTTGACCATTTCTCCACCAATAGAACCTGCCTGTTTGGAAGTCAGATCCCCATTGTATCCATCTTTTAAAGGTACTCCAAGCTCGCTTGCAACCTCTTCCTTAAAACGTTTCATTGCGTCCTTTGCCTCCGGTACTGCCATACGGTTTGTACCGCTTGATGAATTGTTGTTACCTGCCATAGTTCTTCACCTCCTGTATTTTATATGCCTGCATAAAAAAGCCGGCCTGCACACAAGAAGGCAGGTCGGCTTTTGGGGTCAACTTGCTGTTCTCATGTGCCTGAGTATAGTGTGACCAGAACCAGAGGAATTATGAGAACAAAAAGCTGACAATTTCTGGAACCTGTTTATGCGTATACAAGTCCGGCTTTTACATGTTCTATGGTTGCATCATCGGTAAAATAACGGGCAACTGCAAGACCAAACGGTACGGCAGTTCCCATGCCGCGGCTTGTAATCACATTTCCATCACATACTACCGGGGAAAAGAATACTTCTGCTCCGGTCAGTTTTTCTTCAAATCCCGGATGACACGCAGCTTTCTTCCCATTTAAAATTCCGGCCTGTCCCAGCACACTCGGTGCTGCGCAGATTGCCGCAACAAGTTTTCCTTCTTTTGCAAACTCACGGATCACCTGACTGACCGTATCATCTTCTCCCAGATGAACCGTTCCCGGCATACCACCCGGCAGAATGATCCCGTCATAAGCGGAAAAGTCAGCCTCCTCTTTTATCGTATCTGTCATAAATGTCACATTGCGGGAACTGGTCACCTGCTTTGTTCCGTTGATGGAAATCATGTCAATTTCAAGTTTTGCACGGCGCACAATATCCACAACCGTCAGTGCTTCTACTTCTTCACATCCGTCTGCAATAAAAATTCCAAGTCTGCTCATATTTATCATTCTCCTTTTCGGTAATTGCTATGATCTATTGTAGCAATTTCTTACAAAAACGACAAGCACACAATCGGAGGATTTCCATTTGACTCACCTGCCATTTTTGTATTATACTTTCGATAGTTTATGAGGAGGGAATATCATGACTTTAGATTATTACCGCATTTTCTATTATGTTGCCCGTTATAAAAGCTTTTCCAACGCGGCAGAAATGCTCGGAAGTAACCAGCCCAACATCACCCGCTGTATGAATATTCTGGAAAATGAGCTTGACTGCAAACTGCTGATCCGTTCTCACAAAGGGATTCAGCTGACAACCGAGGGCGAGCACCTGTTCCGCCACGTTGCCATTGCAATTGAACAGCTCACCTATGGAGAAAAAGAAATTATCAAAAACAAGAGCCTCGAAAGCGGGCAGATCAATATCGGCATCAGCGAAACCGCCATGCGTCTGTACCTTTTAGACAAACTGCAGGAATTTCATAAAGATTATCCACATGTCCGTCTGAAAATTTCCAATCATTCCACCCCGCAGGCCATTGATGCCTTAGAAAAAGGACTTGTTGATATCGCCATGGTCACCTCTCCTTTGGAAATCCGAAAGCCTCTGCGAAAAACCGCACTTCGCAGCTATCACGACATTCTGATCGGAGGAAGTGCCTATAAAACAACTGCAAGCCGCAAACGCAGTTTAAAGGAACTTGCGGATTTTTCCTTTGTTTCCCTTTCTGCCGGCACCGGAACCAATGATCTGTATGTCCGGTTTTTCTACGAAAACCACCTTCGGTTTTCTCCGGATATGGAAGTTGCTACCACAGACCAGATTCTTCCGATGGTCCGCTGTAATCTTGGCATCGGATTCTGTCCGGAAGGCATTGCAAGACCGGCCATTGAGCACAAAGAGGTTTTCGAGATCGAACTCGAAGAAGAAATTCCGGAGCGCCAGATCACCATTGTGGAAGACAGTGGAAAACCGCAGAGCATTGCCGTACAGAAACTGCTGACTTATTTTAAATAAAGGAAAATCATATGGAAATCGAACGAAAATATCTTGTAAAAACATTACCGGATCATCTGGATCAGTATGAAAGTAAAAAAATAGCACAGGGTTACCTGTGCACTGAACCGGTCGTACGCATCCGCCGCTCCAACAACGATTATTATCTCACCTACAAGGGCGATGGGCTTATGGTGCGGGAAGAATACAATCTTCCTCTCACCAAAGAGTCCTACGGGCACCTGCTTCCGAAAATTGACGGGCTTTTAATTGCCAAAACCCGCTATCTGATTCCTTTAAACGAGCATCTGACCGCAGAACTCGATATCTTTGAAAAAGACCTCGCTCCGCTGACTCTGGTGGAAGTGGAATTTGATTCGGTCGAAGAAGCTGAGCAATTCACCGCCCCGGACTGGTTTGGAGAAGACGTGACAAATTCCGGAAAATATCACAACAGCTATTTAAGCCGGCACGGACTGCGTTAATCAACGCAGCCGGTTGGCAAATTCATACTGTTGTCTGGTCCGGATCACATACCTTAAATCATCATATCTCTTATCCAGATCTCCCTCCGGAATCACCGTATCCATCACAACCGCCATCGTATCGATCATACTGTCTGTAATAACATCCCTCATGGACGTCAGAATATTATATTTTTCATCAAAACTGTCTGCCTCCAGAAACTCTATGAGTTTCGGTTCCACCTCCGGTTGTGTCTGGTCCGGCGTCACGGCATTTTCCGCTGTTGCTTTCTGCATAACAGGCTGCGCCGTCTCTGCCTTTGGTTCTGCGTTTTTCCCGGTTTCTTCCATCGACTCATCCACACGCTCAAACCGGTATTTCTGATGTACATCCGGATACCTGACATGATCCACTTCACTCACAAACATGGAAAGCGGTCTTGCATACACGCCAAAACTTCCATATAACGCCTGATAAATCACCAGTTCCTCTCCCGTTTCGGAATGTTTTGCAATGGTAATCACCTGATATAGTTTATTTTTAAAGTGCCGGTATTTTTCTCCCGGCAACGGTCTGCGTTCCATAGGAATCCTCCTGTCTTCTTATTCTTCCATCATTTGTTCTAAAATATGTTCGGGCTGCCCGTCCAAAAAGACCTGCAGCGTTTCATATTTTTTCCTGCTGCCACGGTCTGTTGCAGTTTCATATGTACGTTTCTGCTGCCTGGCACTGGAAATACCAGATTCCAAAAGCCGCAGGATAGGCTGCCGGAACTCACATTCATATAAATATGTAATTTTCGACAGCTTCTCCGCCGGCGGCAGCTGCGCGAGTTCCTGATCCGATCCAAACTGATAATAAAATGTAAGTGCCGCAATCTCCGGTTCCTCTTTTTCCAGATTTTCCTTAAGAAGCGCGAGCAGATTTTCAATTTCACTCTGCAGCAGAAGTTTCTGATCCGGGGCATTCAACGCTTTCGTTCCCAGCCGCAGAATCGTATCGTACGTGGAATGAAACTCCTGATCTTCTTTGCTGACCAGAAATTCATGATCAAAACTGTTCTGCATCTGACGAAGATCTTTTAAAAGTCTGCCGAATTCCTTTCCGTCTACCGATTGCGCAGTGGTAAGCATATGTTCCATCAGCTGTGCATCTTCCTGCACACGCTTTGTCTGCTCTCTGCATCGCCGGTAGCGATCCTCCTGCTCACTTTTCTTCTTTTTCAGCTTGTCATACATTTTCTGCCAGCTGCGAAATGCCCCCATATCACAATCCACTGCTGCCAGTGCAGATTTTACATTTTCAACAAAATCATTTCTCCCAAACATATTTTTTCACCTTCGTTCAAACACTCTAACAGACATTATACCAAAATTAATGGAAATGTGTTACAATTATTACAAAATAATGAAACCGGGAGATACTATGTTAACCTCTGACGAAGTATTAAACTTAAATTATTACAAAAAAACGAGCTATACCGGCTGGATCAACGGCATGCGTTTTCTGATCAGACGGGAAGCCCCCGAGGAAGGGGACGCCTTTTTTCATGCATGGGTCTGGCCCGGTCCTCTTATCTTTTCCCTGACGGATGATTCCCTCAAAACGGATTTTACTGCGCCCTTTACAAACGAAGGCAAGCAGCAGGTCGTTGACTGGATTAACGCACAGTATGAGGATCATCCGGAAAAATGGTCACACGAGAAAAAAAATCTGTATTAACAAAACACAAAAACTCCGGGAGCCTTTCCCGGAGTTTTCATGTTTCTCATCGCGGTTGTATCCGGATGATTTTATTTGTCTTTTGTTGCATACATAAAGTACTTCATACCATAGATGGTAGAGTAAATGCCCTTAATATTTGACTTTAACATATAAATATCATTGTAGTAGTAAATCGGCATTACTGCACCGGTATCCATCAGCATATCCTCTGCCTGATGCATCAGATCCACACGCTTGGAGAAATCAGAGGTTGTACGGATCTCTTTGATCAGCTTGTTATAATCTGTCCAGTCCGGTGCAGAATCGGAAGGCTTATCTCCCTTTCCAAGCTGCATATCATTGTTACCAGAATCCGTTGTAAAGAGTTCTAACATATTGATCGGATCGTTGTAATCTGCCAGCCATCCCTCACGGGCGATGGTAAAGTTGCCAGACTTACGGTCTTCAAGAAATACATTCCAGTCTTCCGACTTAATCTCCATATTGATCCCCAGCAGTGCGAAATCCTGCTGCAGGGACTCCCCAACTGCAATATGCGTACTGTCATCGTTGGTCAGGAACGTCATGGAAATTGCCGGATCACACTTGTATGAACCATCTCCGTTATCCGTAAATGTATAACCGGCACTTTCCAGCAGCTTCTTTGCTTCCTCTACCTGGTCTGTACCTGTCTTGTCTGCATCATAGTAGCTTGTATCATCGGTCTTGAATACTCCGCCGTTACCGTCTGACATACCTGCCGGTACGAAAGAATCTGCAACAATCTGTCCGGTCTGTCCTACATTCTCCACAATAAACTCACGATCAATCAGCAGGTTCATTGCTTTACGCATAGATGCTGCCTGCTCTACAGTCTTTCCGTCAAAAATCGGGTCGTTTACGTTAAAACCAACATAATAAGTTCCAAGGTTTGGAATGATATGGAAATCAGAGTTCTTTCCATTTAGTGTTGAAATCTCATCGTTTGGAACAGTATCTACAAAGTCAAGGTCTCCACTATTGTATGCTGCATAGGTTGCAGTATCATCTGCACTCAGCATGATGTGGATCTCATCCATAGTTACATTGTCTGCATCGTAATACTTCGGGTTTTTTACATAAACCATGCTCTCGTTGTGCTTCCATGATTTTAATGTATAAGCACCGTTTGATACAAAGCCAGCCTCCTGACACCACTTACCCGGATTCTTTCCATTAGGATCCGCTTTTTCCACATCCTTCTGGTATACCGGGAAATAAGTAGGAAATGCCATCAGGTCATTGAAATACGGGCATGGATTGGTCAGTGTAATTTTTAACGTATAATCATCAGTTGCCTCTACAGCAAGTGAGCCGTCATCATTTCTTGCAATAATATCAAACAGATACGCATAATCAGCTGCTGTTTTTTCATCTGCGGCACGGTTCCAGCTGTATACGAAGTCGTTTGCTGTTACCTCTTCCCCGTTGCTCCACTGGGATTTTATCATCTTTACCGTATAAACAGTTTCATCATCGGATACTTCCGGCATATCAGATGCCAGCTGTGGAATCAGCTTGCCGTCCTTGTCGTAGGTATAAAGACCCGCAAAAGAATTCACGATCATACATCCACCATCTACGGCAGAGTTCAGTGCCGGATCGATGGTTTGTGGCTCGGAAGCAAGGTTAATGCTTATCTGGTTGTCCGGTGTTTTACTTACACTGGAAGCCATTGCTTCGGTTCCGTCCGTCTTTGCAGAGTTTCCTTTTGATGAACCACATGCAGCTACGCTAAGAGCCATTGCAGCAACCAGCATGATTGATACAAGTTTCTTCTTCATAATTGTTCCTCCTGAAAATTATTTATATGTTTCACCCTTGCGGGAAAAAACCTTATTTATTCCAGCATGCAACCATATGACCATTCCCCCTGTCGGTCAGCTGCGGCATCTCCTGACCGCATTTTTCCGTTGCATACTTACATCTTGTACGGAATGGACATCCGGTTGGCATTTTCAGCGGACTCGGAACATCCCCCTCCAGCACGATTCTATGACTTTTTCTTGCTGTCTCCGGATCCGGAATCGGAACTGCGGACAGCAGACTCAGTGTATATGGATGTATCGGATTTGCATTTAACTCATCTGCATCCGCAATTTCCATCATCTTTCCCAGATACATAACTGCAATCCGGTCGGAAATATGATGTACAACCAGCAGGTCATGTGCGATAAACAGATAGGCAACTCCAAGTTTTTCCTGTAATTCCTCAAACATATTGACAACCTGTGCCTGAATGGAAACATCCAGTGCAGATACCGCCTCATCACAGACGATAAATTTCGGATTTACCGCAAGTGCACGGGCAATTCCGATACGCTGGCGCTGTCCACCGGAAAACTCATGCGCATAACGCATGGCATGCTCTGCATTCAGACCGACCAGCTCCATCAGATCGAGAATCTTTTCACGACGCTCTTTTCTATTTCTGTAGAGTTTATGCACATCCAAAGGTTCCCCGATAATATCTTCCACCGTCATACGTGGATTTAATGAGGAATACGGGTCTTGGAATACCATCTGCATTTCCTTGCGGTACGGCATCATATTGACATCTACTTTTTTGCCCATAACCGGCTTTCCGTTTGCATCAACGATCATTTTTCCGTTTTCGCCATACTGTTCTCCACTGTCAAAGAGAACGTTTCCGTCAAACGTAATCTTACCTGCCGTTGGCTGGTACAACCGAAGCAGTGTCCGCCCTACCGTTGTCTTTCCACAACCGGACTCGCCAACCAGACCAAGTGTTTCTCCCGGGCGGATGGCAAAGGAAATATCGTCCACTGCTTTCAGCGGAATGGTGCTAAAACCCTGATGCACCGGAAAATACTGCTTCAAATGTTCTACTTCCAGCAGATAATCATTGTTTTTCTTTTCACTGCTCATTGCTGCCGCCCTCCTGTGCTTCATAAATTTCTTTTACATTCATCCAGCAGCTCGCCAGATGGTCTTCGCCCACACGAAACTCCGCCGGCTGCTGTTTTAAACAGATCTTCATTGCCGACTCACAACGCGGACAAAACGCACAGCCCTCCGGCATCTGGAGCAGGTTGATCGGAGTTCCGCCGATTGGGATGAGTTTTTCGTTCATATTGTCTGCCTTTGGGATGGAGCGGAGCAGTCCTTTGGTGTACTCATGCGCCGGATGATAGAAAATGGCATCCGCTGTGCCCCGCTCACAGACACGGCCACCGTACATGACAATAATCTCATCACACATACTTGCAATAACACCCAGATCATGGGTTACCATGATGATCGCCATACCAAGCTTCTTCTGCAGATCCTGCATCAGTTCAAGGATCTGTGCCTGAATGGTCACATCAAGTGCCGTGGTCGGCTCGTCTGCGATCAAAATATCCGGTTCACAGACCAGTGCCATGGCAATCATCACACGCTGGCGCATACCACCGGATAACTCATGCGGATACTGTTTCAGACGACTTTCCGGCTCATTGACACCAACCAGTGTTAACATTTCAATGGCGCGCTCACGCGCCTGTTTTTTATCCTTGTCTGTGTGGAGCAGAATTGCCTCCATCAACTGATTTCCAATCGTAAATACCGGATTCAGGCTTGTCATCGGATCCTGGAAAATGATCGAGCACTTTTCCCCTCGGAACTTCTGCATCTGCTTTTCGTTCCACTTGGAAATATCCTCGCCGTGATAAAGTACCTCTCCTCCGGTAATTTTTCCGGTTTCCGCAAGAATCTGCATGATCGAATAAGAAGTAACGGATTTACCGGAACCGGACTCTCCTACAATTCCCAGTGTCTTTCCCGGTTCCAGATTAAAGGAGACACCATTTACCGCACGAACTTCCCCAGCATCCGTAGCAAAGCTGGTATGAAGATCTTTTACCTGTAATATATATTTATTTTCTTCACTCATTTGCTTATCTCCTTAATTCAGTTTTGAATCAAATGCATCTCTCAATCCATCGCCCAGAAGGTTCAGCGCAAGTACGATCAGACAGATCAGCACTGCCGGAATTACCAGACGGTACGGATACGACTGCATTGCTGAACGCGCATCGTTTGCCAGACTTCCCAGGGAAGTCAGCGGTGCACTTACCCCAAGGCCAAGGAAACTTAAGTAGCTCTCGGTAAAGATGGCACTCGGCACCTGCAATGCGGTCGTGATAATGATAACAGATAAACAGTTTGGCAGAATATGACGGGTCAGGATGCGGCTGTTTCTGGTACCGATACAGCGTGCTGCCAGTACATATTCATTGTTTTTAATTGTAAGAATCTGTCCACGGATCAGACGCGCCATACTTACCCAGTAAAGCAATCCAAACACAATAAACATGGAGATCATATTGGTTCCGAGTTTTTCAAACATGGTTCCCTCAATCAGTGGCTTTAACCGTTCCTGAAACACAACCGAAAGCAGAATGATAATGAGCATATCCGGCAAGGAATACACAATATCCACGATACGCATCATGATCAGATCCACTTTTCCACCAAAATATCCCGCAACCGAACCATAAACCAGTCCAATGATAAGTACCATGATTGCAGCGATCACCGAAAGGCTGACTCTCGTACCGTAAATAACACGGATAAAGTAATCACGGCTTAAGTTATCGGTTCCAAAAATATGCGGAAACAGTTTCTCACCGGTACGATCCATGTACTGCTGCTCTAATTTCGAGTACTCAAACGGTGCCATATTGGCTGCGGTCTTGTCACGCTTGCCGTCCACTGTAATGATATCCGAATAGCTGTATGGTACAAAAAACGGTGCAATAATGATCAGTGCCAGAATCAGAACCAGAATCACAATACTTCCCATTGCCAGCGGATTCTTTTTCAGACGTTTCATGCCATCTTTAAAAAATGTCGTTGACTCGCCCATGACATCCTGCTGCTTCTTCTCTTCTTCCGTTGCCTTTATAAAATCGCCCTTATTAAATTTACTTAAATCAATCTGTGCGGACAGTATCTGCCGCTTTTTTAATTCTTCATTTCCCTGCATTATTCTAAGTTCCTTCCTCCATCATTATTCAAATGTGATTCTTGGATCAATCAGTTTATATGCAATATCTGTAAGAAGATTTGCAACTACCATCAGAACCGCAAGGAAAATCGTGATTGCCATAATCATAGTGTAATCACGGTTGACAATGCTTGTTACGAATTCGGTTCCAAGACCACCAATGGTAAATATGTTCTCCACAACCATGGAACCTGTCAGAATATAGGCAACCATAGGACCAACATATGTTACAACCGGAATCAGGGCATTTTTCAGCGCATGCTTAAAAATAACTTTGAGCCGGTGCACACCCTTTGCCCTTGCAGTACGGATATAATCCTGATTTAGCGCATCCAGCATACTTGTCTTTGTCAGACGCGTAATATATGCCATCGGATATGCCGCCAGTGCAATGATTGGGAGCAGATAATTCGGATTGCTCGAAGACCATACCGGAATCCATCCGAGTTTTAAACAAAATACAAGTAAAAGCAGCGTTGCCAGTACAAAAGACGGCATTGCCGTACCCAGTGTCGTGAAAAATACGATCAGACGATCCGGCAGTTTATTTCTTGTAAGTGCTGCGATACTGCCCAGTATCACACCGATGATAATGGCAACAATTGCCGCAACTCCACCTAATTTTGCAGATACTGCAAACTTTCTGGAAATCTCTGTTCCGATATTTCTTCCACTGTGAAGTGAAACTCCCCAGTCGCCATGCAGCAGATTGTTCATATACAATACATACTGTTCCGGAACCGGCTTGTCCAGATTGT
>OCHC01001352.1_pt1 | contig 19145 bp, 18 predicted proteins | sample 1538641 | NCBI WGS metagenome assembly OCHC01 (sample SAMN04571714, study PRJEB22368) | human gut metagenome | biome: human gut; material: stool | host: Homo sapiens | place: Luxembourg | collected 2012-08-17
CAGGTCCCGAATCCGATGGATTACTCCAGAAGGTTCGGGACCTTTTTAATAGTCTTTATGCAGACATGTGTTTCTTTTTGTGATTTGTTGATATACAGCAATTCTTAGGAGGTTATTTTGCTAGCATGCGGTATGTTGCATGTCATGATAAACGCGCACGACTGTTTTGCGGAGTCGTGCTGTGGAAAACGAGGATGTTATGTGCGATGGAGAAATAGAGCTATCTGACCGTGCAAAATCGCTCTGGGGCAAAACGAATCGAGTGGATGATACTGAATGGTTGCCCCTATATGTGCACATGGCGGATTCGGCTGCGATGGCAGTGAGAATTTGGGATACCTGGGTTCCTTATGGAACGAAATCAATAATATCTCGTGACCTTGGTAATGATGACGATTTAGCAAGAAAACTAATGATTTTCCTTGCCGGCGTGCATGACATCGGCAAGGCGACGCCTGTGTTTCAGGCTAAACCCATTTCATTCGGTCCTGATGCGGAAAGCCTTGCCTGGAAGCCGGAACAAGCAGGGCTTCCTATGATCGCGGGACTTAGGGATACCAGTCATCCCACTCATCCCATTGCCGGGCAGGTCATTCTCGAAAGATATTTTTCACTCGTTCATAAATGGGGTAAAAGAGAGTCGAGACAATACGCTTGCGTTGTGGGAGGCCATCACGGAACTCCGCCGGATAAAAGCAAGCTTGAAAGCGCGAGATTAGGAAAAACGGAATCCGGTCTGGACTCAGAAGTATGGACGACAACTCAGAATGAGCTTATAGAATTCATTGCCGGAACCGTTGGCATAGGGGATGAAGAGTGGAAATTGCTCTCCAAGAAGAGATTCAGCGCTCAGTCCGCTGTGCTTGCAACGGGCTTGGTCATTATAGCCGATTGGATTGCCAGTAACAGTGATGCTGATATGTTTCCCTTAGTGCGGGTGCATCCTCTGTGGGACGATGATGAGCCATTCGGCATGACAGAGCGAAAATACGATGATATTCAGTCATGGTCAGGGCTACAAAGAAGAGCGGAACGCGCATGGGCGTGTGTGCAATTGCCACATGCGTGGAAGCCGGCGAATATACCATCATCCTGCCAAGATCTTTTCTCGACTAGATTCAGACTGCCCGAAGGCGCGCAGCCGCGTCCTGTTCAAGAACAAGCTGTTCGTGTTGCTCGTGATACAGACGCTCTGGGACTGCTGATAATCGAAGCGCCGATGGGCGAGGGGAAGACTGAGGCCGCCCTCGCCGCTGCGGAAATCCTAGCGCAGCGTACAGGCAGGGGCGGCATATGCGTAGCGTTGCCGACGATGGCTACCACGGATGCCATGTTCTCACGAGTGCATCGGTGGCTGGATGCTTTGCCGTCCTGTGGTTCTACGGATGAGAAAACGGTTTGGCTGGCACATGGCAAAGCAAAACTTAACGACGATTTCCAAGGCATTATCGCGGCTTCGCGTCGACATTTCTCTTCGGTTGGTCAGGATGATACCGATGAACCGTACTCAAGGAAACATGGTGAGATTTCTCCTGAAACCGTTGTCTCCGATTGGATGTGGGGACGCAAGAAAGGAGCGCTCGCCAATTTTCTTGTGTGCACGGTCGATCAGGTGTTGATGGGCGCTCTGCAAATGAAGCATGTGGTGCTGCGTCAACTTGCGATGGCAAACAAGGTCGTCATCGTCGATGAATGCCATGCTTACGATGCGTATATGCGCGAGTATCTCAAGATGGCACTGGAATGGCTTGGTAGTACCAGAACTCCGGTCATTTTGTTATCTGCAACATTGCCGGAGAGCCAGCGCGAGGAAATGGCGAAGGCATATTTGAAAGGATGGAGGAACAGCAAGCTTGAGCTTCCGTCGGAAGCAAAGCATGGAGGAATTCAGGAACTCAAAAGAAGGCAGCTTGCGGCGAAGAATGAGAAGGTATACGTCAACGAACCTAAATTGGTTCAAGAAAGGGGAATTTCATCTGTCCGCAAGGTCTCGTCTGCGTATCCGGTGTTGACATACACTTCCGATACGGAAATCAAACACATGGATGTGAAACCTTCTGGCAGATCGATGAACATGCGTTGCCAGATTGTTGATGACAGCGATGAAGCGCTGATTAGCTTACTTGATCGCCTGCTTGAAGATGGCGGCTGTGTAGGAGTGATTTGCGATACGGTCGGTAGGGCGCAGCATGCGGCGAAACTGCTAAGTGATTATTTCGGCAGTGAGTATGTGAAGTTGACACATTCGCGGTTCATGGATATCGACCGTATGTCCAATGAAGCCGAACTACGTCAGTTGCTAGGGCCGGATAGCACTGTTGGGAATGGCGAGCGTCCTCAACGTATGATCGTAGTTGGGACGCAAGTGCTGGAGCAGTCGTTGGATATTGATTTCGACGCACTGGTGACGGATATCGCGCCGGTTGATTTGATTATGCAGCGTCTTGGAAGGGTGCATCGTCACAGGCGTGGTAACAACGAGTGCGACCGTCCAAGTCTCTTGCGGGAAGCGGCATGCTACATCCGAGGCATTGCATTCTGGAATGATAATGGCCCCGAGTTCGCTAAGGGGGTGGACGCGGTATATGACGTGGCCTCTCTGATGGAATCGCTTGCGGTTCTGGAATTGACTGGTTCTTCCGCTTTCTGCACGCAATGTTTGCCGAAGGACATAGCTCGTACCGTAAGGAATGCATATGGCAATGACGTTCGGAGCCTCGTGCCTACGGCGTGGAATATGCAATATGACAAAGGCTGCGAGGAGCGGGCGAACAAGCAAGAGAAGAAGAGAGCGGATGCTCACAGCTATCTCATCCAATCGGTAGCTGTCATGAATCGGAAACGCTCGCTGGTGGACTGGTTTTCTCCTCAGATCGATGAGACTGATGATGACAAGGGACAACGTGCCGTAAGAGATACGCAGGACACTGTGGAAGTGATGCTGCTCTGCAAACACGATGGAGAAGTGTGTTTGCTGCCTTGGATCGGCGATAAGCGTAACGGCATAGAACGAGGAGCGGTTATTCCTGTCGATACAGTTCCTTGTGATGATGTGGCTAAAGTTGCCGCGCAGTGTTCCGTGAGATTGCCCGTGGCGTTGTGTGCGTACGGGCGGATTGATTCGTTGATTGCTGCGCTGGAGGAAGGCTGTGGGACTGAGGCTGCGTATTGGCAGGAATCGCCTTGGCTTGCGGGAAAGCTTGCTTTGTTCCTTCATGAGGATGCGGAAAAGCATCTGTCCTCAGATGAATTGTGTGGATATGCGATTTCGTATTCGCGTGGCGACGGATTGACATATACGAAGAAAGAGGATAATTGAAATGTCCTCATTTAGGGATGATCCCATAAAAGATTTGGGATTCGTAGTGTTCCCCGCGTCTGCGGGGTTGGATCAACGGGATTGCCGATTTCATGCTTTCCCGTTGCGTCTCTGGAAATTCACAAAAACAAATTCTTTTATGTTGACAGGTTTAATCTTTGGGTATATGCTCTAAAAAAGGACCTGCAATCAAGGCTGATGTGTAAAGGAGTCGGGGGAAATGGATAGAAACTTCTCGTTACTCGATGATGGTTGGATTCCGGTTTCCTATGTCGATGGGCATCCTGATGAAGTGTCGCTTCGACGGCTTTTTGAGGATGCTTGGAAAATCAAGGAAATACGGGGTGATATTCCTCAGCAGGCGATAGCGATACTTCGGTTGGCGCTCGGCATTTTGTATCGCGCGTATTACGTTGAGAATCCTAGCGAGGAACAAATGAGAGACATGTGGTATGGCATATTCCGCATAGGGCACTTCGATTTGGATATCTTGGAGGACTATTTTGATGAATGGGGAGATAGATTCTTCCTGTTTGGGGACAGGCCCTTCTTCCAAGTTTCCGGACTGGAATATGTTGGGCAGAAGCCATATGATCCCGTTTCCGAGATGATTGCGGACATGCCCAAGCCTGAAAAGTACCTGTTTGCCATGCGCGGTTTGGGGACTACAGATACGCTTTCCCTACCGGAGTCCGCACGTTGGCTGGTGTATTTGCAGTCGTTTGATACGGCGGGCATCAAAACTCCAGTGAAAGGGAACACTCATATTAATAAGGGGAAGATTTACCCTCTCAAGGGCTTTCTGGGTACCGGTTGGCTCGGTGGCGTCGGCGGTGTGTATGCGGAAGGAGCGAACCTCTTCGAGACACTGATGCTCAATTGGGTCCTGTATGACGATCGGTATGACTCGGAATATTATCGTTTGTTCGGCAACGCGAACGATATTCCAGTATGGGAGAAGAATGAAGTTCCTTCTGCGGATATGGATGATCAAAACAGTTTTGCCGGTCCCGTTCAAGCGATGACATGGCAGTCGCGTCGTATTCGACTGGTGCCGAATGAAGACTGCACGAGAGTCATTGGCGTTGTGAACTGTTACGGAGATGCCGTAACTCAATACAACACTGACGGTTTCGAAAAGATGACTGCTTGGAGGAGAAGCATTCCGCAGCAGAAGAAGTTAGGACTTCCGGTTCCTCCGCATATGCCTGTTACCCACGATGCGAGCAAGGCATTGTGGCGTGGTCTGGAACCCATCCTATGTGTGGGAGATGATGGTGATTTCCGTCCTGGAATTATCAGATGGCTGGAGGAAATTCGCACTGAGGTGCTTGACTCAGAGGAGCATGTGCTGAATATGGTGACGATTCATGCTCAAGGCATGACTTATGGCACGCAAAGCAGTGTGTTCGAAACCGGCATCGATGACAAGCTGTCTCTCAGCATGGTGATGTTCCGTCATGATTATGCGGGTATCGCCGCTGTAGTGGATGTGGTTAAGAGCACGGATAAAGCAGTGACGGCTTTGACGATGTTCGTTCGGAATCTGCGATCGGCGGCGGGTGACCATAGTGGAAAAACCCAGGAGATAGCCGACCAGATTCGTGAGAGCGCGTATGCGGACCTTGACTTGCTTTTCCGTGACAGATTGGCGAACTTTGATGAGTCTCAAGACCCCGTGACGTACTCCAATGCATGGTTGGATGAGGTCCATCGGTTGCTGTTGACGATGGGACGGGATTACTTGAGTCAGTCGCCGGTGCCGGTTTTCGAAGAACATGAATCCGGAAGGTTCGGCGTGATGAGTGCCGCTCTTGCGCAATTGTTGTTCCGCGGATCGCTAAACAAGGAACTTGGTCGTATCTCAGACTAGGGGTTTCGACCGCATTTGACCAAAGGAGGAAATGACTATGGCGTCGTTATCAAGATACGATAAGGCGAAAGCCGTTGGGAAGTATGCTGCCAGTCTGGTTTATGATGTGCAACGCGAGTACGTCTCAGGCAGCGGCAGCAGCGCGAGAGGTAGGGCCCGACTCTCGAGGCTGCACCGAGATCTGGACGGGGTATCTCCGTCTTGGATGCTAATCGGTGATGAACTGTTTTCGAATTGGCCGGCTGAGCTTGATGCGCCAGCGGATAATTCGCCTGAATTCGAACGCCAGAGCAACGCAATCAGAGCCGCGCTGGGGCTATACGCAGTTCATCAGCGTTCGAAAAAACAGGGAGTCGCACAAAAGTTCCAGAGCAATCCAAGCCTACGTATGACCTTTGGACGCGCATGCAGAAGGATTGAACCTGATACTGATAATGCTAAAGGCATTCTGCGACGACTGAGAGTCGCGGAGAACGCTCCCGATTTTAATGGAATCGTTCGCAGTATGCGTGCTCTCATTATGTTGATGCGCAACACCGATATTCAGGTTGATTATGGTTCCTTGGCCAGTGACCTGTACCTGTTGCAGTTCTCTGATAGCCGTGGGCCTGTGTTCCAGCGATGGGGCAGGGATTACTATGCCAAGCTTCCGTCAATGCAAAACGGTCAAAAGACTGACAAGTAACTATTCATTTTTTCAAAAAACTTCACGATAAACCGATTAGGAGGAAAATTATGTTCGTAGATATCCATTGCCTTCAGCAGGTGCCGCCGAGCAACATTAATCGAGACGATACCGGCAGTCCGAAGACTGCATATGTTGGTGGGACGCTGAGAGCTCGTGTATCCAGCCAGTCCTGGAAGCGTGCCATGCGTGAAATGTTCAGCAGTAAGTTGGACAGCAGCAAGTTGGGGAAGCGTACTAAGAGCGCGGTGGCGTTGATCAGCAGCGTTATCGCTGAGAAAAGGCCGGATTTGGTGGAAGAGTCCAATAGTCTGGCAGAGAAAGTGCTGGCTGCTACGGGTGTCAAGGTTAAGGCGTCTGACCGTGCGGGAGCGGACAAAGGTTCCTCTGCCACGGAGTACCTGATCTTCATCGCCAACCGTGAAGTTGAACAGCTGGCCGATATTGCGATTACCGCATTCGATGAGGGGAAGGATCCCTCAAAGATGAAGAAGGAAGTAGCCGCAGTATTCCATGGCGAGCAGGCTATCGATATCGCATGCTTTGGTCGTATGCTGGCCGATGCTCCGGATCTGAATACGGATGCCTCGGCTCAGGTCGCCCATGCGTTCTCTATCGATCAGATCACGCCTGAATATGACTACTTCACCGCCGTTGATGATTGCGCATCGGATGATAATGCCGGTGCTGCCATGATTGATACGATTGGCTTCAACTCCTCGACCCTGTATCGCTACGCGACGGTGAATGTTGATGCGTTGAAGGATCAGCTGCAGGATGCAAACGCAGCGGTGGAGGGAGTTGCCGCTTTCGTGGACGCCTTTATCAAATCCATGCCGTCCGGCAAGCAGAACACGTTCGCCAACCACACGTTGCCTGAGGATATTGTGATCGTGCTTCGCGATTCGCAGCCGATTAGCGCAGCTGACGCCTTTGAGGACCCCATCAAGAGGAAGGATGGGATTTCGGTCTCCAGACAAGGTATCGAACGACTGGGTGACAGGTTGAACGAGATTCGTATCAACTACGGCGAGGAACCGGTGAAGGCTTGGCATGTTGTGTCCGGTGGTTCTGTGCACAGTCTGGATGAATGGAGCGAACAGGTTACGCTGCCGGAGCTTGAGCAGGACTTGCGAGAAACACTGAGCGCCGCGTATTCCGCGTGATGCTCGGAAGGAGTTGAAATGAGCGTTCTGTTATTGCAATTGGCCGGCCCATTGCAGTCATGGGGCGATTCTTCGCGATTCGTTCGGCGCGAGACTCGTAGCGAACCAACCAAAAGCGGTGTGATTGGCATGCTGGCTTCGGCGCAAGGGCGTACCCGAGAGGATCCCATAGAGGATTTGCTAGGCATATCGTTTGGTGTGCGTGTGGAGCAACGCGGCAGGGTAATCCGTGATTTGCAGACCGAAAAATCCTTGACAAGGAAACGTAACTCCAGAAAGTTCGACAAGGAGATGCCGCTGACTTATCGGTATTATCTGGCTGATGCTTGTTTTCTGGTCGCGCTCGGTGCCGATCGTTCAGTTCTGGAAATGTTGGATGAGGCGATTCATTCGCCGAAATGGCCGTTGTATCTAGGTCGACGTTCGTGCCCGCCGAATTATCCGCTGTCGTTGGGCATCCATGATGAGTATGAGGATATTCGTCAGGCTCTGAATTCCGAGACGTGGCACGCTTCGGAATGGTATCGGAGGCGTTACAGGTACCCGGATCTGGAAATTGTCTGTGACGCGGAGAAAGGCGAAAGCATAACGACGCAATCTGACTTGCCGTTAAGCTTCAGCCGAGAAGGCCGGCGTTATGCGAATCGTGCGGTGCACCGTTACCGCATTCCCAACCCTGATAAGCCCGTGGAAAAAGGTGCAAAGGATAGTATACGACCTCCTTCCTTTGAATCTACCGGTGAATCGGATCCGATGAATTTCATCTAGGTGGGAGATAGGAAAGACAGCGATGTTTATCTCGAGAATACCCTTGAACAAAGCGCGATATGGGGCTCGTCAGCTTATCAGTTCGCCATATAAGCTGCATGCAGCAGTGGAATGCGCATTCCCTCCCAATGCAGTTCGAAATAACGATGAAGGACGTATCCTGTGGAGGCTGGACACGTCCGCGAGCGACAACGGTGTTTGGCTCTATGTGGTGAGTCCGGAGAAACCTGATTTCATGCATATCGTCGAACAGGCTGGTTGGCCGATGCATGCGGAGTGGGAAACGAAGAATTATGAGCCGTTGCTTGAGCGTATCGCAAAAGGGCAGCAGTGGCATTTCAAGCTTCGTGCGAATCCCGCTCGAAAGGCAAAGGAGGATAAAGGTCGGAGACATAGAAGCGATGGAATCGTCGGCAAGGTGCAAGGCCACATTACCGTTGATCAGCAACTGCAATGGTTGATTGATCGTTCGGCATCCCATGGCTTCACCATTCTGAACGATCAGAATGAGCAACCTGACGTGGTGGTGAAGGAACGTCATAAGGAGAACTTCAAACGTGCTGATGCAACCGTTACTTTGGTCACAGCGGTTTTTGAAGGATGTTTGGAGGTCACCGATGCGGAACTGTTCTGCAAGACTCTTTGCCAAGGAATAGGAAGGGCGAAAGGTTTCGGATGTGGATTGTTGACAATTGCTCCGGATCTGAACAATTAAGGGCGAATGATGAATACGCAAACGACAGACGGCGACAAGCTTACAGACGATTATGTTGAGACGGCGGAGCGCCAACCGAAGAAAATCGGGCACTCTCATATGGGTACTCCGCCACCGGAGATCAATGAACTTGTCCGTGCGGAAGACCGTTTGTCGTTTGCGTATTTTGAGCATTGCACCATCGGGCGTGATGACAATGCCATTACCGCAACGGATAGTACCGGTGTTACTCACATTCCTGCGGCGACGCTGAGCGTGTTGATGCTGGGGCCTGGAACGCGCGTGACGCATCAGGCGATGACGGTCATAGGGGAGAATGGCGCGACTGTGATCTGGGTGGGGGAGCGTGGTGTTCGTATGTATGCCTTCGGTAAACCATTGACGCATTCTTCTGTGCTGCTGCAAAGGCAGGCGGCTCTCGTGTCTAACACGAGGAAGAGATTGAATGTTGCGCGTCAGATGTACCAAATGCGTTTCCCAGGCGAAGATGTGAGTGGTTTGACTATGCAGCAGCTTCGGGGCCGCGAGGGAGCGCGTATACGCCGGGTGTACCGTGAGTGTTCCGCTCGTACCGGGGTGGAGTGGGACAAAAGAACGTATGATCATGATGATTTCATGGCTGGCTCGGAGATTAACAAAGCCTTGTCTGCTGCCCATACATGTCTGTATGGTCTGGCGCATGCCGCAATAGTGGCGCTGGGCTGCTCTCCAGGGTTAGGCTTCGTGCATGTAGGTCATGAGCGGTCGTTCGTCTACGATATAGCCGATCTTTATAAGGCTGACTTGTCGATTCCGGTTGCATTCGAAACGGCGGCGACTCATCCAGAAGATATTGGATCGGCAATACGGCATAGCATTCGCGATGCGGTGTACGATCTTAGTTTGCTGAGACGAATGGTGAAAGACATTCGCGTGTTACTGGGGGAATCTTCCTCCGATGGTGTTCGGGGCGCTGAGGATCATGTCGGCCTGTGGGATGAACGGTTGGGAGAAGTGTCTGCAGGGAAATCCTATGCCGATGATGAGTGGGGATATGAGGAATGGTAGTTATTGTTTTAACGGCATGCCCGGTGGGTTTGCGCGGTGACCTTACTCGGTGGCTATTGGAAATATCGCCAGGTGTGTTTGTGGGACATTTGGATGCACGTGTTCGTGAAAAACTGTGGGAGCGAATCGTTGAACTTTCAAAAAACGGTCGTGCCATTATGGTTTATTCGGCTCGAAATGAGCAACATCTTGCTTTTAAAGTGCATGGAGCTGAATGGTCTCCGACAGACTGTGAAGGCTTAGAGCTTGTAAAACGTCCTTCTGGCCCAAAGGAAGTGTCGTTTGGTGGTGCTCTTCACCGTGGATGGAGTAATGCCAGTAAGTATCGGCAGGCGAAGAAGTATTCAAACTAAATGAAAAACGAATGACATGAATTCAAAAACCGCGAAATTATGCTAATCTCTTAGTGTGTTCCCCGCATACGCGGGGATGATCCCTGGTCGGACGTCGCTATCGCATGATTTCCCCCGTGTTCCCCGCATACGCGGGGATGATCCCAAACGGGAAGCATAAAGGCATCCCCAATCTCAGTGTTCCCCGCATACGCGGGGATGATCCCGGTCAACCCCCACCGATTCCAACGTTTCCGAAGTGTTCCCCGCATACGCGGGGATGATCCTTTGCATAGATTAAAAACGTCGAAAGGAAAAACGTGTTCCCCGCATACGCGGGGATGATCCCATGTTCGCAGACAATTCCTATGAGGACCGGATGTGTTCCCCGCATACGCGGGGATGATCCCTTTGCCGCGACACGATCAAAAACACGATCATCGTGTTCCCCGCATACGCGGGGATGATCCCACGGAATACTCGCCGAGCACCACCACGACCAAGTGTTCCCCGCATACGCGGGGATGATCCCGGCCGACCCTAGCGGCGACCATGTGATGCAGCGTGTTCCCCGCATACGCGGGGATGATCCCAGGTTCCTCCCGTCGTTGCCCTTGGCTGTGTAGTGTTCCCCGCATACGCGGGGATGATCCCAGGAGACGGAAGGCACCGATCTTTCCTTCGGAGTGTTCCCCGCATACGCGGGGATGATCCCGTTGTTCCATCCCGCCGTTCGAGAGTCGAGGAGTGTTCCCCGCATACGCGGGGATGATCCCATTCCGCCTGACGTGGATTCGGCGGCGCCCATGTGTTCCCCGCATACGCGGGGATGATCCCCCCCCCATTCATCTACGAATGAGCGGAAAAAGTGTTCCCCGCATACGCGGGGATGATCCCGACGGCGACAGTGATAGCGAGTCCATCGAAGAGTGTTCCCCGCATACGCGGGGATGATCCCGGTGCTGCCGTTGCGGGTAATGACACTGCAGCGTGTTCCCCGCATACGCGGGGATGATCCCTGTGCTTCGAGCACGGCGAGACCATCGGCCGCGTGTTCCCCGCATACGCGGGGATGATCCCTTGCCTTGGCCTTATTTGCGCTCTCGATAGTGGGTGTTCCCCGCATACGCGGGGATGATCCCCACGAAAATACATAATCAATCCCTATCCAAGAGTGTTCCCCGCATACGCGGGGATGATCCCGGCATTATCGGGTACTTCCACCCGCGCACGGCGTGTTCCCCGCATACGCGGGGATGATCCCGCTTGGAAATCTAATTGACCGTGGGTTTAATAGTGTTCCCCGCATACGCGGGGATGATCCCATGTTTCCGGCCATGCATACGTCAACTTCTCCGTGTTCCCCGCATACGCGGGGATGATCCCCCTGCCGGCCGGCACGTTCGACACGAACATCTGTGTTCCCCGCATACGCGGGGATGATCCCGTCATGCAGGCGATCCAAGAGGAATACGGCTCGTGTTCCCCGCATACGCGGGGATGATCCCATTCCGGTGCGACAACGCCATCGTATCACATTGTGTTCCCCGCATACGCGGGGATGATCCCGGTTCCGTCAACTGTCAGCCGCGCAAAAACGCGTGTTCCCCGCATACGCGGGGATGATCCCAAGCAAGCGAATTGGAATCCGGATGGCAGTATGTGTTCCCCGCATACGCGGGGATGATCCCTTCAAGGCATGGCGCATGCACTGCGCCAACGGAGTGTTCCCCGCATACGCGGGGATGATCCCAAGTGTATGAACGGATACCCGCCAATGGGTACGTGTTCCCCGCATACGCGGGGATGATCCCTGCAGGTCGACTGGAAGAACCCCAACACTCCGGTGTTCCCCGCATACGCGGGGATGATCCCCTCACCAAGACCGAGGTGCAGCGCATCAGACGGTGTTCCCCGCATACGCGGGGATGATCCCGCGGCCAAAAGCAGCGTCGTAACACAGGTGAGGTGTTCCCCGCATACGCGGGGATGATCCCTCATGGACTTGAAGGCCAACTACTCGAAGGACGTGTTCCCCGCATACGCGGGGATGATCCCGAATTGAAGGCGTCACCAATGTCGGCCATGCCGTGTTCCCCGCATACGCGGGGATGATCCCGAAGCATGGAAGCCATTGATGGACATAGGTTCGTGTTCCCCGCATACGCGGGGATGATCCCGTCGGATTGGACGCATGGTGTTTCGAGCCGGTGTGTTCCCCGCATACGCGGGGATGATCCCTGCAAGGCAATCGGGTTACCGCCATCTTGGGGGTGTTCCCCGCATACGCGGGGATGATCCCGGCATGTTCGACGAAGACGGGAAGCTTACCTCGTGTTCCCCGCATACGCGGGGATGATCCCGAGAGCTAGCGGACTCTGTGGGAATGAGCGAAGTGTTCCCCGCATACGCGGGGATGATCCTTGCGCGACTTCCGCGAACAGTTCGCCGGCAACGTGTTCCCCGCATACGCGGGGATGATCCCGAACGTCGGCACAGCCAGGACGTTGACCAGTGGTGTTCCCCGCATACGCGTGGATGATCCCGTCCCGTAAAAGTGCAAGTGTTAATGTCAGACGTGTTCCCCGCATACGCGGGGATGATCCCCGTTCCAATTCCGGAGGGATCGCCAATCCAAGGTGTTCCCCGCATACGCGGGGATGATCCCCGTCAGGCCGAATACGACCGCGAGCATCCCGAGTGTTCCCCGCATACGCGGGGATGATCCCGGGTCGGACAGTTTCGTCTTCACGCCCGAGGTGTGTTCCCCGCATACGCGGGGATGATCCCATCCACACTGGATATCTGTATCTTGGCGGCTAGTGTTCCCCGCATACGCGGGGATGATCCCACGAAGGGGCTGAGCAGAATCAGAAGAACGATGTGTTCCCCGCATACGCGGGGATGATCCCAAGTTCCGCGGCGACCGCGCGGCATGGCGCAAATGTTCCCCGCATACGCGGGGATAATCCCTCATAGGTGAATGCACCAATATCGCCAGCCAGCTCGCCGATGACTACTACCATCGTGTGCGCCAGTCATGGGCCAATCATGCCGGCGTGAGCCTTCCGGCACTCGAACGATACAGGCTCACTGACGTCGACCGGGTACTGTGGGCCATGAGGGGCGGCTTGGCCAATACCGACTGGAACGGTCTGAAATACCGGGACGTGAAAACCAGAAACAACAAGGCCGTCATCACCATGAGTGACTTATGGCCAAACCTGGCCAATCCGGACGATGCCCAACAATTCATAGTCGATATAATGCGCAATGCGCTACGCCTGCAGACACAGCGTAACATCCGTCTGGATCCGAGCAATCCACGATGAGCCCGAGTACGCAGGGCAGGACGTGCGCTTTTTGCGCGATGCTCGCCTTGCGAGGATTCGCATACACCAACCAGGAAGCCGCAGGCGGCGAGGGCAACGCATTCCACCACGATTGCGATTGCCGCATCATCCCGACATGGGGCGAGCAGACACTGCCGAACTACGACTGGCGCAAATACGAGCGATGGTATGAGAAGACAAAGGAGCTGCTGGAGGCAGGGGGCACTTCCTATCGCGACTCCCTCAGGGAGATGCGCCGTCTACATCTCAGTGAATTCAGGGATGGCGTGGTTCCGAAGCCCGATGTCTCATGGGATTATGAGCGCATCCGCCCATCAGAAGACGAGTTGAGACGATTGAGCGATTATGAAGCTGCTATGCCTGAAGACAAATATTAGGGTGTATCGAGAGTTCCGAGTTGGTTTCAATGACAATCCGAGGGGCAAAAAAAGTTTATGGGCACGCGTGCGGGGTCTCAGATGCGCAGGACTCCTCACGCAGCGCATATCACAATCCTAGCCAGGCACGTAGGTCATGAATTTCCTGATTGCAGATGCCGTGAGCCATTCCTGGATATTCGAAGTAGGTGAGATTGCCGGTTTGCGCGAGTTTGTTGCGCGCACACTGTTGGTCGGATAGTGGAATTGTGCGGTCTTCGCTGCCATAACAGAGTGCGAATTGCGTGCGTCCGGTCGCGGGCAAGAGATCAGCGGCTTCGCCTTTGAATGACGGACTCATCAAAATCGCCATATCGAACACATCGGGATGTTCCGCAACCATGCGATACGATAGGTATCCGCCTTGCGAAAACCCAATTAATACTTTACGGAACCGCACATATGCGGACGAATCCAGCAATCGTACGACGGCATCGCCCACGGCACTGCACTCACGTCGACGCTCTCCTACGGAACATCCATCTGGATACCAGTAGTAGCTTCCGATGTAAGGACGTTCATACGTGCCTCGGAACGACAGATAATTTGGATGCTGGGCAGAAGCAATGGAGTTGTCCGTTGAAGATACGTCTCGCTTCGGAACATCATAAATCGCATCAATGATGCGGATCATCTCATTTTCATCATTGCTGAATCCATGAAATCCCAAGAACAGCAGATTATCGCCGTCCGTTTCGCAGGCTGTCACATCAATGCTGGTACTCACGTTCAAACGCATATCAACCTTCCATCGCATGTCGATAGTATGCGGATTTCCAACGGCACCATAACGGTGGATAGCGAATTGGACAAGGGTGCGATGCTCACCGTCATGCTGCCGTTGGCTGAAGGAAACACTGAATATGTGGCGAAGCTTACAGCAATCCATCCGCATGCAGCGCACCATACATGCGGTCCAAGCAATCCACAAGCAGCGGATAAGGCATCGCCACATTCACGCGCACGCAGCCGGCGCCGGCCTCGCCGCATAAACGCCCGTCGGTCAACGCCACTTGCGCTTTCTCAAGGAAGTATGTGGCCGGATCGTCGATGCCGAGCGGACCGAAATCAAGCCATGTAATATAGGTGCCCTGCGGCTTGATGTAGCCGACGCCAGCGAACCGTTCACGCATTTGTTCGTCGAAAAGGTCAAGATTCCTGCGTACGTAGGCGAACGCGTCCTGGAACCACAGGTCACCCTCGTTGTATGCGGCGGTGGTGGCAATCGCACCGATGGTGGCGGTCTGATGCTCGCTCCACTCCGCCTTGACTGCCCACATGTCACGATCCTTAGGATTGGTGAGCAGCACCTGCGCACACTTCGTGCCTGGAATATTGAACGACTTCGACGCGCTGGTGGCGGTCATCGACTGCAATGCTGCCTGTTCGCTGATGGTGGGGAATGGAATATGCTTGCCTTCGAACACAAACGGAGCATGGATTTCATCATTGAAAATGCGCACATCGTACTGCGCTGCCAAATCGCTTAGGCGCAGCTCTTCCTCCAGAGTAAGCACTTTGCCGATCGGATTATGAGGATTGCAAAGCACGAACGCATGGCATCCGGCCGCAAACGCGCGTTCAATGGCGTCGAAATCGAACAGCCACTGCGCCTCACCGGTTTCAGTGTCGCCGCTTTGCAGCATTTCGATTTCGATCACATTGACGTCATAGAGTTTCGGCACGCTTAGGAACGGCATGTAGGCAGGTGTCGGCACGATCACGCTGTTGCCTGCGCCGACCAGTTCGCGCAGGAAGATCTCGTATGCCTCAAGCACGTCGGGAACCACGCGAATGATACTGGGATCCACATTCCAGCCGTAATGTGTGCGCTGCCAGCCTGCGCATGCCTCTGCCACGCGCTGCTTCCAGGGGTCGGGAATGTAGCCGAGTTTGCAATGGTCACAAGCGTTGTCGATGGCTTCCTGAATGCAGGGTGCTAGGCCGTAGTCCATTTCGGCGATGAACGCGCCGATGCAGCCGGGGTAGCGTGTCCACTTGTCGGAGCCGACTTCGGCAAGGTCGGCTGCGGTGGTGTGGTCGATGGCGTCGGCGTTAAAGCCGGAATCGGTACGATGCTTGATATCCATGATTTCTTCCATGATTCCAGCATGACGTACGCGTTGGATGAAAGAACAGTGTGTTCTTGTGCTGAAAGCAGAGATGGTTATGAAGTTTTCTTATATCAGACGCTTTTGCTATTCAATTATTAATCTGATTATGTCGATGCTGAAAAATAAGAAACATTCGCTTGCGTCAGCATCCTGCTATCGGGGAATCGGTGAATCAGATGCTTTCCAAATACTGGTGCGACGCTTTTTCGATTTCGTCCTTGACGCGGGCGACCGCTGGGCGATCATCCGCTTTTCTCGTGACGAAACAGACTGTGCGGAACGCGTTGTCGTCGGCAATCGGAAGCGCGGCCAAGTCGGGCTGCGTTCCGGCGGTTGTGGCCAAACGGGACACGATCGAGACGCCCATGCCGACTTCCACGAGATTCTGCGTGGCCCAATAATCGTCGGTCGAATGCGTAATCTCCGGCGTGAAACCGGCGGTACGTGCTAACGACACCAGATTCGCCCGACAGGTCTCGCAGCCGGCGATCCACTGTTCGCTGCGTGCCGAAACCAGCTGGACCGGCAGATGCGAGCTTTCATACTGGCGTGCGATCGTGTTGTTCGCGCTGATCAGCAGCATCAGCGGATCGATACCGAAGGGGGAGACTTCCAAATCGTCCGGACCAACTAAGGCGGGCAGTGAATTGTATTGGAAGATGATCGCGCAATCGGCAAGCCCCTGTTCCAACGCGTCCATGGCCTCAGGTGGCTCCATCTGCATGAGGCTCACGCGAATGTCGGACGTTTTGCTGATATGCACGAGTACGCGTGCCACGAACGACGAGCATACCGATGGGGGAGCGACTAGGCGAATATGCGTCGATCCGTTGCGCTGGTATTCCTCCACATCTTTGACGGCCTGTGTGACGCGATTGTCGATGAGCTGCCCGTGGCGTGCCAGAATACGGCCGATCGGCGTTAATCCCACCCCATGCGACGTGCGCTGCACGAGTTTTGCGTCAAGTTCGCGTTCGACCTTGCGGATTTGTTGGCTGATGGCCGGTTGCGACCAGCCGGTTTCGCGCGCGACCGCGGAGAACGAACCCAAACGTTCCACATTCCACAAGGTCACGAGAATCTGCGGGTTCAGTGTTTTCGTGCTGAATCCCGTGGCATTCGCGGTGATGCTGATGTCGGTGTTCGTGTTGGCGTTTTCGCGCGTGTTGCTATCGGCTGGAGTGTTCATATGAGGGTAGTGCTCAACTTTTTAGGAATGCGGGAATGGCCTCGGCTGCCGCATAGCCCGCGCGGTACATGCGTTCCAAACCTTCGAACGACTTGCTCAACGTGTTCAGGCCGTACAGGCTTTCCGGCGCGAGGATGAGCACGCGGCCGTCCTGCTCGTATTCCTTGGCCAGCGCCACTTCGTCGTTGTACTTCTGATAACGGTTGAGCAGTTTTTCCGCGGCTTCGGGGTGGCTGCGCTTCAAAATCCTGGCCGGGCCGATGTCCCTCTTCTGTTCGCGTACGGTGTCTTTCGGACGGGTGAGTATCACCACGATACGGTCGTAGCCGTCATCGATGGCCTTCTGCACTGGAATCGGATCGGCGATGCCGCCGTCGTAATAGGGGATGCCATCGATCGCATACGGTTCGCAAGCTACCGGCACCGCTGATGACGCCTTCAGGATGTCGAAATTGTCGTAGCCCACGTCGGACTTGCTGAAATACTTCGTGGAGCCGTCTTCGGCGTTGCACGCAACCACGGTGAAATCGGTCGGGTTGGCTTCGAAAGCAGCGTAGTCAACCGGATTTTCACCATCATGATTGCTGAGCGTGCTATACACGTAGTCGAGGTTGGCGAAATTATGGTTCTTGACGTAGCTGTCGAAGCTCGCGTACTCCTTGCGGAACGCGTACCGCGTGTAGAACGTGTGGTTGCGCCCGTGCTGCTTCGCGATGAACGAGACCATGTTGGCGCTGCCGGCGGAAACGCCGTAGCAATGGTCGACGCTGATGCCGTCCTCAAGCATGCGGTCCATCACGCCCGCACCGTAGATCGCACGGAAACCGCCGCCGACGTCGATCATTGCCGTTCTATGAGCCATATGCGCCCCGTCCTTTCGTCGTCCGTCCTTTCGGGTTTCAATTGACTTTACGCGGTCTAATTGACGTATTTTTGCGTATTCGGTCATTTCTTAGCGAAGGACGACGTAAAATATCTGCGAATAATCAATAAAAATGGAGTGGAGAAGATATCAATGAACGAAGCTGCACTGCCTCAGTCGACGGTCCATATCGCCCAAGCTGATCCGGACGGGATTCTGCTGGTGATTCACGCGGGTGCCGGCAATCGTGGCAAAAAGGATACGCCAGAACGTCGTGCCCAGGTGGAGCAGGATTTGAACAGGGCTCTTGAAGCTGGCTATGCGTTGCTGGAGCAGGGGGCTCCGGCGGAGGATGCCGTGTGCGCGGCTATCCGTGTCATGGAGGATGCTCCGGAGTTCAACGCTGGCCGTGGTGCTGCGCTGACAAGCGAAGGCATCGTATCCATGGATTCCTGCCTGATGACCGGTATCGATGGCGAGGTTGGTTCCGCATGTGGTCTGACCACGTCTAAGAATCCGATCAACGTAGCGCGTGCCATCAAGGAAAAGACTAAGCATGTCATGTTTGCCAAGCCTGGTAATGATTTGCTTAAGGAGTGGGGAATCGAACTGTGCGACAGTGATTATTTCATCACTCCGGCACGTCAGGAATCCTTGCGCGAGGCGCAATCCAACGGCGACGAGTGGGAGAAGCATGGCACCATCGGCGCTGTCGCCCGTGACTCGTCCGGCAACATCGCTGCCGGCACCTCCACCGGTGGCATCACCAACCAGATGCCGGGACGTGTCGGCGATTCGCCTCTGCCGGGCTGTGGTACCTATGCTAACAACGATTCCGTCGCGATCTCCTGCACCGGCATCGGTGAGGCGTTCGTCAAGGAAGTCGCTGCGCATCAGGTTTCCGATCGTGTTCTGTACGCCAAGGAGGAGCCAATCGAGGCCGCGAAGGCGGCGCTGGATGGTGTCGCCCGTCATCATGGCGATGGCGGTATGATCGTCGTTCCGGCTCATGGTGAAGGCGCAATGGTGTTCAATAGCGAGATGATGAACTGCGGTTGGAAGTCTCCGAAGGGCAGCTACGTGCAGAGTTGATGCTGTAGTGGCAAACCGGCAAAACAGGCCACAAAAGTAAGTGGGGTTCGAATCCATGAAGGATTCGAACCCCACTTACTTTAGCTCCCTATATGGCCGGCGAATCGTTCGTCCACCGGCCGGAAACATCACTTAGTGATGGTGTTGTAGGTAGGCAGATTGGTGTAATCGAACGATACGTTCTTCACGTTCGTCGCGGACGCGGCGGCGACGT
>OCHC01001381.1_pt1 | contig 18622 bp, 14 predicted proteins | sample 1538641 | NCBI WGS metagenome assembly OCHC01 (sample SAMN04571714, study PRJEB22368) | human gut metagenome | biome: human gut; material: stool | host: Homo sapiens | place: Luxembourg | collected 2012-08-17
CCTGTTCACGACCGTAAGCTTGGCCGAACGGCCTTGAGTGTGTCGTGAACAGGACCTGCGGGAAGCAAAGCGGCGCCGCAAGCAAGCACCGCTGCGAGCCAAACAGCAGCCATCACCCATCACTCATTCATCGCAAAAAATCGCAATTCAGCAAGCTCAAAAAAAGAAAACTACTCGCTCACCTTAGGCTGCAATCCAATCGACTTCTCTACCGCCGACTCCTGCCCGCACACCTTAAGCCAGTTCGCCAACAGCCGATACCCGTCCTGGGTCATGACGGACTCCGGATGGAACTGCACCGCGTACATCGGCTTGCTGCGATGCTTGATGCCCTGCACGATGTGGTCGCCCTGCGTCCACGCGGTCACCACCAGATCGTCCGGCACGGACTCCGGTTCCACCGCCAGGGAATGGTAGCGCGTGGCGGTCATCGGATTGGCCACGCCGTCGAAGATCTCATCGTCGATATGCTCAACCTGGCTGGTTTTGCCATGCATGATGGTCGGCGCGTGGCTCACGATGGCACCGAACACTTCGGCGAGCGCCTGCATGCCGAGGCATACGCCGAACATCGGCTTGTCGAGCTTCGCGCACAGGCGGATCATGTCCTCGCTGGCGCCGGATTCGGCCGGAGCGCCGGGGCCAGGAGAAATCAGCACGCCGTCGTATTCGTCGATCACGCCCGGCTGGGACGGGTCGATCGCGTCGTTGCGCACCACAGTCACCGTGGCGCCGAGCGTCTTGAGATAGCCGACGATCGTATAGACGAACGAATCGTAATTATCTACCACCAGAATGCGTGCGGAATCGGTCATCATGCTCCAATCAACGTTTGAACAGCAGTGTACGTGCGTTCCGTGCCGCAGCAACGTCCGCGTCTCACGCAGCGGCAGCCTTTAGATGGCCGTGTAGTTCGACATCTCCTGCAACATCGGAATAGTCGACGCGGCCCACGGGAACAGCCATTCGAAGCACGATGCGGCCGCTGCGAAAACCAGCAGCAGCACCAGCAGCAGACGGATCGGCAGCACGCCCGGCTGCAGTCGCACCAGGCTGCCGTACAGGCTGAAATCGGCCTTCTTTCGTCTTCCTGCGCGCACGTCGGCGAGATACGGCCATCGCCAGGCGACGGCGGCGGAAATAAATATGATCACGTATGCGGCGAGCGCGCCGAAGATCCACGGTTTCAGCGTATCGATCGACGACAGGAACGACGACTGTTCGTTGTTGACGAATTTGACTGTGCCGTTGGCGTTTTGGGAGGCCAGTTCCTGTGGGATGCCGTCGGAGACCTTCGCCCAGTAGGAGAATTCGGCGTAGCTGATCCAGCGGTGCGTCGGCGTGGAGTATTTCGGTTCGCAGGTGGTCATGGTCAGCATGCGTTTGGTCGGTGTTGCGCCGGGGTTTTCGGGGTTGGCCGCCACCACTTCGGTCTGTGTCGGCAGCACGATTTTGTAGCTGGTGTAGTGGTACACGTACCAGTAATCCTGCGTGCGGACGATGATCGGGTCGCCTTCCTGCAGTTTGTCGACGTCGCCGAGCGGCTGCCCGTAGCCGTTGCGGTGGCCGGCGAAGGCGAAGTTGCCGACCTGGCCGGGCATCTGCGAATCCGTGTAGTGGCCGAGGCCGTGCTTGTTGAGCTGTGTCAGGTCCGTGCCTTCCACCAGGTTGCGCTGCCATTGGCTGCCGAATCGCGGTATGTAGATTTGGGCGATGAGTTCGCCTTCCGTGGCGCTTTGCGGCTGTACAGGCGGGTCACCCTGCTGTGCCTTCGCCACGGTGACGTTGCCGGACTTTCCTGGATCGGACCAGGATACGGATTGGCGGGTTTCGATCTGGTTATGCTCCGACTGCACGCCCGTCCACCACATCTGCCATGCGATGTACAGCGCGCAGATGGCGGCGGCGGTCAGCATGAGTTCGGCGAGGATGCCGAGTATCGTCCACAGCGCGCTTTTGGTGCGTCCGCCACGGCTTGCCACATGTTTCATCGATTGTTATTTCCCCTCTTGCGAGTCGCCGTTCTTGTCGTTTTCGAGCGCTTTCGCATACTGCAACGGCTGCTGCAACGCGTCGGTCGCGTCGAAATGCAGTTTCGTTTTCTTGTCGACCTGCCATCCCAGGCCGAACGCGCTCACGTACTGCTTGTAGATGGACACTTCCTCGGAATCGTCGAGCGCTTTTCTCATGCCCTCCACTGGTCCGATCGCCGAGATTTTGAACGGCGGCGAATACTTCTTGCCTTGCAGCAGCAGCACGTTGCCGGAGCAGCGTACGGCGGAGTTGAACAATACGCGCTGGTCCATGATCTGCATGGATTCGGCGCCTCCCGCCCACAGCGCGTTGACCACGGCTTCGATGTCCTGCTGGTGCACCACGTAATCGTTGATGTTGGCGCTGGATCCGTTGGCGTCGACCATGTTCTCCCATAGCGGCGAATCGTCGAGCGTCACCACCAGTCCCGGGCCTTCCACGGCGGGGAGCATGGTGCCGTTGCCGGCGCTTTCGCTGTCTTGCGATCCGTCGGCGTTCTGGCTGTCGAGTGTTTTGCTCAGATCGTTGACTCTGGTGCTCAGCGCATCGATTTCGGACCGTAGCGAGTTCACTTTTTTCACGCGCTGTTCCACGAGTTCGGCGGTATCGTTGCTCACCACCACGGAACGGTTGACGCGCAGGTTGGTGGACAGCAGGAATCCGGAGAACAGCAGCACGAGGAACGCCGCGACGCCGGCCGCCTTCGACCGTTTCGCGCTGTGCTTTCCGGTATGCTTCGCCATACGCGCCTTTCCAAACCTGCCTGAATCCGCCGGGTTTCACTGAACAATTGTCCTGATTTTGAACAGTTTTACGCCGTGAGTTCGCCGCTTTCGAGTCTACCCACTATTATGACTTTTAGCCTATTAAAGGAGACTATGCTGATGGCTGACGAAGAGCTGCACGAAACCACCGCGGATGACCAGAAGGATCTGCAGTCCGCCGACGACACCGCTGCCGTCGAGGAAACCACCGAAGATGTCGTCGACAAGACTTCCGTTGACGAGGACCAGTCCGACGATGACGATCTCGATATTCCTATGGACCGTGTCGAAGCGGTGCTGAACGCCACCGTTGATAAGGATTCGCTGTCACCGCAGATGCAACGCATGATGAACCGTCAGGCGGAGAACACCCGCCGTGTGGAGGAAAGCATCAAGGGCACCAAGTCCAACCCGCGCTGGTTCGTGCCGCTGTTCTGCGCGCTGATGATCATCGGTCTGGTGTGGGCCGTGGTCTACTACCTGACCACCGATTATCCGATTCCGCACATCGGCGCTTGGAACCTGGCCATCGCGTTCGCAATCATCATGGTCGGTTTCATTATGACCATGTGGTGGCGCTGAGTCGGTTTTCTCCGTTTCGCCTATCCCATCGAAGCTTATGTAAGAGACGCCGGGTCCATTGCGATCCGGCGTCTTTTTTATCCGCTTCAACCACTTTACTTACCGCGTCTGCATCGCCCCGCTTCAGCTTTAGGAAAAGCGGTTTCCTGTCGAGTGGAAAGCCGCCGCTTACCCGCCGATTATCTGCTGATTTTTGCCGTCCGAATCAGCACGTGGTCGCCGCCTTGCATGGTGGTGCCGAACAGGTAGGCGTCGCCGCCGTCGGCGAGCTTGAGTTTCTTGCGCAATTGCGGCGCGGTGAGTGGGAAATTACGCACGGCGATGTTGGCACGGTCCAAGCCGGACAGCAATCGCTTCAGCTCCTTCTTACCCATACCGCCGATCGTTTCGATCGCAAAACCGCGCCCCGGAAAACCATCGACCGGCTCGTCCGATACGAACAGGTGGCTGCTCGGGCCGATCTGCACCGCCCCGAATCGCGCTTCCACCACGTCGAAGCAGCCGGCCTTCATGATCGACGCGTTCGGCTCGTACAGGTAGCGCAGCTCGTGCGGCAGCGGCGCGTCCCCGATGCGCAGGCCGCGCGTATAGGCGGCCGCATCGTAGTCGAGCCGCTGATCGTCGTTCACGCAGTACACGTGCGGCGCACGCGTGTCTGCCGCTGCGGCATCGGACGTTGCCCCGGCAGCCTTGCCGTCCAGCACCAGAAGCAGTTCCTTGCATTCGTTGCCGGTGGAGACGATGTGCACTTCGGCCACAGTGCCCGCGAAATCGTCGACCGCCTTGCGCCAGTCAAGCATCGGCGACAGTTTGATCATCACATATCGCGCCTTAGCCAGCAGCAGATCGCGCAGCGCCAGCACGTCGGGCGTGCAGTCCTCGATCGCGTAGGTGCGGGCGCCGTGCTCGTCGCGGCGGGCCGGGTCGATGTAGATCAGCTGCGCCGGCTCCATCGCACGTAGGTATTCGACGCCGTCGCCGCACACCACCTGTGCTTGCGTGAGGCCCAGCGCCGCCATATTGTGCGCGGCCAGCTCGCACAGGTGCGATTGGCGTTCCACGTACGTGGCGTGACCGAATTCGCGGGCGAGATATGAGAAATCGACGCCGAATCCGCCTGTCAGGTCCGTCATGGTCGCGTCGTTGGCCGTCTGTCCCGCCGATTGCGGCAGAGATCGCAACAGACGTCGGGCGATTTCGGCCTTGTATTGCGCCGTGAACTGCGATGAGCACTGTTCCATGGAAATATGCGCGGGATAGACGATATCCGCGCAGGCGGCCCATTGCGGCAGTTTGTTGCGGGCGATTTGCCAGCCCGCGATCTGGTCGAGCGCGGCCGGCAGGTCGAGGTCCGCCGTCCGTTTGGTTTTGAGCGCCAGGTCACGCACGTCTTCATTGCGATGCGCCTCGGCGAAGGCGCGCGTCACGTCGTTGAGCAGTGGTCCGTCACTCATGGTTCCTCTCCCCTTCTTCGCAAGTATCTGCCATGTCGCACGCATATCGTCGCACGCGTATCCTGCGTCCGTGGCGCATCGGTATTGCGTCCTTGTCGATTGCCTTCGTCATCTTATCTTTCCTGTGGATAACAAGTGGACAAATGTGGATGAATGTGGATAACGCCCATATTTTGTGCCTGAGTCAACGTCGCACCACGAAATATCGGCGGCGATTTTCCCCATTTTTGTGGGGTGTGGATATCGGTTATCCACAATTTTCACATAGGAAATTCCTTATGTTCCGCCATTTTGTGAATATCCTTGTGGATAATCCACCACGTTATCCCCGACTTACCCACAGGTTTGACCTCACTTATCCACAGAGTTATCCACGGATGTGGAAAACTACATGTGTGTAGTTCCCGCATTACTGGTACAGAAGTGACATATGCATCAGCGGATTGCCGGCGTTGCATCCCACGATGACCGCCACGACCACCACGAACACCGTGATGCCGTACACCGTGGTGCGCCACGTCAGGCTTTTGCCGCGGAACGCATGCAGGCCGGTGACCAGCAGCCACGCAAGCACGCCGCCGACGATGAATCCGCCGACATGCGCCTGCCATGCAATGCCCGGCGTGATCACCGGCATCAGGAAGTTGATCAGCATCCAAATCAGCATCGAACGAATATCGATGCCTATTCTCCTGTACACCACCAGAATCGCGGCGAACAGGCCGAACAGCGCGCCGGACGCGCCATATGCGGCGGTCATCCATCCCGACGGCGAGCACACGGCCCACACCATCAGTCCGGCACCGCCGCCCAATCCGGACAGCACGTACAGCGCGAGGTACGGCCAATGCCCCATCATGCGTTCCAGCACGGGCCCCACGCACCACAAAGTAAGCATGTTGAACAGGATGTGCCACAGCGAGGTCGGCTGGTGCAGGAACATCGAGGTGATGAAGGTCCACGGGTGCCGGACGGCCGTGGCGGGAAGCAGCATGCCGGCGTTCACGAACGCGTTGCCGCCTTCGGGCCAGACGAGGAAGAGGACCGCTTCGATGGCCCACACCACAATGCAGATCGCCATGATGGCGGTGGTGATGACCGGGTCGCCGTTGCGCCACCGGTATCGCAGCGATCGGGCGGAGAACAGATCCTTGAACGATGGGGAATCGGGAAACAGACTGAATCGTTGGTATGCCATAGCTCAACACTACCGGCACATGCGGTATTTTCCGGCGCGTAAATCCACCCAATCGACACATTCCACGAATTAAGATAGGGAACAGAGCTGGCTTGAACGAGCAGGTCAGCCAGTGTTTGGAAACCTTGAAAGGAGCCGTCATGGAGAACAAGTCTTCTAACGGTTGGAAGTTCTTCGCACTGCTCTTCGGAGCTTTGCTTGCTGGCGTCGTCGGTCTGTACATCTACAAGCAGCAGAATCCCGACTATGACCCGTGGGAGGAACCGTGGGAGAACAGCTCCTCGCCGGTCGACCTGGGCCTGACCAAGGACGCCGAGCCGGAGGCCGACGCCACTGCCGCCGCTCCTGCCGCTGAGCCGGAAGCCGCCTGATTTCGCCTTTCCCCGGCACACCTATGCCGCGTTGGGTTTGTTGCTTCGCCCTGTATCTTGCGATACAGGGTTTTTCTTTTGCTTTTTCGATTGCGATGGCTTGCGGCCTTCCGTCGTACTGTCGCTGTATTGCCACGTATGTCCGGCACGTACGTTCGGGCACTACCGGCATACGCAATCGGACATGCGAAAAACATACGAAAAGGCCCTTGGAAACTCCCAAGGGCCTTCGTCGTCATCACTTATCCGCCCATTGCGAAACGGACGGAGCGGAAGCGATCATGCGTGCGTCGGCGATGCCAGCGACGTTTCATGACCGCTCCATAATCACTTGAGCGGACCGGTGTGCCAGATGCGCTCGAGGTAATCCTCGATGGAGCGGTCGGAGCTGAAGTAGCCGGAGTTGGCCACGTTGAGCACGGCCATGCGGCTCCACTTCATCGGATCGCGGTAGGTTTCCTCGATCTGGGCCTGGATGTCCATGTACGCGCGGAAGTCGGCGAGCGTCATGAAGTAATCCTTGTTCAGCCAATCGTTGACGAGGTCCTTGTAGGTGTCCTTGTCGCCGTCGGAGAAGGTGCCGTCGGCAACCATATCGATGGCGGCCTTGAGCTGCGGGTCCTTCTCGTAGTACTCGCGGGACAGACCCTTGGTGTCGTAGCCCTTGGCGTACAGCGCGGAGACTTCCGGCTCGGTCATGCCGAACAGGAAGAAGTTCTCGGCGCCCACGCGCTCACGGATCTCGACGTTGGCGCCATCGAGGGTGCCGACGGTCAGAGCGCCGTTGAGGGCGAACTTCATGTTGCCGGTGCCGGAGGCTTCCTTGCCGGCCTGGGAGATCTGCTCGTCGAGGTCGGTGGCCGGGATGAGGTTCATGGCCAGCTCGATGTTGTAGTTCCACGGGAAGTAGACGTTCAGCTTGCCCTTGACGTCCGGGTCGTTGTTGATGACGCGGGCGACGTTGTTGATCAGCTGGATGGTCTGCTTGGCCAGATAGTAGCCCGGAGCGGCCTTGGCACCGAACACGATGGTGCGCGGCATGATGTCGTCTGCAGAGATCTTGCCGGACTTGATGTCGGCGTAACGTGCGATCACGGCGAGGATCTTCAGTGCCTGACGCTTGTATTCGTGCAGACGCTTGACCATGGTGTTGATCATGGTGTTCGGGTCGATGTCGAAGCCGTACTTGCGCTTGGCGAAGTTGGAGAAGTCGACCTTGTTGGCCTGCTTGACGGCGGCGAACTTCTTGACGAACTCGTCGTCATCGGCCAGCGGGATGAGGCCCTTGAGCAGCTCGAGGTCGGACAGCCACTTGTCGGTGCCGAGGCCCTCGGTGATGACGTCGGACAGACGCGGGTTGGCCAGCTTGATGAAGCGGCGAGGGGTCACGCCGTTGGTCACGTTGGTGAACTTGTCCGGGTAGACGTCGGAGAAGTTCTTCAGGGTGACGTCCTTGAGCAGCTGGGAGTGCAGCTCGGCCACGCCGTTGACGTGGGAGCCGCCGTAGGAGGCCAGGAACGCCATGCGCACGGAGTCGCCGGTGTAGATGGCCATGTCCTTGATGGTGGCCTCGTCAACGCCCTTGGCCTTGAGCTCGGCCTCGAACTGGTCGTTGATCTTCTCGATGATCTCGAGGTGACGCGGCAGCAGTTCGCCGATGAGCTTGGACGGCCACACTTCCAGGGCTTCCGGAAGCAGGGTGTGGCAGGTGTAGTTGAAGGTCTTGTTGGTGATCGTCCAGGCGGTGTCCCAATCGTAGCCGTACTCGTCCATGAGGACGCGCATGAGCTCCGGGATGCCGATGACCGGGTGAGTGTCGTTGAGCTGGAAGTTGATCTTGTCCGGGAAGGTGGTCAGATCCGGCTTGTCCTGGCCCGGGTAGAAGACGCGGATGGCGTCGTGGATGGAGGCGGACACGAAGAAGTACTGCTGCTCGAGGCGCAGAGCCTTGCCCTGCGGGGTGGAGTCTTCCGGATACAGGATCTTGGAGATGTTCTCGGCCTCGACCTGCGGCTTGACGGCGTCGAGGTACTCGGACTTGTTGAAGGTGAGCAGATCGAACTCGTCGTAGCTCTTGGCGGTCCACAGGCGCAGGGTGTTCACGCGGCCGGAGGCGTAGCCCGGAACCATGTAGTCGACCGGGACGGCACGCACGGACCAAGCCGGCTTCCAGACCTTCTTGCCGTTCTCCTCGACGACTTCGCCGCCGAAGGAGACCTTCTGGTCGCGGTTGTAGTCGATGTGGCCCCACGGCTCCTCGTTGGCCAGCCAGTAATCCGGGGTCTCGATCTGCTTGCCGTTCTCGTCGAATTCCTGCTTGAAGATGCCGTACTTGTACTGGATGCCGTAACCGAACGCCGGCACGCCGAGGGAGGCGAGGGAGTCGATGAAGCAGGCGGCCAGACGGCCCAGGCCACCGTTGCCGAGGCCCGGCTCGTATTCGGCGTCGATGATTTCCTGGGCGGAGAATCCGAGGTCCTTGACGGCCTTGTTGAACTGGTCGGTCAGTCCGGCGTTGAGCAGCGCGTTCTCGAGCTGCTTGCCCATGAGGAACTCGGCGGACAGGTAACCCACGGCCTTGGTGTTGCCGTTGACCATGTCGGCCTGGGTCTTCATCCAGGAATCCACGAGATGGCGACGCACTGCGGCGGACGCGGCGACGTACACATCAGCCGGCTTGGCCTGCTCGACGGTGACGCCCTGGGTGTACTTCAGCTGCTCACGGATTTCGTCAGCGAATTGTTCCGCGGTGACCGCGGACTTCGGTGCGGTAATTTCAGTCATTGATTGACTCCCTTTGACGGATATTCTCCAGGAACATTATGCCTTACCCCAGCGTCCTTGCATTTGCGGCCGCATGAACACTAAGTAACATCATGCATACGTTCTCATGTACAGCATACTACGTAATCATAAAAAGACGAAATTCCTAGCAATCGTAAGCCGGCATTCGTTTGCAAAAAACATTGCAAAAACTGCAACGCAACGTATGGCGCCCATTAAGCGAGGGCACCACAATCGCAGGAAAATCGCCCCTCAAACCCCTATTTAGTTACGACTACATCGTTTGCAAAGTTCCATCATAGTCGTTTGCGGGCTGCACAATACCGGTATGGCTGTCATACGAGAACAAGACTTGGGCAAAGGACGCGCCGCCTTCGAACAGTGGCAGGACGCGGCGCACAACATTTTCAGCGAGCAGCTGCCGGCCGATGACGACGCCGCTTTCGATTTCCGGCTCAACTTCTCGCCGCGTCTGCCGCGCCAGCTGTGGGCGATGGCGGTGCGCTACTCGCTATACCTGCTGGAAAAGAAGGCGCCGGGCGAAGGCGTGGAGGTGCGCGTGGCACCGTGGGGCGCCATCAAGATCCTCGACGGGCCGGCGTCCGATCCGCACAATCTCACGCCGCCGGACGTCATCGAACTGGACCCCGACGTGTGGATGAGGCTCGCCACCGGCATCACCAGCTGGGGCGAGGAAAAGGACGCCGGACGCATCACCGCCGTCGGCGAACGCGACGATCTGAGCGGGCTGCTGCCGCTGGCATAGGAATAGGTCGCGGCGTGGTGCGACCGGTGATGGTTGGCGGGACGAGCTCGACAATCGCCCGACAATCGAAATCGAAATAATAAAAAATGGCCCGCGGTCGAAACCACGGGCCATTCGTTGAAAAAATCTGTGCAGTCAGTCCTGCTTCTTCGGCTTCAGCGCGCTGGGCACCGGCATCGGGATGGGCTTGTGCGGCTTCGGCGCGGCCTTTGCCGCCGGAAACTCGCCACTCGTGGCCTTCGCCGCGGCTTCCGCGGCCCACTTGGCGTATTCGTCAAGGTCATCGGCGGAATCGGAAGACGTTTGGCCGTCCCCAACGGTCTCACCTTCGGCGTCCACATCGTGAGAATACTTGGCTTCGATATCGGCAAACGGGTCGAAGGAACCAGAACCGGGCTCCTGCGCACCGAGCTCCTTGGCAAGCTCATCGTAATCGGTGTCGGTGGTCAGGTACTTGAGCTTTCGGGCTATTTTCTGCTGTTTGGCTTTCTGACGTCCGCGGCCCATCTGACCCCCTGAGGATTACTGTGCTATCAATTCATCAAACAAGAGAGTACCACTTGTTATGCCATATTTCGTTGTCGGCTCAGACTTTTACGATAAAATCGCTGATTTTCTTAAGAAAAGGACACGTATGACGGACGAAACCCAGGAGCAGCAGATCACTGCTGTCGGCAATGAAATGAGCGCGAGCTTCCTCGCCGCAAAGAAGCGTTCCGATGAAACCCTCGCCGCAATCGAAAAGAATCCGGGCAAGTTCACCATGCTCACCGGCGACCGTCCGACGGGCCGTCTGCACATGGGCCATTACTTCGGCACGCTGCGCAGCCGCGTGGAGATGCAGAACAAGGGCGTGCACACCAACATCATCATCGCCGACTATCAGGTGATCACCGACCGTGACACCACCGAGCACATCCAGGACAACGTGCTCAACCTGATCCTCGACTACATGGCCGCCGGCATCGATCCGGAGAAGACCATGATCTACACGCACTCCTCCGTGCCGGCCGAAAACCAGCTCATGCTGCCGTTCCTGTCGCTCGTCACCGAGTCCGAACTGCACCGCAATCCGACCGTCAAAGCCGAGATGGAGGCTTCCGGCCACGCACTGACCGGCCTGCTGCTGACCTACCCGGTCCATCAGGCCTGCGACATCCTGTTCTGCAAGGGCAATATCGTGCCGGTGGGCAAGGATCAGCTGCCGCACATCGAATTGACCCGCACCATCGCCCGCCGCTTCAACGAGCGTTACGCCAAGAAGAACCCGGTGTTCCCGGAGCCTGACGCCATCCTGTCCGATGCGCCGGAGATTCCGGGCCTCGACGGCCAGAAGATGAGCAAATCCCGTGGCAACTCCATCATGCTGAGCGCCACCGCAGCGGAGACCGCCAAGCTCATCAAGAAGAGCCGCACCGATTCCGAACGCAAGATCACTTTCGATCCGATCAACCGTCCGGAGGTCTCCGCACTGCTGACCACCGCGGCGCTGACCACCGGCCGCGACCCGAAGGAAATCGCCGAGGAGATCGGTGATTCCGGCGCGGGCGCACTGAAGATGTACGTGGTTGAATCCGTGAACAACTTCCTTGCCCCGATGCGCGAACGCCGCGCCGAGCTGGCCAAAGATATGGATTACGTGCGTGACGTGCTCGCCGAGGGCAACAAGAAGGCCAATGCCATCGCCAACGAGACGCTGGAGCAGGTGCGCGACGCCATGGGCATGCGCTACTGAGCGCGTTTGAGCCGTGCGGCCGTCGCACGCTTACGTGTTCGCACGTTCACAACGAGAAATGGGTCGGGAACCACATCGGTTCCCGACCCATTTCGCTTACAAATGGCGGATTACGCCTTCCGCCGGATGCCATCCCGCTTAGATCTGCGAGCGCTTCTCCCCTGCGGCGATTTCGGCGGCCACGAGGTCGTCGTCCACGTGGCGGTCGTCCGGATCGTCGAGATAGTGGTCGAATTCGTGCAGCACTTCCGCGCTTGGCGCGGGCGTGAGCAGCGAGACCACCACGATGAACAGCAGCGAGACGATGAACGCCGGCAGCAGCTCGTAGATGGCGAAGATGCCACCGAGCGGCTTGACGAGGTTGTGCCAGATGAGCACGGTGGCCGTGCCGGACAGCATGCCCGCGATCGCGCCGTACTTGTTGGTGCGCCTCCAGTACAGCGAGGTGAGCATCAGCGGCCCGAAGGATGCGCCGAGGCCGGCCCACGCGTACGAGACCACTTGGAAGATCGAGGAGTTCTGGTCGAACGCCACCACGATGCCGAAGATGAACATGACGAGCAGCGTGATGCGCGCCACCATCATCACCTGGCGGTCGGTGGCCTTGCGGTGCAGCAGTCCGCGGAAGATGTTCTCGCCGACGGCCGAGGCGCCGATGATCATGTACGAGGACGAGGAGCTCATGGACGCGGCGAAGATGCCGGACACGACGATGCCGCACATGAAGCTCGGCAGCAGCGCCTGCGACACCACGATGAAGATGTTCTCCGCGGCCGCCTGCGTGGCGAACTGCGTCGGCATCATGGCACGGCCGACCAGGCCGATGCACACGCCGCACGCCAGCGAGATCACGCACCACGTGGTTGCAATGATGCGGGATTTCTTGATTTCCTCGGAACTGCGGATGGACAGGAACCGCACGAGCACCTGCGGCATGCCGAAGTAGCCCAGGCCCCACGCGAGCATGGAGATGATGGTGATGATGCCGTAGTCGGCGGGCGCGCCGAACATGGCCTGTCCGGCCTTGACGATCTGCTCGCCGGCGTCGTTGAGGATTGGCGTGGCCACATGCGTGCCGTCGAGGAATCCCGGAATGCCCTTGAGGAAGGCGACGGTGTTGTCGATGCCGCCGGCGGACGCCACGGAGCCGATGAACACCACGGCCAGCGCGAAGAACATGAGCAGGCCCTGGATGAAGTCGGTCACGACCACGGACAGATAGCCGCCGATGATGGTGTACGCGAACACGATGGCGGCGCCGATCACCATGGTCAGGTGGTAGTCCCAGCCGAACAGCGTGGAGAAGAGTTTGCCGACGGTCACGAAGCAGCTGCCGACGTACACGCAGAAGAATACGAGGATGATGAGCGCAGCGATGGTGGATACGATATTGCGATCGTCATGGAAGCGCTTGGAGAAGAAGTCGGGAATGGTGATCGCGTCGCCGGCCACCACGGAGTAGCGGCGCAGACGGCGTGCGACGAGTTTCCAGTTGAGGTAAGTACCAAGCGCCAGACCGATGGCCGTCCACATTGGGTCGGCCGCGCCGGTGAAGTAGGCGACGCCCGGCAGGCCCATAAGCAGCCAGCCGCTCATGTCGGAGGCTTCCGCGCTCAATGCCGTCAGCCACGGTCCGACGCCACGCCCACCCGCGAAATACTGTTTGGTGGAGGAATTGGACCTCTTGGAGTAGACGAAGCCGATGGTCAGCATGGCCGCGAAGTACAAGACCATGGCCAGCAGCACCCAGAAATCTTTGGTTACCAAGTGTTTTTACCCTTCTGCAGGTTATTAAATGTCGTAGCGCCAGGATTTATCGGTCACTACTCGTGCCATCGCCAGGCCGATCGGCAGGCAGATGATCACCATGAACGCACGGAACGCCCAATCGAGCGCGTTCAGCGTATCGAACTGGCCGAGGTGGAACATGGCCTGGTACATATACAAACCGGGCACCATGATCACAATAGACGGAACCGTCAGGCAGATGCGCGGATATCCCAAATGCGGAGCAAGCAGGCCGTGGCGCACCGCCGAACGCCATGCGGAGGCGAGCAGGCCGGCAAGGAACGCGCCGATGAACGCGCCGGCTTCCGCGGGCACGCCCAAGTCGACGATCTCCAATCGCAAGGTATCGGTGATGGCGCCGATGGTGGCTGCGACGAGGCACATGCGCTGCGGCGAATTGAACATCACGGAGAAGCCCCACACACCGATGAACGCGAACAGCATGCGCAGCAGGCAGTTGATGACGGGGTTCAGTCCAAGCGGCTCGAATCCTTGCGGATTCAGGTGCACGATTGAGGCGACCATCCATCCTGCCAACGTGGCCATCAGGATGATGCACAGCACGTATGTAAGTCGTTGCACGCCTGACGGGAAGTCGATTTTCGCCATATCGAGCCCGCCGGTTATCAGCGGGAATCCGGGGATGACGAACAGCATCGCGCCGATATACGCGGTGTCGTGCTGCAAGGCGATCGGATCGAACAGGCCGATCAGTCGCAGCATGCCGGTGCATGCCAGCGCGGCGACGGCCACGCAGACGAACGTCACGAAGAATTGGTTGAGATGGTGGGCGAACAGGCGGCGACGCAGCCAGTGGCCGAGGCCGGCGCCGACGAACGCGCCGATCATGTCGTACGGGCCGCCGCCGAGCAGGAACACGAAGGATGCGCAGGCGCAGGCGGACGCGAGTCCCGCGAAGGCCGGCGAATACAGCGGTTTGCGACGTTCGATCATGTCGAGTCGCTCGTGCGCCTGCCGTACGGTGACGCCTTGCGATTCGCCCGCGGCTTTCCCGATATGGTCGAAATGCTCGGCATATTCCTTCGGCGGCTTGTGCCGACGATTCTTCCGCGACTGTTCCGCGGCCGCATCGCCATCGCCATGTCCGGCCGCGGCCGCCGCCTCGATATCGCGCATGTGCAGCGGACGTGCGGTGGAATCGCCTTCCTGCGCGCGTTCCGTGACCATTTCCAGCGCGTCGAGCACGGGATCGTCGGAACCTTCCTGGTTCTGCTCGGCCTTCTGCCGTTCCTTGAGCTGCTTGGACAGTTCGGCCGACACCTGCGAGGCGTCGCGCTTGTCGAGATGCTGCATCAGCCCTTCGGAAACGTCGGATTGGCTGTGGTACATAGAGCCTTTGCCGAGGTTGACGTTGAACCAGTCGGCGAAGTGCTCGAGCAGCCAGATGCGTTCGGTGTTGACGCCGGTGGTCGGCAGGTCGACGACTTCGGTGATGCGGTCCTTGCCGTCCGTGCAGGAGGCTTCGATGTCGGTGAGGTTCACGTCGGCGCGCACGTGCACGCCCAATGGATAGGCGATGCGGTGCATCATTTCGCGGACGCGGAAGCTGCCTGTTCCGGCGCCGAGGTCAAGCATGCCGACGCGGACGATCACGCTGGCTTTCGCCGCGATGCCGGCTTCGGTTACCGGCTTGTCCCAATCGCGTTCGATGTCTTCCATATCGAGCGGAATGGAGTGGGTGTGGAATTTGCTGACCGCCTTCGCGCTGCTGTCAACGCGTTCGGTGTTCTCATCATGTTCATGTAGTGCGCTCACACTATTCAGGTCTAACGTGTGGGCTGGTCGGATATTTTCCGAACATTCCCACATGCCCATTTTCCGGACATTCAATGTCCACGATGCGAACCATTCCGGCGTTTCCGTAACCAAACTGTCGATTTGCCGCGCCTACAATGGTCGAGCATTTACCCACCAAGCTTAGGGCTGTGGGCTCGCAACAGACGGCCAAAACAATCGCGGAGGTGCCGCGAAGGACCGACAGACCGAGCAACCCGATGGTTTGGAGAAGGAGGTCTGATGACAACTGAAAACGAACAGATCACGCCTGCGGACGCGGCTATCGTCTCGTCCGGCACCGGCACCAAGGGCCCTGAGGAGCGTGATCTTCCCGCATCCCTCAAAGAGGAAATGGATCTGTGTCTGCAGATTCTTCGCGAGGTGCTCGGTGAGTTCGATGAAAACCTGCTGGCCAAGTTCGATGAAGTGCGCGAACATGCGCTGAAGGCCAGTGACGAACGTTTCTCCGGCATTCTGACCGACACGAATCCCGATCAGGACGACCTGCAGAAGGTTGTCGACATCATCGACAAGACGGACGTGCATGAGGCCCAGCTGTTGGCTCGTGCCTTCACCACTTACTTCCATCTGGCCAATCTGTGCGAGGAGAACTACCGTGTCTCCGTGCTGCACAGCCGTGAGAACGCCGTTGACGACACCCAGGCCGTCGATCCGGTGAACGAAATGACCTGCGCCTACCACCAGCTCATCAACGAGATGGGTCCGGCCAGAGCCAAGGAGCTGCTCGACCAGCTCGAGTTCCATCCGGTGTTCACCGCGCATCCGACCGAAGCCCGCCGTAAGGCCGTGGAAGGCAAGATCCGCCGCATCTCCCAGCTGCTCGAAGCGCATAAGCTGCTCGGCGGCTCGGACAAGAAGGAGAACTCCCGTCGACTCTTCAACGAGATCGACGCGCTGTTCCGTACCTCCCCGATCGCGCTGAAGAAGCCGACTCCGGTTGAGGAAGCCGACACCATTCTTGATATCTTCGACAACACGCTGTTCTACACCATTCCGCAGGTCTACCGTCGTTTCGACGACTGGGTCCTCGGAGACAAGGCCGGCCTCGTGCCGCCGGTGTGCCCGGCGTTCTTCCATCCGGGAAGCTGGATCGGTTCCGACCGTGACGGCAACCCGAACGTCACCGCCAAGGTGAGCCGTCAGGTGGCCCGCAAGTTCAGCGACCACGTGCTGGGCGCGCTGGAGATCGAGACCCGCCGCGTCGGCAAGAACCTGACGATGGAGGCCGAGACCACCCCGCCGAGCGCCGAACTCAAGTCCCTGTGGAACCACCAGAAGGAAATGAGCGAGCGTCTGACCGACAAGGCCGCGCTGATCTCCACCAAGGAGCTGCACCGCGCCGTCATGCTGGTCATGGCAGACCGTCTGAAGGCCACCATCGACCGCGACGCCGACCTCATGTACCACTCCTGCGAGGACTACATCGCCGATCTGAAGACCGTGCAGCGCTCCCTCGCCGAAGCCAACGCCAAGCGTTCCGCCTACGGCCCGCTGCAGGACCTCATCTGGCAGGCCGAGACCTTCGGCTTCCACATGGTCGAGATGGAGTTCCGTCAGCATTCCGTCGTGCATTCCCGCGCTCTGGAGGACATCCGCGAGCATGGCCTGCACGGTGAGCGTGGCGAGCTGCAGCCGATGACCCACGAGGTGCTCGACACCTTCCGCGCGCTCGGTTCCATCCAGAAGCGCAATGGCATCAAGGCCGCCCGCCGTTACATCATCTCCTTCACCAAGAGCGCCCAGAACATCAAGGACGTGTACGAACTGAACCGTCTGGCGTTCTCCCACCCCGAGGATGTTCCGACCATCGACGTGATTCCGCTGTTCGAGCAGCTTGAGGATCTGCAGAACTCGGTGGACGTGCTCGAGGAAATGATCAAGATCCCGGAGGTCCAGGCTCGTCTGAAGGCCACCGGCGGCAAGATGGAAGTCATGCTCGGCTACTCCGACTCCTCGAAGGACGCCGGCCCGACCTCCGCCACCCTTGCCCTGCACTCCGCGCAGGAGCGCATCGCCAAGTGGGCCGAATCGCACGACATCGACCTGACCCTGTTCCATGGCCGCGGCGGCGCCGTCGGTCGTGGCGGCGGCCCGGCCAACCGCGCCGTGCTCGCACAGCCGGTCGGCTCCGTGAAGTGCCGTTTCAAGCTCACCGAGCAGGGCGAGGTCATCTTCGCCCGCTACGGCAACCCGGTGCTTGCCATCCGCCATGTGGAGTCCGTCGCAGCCGCAACGCTGCTGCAGTCCGCTCCGAGCGTTGAGAAGCGCAACACGGATATGACCAAGAAGTACGCCGACATGGCCAGCAAGCTCGACGAGGCCGCGCACAACCGCTTCCTCGACCTGCTGAACACCGACGGCTTCGCACCGTGGTTCTCCACCGTCACGCCGCTGACCGAAATCGGCCTGCTGCCGATCGGCTCCCGTCCGGCAAAGCGTGGTCTGGGCGCTAAGTCCCTCGACGACCTGCGCACCATTCCGTGGATCTTCTCCTGGGCCCAGGCCCGCATCAACCTGGCCGCATGGTACGGCCTCGGCACCGCGTGCGAGCAGTTCGGCGACCTGAACACCTTGCGTCAGGCGTACGAGGAGTGGCCGCTGTTCTCCACGTTCATCGACAACATCGAAATGTCGCTGGCCAAGACCGACGAGCGCATCGCCAAGATGTACCTCGCCCTCGGCGACCGTGAGGACCTCAACAAGAAGGTCCTCGACGAGATGGAGCTCACCCGCAAGTGGGTGCTCAAGATCGTCGGCGACGAATGGCCGCTGCAGCACCGCCACGTGCTCGGCCAGGCCATCCGCATCCGCTCGCCGTACGTGGACGCGCTGTCCGTCACCCAGGTGCTCGCCCTCGGCTCGCTGCGCAAGCGCGTGGACAAGGAAGAGCTCACGCACGGCCAGAAGGAGAACTACACCTATCTGATCCTGTGCACCGTTTCGGGCGTCGCCGCAGGCCTGCAGAACACGGGCTGATCTTCGGCTGACCGCCTGACAAAAGCGAGCGGGGAGGTTCCGTGCCGATAAACGGCGCGGGCCTCCCCGTTCGCGTCGCACGGCCCTAGACTGGCCGGCGACGGCGCGCATAGAACGGGCGCGCTGGCCGAGTGACAGACTCGGATGATCGGAGGGGACATGGACAAGCCATCGAATGAGCGCGGGAGCACCGGGCCAACGGACGGCATCAAGGCGGAGGGCGATGCCGGAAACGAACGCCACATTTGCAAAGCGAATCCGGCTATGATCGATGACATTGGGAAAAAACATGGCCTAGAAGATACGTCAGAAAATTTTTCCGGCAAGAAATATGCTTTGGCACCGAAAGCAG
>OCHC01001408.1_pt1 | contig 18340 bp, 16 predicted proteins | sample 1538641 | NCBI WGS metagenome assembly OCHC01 (sample SAMN04571714, study PRJEB22368) | human gut metagenome | biome: human gut; material: stool | host: Homo sapiens | place: Luxembourg | collected 2012-08-17
AGCATCTGCCGCACCTCGCTCGCCGTATCGGCACTTAGAATTATGCGGTATTGCCTTTATATATAAGTAGTCTGTACAGGTACAGAACGGTAAGGACATACGACTTTTATTTTAGCACGATTTCCGGGGATTGTAAAGAAAAATGCCCGCGGTGCCGGGTTACAAAAAATAAATCCCCGCCCTGAGGGATGGGCGGGGATTTACAAGAAAGGAGGAGAAGAACACATGAAAATGTGATAAAGCTATTTGACTTGGGGTTCATTTAGCTTGCAACTAAATTGTAACTGTTTTGTCACCGAATGTCAATAGCAAATTGTAAATCTTTTGTCATTTTTCAATTTGTTCACATTTGTGTCCGGCTCACTCCCCTGTTAATTCGCTGTACTCCTTGGTGGGTGCGTCGCCCCAGCCGGTTTTGCCGCTGGCAGCGGTGGCACCATCCCAGTAGTGATAGGCGTAAATGTTCAAAATCTGCGATTCCTGCCGGGACCAGCCGCCGTTTGCGTCCTTGGGGCAGCGCTCATACACATACAAGGCACAGCTGCCGTTTGCGGAGTCCCGGTCGTACTGCAAAAATTCTACGGCGTCGTCGGTATCGTTCAGGATGATGTAGTCCTCCCCTTTTGCGGTCAGCTTGAACTCGTAGGTGGTGGAGGTTTCCTTCAGATAGGTTTCGTAGATCACGTCATAGCCGGTGCTGATGGGGTCTTTGGAAATGGTTTCCTCTGTGTCGGGTTCGGCGGTAGGGGCAGCGGTGGGCGCAGGCTCCTCCGTGGGGGCAGCCGTCACTGCCGGGAGCGGCGTGGGCGCGGGCGCAGTTTCTGCGGGGATGCTGCGGCGGGCCAGTACGGCCATGCAGGCATAGCCTAGGAACAGGACACAAAAAAGGGCAAACAAAACGGTAAAGAGCGTTTCTTTCACCTTCGGCTTTCGCTTCTCGGCACAGCGCTCCCGCAGAAAATCCAGCACGTTTTCGGGGCACTCGTTCTCGCACAAAGCAAAGCCAGCGAGGCTGGAGACCATCAGGCAGACAGAATCTTTCCGCACAATGACCCGGTAAAGGTCGTCATACCAGATCGTGCTTTGGGAATACGAGCTTTGTACCGTGAAGCAATCCTCGTAAAACGTGTAGTGAATGAGCTTACCCCGAGCGCTTTGGGTGGTTTTGTACGCAAAAACCGCAACCGCACGTGTCATGGTAAAGACAAAGGGAATCGAAAGAATCCCCAATACAAAGCCCAAAACCGAAAGAGAATTGGCATACAAAAGCAGCAAGGCGACGGCTGCGGCAAGCTGCCACAGGTTCCGACGATTGATGAGAAGCATCCGCTTTACGTACATTCCTTGGGTGCTATGGGCATCCACCGTATAAAGTGGTGTGCCTTGCGGCTGTTCCAACTGCCAGGATTTTTGGTCTTCCATGTCGAGTACGCTCCTTCCGTTTGCATACAGATTTTTCCTGATTCTAGCACAGAGCAAAACCAACGTCAAGCACTATTCGCAAATCGGCAGGCGCAGCTCGGCACAGGCACCGTGCGCAGCGGGAAGGTTGGATAAAACCAACACACCGCCGTGGGATTGCGCGACTTTTCGTGCAAAATACAGCCCCAACCCCTGGTGGGCGGCGTCACTGCGGGCGGCGTCGGTGTAGAGCATTTCCCCCGCCTTGGCAAGAGCTTCCGGCGTAAAGCCGGGGCCGGTATCGGTCACACGCAGGATGAAATCCTGTTTCTCTTTTGTAACCAACAGTGTGACAGTGCCGCCGCGGGGCGTATAGCGCACGGCGTTGTCCAGCAGGTTTTCGGCAGCCCGGAGCAGGTCGCACTGCGCCGCGCACAGTGTCCCCTGCCACTGCTCGTTCAGTATAAGCTGCACCCCGGCAGGTGCGCAGAGGGCGCGGGCTGTTTCCGCCAATTCACTGACAAGGGTGTGACTGGAAAAGGTTTCCCCTGTGGCGGGCGGTGCACAGGCGGTGCGCAGGGCTGCCAGATATTGCTGGGCACGGTCCGTTCCGCGCAGGATGGCTTCGACCTGTGTCTGCTGGTCGGCGGACAGAGCATCCTCGGCCAGCAGGTCTGCGTTGCCCTGAATGATGGACAGCGGCGTTTTCAAGTCATGCGTCAGCGCGGCGATCTGTTCGGCGCGCTGCTGCTCCATCCGCCATTGGCTTTGCAGGCTGTTGGTCAGCTCTCGGCCCATCGTCTGCATGGCATGCAGCGTGGCGGAAAACTCTCGCAGACGCGCGCCGTCTGCGTCAATGCGCTCGGGCTGCTGCGCAGCGATGGCATCCACCGCGCGGTGCAGACAGGCGGTCTCGGCGGCAAAGACCCGCACGGTGCAGTGGGTCTGCCAGCCCAGCCATGCGATGACCAGCAGCGCCAGCAAAAGCAGGTAGCAGGTCTGGAAATCCGGCAGCGTGTCCCGCAGAGCCGGGTCGGCGTAGGGCACGGCATAGTTGTACTGCAAAAGGCAAAAGCTTCCGTCAGCCATTTTGACATCGTACTGGTACTGCGTATACCCCAGATTGCCGCTGCCGCCATGGAAGGTGTTGAGGGCGATTTTCAGCTGACGGGCGGTCATGTTGGTCTGCAGCACCGTGTCATTCTGCACCACAGCCCAGCGGCATAAGTCGCTGATCTGCAGGGAATCGAATGTGTCTGCCGTCATCGAGGCCACAGTCTCCCGGGCATTGGCGCAGGCCTGGGCGGACGCCACGGCAGGCAGCAGAAAACCGACGTCTATCAGCCGCATAAAAATGCCCCACCAGAGTACCAGAATCAGCGCGCACCCGCCGCCGCACAAAAGGAGATACCGCAGCAGCACGGTGCGCAGACTGGTCAGTTTTCGTTTTTCCATTGGTAGCCAACGCCCCATATCGTTTGCAGCACCTCCTCTGCCCCGGCTACGCGCAGCTTGGCGCGGATGTTCTTGATGTGCTGGGTGATGGCGGTGTCATCCGCTGTACCGTCATAACCGAATACGGCTTCATAGATTTGTTCTTTGGAAAAGGTCTGCCCTGCATGGAGGGCCAGCAGCTCACAGATGGCGTACTCGGATTTTGTCAGGTGTAAAGGCGTGCTGCCAACGCAGGCTTCTTTGGCAGAAAGGTCCAGCGCCACCCCGCCGCGGGTGATCTTATGGGACGGCGTGCGGTTCTGCCGCCGCAGGTGGGCGGCAACCCGGGCACGCAGCTCGGCCACGCGGAACGGCTTGGTCAGGTAATCGTCCGCGCCAAGGCCAAGGCCCGTCAGCACCGACGGTTCATCGGTACGCGCGGTCAAAAATAGGATAGGCGCGTCAGTCTCGGCGCGGATGCGCCTGCAGACGGCAAAGCCGTCCTCGCCGGGCATCATGACATCCAGCAGGATGCAGTCCGCCCAGCGGCAGAGCGTATCGGTCAGCTGCGTGCCGGAGGTGCGCGTTTCTACGGTGTGACCGTCACGCTCCAGCGCGGTTTTCAGCAGTGCGCAGAGGTCGTGGTCATCGTCAACTGCCAGAATGTGTGCCATAATAGCCCCTTTTATTGCAGTAAGCTGTAAACAAGACAGGATGCGCCGTAAAGCAGATAGACATGTGCCGGGTAGAACCAGTAGAACAGCTGCTTGTGGCCGCTGCCGCGCCGGCCGTTGTACAGCGCCATGCCGATAACGGCAAAGACGCCGAGCCACTCATAGTAGACTGTGAACATCTGGGAAAAGGCGAAATCCGGCAAGCTGTGAACCTGCAGATAGACCATCACAAAATCGGTCAAAAACGTGAACACCGCCCACACCGCCAGCCGCAGGCGCTTGTGGTTATACAGCGCATACAGCGCGATGCCGCCGGCCAGAAAAGACCAGCTGCCGTCGGTGATGCCCGACCACATGGGAAACGGTGCCGTGATAAGCCACGCCAACACGGTGGAGCCGATCGGCGCGTCCTGAATTTTGGGAAAAAGCATCAGCAGCGCTGCGATGCAAAACGGCCAGACAATCGGCATGGCAGCAGCCAGTGCGCCCCGCACAAACCGGCGCTGGCGCAGCCAGTCAATGCCCTGCCAGATGATGCAGAGCAGCATCAGATCCTGAAAAATGGCATTCAGCGGGTAGAAGCCGTCCCCGCGGCGGAAGGCCCCTGCATAGATCATAAAAAATTCCACAGTGCCCATCGCAGTACCGATGGCCCAGATACGCAGGAAGTAGCGCCTGCGGTCATGGGTGTGGGCGAAGCCCTCCACGGTGCAGAACAGGAACAGAGGTGCGGACAGCCGCGCCAGCATACTGAACCATTCCGGCACAACGCCCGTGAATTCAAAAAAGTAGTGAATGTGGTCCATCACCATGAGCACCAGCGCAATGGTTTTGAGCGCCGTGCCGGTCAGGCCGAATTTTTGCTTTGTCATAATAAGAACTCCTTTACATTGTCGATATAAACAGTGTAACAGGGGTTTGTGTAGAAATTATAAGTGTTTGAAAATCAGCTGTGCCTCAAAGGCGGATTTGCCTTCCCGTTCGCCTTCAAAATAGAAGGTGTCCTCTGCCGGTCTGGCACGGCGCAGGGTGAAGCTCTCGCCGCGGGGTACCTCGCGGTGGTAGCTGATGATGAAATCCGAAATCTGCGCACTGTCCCAGACCTGCCACGGTACGGCGTCGCAGACAATGTCGGCATAGCGGGTGTTGTTGAGGTGGCCGTTCATGTCGCAGCGGGAGTAGGCCGCGGTCTGCGTGCCCAGCGTCTCGCAGTCCTCGGGTGCAACGCGGGGCAGGCGCATCGGCAGCTCAAGGGGCACATCCTCGGCCCACAGGTCGGCAAACTGCTCCGGGTGCTTGCGCAGGATCATACGCTTTTCGGTATCAATGAGTACCCAGCGGCTGTCCATTGTGGCGACCTCTGCCCCGTCGGCATCGTAAAAATGAGTGATGCGCTTGTTGACGGCGCGCTTGCAGCGCTCGGGCTGGGTGACAAGGGTCAGTTCCTCGTCCACACGGGGCAGCCGTGTGACGTGCAGGGCCAGCTTGGCCAGCACATAGGCGGTGTGGGTCTTGCGGTACAGGGCATCGTCCAGCCCTACGGCCTCGGCATGGGCGGTAGCAACCTGCTGGGCATAGCGCAGCAGCGCCCCCAGCTTGACATGGCCGAGGTGGTCGCCGTCCGTGCGGTAGACGGTAAATTTTTGGGTGTAGGTTATGAGCTTTTCGGGCATAAGGAAGCCCTCCTTGATGGATTTTGAATTGATTCGCCAAGCAGAGTATAGCACAAATGTTGGAAAAATGCAAAGGCGGGGGGGGTGAAGCTGGCCGTAGGGGCTGATGCTTGCATCGGCCTGCGGAGGGGTCAAGACCCCTCCCTACAAATCGAACTATAAAAGGGGGCACTGACGTTAAGCTGCGGGCCGGGCATGCCCGGCCCCTACAGGGCGGCAAACAAAAATGCTGCACACGTAAAACGGTGTGCAGCCTGAAACTGTTTAATAGTTATCGCGGGATTTTTTGCGGAGCTTGCGCCAGATATTGAATGCAGAGATAGCGATGGCCAGAAGCAGCAGGGCAAGAACCATCCAGCCGCTGCCGCCCTCCTCATAGCTCTTCATCTCGCTCCACTGGGCATCCATGGCGGCGTTGATGTCGTCGGGCAGAGTTTCAAAGACTTCCGCCTTGTCCAGAACCTCCGCGCCCGGGTAGGCAATTTCGCTGTACTTCAAATCGTCGTCCAGCATCTCCCACACGGCGGTGATGGGGGTGGAATAGCCGATGAAGTCCGCGTTGGCAAGGCCGACGTCCGGCTCACACAGGTAGTTGATGAACATTTCGGCGGCCTCCCGGTGTTTGGCGTTGGCCGGAATGCACATGCTGTCGATGAAGAAGTTGACGCCTTCCTCCGGGTGGACGAAAGCAAGGTCTGGGTTTTCGTCGATCATCGTGATGGCATCGCCCGCATAGTAGGGTGCCATGGCGGCCTCGCCACCCTCCATCTTGTCAAAGACCTCGTCCATGACGTAGGCTTGCACGATGTTCTTCTGGGCCTTCAGCGCGTCGGTAATGGCGGTGATCTCGTCAACGGATTGCGGATTCATCGACAGACCAATCGTCTTGGCTGCAATCGCGTAAGCGTCGCGGGAATTGTTGAACATCAGCACATTGTTTGTGTACGCAACATCCCACATGTCCGCCCATTTCGTGGGCGGCTCCTCGACCATCGTCGTGTTGTAGATCAGGCCCGTTGTGCCCCACATGTAGGGCACGCTGTACTTGTTGCCGGGGTCGAAGCTGCGGTCCAGATATGTTTCACCGATGCCGGCAAAGTTCGGAATGTTGTCCATGTTCAGCTCGGACAGCATTCCCTCCTTGGCCATCTTGCCCACCATGTAATCCGATGGGAAGATGACATCATAGGATACGCCGCCGGATTTCAGCTTGGCGTAGAGGCTCTCGTTGGAGTCGTAGGTTGTGTAATTGACCTTGATGCCGGTCAGCTCCTCGAATGCGGACAGAACGTTGATGCTCTCGTCAGAACCGTCGGAGATATACAGGCCGTTGTTGTAGACATTCAGCGTGATATGGTCGTTGGCAAAGCGCTTCCAATCGTAGTCGCCGGAGACGGAAATATCCTCGTTGACCTCGATGTCATCGGCGGCCAGCACCGGCGCGGCGCTCATCATGGTGACAGTCAGTGCGGCCAGCGCTGCAGCGGAAAACTTTTTCAGCTTCATCTTCAGCGCCCCCCTTCGTCCAGCATGGCTTTGCGGATGGCCTTCTGGTTGCGGCGGTAGGCGCGGGAGTCTGCGGCGTTGGAAATCAGGATGATTGCCAGAATGACGCAGAATATGACTGCAGACAGCGCGTTGATCTCGGGGCTGACCTTCTTGCGGGTCATCGAGTAGATGGCGATAGGCAGTGTCTGCATCGTGCCGGAGTTGAAGTAGGAAATCATGAAGTCATCAATAGAGTAGGTCAGGCAGATGAGGAATGCCGACAAAATGGCCGGGGACAGCTGCGGCATGATGACTTTGGTGAAAGCCTGGCGCGGTGTGCAGCCCAGATCCAGCGCTGCATTGTACAGGCTGGGATCGAGCTGGCGCAGCTTGGGGCCTACATTAAAGATAACATACGGGATATTGAAGGTGATGTGCGCAATCAGCAGCGTCGGCCAGCCGAAGATGCCGCTCTCGCCGCCGATGCCGAAGTTCTGCGCCATGACGAAGAGAAGCATCAGCGAGACACCGGTGATGATCTCCGGATTGACGACAGGCACATAGCTGATGTTATTGATGATGAGCTGGCTTTTGCGGGACATCGAGTTGATGCCAAGGGTCGCCAGCGTGCCCAGCACCGTGGCGATAATGCTGGACACCAGCGCCAGCACAAGGCTCAGACCCAGCGCGGACAAAATCATCTCGTTGTGGAACAGGCTTTTGTACCAGCCGAGGGTGAAGCCCGTAAAGTTCGAGCGGGATTTGCTCTCATTGAAGCTGAACGCAATCATGACCGCGATGGGCAGATACATGAAGCAGAACACCAGAATGACGTAGGTGCGCATGAGCAATGCGGAATGTTTTTTTGTCATATCACATCACTCCTTCCATCTCGGACTCGTCAAAGCTCGAAGTGAAGCTCATGCAGAGCAGGACAATGACCATCAGCACCAGGCTCATGGCGGAGCCGAGGTTCAGATTGTAGGAGTTGCCAAGGAACTGCAGCTCGATCAAATCGCCGATCAGCAGGTTGGAGCCGCCGCCCAGCATACGGCTGATAATAAAAGTAGAGACTGCGGGCACAAACACCTGCGTGATGCCGGTGGCAATACCGGGGCCGGTCAGCGGGACGAGCACCCGAAACAGAATATGCCAGACGTTGCAGCCCAGATCCTGCGCGGCCTCAATGATGGAATCATCGATTTTTGTCATGGCCGTGTAGATGGGCAAAATCATAAACGGCAGGTAGTTGTACACCATGCCCAGCACAACCGCACCTGAGGTGTTGATCATGTTGAAGGGGCCGAGGCCGAACAAACCGAAGAATTTGTTGATAAGGCCGTTTTTCTCCAGCAATGTCATCCAGGCGTAGGTGCGCAGCAGGAAGTTCATCCACATGGGCAGCATAATGAGCATCAGCATAATGTGCTGCTTGTTGGCGCGCAGGCGGGAGAGAAAATACCCCACCGGAAACGCCATGACCAGGCAGATCACGGTAGAGATCGCGGCCAAAATCAGGCTGCGGGCAAACACGCTGGAATACCGCCCGATCTGGGTGAGGTTGTCGAAGGTGAACTGGCCGTCCGCGTTCGTCATGGCGTACCAAATGACGATGAAAAGCGGTACGACTGTGAAAATGGCCATCCAGACCAGATACGGCCCGGCCAGCCAGCGGGAGGATTTGGATTTGAGCATGGATCACACCTCCGAACGCTTCATGATATGAATTTCGTCCGGGCCGATGTTCATGCCGATAAGCTCGCCGGGCTGGCTGGCCTGGGTGGAATGGATGATCCACTCATAGCCTTCCACATCGACGTGCATTTCAAAGTGAACGCCCTTGAAGATGACCTCGCGCACAAGGCCGGTCAGCATACCGACAGAGGGCGGCACGATCTGCACGTCCTCCGGGCGGATGACGACCTGCACAGGCTCGTTCGGCTTGAAGCCGCGGTCAACGCAGGTGAAGTCGTGCCCGCCGAAGTTGACGTAGAAGTCGCGCAGCATGACGCCGTCGACAATGTTGGAGTCACCGATAAAGCGGGCAACAAAAGCGTTCTTGGGTTCGTTGTAAATATCCTGCGGGGAGCCGATCTGCTGGATCTTACCGCCGGACATAACAACGACGGTATCCGACATGGTCAGGGCCTCCTCCTGATCGTGGGTGACGTAGACGAAGGTGATGTTCATTTCACGCTGCAGGCGCTTCAGCTCCAGCTGCATCTCCTTGCGCAGCTTGAGGTCGAGCGCGCCGAGCGGCTCGTCAAGCAGCAGGACGCGGGGCTGGTTCACCAAGCTGCGGGCAATGGCCACGCGCTGCTGCTGGCCGCCGGACAGCTGGTGGATGCTGCGGCGTTCAAAGCCCTTCAGGCCGACGATCTCGAGCATCTCGAGCACCTTCGGGCGGATCTCATCCTCGGTCATCTTTTTCAGGCGCAGACCGAAGGCGACGTTCTCAAACACGTTCAGGTGCGGGAACAGCGCATACTTCTGGAACACCGTGTTCACAGGCCGCTTGTACGGCGGCATGTTGGCGATGTCCTTGCCATCAAAAAAGACATTGCCCGATTTCGGTGTTACAAAGCCGGCAATCACACGCAGGGTCGTCGTCTTGCCGCAGCCCGAGGGGCCCAGGAAGGTGACAAACTCCTTGTCGTGGATGTCCAGCGAAAGTCCGTCCAGGACCTTCTGCCCATCGAATTCGACAACAATGTCTTTCAGAGATACGATCAGATTTTCATTCATTTTTATTGCATCCCCCTTTGCGGAATTTCCCGTTACAGCACTCCTTTATGCACCGTTTCTTCCTTAGGCCGGCACAGAGTCCTTGACGAGTCAGCGCCAATTATGCCGCCCCGCAAAGGTTTGTTACACGACTCCCTGCTGAAGAAGCCGCTGCAAGCAGCACATACAACGCCAATGTGTCAGGGCAGAAAAGATTTGCCCTATAGATGCACACACAAGATACATTATACGGCTTGCAGAATATTTGTCAATAAGAACTTTTTAATAAATTGGTAAAGAAGCGTTCATGATTTTGTAAAAGAAACGGCTTTTTTGAAAATGTGCGATGCAGCAGCCGCCGCAAAAAGCACGGCACTGGGCAAAGCGGCAAAGAGGCCATACAAAAGCCCGAGCGCAGCCTGCCCGGCTGGCTGCGCCAGGCAGGCACATACATACCGACTGGCGGTTTGTATGCAGGCTGAATAATACGGCGGCTGGAACCGCAGTTGAAATGATTGGGTGTATTGCACTACTTTACACGCGGCATTGAAAAAGCTCTATGAAAAGGGCGGCACAACGCGCAGGCGATAGCAGATTTTATAAAGTAAAAACGGCACAGAACGCTGCAGTTTTGCGTTCTGTGCCGTTTGGGCAATACCGCATAATTCTAAGTGCCGATACGGTGAGCGAGGTGCGGCAGCTGCTAAGCCAAAAGCGCAGATAATACTTTGTGTATTATCGAGCATTTTGGCAACGCAGATGCCGTGCCGCAGCCGCCGGAGCGGTGCTTAAGCCGTAAGGCGGGAATTGTGCGGTGTTGCCTTTGGTTATTTGGCGATGGTCACGCCAGATTCAGCCGCTTCGTCATGAGCCACTGGGTCAGTGCCCACAACAGGGCATCGACAATGGCAATCAGCGCAAAGACGGCGATGAGTACGATAACGCCCAAGGTATTGTCGGGACCGAAAAACGACGCGGCGCTGAAGCCGGTATTGTTAAGGTACTTATACCCGCGGAACGCGACAAAGACTGCCGTCACAAGGGCTGCCATCTGCTCGATAAAGCCGATGACAAAGTAGGCGGCGATGCTGATGAGCAGCCGCTGCTGGGTAAACTGCGCGGCAAAGGCACAGGCCAGATATGCGTGCAGCAGTGCGCCCGCGATAAGGGCCAGTATAATCAAAAGCATTGCAGACCAGATGGCGACATCCTCGGCAGTGACGCGGCTGAAATCAGATGCAAACCCGCCGCCACTGACCGTGTCGGTAGTCAGCATGCCGCAAAGTGTAAAAAATACCATGCCGAACAGCGTCCATACCGTGCCGCAGATGACCTTAGCAGCAATGTGCTGCCAAATGGGCACGGGCAGAGCCAGCATCAAGTACCCGCGCTCGCCCAACAGGCGGTAAAACTGCTGAATTTCAATAAAAGCGCAGATGGCGAGCACAACAAGAAGGCTTACGGCAGATGCCAGTGCCAGCAAGGCCATGGCGACCCCGGCCAGCGGCAGCCTGTCGGAGGTGTTCTGGACAAAATGGCTCAGAATATTAGTAAAAATGTTCAGCACAAGCACGCCCGCCGCAATGGGCAGAACAACACGGCCTGTGGATTTGAACTCATAATGTAAAAGATTCGTCAGCATTTGTAAACCTCCCGGAAGTAAGCGTCCACGTTCTCCCCTGTTTCCTCGCGCAGCTCGTCGACGGCGGTCTGGCGCAGGACCTTGCCGTCCTGTAAAAGAATGACCTCGTCCAGCACCTTCTCAATGTCGCCGATGAGGTGCGTGGACAGCATAAGCGCGGCATCCTCACTGTAGTTGTGCATGATGGTGCTTAAAATGTAGTCGCGGGCGGCGGGGTCCACGCCGCCCAGAGGCTCATCCAGCAGGTAGAGCTTGGCGGCACGGCTCATCGTCAGGCAGAGCTGCATCTTTTCCTGTGTGCCTTTGCTCATGGAATCGATTTTGTCCCGCCCGCCGATATGCAGGTCGGCCAGCATGGCGTTTGCCTTGACTTTGTCAAAATCGGTGAAGAAATCCGCGTACAGGCTTACGGCATCGTCGGCGGTGAACTCCGTCGGCAGGGCCATACGGTCCGGCAGATAGCTGGTGACGGCCTTGGTGAAAACGCCGACAGGAACTTTATCAATAATGACGCTGCCCGCCGTGGGCTGCAAAAGCCCGGCAGAGATTTTCATAAGCGTTGTTTTGCCGCTGCCGTTGGGGCCAAGCAGGCCAACGAGCTTGCCCGGCGTGACGGCAAAGTCCACGCCGTTCAGCGCAGCGGTGCGGCCATAGCGCTTTGTCAGGCCGTGTACCTCATAAATTGCATCCATGGTTTACTCCTTTTTTTGTGCCTGCTGTGCGGTCTCGCGCAGCAGGGTCTCGATTTCGGCTTCGGTCAGGCCGAGGGCCTGCATCTGGTGCAGAAACTCCGCCGCCAGCGTACCGGCGCGCCGACGGCGCAGAGCCTGCAGGGCAGTGTCATCCGCTGTGACGGTGCGCCCGGCGGTGCGCTGCGCCTGCAAAAGGCCACGGCTTTCCAGCTCCTGCAAAGCGCGCTGCATGGTGTTGGGGTTGACCCCGGCGTCAGCGGCCAGCTCCCGCACGGGCGGAATGCGGCTGCCGGGCGGGAACTCCCCCGCGACGAGGGCAAGCTCCAACTGCTCGACCAACTGCACATAGACCGGGCGGCCCGCAGTAATGTTCCAGTTCATGGTGTTTTATGCTCCTTTTGTATTATTGTGTTAAGAGCTTAATACAATAATACACGCGGAATACAGCATTGTCAATAGAAAAAATAAAAAAAATCCCCTGCCTGGCTGGCGGAGGAAATATTACATGATACAACGTCAGGAAATGTGATCCTCGATCCATGTCAACACGTAGTCGAACACCTCGTCGCGGTTTGTCTCGTTGTGCAGCTCGTGGCGGCCTCCTTCAAAAATCTGGCAGGTCAGATCCCTGACACCGGCGTCGCCCAGCATGGCCCAGACCTTGCGAACGCCGCTGCCGTAGTCGCCGACGGGGTCGCAGTCACCGGCAATCAGCAGCACGGGCAGATCCTTGTCAATAGCCTGTGCCCATGCCTTTGTGCTGACGTGGTTGAGCGTCGCGAGCATCTCGCGGTAGGTCGCAGCGGTAAACCGGAAGGTGCACAGCCCGTCGGCGTCATAGGCTTTCACAACGCTTTTATCGCGGGAAAGCCAGGCGTTGGGCGACTGCGCGTTCTCGATTTTCCTGCAATAGCTGCCAAAGTTCAGCTTGACCATCAGCGGCGAGACATAGCGCGGCCCCTTGACGAGGGCAATCAGCTCGGCCAGCCGCTGGCCGACGACATTCATAAAGCTGGGGCCTGCCGTGCCGGAAATGACCAGCGCCGTGATGCTTTCCGGCCACTTCTCGGCGTACCAGCGCGCGTAAAAGCTGCCCATGCTGTGGCCGTAGAGGATGATGGGCGTATCGGGAAAGCGCTCGTGCAGGATACGGTTCATCGTGTGCAGGTCGTTCAGGAGGTGGCAACGGCCATTCGGCTCACCGTAGTGGCCGTGCTCCCCTGCCTGGGCGGTGTCACCGTGGCCGAGGTGGTCGTTGCCCGCCAGCGCAATGCCGTGGGCAGCGTAGAACTCGGCCATCGGTGCATAGCGGCGCACATATTCGCACATGCCGTGGCTGAGCTGAAGGACGGCCCGCACAGGCTGGCCGGGTGCGGCGTAGAGGAATGCGGAGGAGGTGTGCTTTCCGTCCGACGACGGTAAGGCAATGGCTTCGCAGTGGAGGTTGGGCATGATTACAGTTCTCCTTTGATTTTTTTCCAGTATTGTGCGAAAGCCTGCTCGTTTTTATTATCACCGGGGACATAGTACTGCCGGTCCTTGATGGCGTCGGGCAGGTATTGCTGGGCGGTCCAGTGGTTGGGGTAGTCATGCGGGTAGAGGTAGTGCTGCCCCTTGACCTTGGCGTCTGCGCCGTCGTAGTGCTTGTTTTGCAGCTGGCGCGGGATGGGCCCGGTGCGCCCGGCCTGAATGTCCGCAATGGCGGCATTGATGCCGTCGTGGGCGGAGTTGGACTTGGGCGCGGTAGCCACCAGCACCACGGCATCCGCCAGCGGCAGACGGGCCTCCGGCAGACCGACGGCGTTGGCAATGTCAACAGCGGCCTTGACGATGGGGATGATCTGCGGCCAGGCCAGGCCGACATCCTCGCACGCGCAGACCATCAAACGGCGGCAGGCGCTGGGCAGGTCACCCGCTTCCAGCAGTCGGCCCAGATAGTGCAGCGCTGCGTCGGGGTCGGAGCCGCGCATCGACTTCTGGTAGGCCGAGACGATGTCATAGTGGTCGTCGCCGAGCTTATCATACCGCATGGCCGTGCGCACGGCGACCTGCTGCACCATGTCCAGTGTGATCGTGCGGCTGCCGTTTTCTACGGGTGCAGCGGTGACGGCAAATTCCAGATTGCCCAGCGCCTTGCGCATATCGCCGCCCGCACTCTGGGCCAGGTATTCCAGCGCGTCGTCGGGAATGAGCACGGGAGACTTGTCCTCGGCCCCGAGGCGCGCAGCGGCGCTGCGCAGCCCGGTGCGGATGTCGTCGGTGGTCAGGGATTTGAACTCAAACACCGTGCAGCGGGACAGAAGCGCGTTATATACATAAAAGTAGGGATTCTCGGTGGTGGAGGCAATCAGGGTGACGGTACCCTGCTCCACACATTCCAGAAGGCTCTGCTGCTGGCGCTTGTTAAAATATTGTATCTCGTCAAGATATAAAAGAATGCCGCCCGACGCGCCGAGTGTGCCGATGTCCGCGAGCACCGACTTGATGTCGCTCGTTGAGGCCGTCGTGCCGTTGAGTTTGTGCAGCTGCATACCGCTGCCCGCTGCAATGATGCTGGCAACGGTGGTTTTGCCGACGCCGGACGGGCCGTAGAAGATCATGTTGGGAATCTTGCCGCTCTCGACAGTGCGGCGGAAAACCTGATTTTTGCCGAGTAGATGCTGCTGGCCGCAGACCTCATCCAGGGTGCGCGGGCGCAGACGCTGTGCCAATGGTTCCATTTTGCGTTCCTTTTTTAAGATAAGTTTGAGATAGTGTACCAAAACATCATGCTTCTATACTTGATTATAACGGCTCGGCGTGGTAGAATCAAGAGAAAAGGATTGAAACGGAGAAAATGCTGTGACCAAACAAGAACTGGCTGCGATCTGTATTGCGCGCCTGAAGGCAGAATATCCCGATTCCGACTGCACGCTGGATTATGACCATGCGTGGCAGCTGCTTGTGTCGGTGCGGCTGGCGGCCCAGTGCACCGATGCCCGCGTAAACGTGGTGGTGCAGGAGCTGTTTGCCAAGTACCCCGGCGTAAAAGAACTGGCTGCAGCGGATCCTGCGGATATTGAGGCCATCGTTAAGCCCTGCGGGCTGGGCCACAGCAAGGCACGGGATATTTCAGCCTGTATGCGGATGCTGCGCGACAGGTACGACTGCCATGTGCCGGATGATTTCAACGCGCTGCTTGCCCTGCCCGGCGTGGGCCGCAAGAGTGCGAATCTGATCATGGGGGACGTATTCGGCAAGCCTGCCATCGTGACGGACACCCACTGCATCCGGCTGTGCAACCGCATCGGGCTGGTGGACAACGTCAAGGAGCCGGCCAAGGTCGAGCGGGAGCTGTGGAAGATCATCCCGCCTGCGGAGGGCAACGGCTTCTGCCACCGGCTGGTGGACCATGGCCGCGCCGTGTGCACAGCCCGCACCAAGCCCTACTGCGACAAATGCTGCCTGGCGGACGTATGCCGGGCACGAAAGGAATTTTTGCATGAATAAAACGACGGAAAACCGTCTGGGCGGTGAGCTGCGCAGCCAGCAGGCAGCCCGGCGCCTGCTGGAGGAGCTGCGCCGCGGACGCTATGCAGACGCCGCCCAGCTGCCCAGCGAGCTGGAGCTGGCCGATGTTCTGGGCGTGAGCCGCACCGTGGTGCGCGATGCCCTGAGCGATCTGGAGCGCGACGGCTATGTGGAGCGTGTGCGCGGCATCGGCACCCTTGTCAACCGCGATGTGGTCCGGGTCGAGAACCGCATGGACCAGAAGCTGGAATTCAACCGCATGATCCGCTCAATTGGCCGCGTGCCCCACAGCGATAACCTGATGGTCACGCGGGAGACTGCCATGCCGGAGCTGGCCGCAAAGCTCGGACTTGACCCGGAGCGCGAGCACACACTTGTGTTTGTGCGCCGCCGGGTACTGGCCGATGAAACGCCGGTGCTCTACTCTACCGATATTCTGCCGCTGGCGCTGTTTGGCGGCAAGTGGCTGGATACGATCGATTTCAGCCGCCCGATCTTTGAGATCGTGGAGCAGCACTGCCATGTGGAGGTCACTGAGACGCTGACGACGCTGCACGCCGTGCAGGGGGTGCCCGGCATCCGCCGCCAGCTGGGGCTGCGCCCGGAGCAGGCGCTTTTGCAGCTGGATGAGATCTGCTATTCCCGCACCTGCAAGCCGGTGCTTTGCTGCCAGACCTGCTATACGGATTTCTTTGACTTTGCGATGGTGCGCAAGCTGATTTGATTTTGAACGGCACAGCGCCGTTTGGAATGAATAGAGTAAACAAAGGGGATTGTGTATGAGACATTTGATCGACCCGGCGGATTTCACGCTGGAAGAAACGCTCAGCCTGATGGACCTTGCAGACCGTATCCATGATGACCCGGCTGCCTATAAAGATGTAGCTGCCCGTAAGCGGCTGGCAACACTGTTCTACGAACCGAGCACCCGTACCCGTCTTTCGTTTGAGGCGGCCATGCTGAACCTGGGCGGTCAGGTGCTGGGCTTCCCCGATGCCGGTGTTTCCAGCGCCTCCAAGGGCGAGACCGTAGCCGATACCATCCGCGTGATCAGCTGTGTGGCAGACATTGCCGCTATGCGCCACCCCAAGGAGGGGGCACCGCTGCGCGCGTCCCGCTACAGCCGCATTCCGGTCATCAACGCCGGTGACGGCGGCCACAGCCACCCCACCCAGACGCTGCTGGACATGATGACGATCCGCCAGCGCAAGGGGCACCTGGATCATCTGACCATCGGCTTCTGCGGCGACCTCAAGTTTGGCCGCACGGTGCACAGCCTGATCAAGAGCCTGTCCCGTCTGCCGGGCATGAAGTTTGTGCTCATCTCACCCGAGGAGCTGCGCGTGCCGGATTACATCATCAGCGAGATCCTCGAGCCTAACAACATCCCCTATGTTGAGACACGCAGCATGGAGGAGGCTCTGCCCGATTTGGACGTCCTCTACATGACCCGCGTCCAGCGTGAGCGGTTCTTTAATGAAGAAGATTACATCCGCCTGAAAAACAGCTATGTCCTGACAAAGGAAAAGCTGGCTCTGGCCCCCGCGGATATGCCGGTGCTGCATCCCCTGCCCCGTGTGAATGAGATCACGCTGGACGTGGATGACGACCCGCGCGCAGCGTACTTTGACCAGGTGCAGAACGGTGTCTATATGCGCATGGCGCTGATCATGACTTTGCTGGGTCTCAAAGACCCCAAGACCGGGGAGGTAGCGTTCAATGTTGAAGGTTGATGAAATCCAGAACGGCGTGGTCATTGACCACATTACCGCAGGCACGGGGCTGGCGCTCTACCACATGATGGAGCTGGAAAAGCTGCACAATGCCAGCGTGGCACTTTTGCAGAACGTCCGCAGCCAAAAGGACGGAAAAAAGGACATAATAAAGATTGAGGGCGATGTCAGCGAGATGAGCTTTGACGTTCTCGCCTATGTCGACCCGAAAATCTCCATCACCTTTATCCGGGACGGCAGGGTGACGGAGAAAAAACACCCCGAGCAGCCCAAGCGGCTGGTCAACGTCATCAAATGCACGAACCCGCGCTGCATCACTTCCATTGAGGAGGGCTGTGACCACATCTTTGCCCTGACGCCGAGCGGACGCTATCGCTGCATCTACTGCGAGCAGGAGTTCCGCGTAAAACCGTAAACGAGGTAACACTATGGAAAAGCCGAAATTTCACCTGAACCCTAATGAGGAAACCGTCAAAACCATCCGCGAGGGCCTCAAGCGCACGGGCGGTTACTGCCCCTGCCGCTTGCAGCACATTCCGGAGAATATCTGCATCTGCAAGGAGTTCAAGGAGCAGCTGGCCGACCCGGACTACCACGGGGCGTGCCATTGCGGGCTGTATGTGAAGGATTAAGGATTTTTCCTTTTTACAACAATTATAATAAGTAAAACGAGGTATCTGCCACGAAAAGCAGGTACCTCGTTTTGCTCATGCTACACACACGCCGCCATTGTATCCTCGGTCAGGATAATATGCCCGTCGGCGTCCACATCGGCGGTGTAAACGGTGCCGGGGTGGGCTGTACCGGCAGCGATGCGGTCCGCAAGGGCCTGCTCCACGGCACGGCTGACGGTGCGGCGCAGCTCCCGCGCACCGTAGGGCGGCACCTTGTCCCCGGCCAGCACCTTGGCTGCGGCGGGCGTGTGGTGCAGCGTGTAGCCCTGCCGGGCTGCGCGCTGCTCAAGCTCGACAAGCAGCCGGTCTGCGATCCCGGCCAGCTGCTCTGGGCCGAGCGGGTCAAAAAGGACGGTCTCATCCAGGCGCCCCATCAGCTCGGGGCGGAAAAACTCCTTAGCCTCCTGAATGGCTTGCTGGCCGCGGCGCCGGGTCTCGGCAGCGGCGGCCCCAAAGCCCAGCGGCGACGTCTGCCCGGACAGACACCGCGCACCCAGATTGGAGGTGAGCAGAATAATCGTGTTGGAAAAATCCGCCCGGCGTCCCTGGGAGTCGGTCAGATTGCCGTCCTCCAAGATTTGCAGCAGCAGATTCTGGATGTCGCTGTGCGCCTTTTCGATTTCATCAAATAAGACAACACTGTACGGGCGGCGGCGCACGGCCTCGGTCAGCTGGCCGCCCTCGTCGTGGCCGAC
>OCHC01001432.1_pt1 | contig 18121 bp, 20 predicted proteins | sample 1538641 | NCBI WGS metagenome assembly OCHC01 (sample SAMN04571714, study PRJEB22368) | human gut metagenome | biome: human gut; material: stool | host: Homo sapiens | place: Luxembourg | collected 2012-08-17
ATTGAAAGAGTTTGTAGACCCGTTTACGGGTAGCGTGAACAAAAAAGCATAAAAATAACCCCCTTGAGGGGTAGCCTGAAAAAACAATGCGGTTGGCAAACTTTTCAGTGCCCCTTTAGGGGTTATGTCTGTAAAAAGCCCTTCTAGGGCTTACTCAAGCCTCCGGCTTAGCCGGAGGTCTTGACTTATCTTACAGGAGCGAAAACTTGCAAATCAGTAAGCTTCGCTTCTTGCTTTTTCGGCAATGATTATGTAACTTTTATATATTGTTATGATTTTTATCATAGAATTTCGTTTTGGAGAAATTCCAGGAATTTTGAAGCCGCTTTTGATAATGAGCGGTATTTTTTCCAGGCGATGATAACGTCTGCTTTTAATGACGGTTTCAGCGGTCTGAAGCATAGGGCGCTGTCGCTTCCCGTATTTATCAAACCGTCAATAGCCAGGGCACAGCCCATTCCCTGTTCTACCATAACTGAGGCGTTATATATTAAATTATAAGTGGCAACGATATTCAATTTTTCAGGGCTTATTCCAAGCCATCCCGTCATTTCGTTTTGGATAAGTACCTGGCGGGAACACAAAAGGGGAATATCTTTTAGCATTTTCGGCGTTATAAACTCGTTTTCAGCCAGGGGATCGTCTTTTTTCATAAGCAGTCCCCATGTGTTGCTTTCGGGCAGTTTTATATAGTCGTATCTTTTTAAATCCGTACTGCCGACGAATAAGCCGAAATCAACCAGCCCTTTGTCCAGCCATTGGGCAACGTTTTCTCCGTTTCCGCTGAAAATGTCAAAGCTTATTTTCGGGTATTCGTTTCGAATACGTTTTGCGGCTTTAGCAACGTACTTTACGGTGTTTGTTTCTCCGCCGCCGATGGCAACGCTTCCCTCAATAATCTTATCGCTGGCTTTTAAATCTGCCTCTGTCTTTTCGGCTAAATCAACTATCTCTTTGGCACGGTTAAAAAGATAAACCCCATCCTCTGTCAGCGTTATTTTTCTCTTTCCGCGAATAAATAGTTGCTTTCCAAGTTCATCTTCCAGCGCCATAAGCTGTTTTGAAAGCGTCGGTTGGGTCAGATGAAGTTTGTTTGCCGCGGCTGTTATGTTTTCTTCCCTTGCAACTTCAATGAAATATTTCAATACTCTAAGTTCCATGGCTGTCCTCCTTGTTTGATTATATATTTTTATTACCATTCCTGTCAACTATGGTAAATGATAATTGATAAGTATTTGCTATTTTACTGATTGGGGATATAATTATATTAGATAAGGAGAGATGATTAATGGATATTAACGAATATTTGGAAAAACTTAACTCAGGCAGTTATATTGAAGCCGGGTCGCCAACCCATATGTTTATGCACTCTGTTTCTCAGGAGGCTCTGCGGCTTACTGCCGAACTGAATAATTCATATCATACACCTGAAGAAATACGCGATATTTTTTCAAAAATTATCGGCAAACCGGTAGACGAAACATTCGGTATGTTTCCGCCGTTTTATACCGACTGCGGAAAAAATATAACCGTAGGAAAAAACGTGTTTATAAACATGGGCTGTAAATTTCAGGACCAGGGCGGAATATTTATAGATGACGGCGCGCTTATCGGCCATAACGTTGTGCTGGCAACACTTAATCATGATCTGTCGCCTGAAACTCGTTCTTCAATGATTCCTAAGCCCATTCATATTGGAAAAAACGTTTGGATAGGCGCCAATTCAGTTGTTCTGCCGGGTGTTACAGTCGGCGACGGGGCAGTTATAGCGGCGGGCGCTGTGGTAACGCGGGACGTTGCTGAAAATACCGTTGTCGGCGGTGTGCCTGCCAAATTTATAAAAGCGATAAAATAAGCGAGATAGGTGATTGCTTTGAAAAGAGTTTTATCAGCAGTAATTCTTGTTATGTTAATTTTGAGCGGATGTGCCGCCCAAAGCCAGTATGAACGAAGTACAGAAGCATTTTCAGAAAGTACTGAAGGCAGCAGTACCGAAATGAACGAGACTGAAACTGAGACTGAGACGAAAAATGATATGAGCACTGAGCAAAAAATAAAAATTACGGTGGGGTCAAAGACTTTTACCGCAACTCTTGAAAACAACGCTTCCGCAAAAGAACTGGTTGAAAGAATGCCTTTTACTGTTAATATGCAGGAACTCAATGGGAATGAGAAATATTATCAGTTTCCTGACAGCTTTCCGTCTGACCCCAGTTCTTTCGATACTATCAAAGCAGGGGATTTGATGCTTTATCAGTCAGATTATCTGGTAGTTTTTTATGAAGACCACTCTACGACTTATGATTATACAAGACTTGGAGTGATTGATAACGCTGACGGTTTAGCGGAAGCTCTTGGTTCAGGCAGTGCACAGGTAACTTTTGAGGTTGCAGAGTAATTGAAATTTGAAAAAGCAGGTTAGGGCGAGTTTTCCATTGCCTGCTTTTTTGTTATTTTTCTGTTTGGTTGGAACTGGCGAATAAATTGTGCTATAATGCAGACTAGAGAATACATAAATGATTTTTGAGTGTTGCTCAAAATTTTTCAAGAGGGATGAAAATGTACAAAATTCTTGTTGTTGAAGATGATATTTCTCTGGCTGACGCAATAAAAAAGCACATTGAATCATGGGGAAACGAAGTGAAATGTGTTAAAGATTTTCAAAATGTAATAGCAGAATTTGCTCAGTATGATCCTCATCTTGTTCTCGTTGATATAATGCTGCCGTTTTTTAACGGCTATCACTGGTGCAGTGAAATAAGAAAGATTTCAAACGTTCCCGTTGTGTTTATTTCTTCTGCGTCAGACAATATGAATATTGTTATGGCGATGAATATGGGGGGAGACGACTTTATTTCAAAACCGATAGAACTGGAAGTTATGAATGCCAAAATACAGGCGCTTTTGAGAAGAACGTATGATATGGGCGGCAAAACTTCCGTTATGGAGCACAGAGGGGCAGTCTTAAATCTTAATGATACAACGCTTACATTCGATGGTCAGCGCATTGACCTTACAAAAAATGAATTTCGTATTTTGCAGACGCTTCTTGAAAATAAAGGCAAGGTAGTAAGCCGTGATACTCTGATGACAAAGCTTTGGCAGATGGATTCATACGTTGAGGAAAACACGCTTACCGTAAATGTAAATCGCCTCAGAAAGAAACTGGAAAACGCAGGGCTTCACGATTTTATTAAAACTAAGGTCGGAAGCGGATATATTATTGAATAAAAAGGGGCAAAAGAATTGGAAAATGATAAGTGGTATCATGTATTAAAATGGTATATTAAGCAATACAGATTGTCTTTAGTTATGTTCATTGTATTCGTCTGTATTTTTGCGGTAGTTTTTTCGCTTTATAATCTGGAAACGGAGGCGGTTCTGTACGCAGCGGGCTTGTGTCTGCTGTTTTCGGTTATAGTGTTGTCGGTGCGTTTTGTGTCGTATCTGAAGCAACACCGCCAAAGACAGCGAATAATTAAAAATATCAGTATTCTTGCTGATGAACTTCCTGAGCCTAAAACGCTTTGCGAAGCCGATTTACAGGAAATGATAGTTGAACTGAAGCAAAATCTTGATTTGACAGTTACACAATGGCAGACCAAATGGAACGACAGCATCGATTACTACATAACGTGGGCCCACCAGATAAAAACGCCCATTTCAGTAATGAGGATGGTGCTCCAGGGCGAAGATACTGACGAACACCGCGAGCTTTCAGCTGAACTGTTCAGAGTTGAGCAGTATGTTGAAATGGTGCTTAGTTATATGAGATTGGGAAGTGAAGCTTCAGATTATGTTTTCAAAGAGTACGATTTGGACAGCATTATTCGCCAGGCAATCCATAAATTCGCTCCCCAGTTTGTCCGCCGCAGAATTCGCCTTGATTACAGTCCCGTTTCCGTTAAAGTTATTACAGACGAAAAATGGCTTCTTTTTATAATTGAGCAGGTGCTGTCAAACTGTATAAAGTATACCCATGAAGGCTCGGTAACGATTACCGTTACTCCTGAGAAAGTTTTGAAAATAGCGGACACAGGTATAGGAATTGCCCCGGAGGACTTGCCGAGAATTTTTGAAAAAGGATTTACGGGCTACAACGGCCGTTCCGATAAGAAATCAACGGGACTGGGGCTTTATCTGTGTAAAACAGCGGCAGACAGGCTTTCCCATAAAATAAGCGCCCAGTCAGAACCGGGAAAAGGAACGGTAATTTCCATAGATTTGCAATCGCTAAATCTGGAAGTCGAATAATCAATCTTGCAAAAATGTCACATATTACGGCTGAAATGTCACCCAATTCGATTTCGGGGGATTCAGCCGTTTTGCTATAATTAGGGCACAATGAAACAAGGAGGTCATGGAAATGGCAATATTGGAAGCAAAAAGTCTTCAAAAAATCTATACAACGCGTTTCGGGGGCAACCAGGTAAAAGCCCTGTCAAATGTGTCCTTTTCCGTTGAGCGCGGTGAATATGTGGCAATAATGGGCGAGTCAGGCTCAGGTAAAACAACACTGCTGAATATTCTCGCCGCTCTTGATAAGCCTACCAGCGGCCGGGTCTTGCTGGAAGGCAAGTCCCTTTCCGACGTAAATGAAAAGGAAATAGCCGCTTTCAGAAGAGATAATCTGGGCTTTGTTTTTCAGGATTTTAATTTGCTGGATACGTTTACTCTCAAAGATAACATTTTTCTTCCCTTGGTGCTTGCCGGCAAAGAATATAAAGAAATGGAAAGCCGCCTTCAGCCCATTGCGAAGAAACTGGGAATAACAAATTTGCTCCAAAAATTCCCTTATGAGGTTTCAGGAGGCCAGAAGCAAAGAGCGGCGGTTGCCCGCGCGCTTATTACTGAGCCGAAACTTGTTTTGGCGGATGAACCTACAGGTGCGCTTGATTCAAAATCAACAGATGACCTTTTGAGTATTTTCAATGATATTAACAGTGATGGTCAGACAATACTTATGGTTACCCACTCCACAAAGGCGGCAAGCCATGCTGGGCGCGTTCTGTTTATAAAAGACGGTCAGGTCTTTCACCAGATATACAAGGGCGGAAATACTAATGAGCAGATGTATCAGAAAATCTCCGATACGCTGACTTTGCTTGCGACTGGCGGTGACTCAAATGAGTAAAAGCTTTTTTCCGAAACTCGCCGCTGACAATATAAAGAAAAACGGCAAAACGTATTTGCCCTATATGATCACCTGCATTATGACGGTGGCAATATTTTATATTCTCAAATCTCTTTCTCTCAATCCCGGCCTTGAAAAAATGGCAGGTACTCAAATTCTGACATACTCTTTGTTTTTAGGCAGTTGGATTGTAGCAATATTTTCTTTTATATTTTTGTTTTACACAAATAGTTTCCTTATTAAAAGACGAAAAAAAGAGTTCGGCGTTTTTAATATATTGGGTATGGAAAAACGCCACTTGGCTGTAACTCTCGCCTGGGAGTCGCTGTTTGTTGGGCTGATAAGTCTTGCGGGCGGCTTTGTTGTCGGTATGGCGCTGGATAAGCTGATGTATCTGCTTATATTAAAGGTGCTTAATACTGATATATCGCTGGGCTTTTTCGTCTCCTGGAAAGCCATTGTCTCAACAATCGGCCTTTTTGCAGTGATTTTTCTTTTGATTTATCTTAATTCTCTGCACAGTATAAATGTGTCTAATCCCATTGACTTGCTTCGTGACGGCAAGGTGGGCGAAAAAGAGCCTAAAACTAAGTGGCTGATTGCTCTTGCAGGTGCTGCTTGCTTAGGTATCGGCTATTATATTGCTATTACAACAGAGAGTCCTCTTAAATCTATTACTAATTTCTTTGTTGCTGTATTGTTTGTAATTGCGGGTACTTATATGCTGTTTACCGCCGGCAGTATAGCGCTTCTTAAAACTCTTAAAAAGAATAAGAAGTATTATTATAACAAAAAGCATTTTACAAGCGTTTCAGGTATGATTTACCGAATGAAGCAAAACGCTGTGGGACTTGCTAATATCTGTATTCTTTCTACAATGGTTCTTGTTATCATTTCTTCAACAGGTTCTCTTATGGCGGGTATGGAAGATATTATTACTACAAGATATCCTAAAGATTTTGTGGTTTATTCCGATGAGGAAACAGGTGAAGATAACCGGCAGTTTCTTAATGAAATAAAGTCTCTTCAAAAAGCCAAAGGACTTAATGTTAAAGACGAACTGGAATATACCTACCTGTGCTTTTCGAGTATTGAAAAAGGCGATACTTTTGATGTTACCAACAACGGCTCGCTTATGGATGTTGACGATATAACTAATCTTATGTTCGTTTCGCTTTCTGATTACAACAAGGCAATGGGCGCCGGCGAAACCCTGGGAAATAATGAAATTCTTATTTATTCAAACAGAGACAGTTTTGATTATGATGTGCTTAAAGTGTTTGATAAGCAATACAAAGTTAAGAAAACACTCAGCGAATTTATGGGTAACGGCCTGATTTCCGCTGCGGCAGCCGACACTAACTTCATTGTGGTTAATGATACTGCCGAAATTACAGACCTTTATAATAAGCAGAAAAATGCCTTGGGTGATATAGCAAGCAATATCAAATGCTTATATGGTTTTGATACAGACGCAGACGACGAAGAACAGAAGAAATTTTACGGCGACTTGTCAGATATGATTGAAGAAGAGGGCTTTAAGTGCACTGCCGAATGCAGATATGACGCGAGAACCAGTTTTATGGCTTCTTACGGAAGTTTCTTCTTCCTGGGTATTTTCCTCGGTTTGCTGTTTGCAATGGCAACTGTCCTTATCATTTATTACAAGCAGATCTCGGAAGGATATGACGATAGAGAGCGTTTCCAGATTATGCAGAAAGTCGGAATGAGCCATAAAGAGGTTAAGTCTTCTATTAGTTCTCAGGTTTTGACAGTGTTCTTCCTGCCGTTAATAGTTGCAGGTTTCCATGTTGCAGCAGCGTTTCCGCTTATTTCAAAAATACTGGAAGTCATTAATATGACTAATATGGGTCTTTATGTTGCTTGCACCGGCGGATGCTTTCTTGTGTTTGCGGTTTTGTATGTAATTGTTTATGCTCTTACTGCAAAAACATATTACAAAATCGTCAGCCGTTAGGAGGATTTTGAATGAGAGAGTTCAAAATTAGGTTTCCCCGACGGTTAAAAGTGATAGTCGTAGCTTTGCTTGTTGCTGTAACCGCTCTTGCATTTTCCGCCTGCGGCCGTCGTTGCTCTGAGCAGCAGAAAACGCTCAATAGAATTGATTCTATTGCAGGAAATATAGGTCGTTCTCAAATCACGGAGGATGATAATCTTATAGGCGAAAGGCACTGCAAGGACGACTATACCGGTTATTATACCGCCAGATGCGACGCTGAAAGCGGCAGAGATGTTATTTTCGGCGGCGCGTCCATAAAAGAAAGAAATTTGAGAGTTTACGGAACTGTTTATACTCAGTCCGGGACTGCAAAGATAAGGATACGCCAGACGGACGAAGTAAAAGAATGTGAAGTTGACAGAGAACTTCATTTTGAAACGGAACTTAATCTCTCAAGCGGCGGCAATTATATTATGATAGATTATGACAATTTCCAGGGGTGTGTTGAACTGCATTCCGATTACATTGCGAACTGAGGCGGTGAATATGAAAATTGAACCGAAAGAAAACAGATTTTCAGTTTGTAAAGCGTCAGTAAGAGGCGGAGCAGGCAGAAGCCTGTTTTACAGAGCCATGTCACGGGCGGTGGTATGTATAGGGTTTCTTACAATTGGAATACTTGCCGTTCCTGCGGTTGCGATTTATGCGCTTATATCTGGCGTTTGGTGCGCGGCGGACAGAGCGGAAGAATATTTTGAAGAGAAAATCAGTAATTGAGATTGATTTAATTAATATCCGCCTTATAATTGAATTGCTCTGCTAAAAGTGGTATTATTTATTAAGATGATTTTTAGCAGGAGATGACATTATGAGCGTTTACAAAGTTTTCTTCAGCCCTACAGGCGGAACTAAAAAAGTTGCGGATTGTCTTTGCCGTGGGTTTGACGGCGATATCAAAGAAGTTGATTTGTCGCTGAGAGAGCTCGGTGAAGTTAACATGACCGCCGATGATACCGCAGTTGTTGCAGTTCCCAGTTTCAGCGGCAGAGTGCCTGCTTTTGCGGTTGAAGCGCTCAAGAAGATAAATTCCAACGGAGCTTCGGCAGTTTCAGTTGTAGTTTACGGCAACCGTGCTTATGACGATACACTGATTGAATTTCAGGATGTTCTGTTAGACCTTGGTTTTAAGTGCAAGGCGGCTGTTGCGGCTGTTGCGGAGCATTCAATAATGCACTGCTACGGAACAGGCAGGCCGGATGCGTCCGATATTGCAGAGCTTGAAGAATTTTCGGCGAAGATAAAAGACGCAGTTGCAGACAAAAGCAAAACAAGCGTTGAAGTTCCGGGCAATCGCCCATACAAGCAGGCGGGAAAAGGCGGATTAAAACCGTTTGCCACAGATGAATGCGTTTTATGCGGCGAGTGCAGTGCGCTTTGTCCCGTGGGAGCCATCAGCGCTGATGACCCTAAATCTACCGATGAGGAAAAATGTATTTCTTGTATGAGGTGCATTTCTGTTTGTCCTCAGAAGGCAAGAAAAGTTGACGATGACCTTCTGGCGGCGCTTACAGAAAGGCTTAAAGATGCCTGCTCGTCCAGAAAAGAAAACGAATTATTCTTATAATAAAAACGGCTGTGATGATTTTCAAATCACGGCCGTATTTTTATGTTTATTGAAAAATAAGTAATATTGTTGTATACTTTTCTTGAAAAGAAGGTGTTGGCAATGAATACAACCATGCTTATTTTAATGTTTATAATCGGTGTTTTCGGTGTTGCGAATTTTATAGTATATGCACTGCTTTCAAAATACCTCTGGATAAGCGCCGGAGTTAAAAAAAGCGACGTAAGGCGATTTAACAGTGAACATCCCCACCGAACTCAAAGACGGATGAGCGCTTGGCTTATCAAAAACGCAAAGCATCCCAAAGAGTTTGCAAAAATGTTTGCTATTTGCAATGTAGTTATATTTTTCTGTCTTGTATCTTTCAGTATTGTATTTTTTGTATGGCGCACCAATAATCTTGAGATGGCAAAAATCGCCGCGGCGGCAATAGCCGCTCTCAGTGCAGTCACATGGGCCATCGGCTTTTCATACGGAAAGAGGATAGAAGCGGATTTCGGCGATTACTTTTCATCTCCCGAATATACTCCTTATGAAGGGGAAAGCATCGACACAGACGTTTATTCGGAAAGTGAGTATTACGAAGATGAGCCGCAAGAGAGCAGTATGACCGACGAGCAGAGAGCGATGGTCAAAAAGTCGCGGATTATCAGATATTTTATAAGGCTGATAGTTGTTGTAATTATACTGCTTATGGCGTTTTCACCGTATATATTCAATAAATATAATATAAGACTTGATTTGAGCAAACTTTACAAAAGCGACGAACAGCAGACCCAGAGCAACGCTTCATACGGCAGTGACAACTTAGACGATGACTATTATATGCTCCATAAGGACAAAAGCGCGGTTACGTATGACGAAATAAAAAGTCTTATTTCTGATACGGGTTATGAACTGGAAGATTACTCAAAACAGGCGTCGGCAGATTATCCCGAATATAGTTTCAGCGAATGTTATGCTTTTGGGGATGACGCAATGCATTTTGAATATCTTGTCCTTGATTCCGCTGACAGTGCCGAAAAACTGCAGAAAGAACTGCAGTCGGATATAAAAGAAAAATATAAAAAAGGCGCTGACGGCGAAACAGAGCAGAAAGACAGCGATAAAGATTTTCGGCTTTATATTCTTGAAACGTCAGAGGGTTATGCTGTTTCAATTTACGCTCAAAATATAGTAATTTACGCCTACTGCGAACCAATCAATGCCACATGGCTGAAATTTAATCTTAATACAATCGGTTATCTTGAGGAGTTTTAGGAGCAGGTTATGAATATTAATGCGTTATCTTATATTATCGGTTTTGGGGTAATGACGCTTCTCAGCAGGGGAGCGGTGCGCTGGATAAGAAATCTTAGCTATGATTCAGCAGGCCAGTCAATGAGAAAAGTAGAAAAGCATTATAACGATGTAAAAGAGAAAAAAGTCCCTTATGAAAGGGAGATAACTTGGCTTGTCCGTGTGTCCGAAAGACCGCTTACAACAAGATTTTTGTATTATTTATATGATTTATATAAATATGTAGGACTTGCGGGATTGGCAGTCTCGGTAATAGCGCTTTTTGTTCCTGTGCTGAACACTTATCTCGGCAAAGCCGTAATAGCCTATTTTGCTTTTTGCATATTTTCGGCATTAATCGGAGTTGTGCTTTACGAGCCGATAAAATATCTTGTGTTTAAAAATGAAAGATGAGTTTTGACTGCCTGTGGAAAGTCGGAACCCTTTCAGTAAAATAATTAAATCAAAAAAAGCACGCGGTGCAGGCGTAATTGCCATTACCGTGTGCTTTTTGCTTTGTTGTTACGCATAAGAGAAAACGACAACTGTTTCTTTACCTGCTGTAAACGCAACTCTCAGTCTGTAATCATAAAGAAGATTTATTGTTTTTGACTGGGAATCTGAAATAGAGGTGCCTGTTCCTGTTTTTGTCCACGTCTTTACAGTTGAATATGTACTTCCTGATTTTTTCTGAAGCTGCATTACAATTTTCAAAGATGTGGAAGTCTCTGCAGTGAGCATTGCAGAGCAGTGAGCCGTAATACCGCTGATTACAATTGACCTTGAATAGGTGTCTATTGTTGTATAACAGGGCATTATTTCAGGAAGTTCCTCTGCTTTTGCGGTAGCAGGCGCCATTGTTACAGCTGAGCACATAAAAAGCAACGCCAAAAATGCGCAAACAACTTTTGACTTAAAACCTGTCTTTGTCATCTTTTTATCCTCCTTTCACTTATTAACTTCCTTTTTTTTACAAAATGTGACAAAAAAGAAAGCCCGAAATATTCGGACTTTCTAAAATAAGTACTTATTTTACTGTTTTGCAGATTTCAATAATCTCGCTTTCGTCAAGATTGCTGATAACGCAGTATATGTGGGAGTTATAATTCCAATAAACGCTCTTGTTCTTTTTGGTTTTGTCTTTGTTGGTCGCTACTGTATATTCAATGCCGTTTTCAGTAATTGTTTTAATATTTGTATGGGCGGTATCAATTGCTGTTTCGGTGTTTTCCGACATACGGCATATCCGTATTTCATTGTCGCCATTTTTATAAGTTACGGTAGAATAATATTCGCTGTAATCTTCTTCGGCAACGGTATATCCCTCTGGCAGTTTAACCGCAATCTTGCTGTTGTTTGCAACTGTGTCTGCGTCTTCAAGACTGATTACCATATGGTCGCTGTAAAAGCTCGTTAAAAATTTCTTTGGCCCCGGAAGAGCAATTACCGTTGTTGCAATAGAAAGAATGACTGCCGCAACGATTATTATCTTAACAGCGGTGCGTGTCAGGCGGTGATACTTGTCACTTCGCATTTTATCGCTCAGTGCGTTCATCTTTTTTTGGTGGCGTTTTGAAAACGCATGGTTTTCGTCTTTATCAACCTGCAAAGATATAAGCCAATCTTCCTGAGACAGGAGGCAGGCGTCGTAAAGTACGTTATTCATTTTTCTGCTCCTCTCTTTCAATTATTTCTTTTATCTTTTTTCTCGCTAAATATATTCTCCGGCGCACGGCGTCGTCCGTAATTCCCATAAGTTTTCCGATGTCACTGCTTTTCATATTGTAAAGTGTTTTAAGATAAAGCGGCATTTTTAAAGACTCGTCTAAGCTGTTAATCGCGTTTCTGACCTGTTCAACACGGAATTTATTTATATAATCTTCTTCAATATTATTGCCGGACGGAACGTTTTCAGGAATTTCTCCGCTTTCAAAAGCAAGGATTTTAGACTGCTGGTTGAATTTTTTTATCGCTATACAGCGAACGATTGTTGCAAGATAATTTCTGGTGCGGTCGCAGTTTATTTCTTCAATTCGGTCAAAATTCTTTGCGACGTAAAGATATGTTTCCTGAACGCAGTCCTCCGCCGTTTCGGCGTTTTTAACTTTTTGATACGCTATGCTGTAAAGCAGAGAACTGTAAGAGTTGTATAACTGAGCAAACCGCGTTTTATCTTCTGGTTCGTCAATCAGGTCAAAAAATGCTATCATATGTTAACTTCCTTAAAAAAGAAAAATGTGACAAAAAAATCATTATTTATTTAAATTATTATAATTTTCACACCTAATTTTAATCTATTATATTACATACGTCAACCGAAAACGACCTTCGTTTTTTGCATGAATTTGTGAGAAAATAAAATAATTTTACTTTTTTGAAAATTTTATGTCACAAAACCTAATTATCGGGAAGTAAATATATAGAGCCTTTGATAACGAGGCAGAGCGTTCCGATGCTGATAATAAATTTAACCGTTATATGAAAAAAGAAAGAAATGTGTGCTTTGAACCCGGTTGAATTTACAGTAAAGGGCGCTCGTTTTTTGTTTTCTGCCGTTAATATCCCCCTGGGAGGCTTGTTTTTGATTTTTAGGCGTGATAAAAATGAATGTAGAAAATATTTAAAATGTTCGGGAGGATATTTATGGCTTGCTTTTTGGTACCCGCCGCAGAAGCGATAATCGTAACCGCCGCGGCTTATACGATTAAAAAACGCGAAGAAAAATCTGAATTAAAAATGCCCCGCACTGAAATTGACTGCGAGGTCAAGGCTCCGGAGGAGAAGAAACTGAAACTTTCTCGCAAACTCTTCTGGCTTGCAGATCTGCTTTGGGGCGGTATTCTGCTTCTTGCTTTTGAGCATCTCTGGCACGGCGAAATAGTGCCATGGCCGCCGTTTTTAAGCGCGATGAGCAGTCCTGAGGACACGTCGGCGATGCTTCGGGAAATGGCAACGGTGGGCGTAGCGATGGCAGGAGTTGTAACTGCTGTATGGGGCGTTATCGTTTCCGTTATCCAGGCGAAATTCAACAGAATTAACGCAGAAACAGTGAAAGACAGCAGAGGTTAATAATATGTGCTTGTTAATTACGGTGTTTGCCGCAATAATTTCAACAGTGTTTTGGTATTCCCACGCTTCGGGAGAAACGTATAAAACAGGCGTTCTTTGCTGTATGTTCTGGGGCGCTTCGCTGATGTGGCTGGTTGACGCAGTGTTCGGTTATGCCGAAGAAGGCGCAGTGTTTTTTCTTCAAAGCAGTGAGGAACTACTCCACGAGGCAATGCTGGGGCTTTCTGTTGTAGCCCTTGGCCTTACGGTGTGGCTGATAATACTTTTGATTAAAGACCCCAAAGGCGTATTTAAGAAATTAATGAAATAATCCTATGAAAATGCAAAAAACTCTGAAATCGTTTGGTTTCAGAGCTTTTTCTTTTTCATTTAATTAAGCAGTTGTTTTTAATAAAAATATATTTGGAGTATTGATATTTTCTTTGATTGACAAGTGTTCATAAATAGATAAATATCCTGCAAATACCTAACTCCTTTGAAAGATTGATACAAAAACATTCTGCTTAATTGCAAAACGTTTGTGTATAATGTATAATGTCCTTAATAAAATACGGCGCGAAAATAATATTGTTTGACGACGCGGCTTTCGACAGTTAAAACAGACGCCTGATTGTTGTATAAGTTTGATAAGTTCACATAATAATATTGTATTTGCGAAAATCAAATTGTATTCAGGAGGGGATCTTTTGGACAATTCAAAAGCAGTGCGCCCGTTTGGAATGCGTGACAAGATAGGTTACGCTTTCGGTGACTTTGGGTGCAACATGAGTTTTGCGTTCATCAACAGCTATCTTATGGTGTTCTATGTAACTTGTATGAAGATAGACGCCGGCCATTTTGCAATTATAATTCTCTTGGCAAAAATTTTTGACGCTATAAACGACCCGATTATCGGCGGTCTCTGCGACGCTACAAAACCCGGTAAAGACGGAAAGTTCAAACCGTGGATAAAGTGGGCTAGTTTGCCCCTGCTTATTTCAAGCATCGTGATGTTTATTTATGCTCCCAACGCTCCTTACGGCGTTAAGGTTGCAATGTGTCTCGGCCTTTATTGTATCTGGAGTATTTCTTATACCAGTGTTAACGTTCCTTACGGTTCAATGCAGTCGGTTATTACAACTAATCCGTCGGAGCGTGCGGATCTTTCTACTTGGAGAAGTATTGGCGCCCTGCTGGCCCAGATGCCTATTATGATCGTTCTTCCCATGCTGGTTTACGATAAGAATGATAACCCGAGAGGCGAACTTTTCATTCTGTTTGTTGCGGTAATGGGCGTTATCGGATTTATTTCCTTTATACTGGTGCGCAAATTGACTGTTGAGCGCGTTGAGCCTGCAGCGGGAAATTCACAGAAGTTCAATTACATTTCAACGCTTGTTTCATTTTTCAAAAACCGCCATATGCTGGGTGTAACTATTTCAACGGTATCTTACCTTGCTCTCATGATGACCGTTACCAGTTCGCTCCAGTATGTGTTTATGTGCTATTTCAAAAACACAAAGCTTATTTCACTGGCAACGATACTTGCAGGTCTTCCGGTTGTATTGGGTATCGTTCTTGTTAAACCGGCGTCTAAAAAGTTCTCAAAGAAACAGCTTTGCACATATCCATTTGCAATTTCCGCTGTTGCTTCGGGTATCGCAACGTTTGTGCGCTTTGAAAATCCGTATATTTGGATTGCGCTTATTTCTATTGCTATGTTCGGCGCCAGCTTTTACATGGTTCTTATGTGGGCGCTTGTTGCAGATTGTATCGACTTCCAGGAACGCCAGACAGGCAGACGAGAGGAAGGCTCGATTTACGCAACATATTCTCTTTTCCGCAAGATTGCTCAGGGAGTAGGTGCGTCGCTGGTATCTCTTGCAATTAAGATGACAGGTTATAATCAGTACGCTGACGCTCTCAGCCAGTCCGCCGGCGTGCCTGAAAAGATATATTTTGTAACAGGACTGCTTCCGTTTATCGGCTCAATAATCTGCCTTGTAAGTATGCACTTCCTGTATACGCTTGAAGATAAACCTCAGGAGGAATCAAATTGAGAAAAATAACGAATATCAATGAAAATTGGCTTTTTTCTAAGGAAGCTAAGCACCTGCCGTCATCCCTTCCCGGCGACTGGCAGAATGTAGATTTGCCCCATACATGGAACGGAGAGGACGGCCAGGACGGCGGCAACGACTATTACAGAGGAAAGTGCTTTTACGCAAAATCGCTCAGTTCATCGCTTTTCAGCGAAGGAGAAGTTCACTATCTTGAATTCTGCGGTTTAAATTCAACGGCAGAAGTATTTTGGAACGGTGAAAAACTCTGTGAGCACAACGGAGGTTATTCCACTTTCCGCGTAAAACTTCCCGCTGTGAAGGAAGAAAATCTTCTTGTTGTTACTGCGGACAACAGTCCCAACGAGACAGTATATCCCCAGGTTGCCGACTTTACGTTTTACGGCGGAATTTACCGCAATGTAAATATTATTTCTGTTGAGAAAAACCACTTTGACCTGGACTATTACGGTGCTCCGGGTATCATGGTTACCCCTACCGTTAAAGGCGCTGACGCTGATATTGATGTTCAGGCTTTCGTCACCGCAGATACAAACTGCGATATTACGTTTGTTATCACCGCTGACGACGAAATAATTGCTCAGTCTGCAACAGATTCTAAATATGCAAAGGCGCAGATGAAAATTGAAAACGTTCATCTCTGGAACGGAATCAAAGACCCGTATCTCTATAAAATTAAGGCAACGCTTTACACCGACGGCAAGGCTGTTGACGAGATATCTTCAACATTCGGCTGCCGCAGTTTCAGCATTGACCCCGATAAGGGATTTTTCCTTAACGGAAAGCCGTATCCGCTGAGAGGCGTTTCCCGCCACCAGGACAGACCTAAAATAGGTAACGCTCTTACTCTCGAACATCATAGGGAAGATATGGATCTTATCTGCGAAATGGGGGCAAACACCATCCGTCTTGCCCATTATCAGCACGCCCAGGAGTTTTACGATCTTTGCGACAGCCGCGGAATGGTTGTCTGGGCAGAAATTCCGTATATTTCACGCCACATGCCAAACGGCTATGACAATACCGTTTCTCAGATGACGGAACTTATCTGTCAGAACTACAATCATCCCAGTATTGTTGTCTGGGGTCTGTCAAACGAGATAACAATGAACGGCGCTGCGGATGCAAGCCTGCTTGAAAATCACCGCAAACTGAACGACCTCGTTCATCAGCTGGATAAAACAAGAAAAACAACTATCGCCGTGCTTTCAATGTGCTCTCCGGACGAGGAGTACACAAAGATACCCGATGTTCTTTCGTATAACCATTATTTCGGCTGGTACGGCGGTAATACCGCAATGAACGGTCCGTGGTTTGATGATTTCCACAAAAAGTTCCCGAACCGCTGTGTAGGTCTCAGCGAATACGGATGCGAGGCGCTTAATTGGCACACCTCAAATCCCGAACAGGGTGACTATACTGAAGAATACCAGGCTTATTATCATGAAGAACTGATAAAACAGATAATGGACCGCCCGTATATCTGGGCTACCCATGTGTGGAATATGTTTGATTTTGCTGCTGACGCACGAAGCGAAGGCGGAGAAAACGGAATGAATCACAAAGGTCTGGTTACCTTTGACAGAAAATATAAGAAAGATTCGTTTTATGCGTATAAGGCTTGGCTGTCTGAAGAGCCGTTTGTCCATATTTGCTCAAAGCGTTATGTTGACAGAGTTGAAGACGTTACAAAGGTTACCGTTTACACTAATCAGCCTTCCGTTGAACTGTTTGCAAACGGTGAAAGCGTAGGAGTTCAGGAAAAAGGGAAGTATCCGTTTTTCTATTTTGAGGTTAAAAATTCAGGGGAAACAAAGCTTGTTGCCAAGGCAGGGGATTGCACAGACGAAAGCGTTATTCGCAAGGTAGATGAATTTAATCAGGATTATGTAATGAAAGAAGAGGGCGCTGTTATCAACTGGTTTGAAATCAGCACTCCGCCGGGATATTATTCCGTAAACGATACAATCGGCGATGTTATCTCTACTTTCAAGGGTAAACTTTTTGCGCTTAAGATGCTCAAGATGATAAAGAAGACGCTGGGCGGTTCAGGCTCCGGCGGAATGAGCATGGCAGGCTTTAAGTTTGACAAGTCTATGATGGAAATTGCCAAAGGATTTACTATCAAGAGAGCGTTTATGATGCTTGGCGGCAAATTCACCAAAGAACAAATTCTCGAGGTGAATGCAGCGCTGAATAAAATTAAGAAAAAAGATAAATAATTAAGAACAGCGGCTGAAGAAATCTTCGGCCGCTTAATTTTTTGAAAATAATTTTGAAAAAATGAACGGATTTGCCTCTTTCATTCGTATTGGGTATAGAAGGATGAAAAATCCTTACGAAACGGAGGTAATAACTATGAAAAAATTATTCGCAATCATTTTGTCAGTGGTGCTTGTTGCGGCGTTTTCAATTACGGCATACGCAGGCACAAACGCAAGAAGAGGACAAAGTGAAGAAAAAGTTCTGACTTCGTGCGTACAGACTTCTGCTGTAAGTCAGAAAACCACTTGTCCGAATTACGCTGACGGCAACTGCACAAATCCTGCCTGCCCCAATGACGGTGTGCCGGCGAGAGACGGCAGCGGTTACAAGGGCGGCCGCGGGGAAACAACAACTTCAGCGGACAACAATAACGTAGAGACAACCACTGCTCAGAACAACGATGAAGAAACTACCGTTTCCGAGAAGCAGACCACCGTTCAGAACGGCAACCGCAACGGAAATTGCCCGAACAGATTAAATGGAGAATGCACAAATCCGGATTGTCCCAATGACGGAGTACCAGCCAGAGACGGCAGCGGCTATAAAGGTGGCCAAGACGGTCAGGGAAACGGCGCAAACGGTAAAGGAAACGCAAATTCAAACTGCACTAACGCAGGCACAGGCGCCTGCAAAGGCGGCAGAAACGCGGCGTAATTACAAAAAAGCAAGGCGTATTTGAACAAGACCGTGAAAAACGGACAATAGAAAAAAAGCACCTCCTATGGTAGAAT
>OCHC01001434.1_pt1 | contig 18101 bp, 14 predicted proteins | sample 1538641 | NCBI WGS metagenome assembly OCHC01 (sample SAMN04571714, study PRJEB22368) | human gut metagenome | biome: human gut; material: stool | host: Homo sapiens | place: Luxembourg | collected 2012-08-17
CGGCGCGCCCGACGCGGCCATAGCCCAGCACGAGAAAGCCGCTCTCCCAGATCGTGCGCTCCCGCAGGCGGAGCAGCAGCTCAAGACAGCCCTCGGCGGTGGGCACGGCGTTCAGGCATTCCAGCTCGGGCCGCAGAAAATAATCGATCAGCGGCAGCCCGGCCTCCCGTGCGGCCATCCGCACCGGCATCCCGGGGCGGCCCGCTAAGATCAGCGTCCCCTGCCCCGCACCCTGCAGTGCGCGGGCGACCTCGTCACTGACGCGGCCCTGGGACATGGGCAGCAAAATGTAATCGGCTGCGGCGGCATTGTCGGCGGCGGTCACGCCGTAACCCGCACGGCGCAGCACGCGCGCCGCCGCCTGCTGGCGGGCATCGTGCCCGACCACGCAAAATGTTTTCGGCATAGGCGCTCACCTCGGTTTGATTTGCGCCATACTATGCCGGGGCGCGTGTACCTGTGCCTTCTGCCTTCCCCATCGGGGGAAGGCGGCCCGCAGGGCCGGATGAGGGCAGCGTGTGCCCTATTGCCAATTCACGGGCAATTGCGGCGGCTCTGCCCTCATCAGTCGCTTTCAGCGACAGCTTCCCCCGAGGGGGAAGCCCCGGCACGCAAAAAAAGGCACCCACCTTTTCCTAAAAGATGGATGCCTTTTTACTCAATAATATTTCAGCCCGTCGCACTGGCCGCGCCAGACGAGGAGCGGGTTGATGGGCACGGTGCCGATGCGCAGCTCGGCCACAACGGTCCTGCCGCTGGTGCCCAGCAGCTGGCCCTGCTTGACATCGTCCCCGGCCTCGACGTTCAGTGCGGTCAGGCCGTAGAAGATGCTCCTGAGGCCCGCGCCGTGGTCGATGACGACGGTGTAGCCGTAGCTGCCGCCAAGGTCCTCGGCCAGCAGCACATGGCCGCTGGCGGGCACGATCATAGAATCCTTCGACTTCTTCGGCTTGATGACGACATTTGTCGAGGTGCGCCCGCCGTAGCCGTAGTTCGTGCTGCGCTCGCTGTAGGAACGGCCCACGTACTCGGTCATGCCGTAGAGCAGCGGCGTGTCAAAGCTGTCCAGGAACGGCTGCACAAAGCCGCCCATGGCCCACTGGATCTCGCCGCCGTCAGTCGTCAGCAGCCTGCGGACGGCATCGGGGGCGTCGTCCGCGCCGATGTAGGGCGACATCAGCTGGGACTTGGCGCTGTAATCCTTGTAGGAGTAGGAGGCCGCGCGGACCGACAGCGTCAGCGTTTCGGTATAGCCGTCGGCAGTCACGGTCAACTCGGTGTTTCCGGTCTCTGCGTTCCACGGGATGGGCAGGTAGCAGATCCAGCCGTTGGCGGCCCTGACGAAGCCTGTGCTTTCCAGCGGGCCCGTCAGCGTCGGTTCGGTCCGGCTCATGGTGCTGCCGACACGCACGGCGGCCACGCTGCCCTGCTGCACCGTCGGTGTGCAGAGCGTGACGGACGGCTTGATGCTGACGGTGAAGCGGAACTGCCAGGTCTCGGTGCCGGTGACGCTGGAGCTGTCCTCGGCGGCGCTGTCAGACGCGGTGACGACGAGCTTGGCGTCAAACGTGCCGTTCTCCGCAAACAGATAGCTGCGGAAGCCGGTGGCGCTGCCCTCGTACACGGTTTCCTTGTCGGCGTCGGTGATAGTCAGCTGGGTGCTGTAGTCGGACGGCGTCACGATAATATCCGGCGATGCGTCGGATATGGCATCCTCGAGCACAACGGGAGAGGAATTGAGCGTTTCGGCGTAGGTGCGCCTGAAAAAGCTGCCGACCACCGGCACGTGCCACTTGTAGGCCGTGGGAGCAAGCTCCTGGCCGTCAAAGGTGACCTTGACTTCGGGCAGCATGTCAGGCGTGGCGCTGCGGTAAAGCCATGCCACGCCGCCGCCTGCGATGATGAGCACGAACAGCACAACGAGGAGCAGCCACTTGAACATACCGAACACACCGCGCCCGAGGGCCTGCGGGATCGTATCCTGCGGCTCGTCGTCCTCGTCGTCGTCGGCGCTGTCATGCTGCGGTGACTCGGACGACGGGGCAGGCCCGGCAGACGGCGCGGGGTTCTCCTCCAGCCCGGCCATGATCTGCGCAATCGAAAGCTGCGCCGTGCGGGAGATGTTCGCCATGCGGGCGGCCTCAGCGGCAAGGGCTTTATCGTTGGCAAGGTCATCGCTGAAAACAAGGCCGGACGGCTCGGCAGCGTCCTCCGCGGGGACGTCCCCGCTTTGCTCGGGCGTGTCGGTGACGGCTGTGTCTGCCGCGGCGGGGGGCGCTTCTGCCGCAGGCGCATCGTCGGCGGCAGGGGCGTCCGCTGTCGGTTCGGGCTCCGTCCCGGCGGGCTCGGCCCTTTCCGCAGACTCGGGCAGCTCCGGGGTACTCGGGACGTCGGGCACGGTGGGTGCGGCAGCGTCCTCCCGGGCGGGGGTCTCCGGCGGTTCGGGCTTGCTTTCGGATTTGGGCTCGGCAAGCTCCGGCGCGGCGGGAACGGGGCTCTCCTGTGCGGGGGCCTTGCGCTCCGGGGGCTCGTCAGGCGGGGCTTTTTTCGCCGTTTTAGCAGCCTTTGGCGTCTTGGGCTTTGCGGTTTTTGCTGTCTTTGTTGTCTTTGTGGTTTTTTTGGCCCGCGGCTTTTTGGGGGATGCGGCAGGCTTTTTTGTGCTCTGCCCGTCTGCGGCGGGCGGCTCGGAGCTGTCCGTCGGCGCTGGGGGCGTGTCGGCGGCAGACTGGGGGCTGGCTGCCTTGCGGCGCCGGGGCTTCGGCTTGGGGGCCTCCTCCGGCTGTACCGCAGTGGATTTCTTATCTTCTTCCATACTCACACTCACTCTTTTAGGGACCTTTATGGATGCCCGGCAAAACGGCAGCGGCACGGCAGGCCGGGTGTGCCGTGTGCAGCTATTTTATTCAGCCTCGCGGAATTGCAGACCACTGTTTCCGTCCAGCGCGGTCTGCGGGTCAGTGGATTTGCTGCCGATGCGCAGCTCGTAGATCAGGTTGTGGGCCGTCCCGGCGGTGCCCAGCGGGTCACCGGCAGACACACTCTGCCCGCGCTCCACGCCGACAGTCTCCAGCCCATACAGGTAGCTCTTTACGCCGCAGCCGTGGTCGATGACCACCGTGCCGCCGGTCAGGGTCAGCGTGCCCGCAAAGACAACGTTGCCTGCCTGCGGGGCGGTGACGGTCTCGCCGTCCGCAGCGGCATAGGTCAGGCCGGTGGCCTGGCCGCTGCGCTGGCTGTCCACCATTTGGGTGACACCGTACTCCATGACGACAGCGCCCGCGCTGGGGGCCTCAAAGCGGCCATTCCAGAGCTTGGCGGAGCTGCCCGTTGTGTACAGCGGCCATATGGCGTTGCGGAACTCCTCCCCGCCGCCGGTGTCCTCCTCGGCGGGGACGGTGACCGTATCATACATGGTGCGGGTGACGGTCAGGGTGATGTCCTTTTCCAGGCTCCCGCAGGTCAGGTGCAGCGTATGGTCGCCGCCCTCGGCGTTGTAGGTCACGGGAATATAGCCCATGTAGCCGCTGGCGGTCTTGCGGAACCAGACGGTGCCCAGATCGGTCTCCAGGCTCGGCTCGCCGTCCAGAATGCCGGACAGCTGCACAGCCACGATGCTGCCCTGCGGCGCGCGCTCGGTGCTCAGGGTGACCTTAGGGTTCATCGCCATCGTGTAGCCGGCGCGGTAGGCGTACCAGCCCACGGGGTCGCCGGGGCTGTCCGCACTGCTGTGGTGCGCGGTCACGATGATCTGATAGTCTCCGTTTTGTGTATAGGTATAGGTATTGCAGTCGGCCAGTGCGCCGGTCCAGACCGTGCCATCGGGCGCGGCGATCTGAAGCTCGGCAGCGGTGACCCAGTCGGGCAGGACGAGCTGCGGCACGGTATCGGTGAAGGTGCCCAGTTTCTGCACGGTCAGGTTCGTCGGGCTTTCGTAGGTCTTGTTGACCTTATCGCCCAGCACCGGGATGACCCAGCTCCAGCCGTTGGGCTCGAGGGTCTGCTCACCGAAGGTGACGGCCTCCTGCGGCAGGGCGTCCGTCCCGGTGCGGCTGTAAAGAAAAGCCGCCGTTCCGCCCAGGATGGCGGCAATCATAACGGCGACCATCACAAGCCAAAGCAGCAGTTTACGCATATTGTGTTTTCTCCGTGGCAGTATGGCATTGCCAAAAAGCCGGACGCCGTCAGGTCGGTGCCCAGCCGGGTTGTGGTGGCAGAAAGGCTTCCCACGCGGGGGAAGCCTTGAGGATCATTTACTCCTTCTCCTCTGCGGGGGCGGAGGGGATGTTCTCGTAGGTGGTGGAATCCTCGTCGTCGTAATCGTCATCCTCGTAGTCGTCACTGAACAGCAGGCGCTCGTACTCGTCCAGCTCCTTTTCACGGTGGTAGAGATAGAGAGCGGCGGCGGTCAGGGCACCGGCAGCGGCAAACAGGAACGCCAGAACGGCACCGAAGGTGGTTTTCTTCATCATAGTAGTTCTCCTTTTGCAAATGCTGCGCTGCAACGCAGCTTTCGTGAAAAACGCCGCAGCGGGCGTGCATACAAAGCAATAGTGCTGACCTTATTATACCCGACGCAGAGGTCAATTACAACCCGAACATTTGTAAAATATTAAAGGTATTTTTTTGCTGGTTTTACACGGATTGCTGCAGGACAAAGGGTACATTTGAGCCAAGGGCGGCATGAGGTATATGGGAAGGCTGTAGGGGAGGGATGTATCCCTCCCGGAATGTTTGCGTGGCCGGAAACCCTCACGGAGGGGTCAAGACCCCTCCCTACGGTGTGCCGTTCACGGGTGCTTTGTAGGGAGCGGTCTTGACCGCTCCGGGGAAGTGTGCGGCTGCCATCCACTCCACGGGAGGGATAAATTCCTCCCCTACGCAAAACAAAAATGCGGTCTCCGCGCAGGAGGCCGCATTTTTATACGATTTTCAGAACAGCCTATCCACCGGGTACAGCCCATCCTCGCTCATCTTTTTCAGGGCTTCGACCAGCTCGGGCTTGTCTTCGCGGTAGGTGATGCCGTGCCATTTGTCGGCACTGGTCAGCACATGGACGTCCGCCTTACCGGCCTCCAGCGCGTTCGTCACGACGGTGGGCAGGTAATATTCGCACTTCATCGGGTTGACGGGCAGGCTGGCCTGCAGGAACGCGGCAAAACCGGCCTTGGCCTCCTGCACGTAGGCGGGGGTGAAGCCCCACAGGTTCATCGAGACAACACAGTCGGCGGGCAGGTCGGCCCAGCTCTTGCCGCCGTCCTCGCTGTAATGGATGCCGTCGGCGTAGAGCTCGATGCAGGTGCGCTCGGTCACGCTGACGAGGTTGCGGCTCTCGTCGGTCACGCAGACGCCGCGGCTGACACTGCCGTTGGCGCTGACCGTGTTGCCCAGCAGGAAGCCGACCATGGCCCAGGCGTAGCGGTCTCCGTCGGCGTGGGTGCTCAGGTAGTCGTAGATGAGCTTGAAGCCCTGCGGGCCGTAGTAGTCGTCGGCGTTGATGACCGCGAACGGCGCGTCGCCGATGGCCTCCTCGGCCACGAGGATGGCATGGGCGGTGCCCCAAGGCTTGACGCGGCCCTCCGGCACGGTGAAGCCCTCGGGCAGCTTTTCCAGCTGCTGGTAGGCGTAGCGGACCTCGAACCCGGCGCGCACGGCACGGGCACCGACGGCCTCTTTAAACGCCTGCTCGATCTCGTGCTTGATGATAAAGACGACGGTCTTGAACCCGGCGCGGCGGGCATCGTACAGGCTGTAGTCGAGGATGGCCTCGCCGGACGGGCCGACGGGGTCGATCTGTTTGAGTCCGCCGTAGCGGCTGCCCATACCGGCGGCCATGACAACGAGAATCGGTTTGGTCTGCATAATTTGCACTCTCCCAATATTTGTAGGGGAGGAATTCATCCCTCCCGGGTATTCTGCGGCTGCCGCGGCGTACCTGCGGAGCGGTCAAGACCGCTCCCTACAAAGCACCCGTAAACGTCATTCTGTAGGGAGGGGTCTTGACCCCTCCGGGACGTGTGCCGCGTCGCTAAGCCCACGGGAGGGATGAATCCCTCCCCTACGGGCGTATTTTAAGTTTACTCCATTTCTCCTGCTATTGCAAGCACCTTATAAAATTCGAAAAAACTGCGCAATTTCCGCAGATTGTGACCCGGTTTGCTATGGCAACTTAAAACAGAAAATGCTATAATGAATAAAACTACAAAACAGGAGGGCTTTTTTCCGATGGAACATACCGGAAAACGTGCGCTGGTGCTGGCTGGCGGCGGGGCCAAGGGCAGCTATCAGATCGGCGTCTGGCGCGCTCTGCAGGAGCTGGACTGGACGCCTGACATCATCACGGGCGCAAGCGTCGGCACGCTGAACGGCTGCCTGTTCACGATGGGCAAGATCCAGGAGGCCGAGGACCTGTGGCGCAGCCTGGAAATTCACGATGTTCTCGAAGTCCCCGCAACGCTCAAGCCCGAGGAGCTGCGCGCGTTCTTCCTCGTCATCATCCGCAGCGGCGGACTGAACGTTGAACCGCTGGCCGAGATGATCGACCGTCTGATCGACGAGGAGGCCGTGCGCACATCGCCTATCCACTTCGGCCTTGTCATGACCGAGCTGGGCAGCCTGCGCAGCGTGCAGTGCCCCATCGAGGACATCCCCGAAGGGCAGTTAAAGGACTATATGCTGGCGTCCAGTGCCTGCTTCCCGGCCCTGCGCCCGCGGGAAATTGACGGTGTAAAGTACATTGACGGCGGCTGGCGCGACAATATGCCGCTGGATCTGGCCGCAAAAATGGGCGCAGCGGAGCTGCTCGGCGTCGATGTGGACGGCATCGGCATTGTACGCCCCAACACCACCGGCCTGCCGACGCGCATCGTGCGCAGCCACTGGAATTTGGGCCAAACGCTGGACTTTGACCCCGCCCGTGCCGCGCGCAACATCGCGCTGGGCTACTTTGACACGCTGCGGCTGTTTGGCCGCTGCGGCGGCACGGCCTACGCCATGCTGCCCGACAATGAGGAATTTCTGGCTCGCTTTGCCGAGCAATACCAAAAGCTGCTGGCCGAGGTCTGCGCCCGCGCACCGGAAATTGACCTTGTGGAGAAAAACGCGCGGCAGCGCGCAAACTACCCGGCGCCCTACGCACCGAACCCGAGTGCGCCCACCCGCGGCGCACTGGCCCCGCTGGAGCTGGCCGCCGAGCACGTCGGCGTGCCCGAGGACATGCCCTACACGCCGAAGCTGCTGGCCGCGACCTTCATGGGCAGCTTTGACAAGGACCCGGCAGACCGCTTCCCCGCCCTGCTGGACGGCAGGGACAACACCCTTGTGGCCGAGCGTGCCATCGCCGCCGCCGTGCCAGAGGAGTTCGTGACCGCCCTGGTCAGCAAGACCCTGGGCGAGCTGCCGATTTTGTAAAAAAGGCTTCCCCCTTGGGGCTCCGCCCGCGTTTGCCAAAGTATCGCGCTGTAGGGGCCGGGCATGCCCGGCTCTACCGGGCGGTAAGCCTTTAACGGGTGTCTGCGGCGAACCCGCCCCTCATCCGACCCTGCGGGAGCCCCTCCCGGAGGGGGCCGAGAAGAAAAAAGGAGGCATCCTATGCACACCTATACCGGCGTACCGGCGTCCACCGGCATTGTGGTCGGCCCGGTTGAGCAGATCGACCACGGCACCACCGGCCTGCACCGCATCGTCTGCGACCCGTTCCGGGAGCGTGCCCTCTACGACGTCGCCGTCGTGCTGGCCAAGGATGAGCTGCGCCGTTTGAGCCAGCGCGCCAAGGGGCCGGACGCGGATATTCTGCTGTTCCAGATCGCCCTGCTGGAGGACGAGTCCTTCACGAACGAGATCGGTGACTATATCGCCGCCGGTGCGGGCGGGGCTGCCGCCGTCGAGCGTGCCGAGCAGATTTTTGCGGGCCGCCTGAAAAACGTCGATGATGAGTACATCCGGGAGCGCAGCGTCGATGTCTGCGACGTCTGCCGCCGCGTGGTGGATATTCTGGACGGACGCCCGCGCCGCCGCCTGCATCTGAAGCGCCCCAGCATCCTGGTGGCGGACCGCTTCTTTCCCAGTGACCTGTTCAGTCTGGACCGCCGCATGGTGCTGGGCCTGGCCAGCGACCAGGACAGCACGGTCAGCCATGCCGCCATCATGGCCCGCAGCATGGGCATCCCGGCGGTGGTACAGCTGGGCGGCGGCACAGCGGCCATGGCCGTGGGCCACCGCGCGATCCTTGACGCCGACAACGGCACGCTTATTGTGGAGCCGGACGGTGCGCAGATCGCCCAGGCGGACTGTAAAATTGCATTGAGCCGCCTGCACGGCCAGAAGCCCGACCCCGTGGCCGCCCTGCCCTGCCTGACGAAGGACGGCACGGCCTTCCGCCTGATGCCGACCTGCAACATCAGCGACAGCGACGTGCCCCATACGCGCGGCGCGGCGGGCATCGGCCTTGTGCGCACCGAGACCGCGATTCTGTACGACCAGAGCGACGAGGAGCAGACCACCTGTCTGCGCGAGCTGCTGAAAAGCGCCGAGGGCGTGCCCGTGCTGCTGCGCACCTGCGATACCCGCGCCGACGACGACGCCCCCTGGGCCGGGGAGACGCAGGACCGCCTGCGCGGCAACCGGCTGTTCAAGCCGCAGATCCGGGCGCTGCTGCGCGCCGCCACGGACGGCGACCTGCGGGTCGTGTTCCCGATGATAAAAGATGTAGCCGACTGGGATCAATGCGTGGAGGAGGTCAACACCTGCCGTGACGAGCTGCTGGTCGAGGGCCGCGAGACCGGCCCGATGATGCTGGGCTGCGTTGTGGACATGCCGTCTGCCGCGGTCATGGCCGGGGATATGATGGAGCACGGCGCGCAGCTGATGGCTGTGGATATTGAGGACCTGACCCGCTACACGCTGGGCCTTGTGCAGAACCCCACCGCCGCCGTGAACCAGCTGACAAACCCCGCCGTGCTGCGCCTTGTCAGCGGCATTCTGGCGCAGGCGCAGGAGCACGGCGCACAGGTCTACCTCTGCGGCATCACCGTGGCCGCCGTGGATGCCATGCCGGCCTATTTAAAGCTCGGCATCCGCACCTTCAGCGCCGAGCCCGCGGCGCTATTGCCGCTGAAGAAGCTGCTGATGGAGCAGGAGCTATAAAATGGGAGCCTTCCCCCTCGGGGGAAGGTGTCTGCGGCCCCGCCCGCAGACGGATGAGGGCAGACCTTGCCACTACCACCCGGTAACGGGCTGTCAGGGCACACTCTCCCCACATCAGTCCGCTTCGCGGACAGCTTCTCCCCCAGGGGAGAAGCCCTTTCCGCAAAATATAAATGAAAATGCCCGCCGTGTTCCCACGGCGGGCATTGTTCATGCGATCAATTACTGAGCAGCAGCCTTGTTGGCGCGCTTAGCCATGCGGCTGATCTTGCGGGCAGCAGTGTTTTTATGGATAACACCCTTGCTCTTAGCAGAGTCGATGGCAGAGACAGCAACCTTAACGACGGTCTCCTTGTCAGCAGCATTGCTGTCGATGGCAGCGTTTGCCTTCTTGACCACTGTTTTCAGGTTGGACTTGACGACCTTGTTGTGCAGAGCCTCTTTCTTGGCCTGAACAACACGATCCTTCTGAGATTTAATATTAGGCATTCGTTCCACCTCCTTGGTTCCCCATAACAGTACAAGTTATCCTACCACACTTTTTGCAAAGTTGCAAGGGCTTTTTGAAAAAAACTTCATAGAAACCAAAAAAATCGCATAAAATTCTGGTACAAGGGGGTGTGTGCCATGCAAAAGCTGCGCCGGTGGGCGGCGGCTGCGCTGTGCGGGGCCGCATTTGCGGGCAGTGCGGCGGCGGTTCTGGCCGCGTGTGCGGTCTGCCCCGGGCGGGCGTGGATCGTGCGCGGGGCGCTGTTTTTGCAGGATCCCGCGGCGGCTGCGGCCATCGCCTGGCCAGCGGATGCCGCCCGGGCCGCCTACAAGCCCCAGAAGCCGGAACGCCGCCCCACGCCCGTGCCCACGGCGACGCCCTCCCCGGCCCCGACAGCTGCGGCAACGCCCACGCCGGAGCCGTCCCCCGCTTCCACGCCGCTGCCCAGTGCCGCGCCGGAGCTGGACGACGCGGGCCGCATCCGCAGCGTGACGCTCAGGCAGGGCAGCGGCGACGGCTATGTGGCACTGGCCGCAGGCAGCATCCGAAACAGCACCGAGCACACCGACGCTGACCTGCGCGCCGCTGTGACGACGCAAAATTTACCGTTTGCCGTTGAAAAGAACAGTGCCCTGCCGCAGGTGCTCATCATGCACACCCATGCCACCGAGAGCTACCAGACCTGGCCGGACCCCGTGTTTGACCCCGGCTACACGGCCCGCAGCAAAAGCACGGCGCTGAATATGTGTGCCGTCGGAGAGAAAATGGCGCAGGTGCTCAACGCGGCGGGCATCCGCACGCTGCACGACGAAACGCTTTATGATGCGCCCGGCTACACCGACAGCTATAAGCGCAGCCGCGCGGGCGTGCAGACGTATCTGGAGCGCTACCCTTCTATAAAGGTCGTGCTGGACGTCCACCGCGATGCCATCGAGGACAGCGACGGCACGCGGGTCAAGCCCGTGTGCGAGATCGACGGCGAGAGCACGGCGCAGGTCATGGTCATTGCCGGATGCGGCAACGGCAGCAGCATTGCCCTGCCTAACTGGCGGCTCAATCTGCGTTTTGCTGCCGAATGGGAGACCGCTATGGAAAGTGCCTATCCGGGCCTGACCCGCCCCGTGCTGTGCGGGTATCGGTTTTACAATCAGGATTTAACGACAGGCAGTCTTTTAATAGAGATCGGCGGCCACGCGAACACGCTGGACGAGGCCCTCCGCGCCGGAGAGTACGCCGCCAAGGCGTTAGCGGCGGTGCTGGGAGGGTAAATCTCAAAATCTCTTATTACAATTTTAATCAAGGTCGGGATTCATCCCTCCCGGGCAGCTTGCGCCGCCGCATACTCCCACGGGCGGATATGGAATCCGCCCCTACGGTAGGAATCGGCGTCCCCGACGCCCCGCAGACCTTCATGGCATCGCAAACGTAACATCATCGCCGCGCGGTAGGGGCCGGACATGTCCGGCCCTGCACCTTCCCATAAACGCCTGCCCGCTGGATACCTCTGGGCCGGGCATGCCCGGCCCCTACAACCCTGCAACTCTGCAAATATCGGCTCTTTACTTTTTATAAAATACCTGTTACAATAGGAACATTCATATATATAAAGAGGAGTGGACTATCCATGCAGAGAACGGAACTTGCATCGCTGTACAAGGCCACCCCTGCAGACGGCACCAAGGTCACCGTCTGCGGCTGGGCCAAGACTGTGCGCGATTCTAAAAATATCGGCTTTATCTCGCTGTCCGACGGCAGCTGCTATAAGCCCGTCCAGATCGTTTTTCAGGCCGACAAGCTCACCAACTATGCCGAGATCGCCAAGTGCGGTCTGTACACGAGCTTTGAGGTCACCGGCAGCGTTGTTGTGACCCCGGGCGCCAAGCAGCCCTTTGAGATCAATGCGGATGAAATCACCGTGCTCGGCCCCTGCGGCGGCGACTATCCGCTGCAGAAAAAGAAGATGGGCATGGACTACCTGCGCACCATGACCCACCTGCGCCCCCGCACCAACACCTTCAACGCTGCGTTCCGCGTGCGCGGCCAGGCGGCGTTCGCCCTGCACCAGTTCTTCCATGAGCACGGCTTTACCTACGTGCATACGCCGATTTTCACCGGCTCTGACTGCGAGGGCGCCGGTGAGATGTTCCAGGTAACCACCCTTGACCTCAACGATATCCCCCGCAACGACGAGGGCGGCGTTGACTACACGAAGGACTTCTTCAAGCGTCCTGTCAACCTGACCGTTTCCGGCCAGCTGGAGGCCGAGGCCATGGCCATGGCGCTGGGCAACGTCTACACGTTCGGCCCCACCTTCCGCGCCGAGAAGAGCTACGACACCCGCCACGCCGCCGAGTTCTGGATGATCGAGCCCGAGATGGCCTTCGCCGACCTGAACACCTATCTCGAGACCGCTGAGGCCATGACTCGCTACGTCATCCGCTACCTGCTGGACAACTGCCCCGACGAGCTGGCCTTCTTCAACCAGTTCTTTGACAAGGGCCTGATCGAGCGCCTCGAGCTGGTCGCATCCAGCGACTTTGCCCGCGTGACCTACACCGACGCCATCGAGCTGCTGAAGAAGAACAACGACAACTTCCAGTATAAAGTCGAGTGGGGCACCGACCTGCAGACCGAGCACGAGCGCTACCTGACAGAGCAGATCTTCAAGAAGCCCGTGTTCGTCACCGACTACCCGAAGGAAATCAAGGCATTCTACATGCGCCAGAACGAGGACGGCAAGACCGTGGCCGCCGCCGATATGCTGGTTCCCGGCATCGGTGAGCTGATCGGCGGCTCTCAGCGTGAGGAGCGCCTCGACGTGCTGGAGGCCCGCATGAAGGAGCTGGGCCTGAACACCGCCGACTACGACTGGTATCTCGACCTGCGCCGCTACGGCAGCGTCAAGCATGCGGGCTACGGTCTGGGCTTTGAGCGCCTGCTGATGTACGTCACCGGCATCCCCAACATCCGCGACGTCATCCCCTTCCCCCGTACCTGCGGTGGTTTTTGATGCAGCCCATTGCCGCACCGCTGCTGCAATGGTTTGACGCAAACAAGAGGTTCCTGCCTTTCCGGCAGGAGCCTTCTGCGTACCATATCTGGGTCAGCGAGATCATGCTCCAACAGACCCGTGTGGCAGCGGCTATCCCCTATTATGAACGCTTTATCGCGGCTTTGCCGGACCCCGCCGCGCTGGCGGCCTGTGAGCCGGACGCCCTGCGCAAGCTGTGGCAGGGGCTGGGCTACTACAACCGCGTCAACAATATGCAGAAGGCTGCCCGCATCGTCTGCGAGCAGTACGGCGGCGACCTGCCCGCCGACTACGACGCCTTGCGCAGTCTGCCGGGCATCGGTGACTACACGGCGGGCGCGGTGGCCAGCATTGCGTTTGGCATCCCCGTCCCCGCGGTGGACGGCAACGTCCTGCGCGTTTTTGCGCGGCTGTACAACGACGACGCGGACGTTATGGCCCCGGCAACGAAGAAAGCCTTTACCGTGCGGGTGCTGGACCAGATGCCCAAGGCCACGCCCGGCCCCTACAACGAGGCCCTGATGGAGCTGGGTGCGCTGGTCTGCATCCCCGGTACGCCCCACTGTGAGGAATGCCCGCTGGCCGATTTGTGCCGGGGCTATGCGGCTGGCCGGGCGGACCAGCTGCCTGTGAAGCCCGCACCCAAGGCCAAGGGCAAGGTGCCCGTGACGGTGGCGTTGATTGAAAGTGAGCAGGGATTGCTTTTGCAGCGCCGCCCCGCACGGGGACTGCTGGCCGGATTGTGGCAGCCCGCAGCGTGGGAAAAAGCGATGACGCGGGACGAGCTGACCGCCGCACTGGCGGGCCCCTGCCCCCCGCAAAGCACGTATTTACGCACAAGATTTGGGAACTTGGCGGCTGGAAGGGCACCGCCCCCGCCTGTGCTCTGCCCGACGGGTATGTCTGGGCCGCGCCGGAGGATTTGGCAGAGGTCTACCCCGTGCCGAATGCGTTCGGGGCGTATGTGAAGGCGAAGTGAGGGTGAGTTTCTCATGGCCATGAACGGCCAGAGCCCCTCAGGCCTTGCGGGCTTTGCTCGTTTGCCGCTATGTATGACCTCCCGTGGGCTGTGCGCCAGCCACACACCTCCCCGGAGCGGTCAAGACCGCTCCCTACAAACCGGCCGTGAACGACATTCCGTAGGGAGGGGTCTTGACCCCTCCGCGCCCGTGTGCGGTTAGCGCCCGTAAAAAGGCAATAGAGCCGTAGGGGCCGCACATGTGCGGCCCGCAGCCTGCCCGTCAGCACCCGTTCCAGGAAAGCCGCGGGCGGCATATATGCCGCCCCTACAAGCCATCCCGCAAACGCCCGCCTGCCTTATACGTCCCGGGCCGGGCATGCCCGGCCCCTACAGTACATCAAACAAAAACAGGAGCATCACCACGCACGGTGACGCTCCTGTTCTTTTTTACATAGTATGGCTTGCTGCGGTCACTCCAGGTTCCCGGTCAGCAGCATGACAGAGGTCAACGCGGCTAACGGCGCGGTCTCACAGCGCAAAATCCGGGGGCCTAACCCTACGGTCACAGCCCCGGCGGCCTTCGCGGCCTCGGCCTCCTCGACGGAGAAGCCGCCCTCGCTGCCGGTCACGATGGCAACGCGCTGGTACTGTCCGGGGTGCAGCACCTCCCGCAGGGGGGCGCCGCCGCCCTCGTAAAAGAACAGCACAACGTCGAAATTCGTAAATGCTTTGCAAACCGCGGCAAAATCGTTCAGCGGCAGGGCCACGTGGGGCAGCATGGCGCGGCCCGCCTGCTTGGCGGCCTCGGCGGCGATGCGGTTGTAGCGCTCGTTCTTGACATCCTCTTTTTTTGTCGTGGCTACGCAATACCGGCTGAAAAACGGCACGACCTCGGTCACGCCCAGCTCGACGCTGTGGCGGATGACCTCCTCCAGCTTGCCCGCCTTGGGGTAGCCCGCAAACAGCGTCACGGCGCAGTCCGGCTCGGCCTTGCTCGTCGTGCCGTCGGTTACGGAAAACTCCACCCGCCCCGGCTCGATGGCCGTGACCGTGCCGAGGTATTCCAGCCCGTCCGGCCCGCAGAGCACGACCTCCTCACCGATTCTGGCGCGCATGACGTCGGCCAGATGGTGGGCGTCGCTGCCGGTCAGTGCAGCGCGGCCATCGGCCAGCTCCCGCGTAAAATAACGATGCGGCATAGATCAAGCCTCTTTCTTTTCGCAGATGATGCAGACCCAGCCGCGCTTCTCCTTGACCTCGACAGGCTCGAGACCCGCGGCCTTCAGCCCGGCCAGCACCTCGTCCTTGCGCTCGTCGATGATGCCGCTGGCGATGAACCGTGCGCCCGGGGCCATGAGCACCGGCACATGCGGGGCCAGCGACAGGATGGCAGCCGCCACGATGTTGGCCGTGATGATGTTGTACTGGCCGCTGGCCTTGTCGGACAGGTCGCCGACGAGGACTTTAAAGCGGTCCGCCACGCCGTTGCGCGCGGCGTTCTCGCCCGCGGTGCGCACGCACATGGGGTCGATGTCCACGCCCTCGGCGGAGTCTGCGCCTAATTTCAGCGCGGCAATGGCCAGAATGCCGGAGCCGGTGCCGATGTCGAGCACACGCTCCCCGCCCTTGACAAGGCTGTCCAGCGTCTCGAGGCAGAGCGAGGTCGTCTCATGCGTGCCGGTGCCAAAGGCCATGCCGGGGTCCATGACGATCCTGATGCGGTCCGTCCGGTAATCCTCCCAGCCGGGCACGATGGCGAGGCGCTCGCCGATGTCCATGGCGTGGTAGTACTTCTTCCAGGCGTTCTGCCAGTCCTCCTGCTCGACGCCCGTGGTGTTGAGCTGGTAGCCGATGCCGCTGTTTTTCAGCCGCTCCTCAAACAGGGGCAGCACCTCGGCGGGATTCTCGTCAGGGGCAAGGTACATGTGTACGATCACGATGTCACGCGGTTTGTCCAGCAGGTCTTGTTCAATTAAATCAACGTGGGCGATCTCCCACGCCTGCTGCTCCAGGTCGCTATAGTCCTCAATATAGATGCCGCCGTTGGCAACCATCGTTGCGATGGCTTCGGCAGTGTCGGCGTCGCGCTTGGCGACGGTGATGCTGATGTCAGTCCATTCCATGTGGGTGGCTCCTTTATAAATTGCTTGCGGGCGCATACGAAATGCGCCCCTACGAATAACGGGTGCGTTGTAGGGGCGGATTCCATATCCGCCCGAGAACTGCGCCATAACCCCATTTTTACCTATTATACCGTATTTTCCCCTATAATTCAATCACAGAAAGGAGAAATCCACATGCAAATCACACGCTTGTCTGCTGCTGAATGTGAGGACCTCTACCGCTCTGCCCTGCCGCGGGATTTCCCTGCCGCCGAGCTGAAGCCGTTTGCCGAGATCCAACGCCTGCTGGAGTCCGGCGTCTACGAGCCGCTCCTTCTGACCGATGACGCGGGCGCACGGCTGGCCTATGCGTGGCAGGTCGTGCTGCCGGGCCAGCGCACGGCGCTGCTTGACTACTTTGCCGTGCGGTACGACCTGCGCGGCAGCGGCGTGGGCACGGCGGCGCTGGGGCTGGTCCGGGACTACGATGCCATGCGGGTACACGACCTGGTGCTGGAATGTGAGCACCCCGCCGAGGCTCCCGACCCGTCCATCGCGCGGCGGCGCATTGGGTTTTACCTGCGGGCAGGCGCGCGGGCCACGGCGCTGGAAAGCCGGGTATTCGGCACGCGGTACGCCGTGCTGTCCCTGCCCTGCGGCGGTACGGTCCCCGACGCGGCGCTTTGTAAAGAGCTGCGCACGCTGTACAAGGTCATGGTACCGCACCCGTATTATCGCGGGCAGGTCATATTTTACGGCAGCTAGGCACATACTACCCCCAAAAAGGGGAGGAATGAAATGTGAAACTGGATCCCAGGCAATATGATGAGATGGTCAGCCGCGCGTCGCCGCCGTCGCCCGTGGTGCGGGACTGCGCGTGGGCGTTTTTGGTCGGCGGGGCCATCTGCACCCTCGGCGAGGCACTGCGGCAATTTTTCCTGATTTGGTACGACAAAACGCTGGCGGGCACGCTGACGAGCATTGCACTGATTTTTCTGTCCGCCATTTTCACACTGCCGGGCTGGTACCAAAAGCTGGCCGCCAAGGCGGGCGCGGGGACGCTGGTGCCCATTACAGGGTTTGCAAACTCCGTCGTCAGCCCGGCGATTGAATTCAAGGCCGAGGGCTGGGTGACCGGTGTAGGCGCGAGGATTTTCGGCATCGCGGGGCCGGTCATCGCGTTTGGGACGCTGGCCAGCTTTGTGTGGGGCGTGCTCTACTGGCTGCTGGGAAAGGTGGGGTGACCGATGACGCGCAGAGGCGATACCCTGCTGTTTGACGCGCCGCCCACCGTGGCGGCCTGGGCCGCGGCAGGCGGCAAAAAGGAGAGCGAAGGCCCGCTGGCGTCGGCCTTTGACTTTGTGACGCAGGACGCGGCTTTTGGCGAGCAGGGCTGTGAAAACTGGGAGCAGGCCGAAAGCCTCTTGCAGCGCAAGGCCGTGGAGCTCTGTCTGCGCAAGGCGGATATTCCGCGTTCCAAAGTCGATATTGCGTTTGCGGGCGACCTGCAGGCCCAGTGTACGGCCAGCAACTACACGATGCGGGAACTGGGCATCCCGTTTGCGGGCGTCTACGGCGCGTGCTCGACCATGGCGGAGACGCTGGGCCTTGCCGCGGTGTTTGCGGCGGGCGGCATGGCCGAGCGGGTCCTGGCGCTGACAAGCAGCCATTTTTGCGCGGCAGAGCGGCAATTCCGCACACCGCTGGAGTACGGTGCCAAGCGCACCCCCACGGCCCAGTGGACAGCCACCGCCGCGGGGGCCTGCCTGGTGCGGGCGCACGGCAGCGCGGGTGTGCCGGTGCTGTCGGTGACGTTTGGCCGCGTGCAGGATTTTGCGGTGCATGACATCAACAATATGGGTGCGGCGATGATGCCTGCGGCCGCCTCGACGCTGCTGCGCTATTTTTCGGCCACGGGGACAAGCCCGCAGGATTTTGATGCTATTTTTACGGGCGATTTAGGCGAGGTCGGCACGGCACTTCTGCATGAGCAGATGGCCAAAGAGGGGCTGCCGCTGGACAACCATAAGGACTGCGGCTGCTTATTATATGACACAAACAGTCAGAATGTACAGGCGGGCGGCAGCGGGGCAGGATGCAGTGCGGCGGTGCTGTGCGGGAAGATCCTGCCGATGCTGGCCGCGGGGCAGCTGCGCCGCGTGCTGTTTCTGGCAACGGGCGCGCTGATGAGCCAGACCACGTTTTTGCAGGGGGAGAGCATCCCGGGCATCGCCCACTGTGTCGAACTGGGAGGTGCGGTATGAGCTACGTCTGGGCGTTTGTGGTCGGCGGCGCAATCTGCGTCGTAGGGCAGCTTTTTATTGATTACACGAAACTCTCCCCTGCCCGAATCTTGACCGGGTATGTCGTGGCGGG
>OCHC01001441.1_pt1 | contig 17987 bp, 20 predicted proteins | sample 1538641 | NCBI WGS metagenome assembly OCHC01 (sample SAMN04571714, study PRJEB22368) | human gut metagenome | biome: human gut; material: stool | host: Homo sapiens | place: Luxembourg | collected 2012-08-17
AGAAAGTGGTGCGCACTCTGTGCAATAGCGGTAACCTCGCTTTCCATGCTCTGCAGCTCGTGCTCGCCGGTCATTTGGAGCAGCAGGTATTCTGCATTAGCCCTGCCGTAAATGCGGCAAGGTCTGTTCTCGATTTGCATTGTCTGTTCGGTCACTGCGACGTCCTCCCGAAAAAACTTTGATAAGTCCAGTATAGCAACTGAAAAATCATTTTGCAATTCAAAAAGGCGTTCGCATTCGCAGCAAGCAGGGCTTGTTGGGAAATCCCAAACCCTTGCCTGCACCGTAGGAGGGTGTAGCCATCACGGAAGCGTGATGATTGTAGGAATACTATGCTGAAACAACAAGAGCGGAGCCTTTTGCAAGGCTCCGCTCTTATTGCTGCCGTTAAGCAGAAAATGAAAATGAAGGAGATTTATCTTTCAAAACCGCCTGTGGACTGCTGCAGCGATGGGGAGCCATAACAAACCCATCAGACAGGCTTTGGAAGAAGCGAAAAGGTTCAGGAGAAATGCACTGTCACAGGTTGATGCCAATTCCAAGGATCACAAACAGGATTGCCAGACAGATGCAGCTTACCCCGTTTCTTCGTTCTGTGAAAGCGTCCAGAGAACACTTTGCACGCTGTTTTGCCTGTTCCAACTGGGATGCCCCCGCATAAGCGGAGAATCCGGCACAAATCAAAAGCATCAAACCGATCCAGATCATCATAAGCATTTCTCCAATCAAAACCTTACCATTCCACGCCCAGAGCGTGCAGGCTCTCGGCAAGGGCAGCAACATCCATGTTGAACACGATGCCTGCCATATTTTCGTAGAGTGCGCCCTCTACGTTGATGGGCGTATCGTCAATAAAGACGCATTCCTCCGGGCGAAGGGCGAACTTGCGCAGGAAGGTGCGGTAGATCTGCGGGTCGGGCTTCAGCAGCTTGACCTCTGCGGAGATCAGGGCACCGTTCATCAGCTTGCTGGCCTCTGCCCGTGCCCAGTAGATGGGCTGACGGGTGGCAGCGTTGGAAAGCAGATAGAGACGGTAGCCCTTTGCTTTCAGTGACTGCAAAAGCTCCAGCATTCCCTCCACTGGCACAATGGGGTCATCCCACGTTTCGATCAGCCCACGGGCTGCATCGTGCAGATGCTCCGGCAGACGGGGCAGGATGCGCTGCTCTGCGATCTCCTCGTCGATGACGCCCCGGTCCAGCATGGTCCACTCCACCGAGCGGAACACCTCGTTGCGGATCAGCTTGCGGTCCTCGCCGGTGAGGGAATAGCGGTCCATAAACAGCTCCGGGTCAAACCGAACCAGAACGTTTCCCATATCTTCCCGTGGATGAACACTTCCAAAAAGAGTTTTGGATTGGGACAGCGGGGCGTGAAAAGCCGGACCCCGGAGCAGTTCTCCATCCCGAAATACGAATTTGCGGTGGGCACTGCCGTCCGCAACGTGGTGCAGGACCTGATGACCCCGGAGGATGCCAGCCGCATGGCGCAGGCCCTTTACGATGCTGCAGACCCGGTCTGCCGCTAAACCGGAACAGAACCTGCATGAATATAAAAAAGCCCACAGGCCGGAAATCCATCTGACCTGTGGGCTTTTTGTCTCTTTTCGGTTCTCAGTGCTTCGGTTTTTTGCCCCAGAGCCCCAGTCCGCCGCGGCTGGATGCTTTGCCGTGCTTGGGCGCTGCAGCCGGCTTCGGTGTACGGCTGCGCTTCTTCTCTGGCTTTGGTTCGGGTTCCGGCTCGGTCCATGGAAGCAGACCGGCCTTGGACTCCGCTTCGGGCTCCGGCTGTACGGGTTTCGGCTTCTTTGCCGGCGCGGGCGCAGGCGGTGCTTCCGGTACGGTCTTTGGCTTCTCCGCTGGCACGGGTGCAGCCGGCGTTTCCGGCACAGGCTGGGGGGTCAGAGCCAGCCCCGAAGCCGGCGGTGCATCCGGAGCGGACTGCGGCTGCTGGGCAGCGCTGCTGTCTGCCGCCGGTTTCCGCTCTGGCCGCTTCCAGCTGCCGTCTTTTCCCATGCGGAGCAGCTCCCACATGATCTCATCATCGCTCCGGGTATTCTGGCTGCGCTGCAGATCATCGGTCAGCTCGTCCATCACGCTTCGGCCATCTCCTGCCGGTTTCCATGTCGGCTCCAGCGCGGAATCTGCCGGACGGAGCAGGTCCTCCGGCAGCGGGCTGTCGGCATTTTCCGGTTTCTTCTTTTTCTTCCGGATGGGAGATGCGATGTGCTCCGGATGGAGCGGAAAGATTTCCAGCGACTGCACTTCGTTGACCACACAGCCCAGCAGCTGCACACCGGACTTGTTCAGCTTTTCAATGGCATCCTGTATGACAGGCAGCGGGGTGGCATCGTGACGCACAACGAACAGCGCATGGTCTGCCAGCTTGTTCAGGCGCAGCACATCCGAGGAACGTCCCACCGAGGAAGCATCAATGATGACATACTCGTAGGGCTCCATGATCGGTTTCAAAAAGTCGAACAGGGCGGCATCCAGCGGCACCGCATCGGGTTCCAGCACCATCGGCAGAAGGTCCAGATAGCCGGTCAGCGAAATAACCGCTTCCGGCTCGGCAGATTCGCCTTTGTACAGGGCATTCAGCGTCCGGCTGTACGGCAGATCCTGCAAAAACATTCCGCCCAGGCGGGGAGCACGGGTATTCAGATCCAGCAGCAGGGTGCGCTTTTCCATATCGGACAGCTGCAGGGCCAGATTGGCCGCCACCGTGCTCTTGCCTTCTCCATCCTCAGCCGAAGTCACATAGAACCAGTGCGGCTCTGCCGTGGTGCCGAACCGGTTGATCAGGATATGCGCGGCCGAAGCAAAGTTCTGCACGGCATCGGCATCTGCACGGTGCGTTTCGCTCAACAGCTGCATGTTCTTCTGGAAGTAGCTGTTGTCCTTGGGGATGCTGCCTAAGGTTTCGAGCTTCAGGACGTCCTCCACGTCCTTTACATTCAGCAGGGTGGGCCGCAGGAAAAACTCCAGCCGGCCAGACCCAGCACACAGAAGATCACCCACAGGCGGACATACTGGCCGGCACCGCCGCCCGTTGTAGAAGCTGCTTCCGGAGCATCGATCATGGCCACAGAGCCCATCATCAGCGTTTCCGGCAGGATCTCCTTGATGGCATCCACCAGTGCATTCATCAGCTGGACACCGGCCTCGGCATTGTTCCAGGTCAAGGTAAGCAGCAGCACCTGCGTCTCATTGTAGCGGCTCACCTGCAGATTCTGAGAAACATCCTGTGTTGTGACCGATACAAGGCCCGAATGATCAATGGCAGTCTGCAGGGTGCGCTCGCTCTTCATCACAAAGGTCGCGGCGTCCATCATATCCAGTGTCTGATAAAAGGTGTTTGAACTCAGATAATCAGAATTATTGTTTACAACGCCGTCTGCAGAGGGTTGAGAGGTGATCGCAACGGAACAATTGACCGCGTAGTTGGTACGGCTGTTCCGCAGAAAGGAGATGCCGCTGAACACGAATCCGCAGAAAAAGCCCAGCAGGCCCAGCACAAGGATCGTCTTCCGGTGCTTGAAGACGGTGTACAGCAGGTCGCTGATGCGGATCTCGTCATTGTCCATTGTTTCTCACCACCTTTACGATTTATTTTCGCTCTGGTCGAGGGTCTCGTCCTGAGCTGCAGCAGCTTTCCGCGCCTTGCGGCGGCGTGCAAGGATGCCCCACAGGAACACCAGCAGCCAGACCGCACCGGCGGCGACCACAGCCAGAACGGCCAGAGCCACCGCACTGCGCAGCGTAAACACCGGCACGGTCCAGTTCTGCGTACTTGCCGTATCCTGTACAGTGAAGGGATATTTCCGGGCATTTGCGGGATCTGCCTTGCCGCGTACCACATAGTAGCTGCCCTCGGTCAGATCGGTGAACAGCTGGCCGGAATCGCTGGACGTCCAGCTCCGGATCAGCTGATCCTGCTCGTTGTACAGGGAGAGCTGTTCGCCCTCCGTATTGCTGCGCAGCACCGTATCCACTGCAGAGATGGATACCCGCAGGAGCCGGTTGGTGATGTCCAGCGTTGTGCTGCCTGCACCGTCAATGCGGCCGTCCGCAGCGACGGTCACGGTGTGATCCGTGTCATCCGGACGGTAGTTTTCCGGTGCCTGCTGTTCGCGGATAAGATAGGTCGTGCTCTTATCCAGATCGGTCAGACGGATCTGGCCCGCCCCATCGGTCGCCACCGTCTGGGTGGTGCCGGTGCGCCGGTTGGTCACCGTAAAGACTGCACCCTCCAGAGCAGAGGAAGTAAGCTCGTCCGTGACGTTCAGAAGGATCTTTGTCTTTTCGGTATCGATCTTGTGCAGCTCCGGGTCGCTGCCGTTCTTCTTTTCCACTTCTGCATCCAGATCCTGCTGCATGGTGGTGTAGTAGTTGGGGGACGACTGCTGCTGCACCGTGTACTTGCCAAGATACAATTCCACGCTTTCGCCGTAGCCGGTTTCGTCACAGGTGATGGTATCCACCTGCTGGCCCTGCGTATAGCGCACCGTGCCATCCTTCGTGATGATATCTTCGGCTGCGATCACCCGGAAGGTGCCGCCGCCTACAGGCTGCTGTGTTTCGGCATCGTTCATCTGCAGCCGGATGATGTTTTTGCAGGGAGCCACCCGGATCTGCACGATGTAGGGCTCCGGCCAGTCGTACATGCGGTCCACATCGTAGTAGGTGTCCGCTGCCGCGTCGTATCCTTCCGGCTCACTGAGCTGACGGAAGTAGTAGCTGCCCTGCCAGATCTTTTCCGGCAGATAGAAGGTGCCTTCCCCGGTGGTCTCATACTCCCGGTAGCTGATTTTTTCCGGGTAGTAGGTATTCAGGGTCTGCAGGCTGCCGTTTATCAGATGGGCTGTATCCGTGCGGTACAGCTCAAAGCGCACACCGGCTTCCTGAATGCGCCGCTCGGTCTCTTCATCGATCAGCTCGGCAAACACGGCGGCCTTAACGCCGTCCTCATCGTAGCCGCCGCCGCCACCGCCACCGCCGCCGGTCTGGATGATCTGCTGATCGTATCGTCCGTCGCCGTCGCCGGGGTCATCATCGGCACCGCCATCGTGCCAGCCGTCGTAGTCATCGTCATGCCAGCCGCTGGACGCGGCCTCCTCACTGGAAGAGGAGGGCTCTTCGAGGCCGGTGTAATCGCTCAGAAGATAAAGGCCCAGCAGTGCAATGATCAGAAGCAGCACATACACAAGGGCGCTCATCATATCGGTAGCCGGCTGCCAGAAATTGTATTCTGCATCCGGATCCTGTCTGCGTTTTCTCGTTTTCATCCGGAGTGCCCCACTTTCAGGATCCTGACAAATTCATCCACCGACAGCGGACGGGAGAAGAGGTATCCCTGCCCTTCGGTGCAGCCGGCTTTGCGCAGCACGTTCAGCTGCTCGGTGCTTTCAATGCCCTCGGCCAGCAGATTCAGCCGGAGCGTGCGGGCCTGTGCAAAAATACCGGGCAGCACATCGGTCTTATTCTGCAGCGCAGCGCTGCGCAGATCCAGCTTGAGCAGGTCGGTGCCAAAGCCGCCCAGTGCGCTCAGCTCCACATAGTCGCCGTCGAAGCCGTCCAATATCACCCGGAAGCCCATCTGCTGCAGCTGTGCTTCCGTATCACTCAGCGCACCATGGGTCTCCAGATAGGCAGACTTTGCAATATCGATGTTCAGATATTTTGGCGGGATACGGTATTTTTTGAGCATTTCGGAGAAAAACTCCGCCACATCGATGGCCAGAATATCCGTCTTTGTAACATTGACCGCGATGGGAACCGGGCGGACTCCCGCATCGATCCATACGCGGATGGTCTTGCACACTTCCTCCCAGATGTACTGGTCCAGCTTGGTGATGTAACCATTGTTTTCCAGCACCGGGATGAACACGGCAGGCGAGATCACGCCCAGCACCGGGTGGTTCCAGCGCACCAGTGCTTCGGCACCGACCACCCTGCGGGTGTTCAGATCATATCGGGGCTGCAGGAAGAAGGTGAACTCGTTCTTGCGCAGGCCATCCAGGATCTGCGGCATCAGTACGCGCTCGTTGAGGCCTGCACTTTGCACCGTCTCGCGGCTCAGAACGCCGTTGCCCGCATTTCTGGGCAGGCGCTCCAGCAGTTCCAGGATCTGCCGCACTTCGCGGCGGCTGCTGTAGCGCGCCTGCTCGTCGGTGGTGGGAATGACCGACTTGTGGAATTCTTCCAGAAACAGCCCGGTCTCACGATTCATGATAGTGCGCAGGACATTGTTTGTGATGTTGAAGAGGATCGACAGGATCACGCCTGCAATAGAGGTGTAGAATGCCGTGTTGATGCCGGCCAGAATGGACTGCACGCTGCCCAGTGCGGCTTCCACCGTGACGAAGCTGATGCCCCGCAGGCCCAGCAGCAGACCCACGAAGGTGCCAAGGATGCCCAGACCGGTCAGGGTGCCGGGCAGCTGCGCGATGACGCCTTTCCATGTGTGCAGCGCCAGCACGTCCTCGTTGAGCACTTCGTCAAGATCGCTGACGATCTGCCCGGTCTCACGCTGATGCTGCACTTTTTCACGATATTCCTCAAACAGTCCGTCCAGCGTCTTCTGCTGAAAAAAGCGTTCGATCTGCAGGGCCGCGACCCATGCGGAGCTGCCTTCGGTCTCAGACGCCTTGCGGATGCTTTTTTGGCCGTTCAGCAGACCGCCCGTAATGGAGATGGTCGGCAAAAGGCCGTGAATGCACCCGGCCAGTGCAATGATGTACATAAGACCAACGATCAGCGCTGAGAGCAGATCCGGGGAGTACGCTGCAAGTGCGATGCTGCTTAGAAGCAGCACCGCCACAGACAGGTAGGAAAACAGCTTCATATTTCCATCCTTCCTCTTGTTTTGAACGGAGAACCGTTTTCATAAGCAGTGCACACTGCCGGAACGGCCTTTTTGCCCATATCCATTCGGTGCACTCTGCTTACGAAAACGCTTCCAACCGAGCACAAAACACCTGCTCTTCCGAAAACGCTGCCCCAAACGGCCCCTTTATGTAGAAATAGACTGAATTTTTGATGCTTCAGATACACCCTGATAAAAATGTGCATTTTTTGAGTGTCAGACTTTCATTTTACCACGTTCTCGGCGAAAGAGCAATCATTTCCGGAAGAAATTGGAATGCGGAAGTTCCAGCCATGGAGCGGGATTTTGGTGCATGAAAGCCGGCATCCTGCGTCTCTCACAGCGCAGCCATCATGCAGCTGCTGCGGCGGCAAAACAGATGGGGGGCACCTTGCGCTGGATAAAAAAATGCCGTGGACCCTTCACAGGATGCACGGCAGAGTTGCTATGAAACAGGGCGGGCCTTACGGTTCGTTTTTCCGGGCAAGGTCTTTGGTGTACAGGGCACGGGTGGCGTTGAGCACAGCCAGCACCATCACGCCCACATCGGCAAAAATGGCGGTCCACATGCTGGCCATGCCGATCGCGCCCAGCACAAGGCAGGCGAACTTGATGGCCAGTGCAAACACGATGTTCTGATACACGATGCGCAGGGTGCGGCGGGCAATGCGCATGGCCAGCGCGATCTTGGCCGGGTCGTCGTCCATCAGCACCACGTCTGCGGCCTCAATGGCGGCATCGGAGCCCAGCGCACCCATGGCGATGCCCACATCGGCACGGGACAGCACCGGCGCATCGTTGATGCCGTCGCCCACAAAGGCGAGGTTCTCTTTGGGCCGCTTTGCGGCGAGCAGGGTTTCGATCTGGTCTACCTTGTCGCCCGGCAGCAGGCCCGCATGGTATTCATCCAGACCCAGCTCTGCGGAAACGGCCTTTGCTACGGGCTCGGCGTCGCCGGTCAGCATGACGGTTTTGCGCACACCGGCGTCCTTCAGGCCCCGGATGGCCTGTGCACTGTGGGGCTTTACCACATCGGCGATCAGCAGATAGCCCGCGTACCTGCCCTCAATGGCAACATGTACGAGGGTGCCCGTCTCGCTGACGGCGGGGACGTTCAGGCCCAGCTTTTCCATCAGGCGGGCGTTGCCGGCAGCAACGGTCCTGCCGTCCACCTTTGCGGTGACACCGTGGCCGCCCAGCTCCTGCACGTCGGTGACGCGGTTCGGATCGATCTCCCTGCCGTAAGCGGTCTTGATGCTCAGGGAGATGGGATGCTTGGACCAGCTCTCGGCCAGTGCGGCCGCTTCCAGCAGCTGCTGCTCCGTGGTGCCTTCTGCGGGGTGGATGCCGGTCACCTTAAAGGTGCCCTGGGTCAGGGTGCCGGTCTTGTCAAACACAACGATGCCGGTGCGGGCCAGCTCTTCCAGATAGGTGGAACCCTTGACCAGAATACCGCAGGCAGATGCACCGCCGATGCCGCCAAAGAAGCTCAGGGGGATGCTGATGACCAGTGCGCAGGGGCAGCTGATGACCAGGAAGGTCAATGCACGGTAGACCCAGTCGCCAAAGCGGGCGGGCTGACCCATGAGCAGCAGCACCACCGGCGGGATAAAGGCCAGAGCCAGTGCGCTGTAGCACACGGCGGGGGTGTACACGCGGGCAAACCGGGTGATGAAGTTCTCGGCGCGGGCCTTCTTCATGCTGGAATTTTCCACAAGGTCCAGAATTTTGGAAACGGTGGATTCGCCGAATTCCTTGGTGGTTTTCACCTTCAGCAGGCCGGTCATGTTCACGCAGCCGCTGATGACCTCGTCACCGGTCTGCACATCGCGGGGCAGGCTCTCGCCGGTCAGGGCGGCGGTGTTCAGGGCAGAAGCGCCCTCCACGATCACGCCGTCGATGGGCACGCGCTCACCGGGCTGCACCACGATCACGGTGCCGATCTCCACGTCGTCCGGGTCCACCTGCTCCAGTTTTCCGTCCTCGCCCTCAATGTTGGCGTAGTCCGGGCGGATGTCCATTAAGCTGGAAATGCTCTGCCGGCTCTTGCCCACGGCCACGCTCTGGAACAGCTCGCCGATCTGGTAGAAGATGATGACGGCGCAGCCCTCCATGTAGTCGCCCAGCGCAAACGCACCCACGGTGGCAACGGCCATCAGGAAGCACTCGTCAAAGGGCTGGCGGTTCTTGATGCCAAGCAGTGCCTTGCGCAGCACGTCCCAGCCCACCACGAGGTACGGGATGCAGTACAGCACCAGCTCCACCGGTGTGGGGAACTGAGGCAGCAGCTTGAGGATGAGCACCAGAACCACCGCAGCGATGATGCGCTGCAGGTTCTTTTTCTGCTTTTTATTCATAGTAAAGCTCTCCTTTTTTGGGGGATCATGGGCCGCACTGCGCTGCGGCAGGCGGGGACTTTTCAACAATTTTTCCCCATAAAAATGGATATTCCACGGTTTTACCCGGGTTTTCCACGCAGTTTTTCTGCCGGAAAAGCACTTTTTCACGTTTCTTTTGCAAGTTTTCCGCAAAGGACGTTGAAAACTGGGTGGAAACTGTTGAAAACAGTCTGTTTTTTTCAACACAAAAAACATTCCCTATAAAAAACTCCCCCGAAGGGGAGCGGGGCATTTTGAAGGGAGAAAATGCACTTAGATGTCAAAGATTTCGCAGTCGTCCTCCACCTTCTTGCAGGCGGCCAGAACATTCACCATGGTGTCGTGGGGGTCTGAGCCCTCGGCAAACTCCACTTTCATCTTCTGGGTCATGAAGCTGACGGTCGCACTTGCCACGCCTGCGACCTTGTTGGCAGCGTCCTCCATCTTCTGTGCGCAGTTTGCGCAGTCCACTTCGATCTTGTAGCTCTTCTTCATCGTCAATACCAGCCTTTCTTGGAATCACTCTTCGATATGATCCATCCCCATGGAGAGGATGCTGCGCACATGGTCATCGTCCAGTGCGTAGTAAACGGTTTTGCCCTCGCGCCGGAACCGCACGAGCTTGGAATCCTTGAGCACCCGCAGCTGATGGCTCACCGCCGACTGGCTCAGCGCCACCGCATTTGCAATGTCCTGCACGCACAGCTCGTTGTCGTGCAGTGCATACAGGATCTTGATGCGGGTGGAGTCGCCGAACACCCGGAACAGGTCGGCCAGCTCGTACAGCACCTCGTCGTCCGGCATATCCGGGCCTTCCGGCTGCAGGGCGGGCGCAGGGTCTTTTGTCTCAGGCATGTTGACAGCTCCTTTCGCAGCAGATTCATATGAACGTCTGTTCATGTGTTCATAGTAGCACGCAGAATGCCCCTTGTCAAGGCTTTTTTCAAAGATTTTGGACATCTGCGCTGAATTGATGAAATCTGCCTTAAAACGCAGGAAATTTGCGTTTTTGAATCGCAAAAAGGGTGCAGATTGGAGGCTTTGCACCCCCACGGTCAGCATCCTCGCCCTCTCAGTCAATCCCTGTCGGGCTTGCCAGCTCTCCCAAAGGGAGAGCCTTTGGCAGCCCCCGCAAACTACATCTTTTTGCCAAGGCATCTCCCTTTGAGGAAAGACTTCCCCCGCGCCAGGACGCCGCCCTTTCCGCTGCATAACAGCCCGTTTGCGCAAAAAGAAAAAGAGAAATTTACAAAAAAGCGCAAAACAGGGTGCGTTCTGGTGCAAAATGTGGTATCTTATAAAGGTGTTCAAAAATAAAATGCGCCATACGGCGCGCAAAAGGAGAGGAAAGTATATGACATTGGAAACTGGTATCCGCGGGGAACAGAGCGTGCTCGTCACCGCAGCCAATACTGCAAAGACCATGGGCAGCGGCACGCTGGAGGTGTTTGCCACCCCGGCACTGGTGGCGCTGGCTGAAAAGACCTGCTGGATGAGCGTGGCCGACGCGCTGGGCGAAGGCAATGGCTCGGTGGGCACCAAGCTCGAGCTGGAGCACACCGCCCCCACCCCCGTGGGCATGACTGTGACCTGCGAGAGCGAGCTGGTGGCAGTAGAAGGCCGCAAGCTCACCTTCAAGGTGGCCCTGCACGACGAAAAAGGCCCCGTGGGCGGCGGTACCCACGAGCGCTTTGTGGTGAACGACGCAAAGTTCGCCGCCAAGGCAGAGGCAAAGAAGGGATAAAAGGCAAACGGGCTCGCCCTCTCAGTCTCGCATACGCTCGCCAGATTCCCCCTTTTGCCGCTTATGCGGCATCTTCCCCCGACCGGGGGAAGCTTTTCCTCAAAGCGGGAGGCTTTGGCAGTACGGTAAAGTTCCCGGTTTTGCCAAGGGCTCTCCCCTTGGGAGAGCTGGCACCGAAGGTGACTGAGAGGGCGAGGACGCTGACCGAAGAAAACTATTCTTCATCCGTTTGCTCTGTTTGCTCCAATCGGATCGGCGGCAGGTCTGCTTCCAGCAGCTGCTTTTCGGCCTGCTGCTGCGCGGCCTGTAAAAGCTGTGCGGCCTGCACGCTGGCCCGGAACAGCTCAAAATACATCGATTTATAATCCGGCGCGGCGCACCCCTCCCTTTGCATTCGATGGGGATAGTTTTTCCTGTGCAAAGAGGGGTATGCATCCCCGGAAATTTGAAAAAAGAGGAATCCGTTATGAAAAACAAGAACCTTTCATGGTTCGCAGCTCTGCTGGTGTTTGCCCTGCTGCTGTGGTGCACAGCGGCAACGCCCGGCAAGATCGCGGACCCGTCCACCTATACCTGTGCGGTGTACAGCACCATCTTTTCGCTGCTGCCGCCGGTGATCGCCATTGTGCTGGCGCTGAACACCAAGGAGGTGTATACCTCCCTGCTGGTGGGCATCGCGTCCGGTGCACTGCTGTACGCCAACGGCAATCTGGAACTGGCCATCAACACCCTGTTCTTCAACGAAGACGGCGGCATGGTCGCCAAGTTGTCGGACAGCAGCAACGTGGGCATCCTGATCTTTCTGGTGATGCTGGGCATTCTGGTGGCCCTGATGAACAAGGCCGGCGGCTCTGCCGCCTTTGGCCGCTGGGCATCCACCCACATCCACTCCCGGGCCGGTGCGCAGTTTTCCACCCTGCTGCTGGGTGTGATGATCTTCGTGGACGACTATTTCAACTGCCTGACCGTGGGCTCCGTCATGCGCCCCGTCACCGACCGGCAGAAGGTGTCCCGCGCAAAGCTGGCCTACCTGATCGACGCCACTGCGGCCCCGGTGTGCATCATTGCACCCGTGTCCAGCTGGGCGGCTGCGGTCACCTCCAGCGTGCCCGAAGGCTCCGGCATCAACGGCTTTACCATGTTCCTGCGCACCATTCCTTATAACTATTATGCCCTGCTCACCATTGTGATGAGCCTGTTCCTCATCTTCACCGGCACGGACTTCGGCTCCATGAAGCTCAACGAGGACAACGCGAAAAACGGCGACCTGTTCACCACCGAGGACCGTCCCTACGGCAACGATGTGGACGACGGCACCGACACCCGCGGCCATGTGGCGGACCTGATCGCTCCGGTGCTGGTGCTGATCGCGGCCTGCATCTTTGGCATGATCTACACCGGCGGCTTCTTTGAGGGCGTGGATTTCGTTACCGCCTTTGCGGACTGCAACGCCTCTGCCGGCCTTGTGCTGGGCAGCAGCATCGCCCTGCTGTTCACCTTTGTGTTCTACCGCGTGCGCAGCGTGATGACCTTTCAGGACTTTGCCGCCTGCATCCCCGAGGGCTTCAAGGCCATGGTCAGCCCCATGCTGATCCTCTCCCTCGCATGGACCCTGTCCGGCATGACCGGCCTGCTGGGCGCAAAATATTACGTTGCAAACCTGCTGAGCGGCTCTGCCGCTGCCCTGCAGTACATGCTGCCGGTCATCATCTTCCTTGTGGCAGTGTTCCTTGCCTTTGCCACCGGCACCTCCTGGGGCACCTTCTCCATCCTCATCCCCATTGTGTGCCATGCCTTCCCGGAGGGTGAGATGCTGGTCATTTCCATTGCGGCCTGCCTGTCCGGTGCCGTCTGCGGCGACCACTGCTCCCCCATCTCGGACACCACCATCATGGCCTCCGCCGGTGCCCACTGCAGCCATGTGAACCATGTGTCCACCCAGCTGCCCTACGCCATTACGGCGGCTTCCTGCGCGGCAGTGTGCTATGTCATCACGGGCATTGCACAGGCTTTTCTGGGTGCCAACGGCAGCCTGATCACCTCGCTGATCCTGCTGGCTGTTGCCATTGCGGTGGAGCTGGCGGTGCTGAACGTGATCCGCCTGCGCACCAAAAAGACGAAGCAGGCCTGAAAAGGCTGTTCAGCTTCTCCGTGATTTCCCTTTGCGCTGCGTGCAAAATGTGGTATACTGAAAGAAAATGAACCATCGGAGGCGCACGACCCATGCTGGAACAGGCATTTCAGGACGTATATACCAAATTCAAGCTGCACTTTTACCAGAACATTTTTCAGCGCTTTGCCACCCGGGAAGCCACCCTGACCACGGTGGAATCCTTCTGCATGGAGGGCATCATGGCCATGGGTGAGCCCACCATTGCGGAGTTTTCCCGCATGATGCAGATCTCCACACCCAATGCGGCGTATAAGATCGGCAGTCTGGTGAAAAAAGGCTATGTGGAAAAGATCCAGTCCACCACCGATCGGCGCGAATACAACCTGCGTCCTACCCAGAAGTATATCGATTACTACAACATCAGCTATTCCTACCTGCACACCGTGGTGGAGCGTGCCCGCGAGCGTTTTTCCCCCGAGGACTGCGCAAAGCTGGAAGAGATGCTCACTATCGTGAGCGAGGAGCTGATGCCGGAACTGGATCTGCCCAAAAAGAACGCAGAATAAGCAAAAACCCTCCCGGTCGCTGGCCGGGAGGGTTTTTTATGTATCGTTACTTCTGCTCTTTATCCACTACCTGGATCTTGCCCTTCTTCCACAGTACGTAGGAGGTCAGGATGCCGGAAAAGGCGGCATCTGTCAAATGAGTATGACTAAAGCACAAACGGCATTTTGGGGATATTTCGGGCACAGAATCCTGCAAAGAGCCTTTACCACATTAAAATAATAAAGTTGTGACTGCCGGTCACTTTGTATCCGTCGAAAATTGCATAAAATTTAAAGAAAAAATCTGTCGTTCTGCCAAAAGCAGCAGGGGACGAAAATCAATTTTCCGCATGAAGGCTTCCCCCGGAAGGGCCGGATGAGGGCGCAGACGGACAGCCGCTATTAGCGGAACCCTCTCAGTCAAAACCTAATGGTTTTGCCAGCTCCCCCAAAGGGGGAGCTTTTTGCCATCTTCCGGTCCGCACAGATAAAGCTCCCCCTTTCGGGGGAGCTGGCATCGAGCAAAGCGAGATGACTGAGAGGGTCAGTCTCCCCGGGGAAGTTAGCATGGCGCTTTTTTGCTCTGGGTCAAGCTGCAAAAGTTGGTTTCCATGGCAGCGGGGCCGCTACTCTTGCAAAAGCCGTGAAACCTGCTATAATAATACATATATTTACATATCGAAAAAGTGGGTTTGACGGCAGCACTGCGGCTGCGGTCAAAGGCCCCTGTGCAATTTTTTTTTTGAGGGAAGACCAATGGAATATGCAACCGGACAACAACTGACAAGGCGGCAGAGCACCGTATGGCGGGCACTGCGCGCCGCCGCACCGCAGACCATCCCGGTGCTGGCGGGCTATTTTGTGCTGGGGATGGGCTACGGCATTTATGTGCAGTCGCTGGGCCTGCCGGTGTGGATGCCCATGCTCATGGGCACGGTGGTCTACGGCGGTTCGCTGGAATTTGTGCTGGCAAGCCTGCTGCTGAGCGCGTTCTCGCCCCTTTCGGCCTTTTTGATGGCGCTGATGATCCAGGCGCGGCATCTGTTCTACGGCCTTGCCATGCTGGAGCGCTACAAGGGCTACGGCCTGCGCAGCTTTTATATGATCTTTGCCATGAGCGACGAGACCTTTTCCATCACCTGCTCGGCCGAGCCGCCGGAAGGGGTGGACAGGGGCTGGTTCATGTTCTTCATCACCCTGCTGGATCAGTGCTACTGGGTGTTCAGCGCCGGTCTTGGCGCGGTGGTGGGTTCGGTGCTGCCCTTCAGCACCGAGGGTGTGGACTTTGTGATGACCGCCATGTTCACGGTGATCTTCCTCAACCAGTGGGAAAAGGACCGGCAGCACTACAGCGCCCTGATCGGCCTTGCCGCCCCGCTGGTGTGTTTGGCTGTTTTTGGCTCCGGCAGCTTTCTGCTGCCCTCCATGGGATGCATCCTGATCCTGCTGCTGGCCCTGCGTAAACCCATTGAAAAGGCCGAGAGCCCCGCAGAAGAGACCGGGGAGGTGGGCGCATGACCGCCGTTCAGATGGGCCTGACCATTGCGGTGTGCACAGCCGCCACCATGCTCACCCGTTTTCTGCCCTTTGTGGTGTTCTCTTCCAAGGATCAGCAGCCGCCGGAGGTGGTGCGGTATCTGGGCCGGGTGCTGCCCGCAGCCATTTTTGGAATGCTGATCGTCTACTGCCTGAAAAGCGTCACCCCCTTTGCGGGCAGCCGCGGCATTCCGGAGGCCATCGCCCTGCTGGTGACGGTGGGCCTGCACAAGTGGAAGCATGAGACCCTGCTCAGTGTCGCGGGCGGTACGCTGTGCTATGTGCTGCTGGTGCAGCTGGTGTTCTGAAGAAAGAGAAAAGCGCGCTGCCGCGCAGGAAGATTCCTGTAGGACAGCGCGTTTGTGCATGGGACGATCCGCTGACCGCGAACCGGAGCAGGACCGTCCGAAAAAACGATGTTTTGCGACCCGGTCACGGAAATTTTTCAAAAAAGGGTGTATACTGTAGAAAAATGCTTCCGAAGGAGGGGGTTCCCCATGCCCAGCATCATCATTATCGGTTCCGGCCCGGCGGGCATTTCCGCTGCTCTGTACGCTGTCCGCGCCGGTGTGGATACCACGGTGCTCACCAAAGGCCCCGGTGCCCTTGACCGCGCCGAAAAAATTGAAAACTACTACGGCTTTGCCCAGCCTGTTTCCGGTGCGGAGCTGGAACGCCGCAGCATCGAGAATGCAAAGCGCCTTGGTGTGAGATTCGTCACAGCCGAAGCCGTGGGTCTGACCTATACGGATAAACTCACCGTAGAAACAGTGGATAAAAATTACCCGGCGGACGCTGTGATCCTTGCCACGGGCGCATCCCGGGCGGTGCCGCGCATTCCGGGCCTTGCCGGGCTGGAGGGGCACGGTGTGAGCTATTGTGCCGCCTGCGATGCCTTTTTCTACCGTGGAAAGGACGTGGCGGTGCTGGGCAGCGGCGAGTACGCCCTGCACGAGGTGCAGGCTTTGCTGCCGGTGGTGCGCAGCGTCACCCTGCTGACCAACGGCGCACCGCTGACGGCGGACTTCCCGCCGGAGGTACGTGTCTGTCCGCAGGCAGTGGAGGCTATTCTGGGCGAAACCGTCGTCACCGGCGTGCAGCTGTCCGGCGATGTGCAGCTGCCTGTCAGCGGCATGTTTGTGGCGCTGGGCGTGGCGGGCAGCACCGCACTGGCCAGGAAGATCGGTGCAGAGGTGGACGGGAACCGCATCGTTGTGGATGCGCGGATGCAGACCACCCTGCCCGGCCTGTATGCGGCGGGCGATTGCACCGGCGGCCTGCTGCAGGTGGCAAAGGCCGTGTATGAGGGCGCACAGGCTGGCACCGAAGCCGCCAAGGCCCTGCGGAAAGGATGAATGGAATGACGGAAAAAGCGACCGACCACCGTGGCTGTCTTGCCAAAGGCTTTCCCTTCTGGAACGACCTGACGCCGGAGGAGCAGGAGATGCTCTGCCGCTACACCCGGCCGGTGCACTACGCAAAGGGGGCAAGGGTGCACAGCCCGCTGGAAAGCTGTGTGGGCATCCTGCTGCTGCGCTCGGGCCAGCTGCGGGCCTATCTGCTCTCGGAGGACGGGCGGGACGTGACCCTTTACCGCCTGTTCGGCGGGGAGGTGTGCATCCTGTCGGCCTCCTGCGTCATGGACTCGGTGAACATCGACCTGTATATCGACGCCGAAGAGGACACCGAAGCCTACTGCATCAGCGCGGGCATCTTCCGCAGGCTGATGCAGCAGAACGTGCATGTGCGCTGCTACGCCTATCAGATGACAGCAGAGCGCTTTTCCGACAGCATGTGGACCATGCAGCAGGTGCTGTTCATGAGCGCAGACCGCAGGCTTGCCATTTTTCTCACCGATGAGCTGGCCAAGACCGGCGGCGACGAGGTGCGCATGACCCACGACCAGATGGCAAAGTATATGGGCTCCGCCCGCGAGGTGGTGAGCCGGATGCTAAAATACTTTGCACAGGAGGGCTGGGTGCGGCTGTTCCGGGGCGGCGTGCAGGTGCTGGACCGGAAAAAGCTGCAGCAGCTGGCAAGAGGACAATAACCAAAAAGGGACGATGTGATGTTCACATCGTCCCTTTTCTAGTCATATGTTATCCTTTGCAGCCCTGTTCTTCCCAGTCGCCAAAGTCGCTGGCTTCGGCGATCTTGGTGGGATCGAATTTTCCGCTCTCGTCTTTGGGCGCCACGGCGGGGCCTGCTTCCACCGGGTTCGGGTTGGGCGCCTCCGGGTCGCACACCGGCTTCTCGCCGCCCTCTGCGGGTGCTGCCGGGGCAGCGGCTTCTTCGGCGGGCTGGGCAGCAGGTTCGGCAGCCGCTTCCGGGGTTTCGGCGGCAGCGGCCTCTGCGTTGGCCTCGTCTGCCGCCTTTGCCTCGCCCTCGGCGTAGGCTTCGGCAGCCTTTTCGGCCTCCTTGGGGTCCAGCTCGGCGTCCTCGGGGAATTCTACTTCCTCCACGTGGAGCGGGTCTTTCTGGTTCAAGATCTTGTCCAGTGCCACGATGGCAGCACCGGTAACGGCTACCGCAGCAGCCGTGCCAAGGATACGGAACAGTGTTTTCATGCCGGGACCTCCTTGAAAGATCAGATCAAGAGAATGTTACTACATCTTCCAGCGGCTTTTCGGCGGGCTCCACCGACACAGCAGTGAGCACCGGGCCTTTGCCGCGGTAGATGTTATGGAACTTGTAGCCTACCTTTGCGGTCACACGCACCCATGCGCGCTGCTCCAGCGCCTTGTAGCCATCGTAGCTGCAGGGGAAGCCCACGAACTGGATGTCCTGCACGCAGCAGGTCATGG
>OCHC01001484.1_pt1 | contig 17516 bp, 19 predicted proteins | sample 1538641 | NCBI WGS metagenome assembly OCHC01 (sample SAMN04571714, study PRJEB22368) | human gut metagenome | biome: human gut; material: stool | host: Homo sapiens | place: Luxembourg | collected 2012-08-17
TGAACGCCTGCGGGTCCTGCAGCCGTTCCATTGTTTTCACACATCTTCTTCCATCCGGACTATTACCGTTGGTCCCGGAGTTTCACCGGGTCAGCGGGCGCAACATCAGTTTACTGAAATCGCGCCCGGTCGCGGACTATACCGCCAGTGGGGAATCACACCCCGCCCTGAAACGAACTTTCTGGCACAGAGTATAGCGTGCCGGCCCCGGCTTGTCAAGAGGAAACTTTTTGATTTGTATATTTTTTATCAAAGTATTCCTTTTTTGTTTTCCTCTCAGCCTTGCTCCGGCGGGTGTGATATGATATCATGGATGCGCTGTAAAAATTCAGGAGGTTAAAATGATTTTCTCGATCCGTGATCTCTCGTTTGAGCTTGGCTCGCTGCTTCTGGAAGGCTGGCTGGCGCTGGCCGCGCGTGCAGTGTGCGCCCTGCTCATCCTGCTGGCCGCATGGCTCGTGCGCCGCTGGCTGAACAAAAAGGGCATTCCGGCGCTGCTTGCCCGCAGCTGGTATTTTACCGGCACGCCCATCCTGCTGCGCAGTTTTTCCACCCCCATCCTGCGCATGTGCAGCGTCATTGGTGTGTATCTGGCCGCCGCTTCCCTGCCATGGGCCATTTCCGGCATTCCAAAGCTGCTGCTGCTCTGTTTCCGTCTCGCCATGACCCTTCTGGTCTGCGAAGGGCTGTATGCCGCATCCGATCTGGCCGACCTGCTGCTGGCTTCCTGCAGCCCGGAGATCCGCTCCAACAAAACGCTGCGCTCTCTGCTGGATACCACCTACAAGGTGCTGGTCATCGTGCTGTGCGTGGCTGCGCTGGCGCAGGAGGTGGGCTTTCCCATCGGCAGCATCGTAGCCGGTGCCGGACTTGTCGGCCTGACCATTTCGCTGGCTGCACAGGAAAGCGCCAGCAACCTGTTTTCCGGCATCGTCATCCTGCTGGACAAGCCCTTCTCGGTGGGTGACTGGATCACCGTGGGCAGTGTGGAGGGCGAAGTGATCGACATCAATTTCCGCTCCACCCGCATCCGCTCTCTGGACAAGACCATCAATGTCGTCACCAACAGCCAGATCTGCGCCTCCACGGTAAAGAACGCGGCTCTGCGCACCATGCGTCCCTATAAGTTCAACCTTGGCGTCACCTACAATACTACCCGTCCCAAGCTGGAAAAGCTGATGAAAGACCTGCAGGCCATGCTGGATGCCAGCCCGTATACCAACAAGGGCACCAACATCGTGCAGCTGGCAAACTTTGGGGATTCCAGCATCAACATTCTGGTCTCCGCCTATCTGGTGACCAATGTCTACGCCGAGTTCCTGCAGATGCAGAACGACCTGAACCTGAATATCATGGATATCATGCAGGCTGACGGTGTGGATTTTGCCTTTCCCTCCACCAGCGTGTACATCGAAAAAAACTCCTGACACCAGAAAAAATGCCGCTCCAGCCAAACCGGAGCGGCATTTTTTTGTTTATTCGTTTGCAGCCTTATCCGGCTGCACCTCGGCAGCTTCTTGCGCCTCTTCTTCCTTCTGATAGATTTCAAATGCCGACCACATGGGGGCAATGTTCCTGCCGCAGAGCCGACGCTCAATACAGGACCGCCAGCACCCGGCCCAGAGCCCTGCAGCCCTTCTTGGCCCCCAGACCACTCCACATACGCAAGATTTTCAGATAAAATGCGGGAATTTTCAGTTTGACCACGCCTGTGCTGAATTTTGTTATCGTATGACTTTTCATCGGTTATAATGCCACATCAAGCGCCATCATCAGCGCAAACCCCAGCACGATGCTCACCACACCGGCAGGCTCATCCTCTTCCACCGCCTGCGGGATCATCTCCTGCGCGGTCACGCACACCATGCAGCCTGCCGCCGCACTGAGCAGCCACGGCAGCGCAGCTCCGACCTGCTCCGCAAGGGCGAAGGCCAGCAATGCGCCCAGCGGCTCCACCAGCCCGGACGCAGTGCCTGCCAGAAACGCCCGGAACCGTGTACAGGAGCCATGGGCCAGCGGCAGACTGACTGCCGCACCTTCCGGGATATTCTGCAGGCCGATGCCAAGGCTCAGTGCCAGTGCCCCGCTGATGGCATCCGGCTCCCCGGTCGACGCCATTGCAGCGGCAAGCCCCGCCACCATGCCCTCGGGCAGATTGTGTAAGGTCACAGCCAGGATCATGCGGCCGCTGTGTCCTGCCCCGCCTGCCAGCAGCTGCCCGGCAAACTGCTCCACCTGCAAAAGGCCTACTGCGCCCAGTACGAGCCCTATCGCCGATGGGATCCACGCAGGCAGTGCCAGACCGCGTCCCCGCTCAATGGCGGGCAGCAAAAGGCTCCACACGCTGGCCGCCAGCATAATGCCTGCCGCCATGCCGCACAAAATGCGCTGTGTGCAGGGCCGGGCCTGCCGCCGCAGCAAAAACACCCCCGCTGCGCCCAATGTAGTGCACGCCGCCGGAAACAGCAGCACCCATGCAGTCAAGATCATCCGGTTCAAAACAACATTCCCCCTTTGCCCGTTGTATGTGCGCAAAGGTAAAAAGGTGCAGAACTGTCCAGGAACTCTGAAAAAGCTTTCCCATGCGATGCATCGGCCGCATCCGCCCCAGAAATCCTCTCAGCTTTATTTCTGTCCGGAGCAAAGCCTTATTCCGCAGGTTTTATCTGAACAAATGATACGACCCTTCCGCCCTCATAAAAAGTTGTTCCAGCTCATCTGCCGTTTCTTTGCCTCCCGGTTCAATTTTGCCAAAAAGCCTTTGACATTTGTCAGCAAATTATAACAAAAGCGTAGATTTTCTTGAAGATATCACTTCTTTGCCCAAAAAGCTCTTGATTTTTCAAATAAAAAGACTAGAATATCTTCTTGCAGCAAGGCTCCTCCTGTGGGGCAGCTGCAAGAATACTTTTGCATAAAGCAAGGAGATTTTAGATATGAAACTCAAGAATGTTTGTGTTGCTGTTGTCGCTCTGGCTCTGGCTGTTGGCATGACTGCCTGCGGCGGTTCTGCTTCCTCCACTGCTGCATCCTCTTCCGAGGCTGCTTCTACCAGCACTTCTGTTGCTGCTGAGGCCGAGGAGGACGCTTCTTCCGCTGTTGCAGAGGAGAACGGTTCTTCTTCTGAGGCCGCATCCAGCGAGGCTGCTTCTTCTGAGGCCGCTTCTTCTGAGGCTGCTTCCAGCGAAGCTGCTTCTTCTGTTGCCGCATAATTCAGGCAGCACTCTTAGTTCAAGGAACGATCAAACCGGGCACGGAACTTTTTCTGTGCCCGGTTTTTTTGCAGCAAAATGCGCCGGAAAGGTTTATTGGAAACCTCCCGGCGCATTTTTCAGGAGCTGCCATCCGAAGCAGGATGCCCCTCAGGCAGCGTACAATGCTTATTCTTATATTCCCCAGAACAGGATTCCCAGTCCTGCAGAGAGCAGGATCATCCCAATGGGCGATGGTGCTTTGCCTTTTTTCCGGCGGCAAAGGGCATGCAGCCCCCACAGCAGCAGGAACACCACAATGGAACGGAGATCCGGTGCAATGCCTGCCTTGTCCGCTGCAAACCCGGCCAGCGTAGAAAGCGCCATGTTGACAGCAGTTGCCAGGATCATCGCCACCACACAGGGACGAACGCCGCCAAGAACTGCGTTGACTCCCGCATACTTCATCAGGTTCTGCAGCACCGATGCAACGAGCAGGATAATGACAAAGGACGGCAGCACCACACCCAGCGTCGCACACAGCGCGCCCCAGAAGCCGCCCTGCGAAGCACCGATGAAGGTGGCCATATTGATGGCCAGCGGGCCGGGTGTGGATTCCGACACGGCAATGAAGCTGAGAAATTCGCCTTCCGTCAGCCAGCCGTGTCCTAAGACCGTTTCCCGCACCAGCGAGATCATCCCGTAGCCGCCGCCGAAGGACAACGCACCGATCATGAGGAAATTCCAGAAAAGTTCTACATAGATCACGGCTTCTTCTCCCCCTTCCGCAGCTGCTGTACTGCATACACCAGCAGCCCGGCCGCACCGCTGAACAGGATGTAAAAAATGGAAGAGAAGGACACTGCTGCAATGGAACAGCCCACCATCGCTGCCGCAACCGTGGTCAGGATGACGAGATTGAAGACGCTGTGTTCCAACTCCTTCAGCATCTTCAGTCCGGCGGAAAGGATCAGATAGATCACACACACCTGAATGCCGTGGAACGCACTTGCCACCACCGAAAGGCGGAGGAACTGGTCAAAGAACAGCGAGATCAGATAAATGACCGCGAAGGACGGGAGACACACCGCCACCGTGGACGCCGCCGCGCCTGCCGCGCCCTCGATCTTGTAACCGATATAGGTGGCACTGTTCACCGCCACCGGGCCGGGCGTAGACTCCGCAATGGCCACCATGTCCAGAAATTCTTCTTTTGTCAACCACTTTTTCTCTTCCACAAATTCATTCTGCAGCAAAGCCACCATGGCATAGCCGCCGCCAAACGTGAACGCTCCAATTTTGAAAAACGTCCAGAAAAGCTCCTTTATTTTCGACATAGCTTTCTCCTTTCTTGCACCTTATTATATCATTTTTTGTTTTCATATGATATACTTTAATGGAATATGCTGCTTTCTTTGGAAAAAGCAGAAAAAGGAGTTTAGGATATGAAAACAAAATTTGGTATCGTAGGCTGCGGATTTCTGGGCAACATTGTGGCCGATGCATGGAAGAACGGTCTGCTGCCGGACTACGAGCTGGTGGGCGTGACCAGCCGCACCCGTGCTTCGGCAGAAAAGACTGCCGAAACGGTGGGCTGTGCCGTGTGTGACGATGTGGATGCCCTGCTGGCGCTGGAGCCGGAGTACATCGTGGAGACCGCTTCGGTGGAGGCTGTGCGCGCCATGGCTGTGCCTGTGCTGAAAAAAGGCGTGAATCTGGTCATCATTTCCATTGGCGCGTTTGCAGACCTTGCCTTTTATGAGCAGGTCAAGGCCGCTGCCGTGGAGGGCGGTGCCAAGGTGCATCTGGCAAGCGGTGCCATTGGCGGCTTTGATGTGCTGCAGACCGTCACTCTGATGGCCGAGGCGCAGAAGCTGGCCGAGACGGCAGGCATTGAGACCCACACCGGAGCCAAGGGCTTCCGCAACACGCCGGTATGGGCCGACCACCTGCTGACCGATACGGAAAAGACCACCGTGTTCACCGGCAATGCCAAGCAGGCCATTGCCACCTTCCCCCGCCGCGTGAATGTGGCTGTTGCCACCTCGCTGGCCACCACCGGCCCGGAGATCACCGGCGTGACCATGCACTCGGTACCCGGCTGGGTGGGTGACGATCACCGTATCACTGCCGAGATCGAGGGTGTGAAGGCTGTGGTGGACATCTGCTCTTCCACCAGCGCCATTGCTGGCTGGAGTGTGGTTTCCCTGCTGCGCAATCTCGCTTCCCCTGTGTGTTTCTATTAAAAGGAGGATCTGCACATGTTCCATAAACTGGTAGCCATTGAGCCGGTCAGCCTGATCCCCTCCGCTGAGCAGGAACTGCATCAGTACGCAGAAGAAGTGACCCTGTACCGCGATATCCCGGCGGACGATGATGAGATCGTGCGGCGTATCGGAGATGCAGATGCCGTGCTTCTGAGCTATACCTCCCGCATGGGCAAAAGCGTGATCGAGCGCTGCCCGAATATCCGTTACATCGGCATGTGCTGCAGTCTGTATTCGGAAAAAAGCGCCAACGTAGATATCGCCTATGCCCGCACCCGCGGCATCAAAGTGCTGGGCATCCGGGACTACGGCGACCGCGGCGTTGTGGAGTACGTCCTGCACGAGCTCATCGGCATCCTGCACGGTTTTGGAATGCCCATGCTGCGGGACGAGCCTGTGGAGATCACCGGGCTGAAGGTCGGCATCGTCGGGCTGGGTGTGTCCGGCAAAATGATCGCCGATGCGCTGCAATTCATGGGTGCCGACATTGCCTATTACAGCCGCACCCGCAAGCCCGATGCCGAAGCCTCCGGCATGGCCTACAAGCCGCTGGCACAGCTGCTGACCGAGAGCGAGGTGGTGTTCACCTGCCTGAACAAAAATGTCCTGCTGCTGGGCAAAGACGAATTTGCGCAGCTGGGCGAGGGAAAGGTGCTGTTCAACACCTCCATCGGCCCGGGCTTTGACTCGGCCGCACTGGAAGATTGGCTCACTCTGCCAGGTACCCATTTCTTCTGCGATACCCGCGCTGCTGCAGGCCCGGTGAGCGTGGGCTTTTTTGAACGAGAGAACGTACACTGCGCCAATGTTTCCGCCGGGCGCACCAAGCAGGCCTTTGTGCTGCTGAGCCAGAAGGTGCTGGCAAATATCCGCACTGCTCTGGGAGAATGATATAAAAAGGGAACGCTTCCCGGCCGTGAGAAGCGTTCCCTTTTAGGCTTTATTCAAAATTGTTGTGATCTCTTCCAGATTCGCCGCAAATCGGATGCCCCGCTGGCGCTGCGGCGTGGAAAGGCCCTTCTCGATCATTTTGTCCAGCAGTGCCTTCAGGCTGTCGTAGTAGCCGTTCAGATCATAAAGGATGCAGGGCGCATCCAGCTGACCCAGCGAGACCCGGGACATCACTTCTGCAATTTCTTCCAGCGTGCCGGTGCCACCGGGGAATGCGATAAAGGCATCCCCCAGCTCGATCATCTTCGTCTTGCGCTCAGCCATGTCTCTGGTAACGATCAATTCGGTCAGGCCGTCATGCTGCAGCTCCTGCTGAATAAAAAACTGCGGTTCCACACCGGTCACGGTGCCGCCCGCATCCAGTGCGCTCTGCGCCAGCAGGCCCATCAGACCGCTGCGGGAGCCGCCGTATACAAGGTGATGCCCGTTTGCGCCGATCCAACTGCCCAGCTCCCGGACAGCCGCTGCCAATGTCGGATCGCTGCCTTCATTTGCCCCAAGATAGACTGTAATGTTCATGGTGTTTCCCCTTTTTGTTTTTTCTCATTTTACCACGTTCGCTACGCTTTGCAAGGCCCGGCACTACTTGCAAATAAAGCTGCACTGTGGTATGCTTGTGCACAGAAAAGGGAGCTTGCAAAAGCAGGCTGAGAGTGGGCTGTCTGCCCAGACCTGTGACCTGATTTGGATAATGCCAACGTAGGGAGATACCACTGCTTCAGCATGCGGAAATGTCTCCTTGTGGGCATTTCCGCATTTTGATGCAAAGGAAGTTATTGCTATGAAAACCGCATTGACCATTGCCGGCAGCGATTCCAGCGGCGGCGCCGGCATTCAGGCCGATATCAAGACCATGACCGCCAACGGCGTGTATGCCATGAGCGCCATCACCGCCCTGACCGCCCAGAATACCACCGGCGTTACCGGCATTTTTGAAGCCACCCCGGAATTTCTGGCGCAGGAGATCGACGCCATTTTTACCGACATCTACCCGGACGCCGTCAAGATCGGCATGGTGTCCTCGGCTGAGCTGATCGGGGTAATTGCCGAAAAGCTGCACAGCTATGACGCAAAGCATATCGTGGTGGACCCCGTGATGGTAGCCACCTCCGGTTCCAAGCTGCTGCGGGATGACGCCGTGCAGGCACTGACCGAAAAGCTGCTGCCCATGGCAGAGGTCGTCACCCCCAATATCCCGGAGGCCGAGATTCTCTCCGGCCTGAAGATCACCGACGCGGCAGGCATGGAAGCTGCCGCACAGCGCATCAGTGAAAAATATCACTGCGCCGTGCTGTGCAAGGGCGGCCACCAGATCAATGACGCCGACGACCTGCTGTGGCGGAACGGCTGCGGCAAGTGGTTCCGGGGCAGACGCATTGACAACCCCAATACGCACGGCACCGGCTGCACCCTGTCCAGCGCCATTGCATCCAATCTGGCAAAGGGCTATGATCTGGATGCTTCTGTGGAGCGGGCAAAAGCCTATATTTCCGGCTGTCTTTCTGCCATGCTGGATCTGGGCCATGGCTCCGGCCCCATGAACCACATGTTTGCACTGAAGGGAGAATTTGTTGGTGAGTGAGCAGTCTTTTGTGCAGCAGCTGGTACAGGAAAGTCTGCCCGTGTGGGAGCAGTGCCTGCATTCGGAATTTCTGGAAAGACTTGCGGACGGCACGCTGGACGAAGCCTGCTTTAAGGGCTACATTGTAGAGGACAGCCTTTATCTGCGGGAATATGCCAAGGTGTTCGCATGGGGCATGACCAAGGCGGCAGATATGCAGACCATCCGCACCTACTATTCCCTGCTGTCCTTCGTAAACGAGAGTGAGGACGTCGAACGCCTGCGCTGCCTGAGGCAGTTCGGGCTGACCGATGAGGGCATCCAGAGCCTGCCGCTGCGGCCGGAGAACCGCGCCTATGTGGACTACATGATCGACACCGCCAGAAACAGCGAGGGCGCAGCCGAGTGCATGATGGCCTGCCTGCCCTGCATGCTGAGCTACAGCTGGATCTTCCAGAAGCTGCTGAAAGAGCATCCCGCTGTGCAGGATGCCCCCTATGGTGCGCTGGTGGCAGACTATGCAGGCAGGGACTACGAGGAAGCCTGCCGCGACTGGGCTGCATTTGCAGAAAAGACCTGTGAGGGCCTGAGCCCGGAGCGCCTTGCCCGCTGCCGCGAGATCTTCCATGCCTGCTCTGTGTATGAGCTGGATTTCTGGGCCATGGCGGCTTTGCCCCGCAGCGACCTGTAATGATTCTGAGCATAAAAATGCACCCGGCGTGTGGGCAGGGCCCCAGCAGCCGGGTGCATTTTCTTTTGCGCAGTCAGGCAGACATAAAAAGTCCGACTTCTCGTGATTTTTTCGCAAAAGCTGTCCGTGGTGCAAACCACTGCGGGCAGTTTCTGTTTTTCTATGGAGTACACTTCTTGCAAAAAGTGAACAAAATGCCTCTGCAAAAAACGCGACAGATTCTTCTCATCTGCCAAAGTTTTGCCCGGAATGCATTTTTTGCTGGACAATGCCGCCCGGCTGTGCTAAAACAATGTCAGAAACCCGCAATGGTGCAGGCCTTCAGGTCATGTGCGCCATTGCGGGCTTTTTGTTTTTCTGGGAAAGTGTTAAGAAATTAGAGGAGGCATTTCTTATGAAAGCATGCTCTCCGCTTCGCTCTGAGCATAAGCAGAGGAATTTATAATTTTATTTGTGGTCTGGAAACAACCGCAGTTGTTTCCAGACCACTTTTTTCACGAGAAAGGCCGTTCCGTTCAATGCATTTTGAGCTCCAAAATTTACAGCAAAAAGCGAAGAGGAAATGACCCACAGTCATTTCCTCTTCGCAAACGGTAAAGTTATATTCTATGAATATTCTTACCCTCTTACGGCATCCTTCATGCGCTTGACATAGGCACCGATCTGCTCCGGGGCATCCTTGCCGTACTGATCCAGCAGCTTGATGACGGCGGAACCCACGATCGCACCATCGGCGATGCCCGCCATCTTTGCCGCCTGCTCCGGTGTGGAGATGCCAAAGCCGATGGCACAGGGCACTGCGGTGTTTTCCCGCACCACCTTCACGATGGACGCAAGGTCGGTCCGGATCTCGCTGCGGGTGCCGGTGACGCCCAGACTGGACACGATATACAAAAATCCCTCAGCTTCTTTGGCGATCATGGCAATGCGGTTTTCAGAGGTAGGAGCGATCATCGAGATCAGGTCCACCCCGTATTTGCGGCAGATGGGCGCAAACTCCTCTTTTTCCTCATAGGGCAGGTCGGGCAGGATCAGCCCGTCAATGCCGATCTCCGCGTAGGTAGAGATGAACCGCTCTGCGCCGTAGGAGAACACGACATTTGCATAGGTCATGAACACCATGGGGATCGAAACATCTTTCCGCACCTCGCGGACGAAGTCAAAGACCTTATCCGTGGTGGTCCCCGCTTTCAGGGCACGGATGTTGGCCCCCTGAATGACCGGGCCCTCGGCGGTGGGATCCGAGAACGGGATGCCCAGCTCAATGAGGTCGGCACCGTTTGCCGCCATGGCGCGGACGGCGGCGGCAGTGGTTTCCAGATCCGGGTCGCCGCAGGTGATGAACGGAATGAACGCCTTGCCGTTGGCAAAGGCCTTTGCAATGTTACTCATGAAGATCCTCCCCTCTGTAGCGGGCAATGGCGGCGCAGTCCTTATCGCCGCGGCCGGAAATGGTGATGACGATGATCTGTTCCTTGTCCATAGTGGGTGCCAGCCTGATGGCATGGGCCACGGCGTGGGCCGATTCAATGGCCGGGATGATGCCCTCGGTGCGTGCCAGATACTCAAATGCGTTCACGGCTTCGTCGTCCGTAATTGCCACATACTCGGCGCGGCCGATATCATGCAGCCATGCGTGCTCCGGGCCGATGCCGGGATAATCCAGACCGGCAGAAATGGAGTAGACCGGCGCGATCTGACCGTATTCATCCTGACAGAAATAGGACTTCATGCCGTGGAAAATGCCCAGACGGCCCGTATTGATGGTGGCTGCAGTCTCGAAGGTGTCGATGCCGCGGCCTGCGGCCTCACAGCCGATCAGGCGCACATCTTTATCATTGATGAAATTGTAGAAGCTGCCAATGGCGTTGGAGCCGCCGCCCACGCAGGCAATGACGGCATCCGGCAGGCGGCCTTCCTTTTCCAGCATCTGTTCCTTGATCTCCTTGGAAATAACCGCCTGAAAATCACGCACGATGGTGGGGAACGGATGCGGGCCCATCACCGAGCCAAGGCAGTAATGGGTGTCGCTGATGCGGCTGGTCCTCGCGCATGGCTTCGGACACGGCATCCTTCAGCGTGCCGGTGCCGCTGGTGACGGGAATGACCTCCGCGCCCAAAAGACGCATCCGGTAGACGTTCAGGGCCTGACGTTTGGTGTCCTCCTCGCCCATGAATACCACGCACTCCATGCCCATCAGGGCAGCGGCAGTGGCGGTGGCAACGCCATGCTGACCGGCACCGGTCTCGGCGATGAGGCGGGTCTTGCCCATCTTTTTGGCCAGCAGCGCCTGCCCGAGAACATTGTTGATCTTGTGCGCACCGGTGTGATTCAGGTCCTCACGCTTGAGGTAGATCTTTGCACCGCCGAGGTCCTCGGTCATCTTTTTTGCATAGTACAGGCGGCTGGGGCGGCCTGCGTACTCGTTGAGCAGTTCGGTGAGCTCCCGATTGAACTCCGGGTCATCTTTGTAATGGTTGTAGGCCTCTTCCAGTTCAATGACGGCATTCATCAGCGTTTCGGGGATATATTGTCCGCCGTGGATGCCAAAGCGTCCGTTGGGGTTTGTCATGGTCGTTCATTCCTTTCCTGATTGGTCGTTTTTGCGTACCGCGGCCACGAATGCCGCCATCTTTTCGGGGTCCTTCTTCCCTGCCGTCTCAATGCCGGAGCTCACATCCACCCCATAGGGGTGCAGACGCTCCACAGCATCGGCCGAATTCTCCGGGCCAAGCCCTCCGGCAAGAAGATAATCCCGCTTGAAATTTTCCAGCAGCGCCCAGTCAAAGGCCCTGCCCGTTCCGCCTGCGCCGGAATCCAGCAGAACAAGGTCTGCCTGGCTTTTTTCCGCCTTTGCAAGGCTTTCGGCATCCGTCACGCGGAAGGCCTGCCAGAGCGGCCTTGCGGTCAGCCCCCGCAGCCGGGCAATGTAAGCGGCATCCTCCTGCCCATGAAGCTGGGCAATATCGATAATGCCCGCATTCAGCAGGCCTGCCACCGTTTCCGGTGCTTCGTTCACGAACACGCCCACGGCCTGGATCCCGGAGGAAAGCTGTGCTTTTAATTCTGCGGCCAATTCCCGGGAAACATACCGTCTGCTTTTGGGGGCAAACACAAAGCCGATGTACTCCGGCTGCAGGGCATTTGCCGCCGCGATATCCTCCGGACGGGTCAGGCCGCACAATTTGATCCTTGTCATAGCAGTCCTTTCAATTCCCGCAGCTTTGCGGCCTTATCCGGTGCACGCATGAGCGTTTCACCAATGAGCACTGCGTCTGCCCCGATGGCTGCAAGCCCGGCAACATCTTCGGCAGTTTTTACGCCGCTTTCCGAGACAAAAAGCACATCCTGCGGGATACGGGCCCGCAGGCGGCGGCTGTTTTCGGTGTCCACCGTGAAGGTTTTCAGGTTGCGGTTGTTCACACCGAGGATACGTGCCCCGGCGGCAAGCGCACGGTCCACTTCGGCGTCATCATGGGCTTCCATCAGAGCGGAGAGTCCCAAGTCCTCGCAGATGGCAAGGTACTCTTTGAGCTGTGCATCGTTCAGAATCGCGCAGATGAGCAGCACCGCCGAAGCGCCCAGAAGCTTTGCTTCGTAGATCATGTACGCATCCACGGTAAAATCCTTGCGCAGGCAGGGTGTGGAGACAGCAGAAGTGATCTCCTTCAGATAGGTGTCACTGCCCAAAAACCACTTTGGCTCGGTCAGCACCGAGATGGCATCTGCCCCGGCGGCTTCGTATTCTCTGGCGATCTGCAGATACGGGAACTCCGGTGCGATGAGCCCCTTGGAGGGCGATGCTTTTTTACACTCACAGATAAAGGCAAGCCCCGGCTTTGCAAGGGCTTTTTCAAACCGGAAGTCCCCTTTGGGCAGGGACAGCGCCTGCCGCTTTATTTCGGCCAGCGGCAGGGTCTGCTTTGCCGCTTCCACCCGCTGCCGGGCGTGTTCGGCCAGCTGGTCTAAGATGTTCATGCATTTTCCTCCGGGCGGTTGCTCACTTCGATGAACTTTTCCAGCACAGCCGCTGCCTTGCCGCTGTCGATCAGCTGTGCAGCCAGTGCGATGCCCTCCGCCACCGTCTCGGCCTTGCCGCCGATGTAGAGGGATGCGCCTGCGTTCAGCAGAACGGCATCACGCTTGGGGCCCTTCTCGCCTGCCAGAATGGCGCGGGTGATGGCGGCATTTTCTGCCGGGGCACCGCCCACAAGGTCGGCCTTTTCGCAGCGGGTCAGGCCGAACTGCTCCGGCGTAATGGTGTAGCATTTGTACCAGCCATCCTTGATCTCACACACTCTGGTGGGAGCACTGAGGGAGATCTCGTCCAGCTTATCCTTGCCGTAGACCACCATGCCGCGCCGGACCCCCAGACTGATGAGCACCTGTGCCAGCGGCTCCACAAGGTATTCATCGTAGACGCCCAGCAGCTGCATGGCAGGCGAACCGGGATTGGTGAGCGGTCCAAGGATGTTGAACACGGTGCGGAAGCCCAGTTCCCTGCGGATGGGGCCCACGTACTTCATGGAGGCGTGGTACTTCTGGGCAAAGAAGAAGCAGATACCCACCTCGTTCAGCAGTTCCACGCAGCGGGCGGGGCTCTGCTGAATGTTCACGCCCAGTGCTTCCAGACAGTCGGCGGTGCCGCACTGGGAGGAGGCGGCCCGGTTGCCGTGCTTGGCCACCTTCATGCCGCCTGCCGCCGCCACCAGCGCCGAGGTGGTGGAGATATTAAAGCTGTGGGCGTTGTCGCCGCCGGTGCCTACGATCTCGAAAAGCTCCATGCCGGCAGCCACCTTGGTGGCGTGGTCCCGCATGGCAGCAGCGCAGCCTGCGATCTCGTCGGTCGTCTCCGCCTTGGCGCTCTTGGTGGAGAGTGCCGCCAGAAAGGCTGCGTTCTGGGTGGGCGTGGTCTCGCCGCTCATGATCTCGTTCATCACGGCGTAGGCTTCGTCATAGGTCAGGTCCTGTTTGCTGACGATCTTCACGATTGCTTCCTTGATCATTTTCTTAACCCTCCATAAAATTTTTCAAGATCGACCGGCCCTGCGGGGTCAGGATGGATTCCGGGTGGAACTGCACCCCATAGATGGGGTATGCAAAGCATGGGCTGTATCTTCATGGCCGCTTCCCCTTTCTGCAAAAACAAAAACTCCCCCGGCTCTTCTGCCGAAGGAGTATAAAACAAAACGCCCCCGACAGAAGAACGCTCTTCTGTCAGGGACGAATAAAGCTTGGCCTTTTATCCGCGGTACCACCCTGATTTCATGGGTATGACCCCATGCACTTGGCGGGATGCCAACACATCCCCGGCAACTGACGTATGCCCTCACGTTGCAGAATACTATGCGGCAAAAGCGCCGCAGTTCCCTGCACCCTCAGCGGTCCATTTCAGGAAAAGCGACGCAAAATCACACTTTCCTTGACGAACTGTTTCCGGTCTGCTTCTCAGCTGCGCAGGCTCTCTGTACAGGCGTGGTTCGCCGTTATCTCCGCTTCAACGGTTTAGTGTATTGAATTTGGCTATATTAAACCACGGATTTTTCGTTTGTCAATACCTGTTTGCAGATTTTTTCAAAATCAGCCTATGTTTGCAGTGGGTTCAGTGCTTCCGGCGGCCGTTCGTGCTGGAAAACTTCACCGCTTTTGCCGGTCTGCGGCGGCTGTGCAGCGCACTGTAATAGCCAAAGGCTGTGCCGCATAAGCCGCCCACAATGTGCATGAAGTTTGCCACATTATCATGCACAAAAATGATATCGTACACCTGCTGACCGAAGTACAGCGCTGCAACCAGCAGCATGGTGACCGGGATGCCTCCGGAAAAGCCCGCCAGCGAGGAGAGCATGATGAGCATGAACACGATGCCGGACGCGCCCAGCAGCCCCGAACGCGGGAACAGCACACATTGCAGCACACCGGTGACCAGAGCGGTGAACACCATGCCGCACAAAAGCGGCTTGCTGCCGTACTTTTCTTCCATTGGCGGGCCAACAACGAGCAGCAGCAGCATGTTGTTCAGAAAGTGGTCCCAGCTGGCATGGCCCAGCACATGGCCGAACAGCCGGATGTAGAACAGCGGGTCCTTCAGCGAGGAGCGGTAGACACAGAACAGGTGCATGGTTGTCCACCCATCCGTCCACTGGTCGAGGAACAGCACCAGAAGTGACAGCAGGAAAAATGTGAGGATCACCGGGGAGTTGTATTGCAGCTCCAGTTTTAATTTGACTTTTTTCATCCTCTTGTCTCCACCCAGTATTCACCCATGCTCTGGCCGGGCTGACCGGTCACCTCATCGCTGAGGTAGGTGCCAAGGCCGCAGTTTTCCGGCCGCCATGCAAGGGCCGCTTCCACCGTGGGGTACTCCACCTCGGCATACCAGAACTCGGTGGGCTGGCCTTCGTCCACATGGTTCACTTCCAGCACAGAACCGTCCGGCAGGGTGTAGCTGCGGCGCAGCTTCGGGATGAGAGGTTTGCCGATGATCTTGTGTTCCAGATCCTCAAACAGCGCTTTGTCGATGCTGCGCTCGATCTCCTCGCGGGCAAGGCCGCCCCCGGATTTGAAGCAGAGGATGTAGTCCGTTCTGCCGTCGGTGAGGGCTTCTTCCCGGATGCGCACGGTGGGCCGCACGCTGATATAGCCCTGCCGCATGGCAAATTCCTCTCTGAGGGGCAGCCCCTCCGGCCAGCCCTTCACCATCCATTTGCGTTCGATTTCCATAATGCATCCCTCTTTCATGCGGATTTTTGGCATTTCTTATTTATAATAACATGATTTTGTGCTATTATAAAGAGTAGATTTTTACTCCTTCTGTCTGCAAACGCGGGACGAAGGGAGTTCGTTCATGATAAGGAGAACCATATGAAAGAACGCGCTTACCCTGTGTATACCGTCAACAAACACGCCGAGGGCCTGCTGGTGGGCGGGCATCCATGGGTGTACGAGAACGACATCCTCAATTTCCCGGAAAATGAGCCGGAAAACGGCACTCTGGCCGATGTGGTCAGCACCAAGGGTTCCTACCTTGGCACCGGCTTCGTTTCGCTCAAGAGCAAGATCCGCGTGCGGCTGATCTCCCGCAACGCCAATGACACCTTTGATGCAGCCTTCTGGCGCCGCCGGGTGGAATATGCATGGAGCTACCGCAAAACCGTGCTGGAACCCGCAGACCTTTCTGCCTGCCGCGTCATTTTTGGCGAGGCCGACCAGTTCCCCGGGCTGACGGTGGACCGGTTCAGCAACATCCTCGTCACCCAGACCCTGAGCGTGGGCATGGAAAAGCTCAAGCCCGTCCTCTTCCCCATTCTGGCAGAAGTCCTGCGCGCCGACGGCCAGACCATCGATGGCATCTACGAGCGCAACGATGAGGCTCTGCGCGCCAAGGAAGGTCTTGAGCAGAACAAAGGCTGGTTTGAGCTGCCCGGTGAGACTCATCCGGCAAGCACCCAGACCGAGATCTGCGAGAACGGCGTTTACTACCATGTGGACTTCGAGAATGGGCAGAAGACCGGCTTCTTCCTTGACCAGAAGTACAACCGCCGGGCTGTGGCACGTCTTGCCGCAGGCCACACCGTGCTGGACTGCTTTACCCACACGGGCAGCTTTGCACTGAACGCCGCTGCGGGCGGCGCTGCCCGTGTGACCGCCGCCGACATCAGCGCCGAGGCCATTGCCATGGCGCAGCGCAATGCCCAGCGCAACGGTCTGACCAATATGGACTTTTTGTGCGAGGACACCTTTGAGCTGCTGCCGAGGCTGGAAAAAGAGGGGCACCCCTACGATTTTATCATTCTGGATCCGCCGGCCTTTACCAAGGCGCGCCGCACCGTAGAAAATGCCATGCGCGGCTACAAGGAGATCAACTACCGTGCCATGAAGCTGCTGCCCCGCGGCGGCTATCTGGCAACTGCCAGCTGCTCCCACTTTGCCACCGAGGAGCTGTTCATCAAGATGCTGCGCGCCGCGGCAAAGGATGCGCACCGCCAGCTGCGGCAGATCGAAGTGAAGCAGCAGGCTCCGGATCACCCGATCCTGTGGGGCGTGCCGGAAACGAATTATCTGAAGTTCTTCCTCTTTCAGGTGATTTGACGATTTGAATGCCCTCCGTTTCACTCTGGGCATCTTCAGCGGAAATTTTATTTTTAATGTTTGAGCTTCCGGAAAATCTGCGGATTTTCCGGAAGCTCTTTTTCACGAAGCGGGGCCGTAGCGGGCAATGGCACCGTATATTAAAAACACATTTTCACCAGAAGGGACCCCATCGGGTAAATGTATCTTTTTGCTGCGCTGCCTGAACCCTCTCAGTCAAAGCCTGACGGCTTTGCCAGCTCCCCCGAGGGGGGGAGCTTTATGAGCAGGGACGGAAAACAACAATCTTTTCCGATGATGAATAAACTCACCCGGTAGCTGGATAAAAGCTCGCCCTTCGGGAGAGCTGGCATTGCGCAAGCAATGACTGAGAGGGTTTTTCCCATCGGGCGGAGAGGGTTCGTTCTCTTAAAAAGTCATACCAAGTGCGGATGCTCCAAAAATGCCGGAAGCTGCTTGTGCAGAATCGTCAGATTTGTCAATTGCCTTTTTGCCCGGCAGCGGCTATAATCAAACCATAGACAGCAACGGCGCTGTGGGTCACCTCCTGACTCGCAGCGCCGTTTTTGTTAAGATGCTTTCGTACTTCTGGGTGCGGCATTGCGGCAGACCAGAATGCAGACGAAAGGGTAAGAAAAATAAGATCAAGTAAGGAGTAGGATTTATGGCAGCGAATGTTATGGAAATCTACGGCAGCAAGGTCTTTAACGAACATGTGATGAAGGAGCGCCTGCCGAGCGCAACCTATAAGAGCCTGAAGAACACC
>OCHC01001490.1_pt1 | contig 17384 bp, 14 predicted proteins | sample 1538641 | NCBI WGS metagenome assembly OCHC01 (sample SAMN04571714, study PRJEB22368) | human gut metagenome | biome: human gut; material: stool | host: Homo sapiens | place: Luxembourg | collected 2012-08-17
CAGGCGGCCATAGCGGATGTTCTCCATGACCGTGCCGGTGAACAGGTGGGTATCCTGCAGAACGATGCCCAGAGAGCGGCGCAGGTCGTCCTTTTTGATCTTGCGGATGTTGATGCCATCATACCGGATCTTGCCGTCTGCGATATCGTAGAAGCGGTTGATCAGGTTGGTGATGGTCGTTTTGCCGGCACCAGTGGAGCCGACAAAGGCGATCTTCTGGCCCGGGCGGCCATAGAGGTTGATCCCGTGCAGAACGGTCTTTTCAGGCACATAGCCAAAATCGACATCGGTAAAGGTGATGTCACCCGCCAGCTTGTGGTAGGTGGTGGTGCCGTCGTGGTGGGGATGCTTCCAGGCCCAGATGCCGGTGCGCTCGGTGGTCTCCACCAGCTCGTCATCCTTGCCATACTTGACGTTGACCAGGGTGACATAGCCCTCGTCGGCCTCGCTGGTCTCGTCCATCATCTTGAAGATACGCTCCGCACCGGCCAGTGCCATGATCACGCTGTTGGCCTGCATGGATACCTGGCTGATGGGCATATTGAAGCCCTTGTTCAGGCTCAGGAAGGCCATCACGGTGCCCAGGGTCATGCCGCCGACATTGCCAACGGCCATGGCCGCGCCCGCCAGAGCACAGACTGCATAGCTGATATTGCCCAGCTGTGCGGTAACGGGCATGATGATGTTGGCGTAGTTGTTGGCCTGCTTGGCGCTTTCCTTCAGCTTATCGTTCAGCTGCCGGAAGCCATCCAGAGCCTTCTGCTCGTGGGTGAACACCTTGACGACCTTCTGGCCCTCCATCATCTCTTCGATGTAGCCGTTCACCTTGCCCAGATCCTTCTGCTGGGCCACAAAATACTTGCCGCTCATGGAAGTGATCTTCTTGGAGCAGAACAGCATCAGGGCCACCATCAGCATGGTGACAACGGTGAGCTGCCAGCTCATCAGGCACATGCTGGTGAACACGGACACGATGGTGATGGCGCTGGACACCAGCTGGGGGATGCTCTGGCTGATCATCTGGCGCAGGGTGTCCACATCGTTGGTGTACACCGACATGATGTCGCCGTGGGGGTGGGAGTCAAAATACCGGATGGGCAGGCTTTCCATGTGGGTGAAAAGCTGGACGCGCAGGTTGCGCAGGGTGCCCTGGGTCACGTTGACCATGATACGGGCGTTGAGCCATGCGGCCAGCACGCCGATGGCGTAGATGCAGCCGATGCGCACCAGTGCGCCTGCCAGCGGGCCGAAGTCCGGCGTGGCCTGCTTGGTCATGGGGACGATATAATCATCGATCAGGGTCTTGAGGAAAAGGCTTGCCTGCACATTTGCCAGCGCGCTGACGATGATGCAGACCAGCACAAGGATGCAGTGGGGCAGATAGTGCTTGAACATCTCATCCATGATCCGCTTGAGCAGCTTGCCCGGGTTCTCGACCTTCGGCTTGGGGCCGCCCACCCCACGGGGGCCGGGGCCCTTTACTTCTTTCACCTGTGCCATTACTGCTCACCTCCCTGCTTGTCAAAATCGCCGCCGCCCTGGGTCTGGCTGTTGTAAACTTCCTGATAGATCTTGTTTGTCTTGAGCAGCTCCTCGTGGGTGCCCAGGCCGTTGATCTGGCCGTTGTCCAGCACCAGGATGCGGTCTGCATCCTGCACGGAGGAGATGCGCTGTGCAATGATGATCTTGGTGGTGCCGGGGATCTCCTCCCGGAAGGCCTTGCGGATCTTGGCATCGGTGGCGGTATCCACGGCGCTGGTGCTGTCGTCCAGGATCAGCACCTTGGGCTTGCGCAGCAGCGCGCGGGCAATGGTCAGGCGCTGCTTCTGGCCGCCGGACACGTTGGAGCCGCCCTGCTCGATCCAGGTATTGTACTTGTCGGGGAAGCGCTCGATGAACTCATCGGCGCAGGCCAGCTTGGCCACCCGGATGCACTCTTCCTCGCTGGCATTCTCATCGCCCCAGCGCAGGTTGTCGAGGATGGTGCCGCTGAACAGAACGTTCTTCTGCAGCACCATGGAGACCTCCCGGCGGAGGACATCCAGGCTGTAATCCTTAACGTCCACGCCGCCCACCTTGACAGAGCCGGTCTCGGCATCATACAGGCGGGGGATCAGCTGCACCAGACTGGATTTTGCACTGCCGGTGCCGCCGATGATGCCCAGCGTCTCGCCCGGCCGGATGCTGAAGGTGACATCGTTCAGGACAGGCTGGCCGGAGCCGTGCTGATACTTAAAGGTAACGTGCTCGAACTCGATGCCGCCATCCCTGACCTGCTGCACCGGTGCCTTGGGGGCGGGCAGGTCGGTGGTCTCATCCAGCACTTCCACGATACGGCGGGCAGAAGCGGCGGACATGGCGATCATCACAAAGGCCATGCTCAGCATCATCAGGGCCATCAGGATGTTCATAATGTAACCGAACAGGGCGTTCAGCTGGCCGGTGGTGATTGCACCGTTCAGGACGTAATGTGCACCGAACCAGCTCAGGGCGATGTTGCAGCCGTACACAGAGACCAGCATGGCGGGATTGTTGAAGCTCAGGCGGCTCTCGGCGTGAACGAACTGCTTGTACAGGCTCTCGCAGGCCTTGGTGTACTTCTCGTTCTCAAAGTGCTCCCGGACAAAGCTCTTGACCACGCGGATGGCCGAGACATTCTCCTGCACGGAGGCGTTCAGGTTATCGTAGTTCTTGAACACCTTATCAAAGATGCCGAAGGTGGGGACCATAATGCCTGCCAGCACTGCCACCAGGAACACGATCGCCACCAGGAACACCATGGTCAGCGAGCGGCTGACCATGGAGGCCATGATCAGCGCGAAAACCAGATGGACGGGGGCACGCACGCACATGCGCTCGATCATCTGGAACGCGTTCTGCAGGTTGGTCACGTCGGTGGTCATACGGGTGACCAGACCAGCCGTGGAGTACTTGTCGATGTTGGAGAACGAGAAATGCTGGATGTTCTCATACATCGCATCGCGCAGGTTGCCTGCAAAGCCGGTGGATGCCGTGGCAGCAAACCTGCCGGCCAGCACGCCCAGCAGCAGGGCAATGGCCGCCACCAGGAAGGTGAGCAGGCCGTACTTGACAACGGCGTTCATATCGCCCTTTTCAATGCCCTGGTCAATGATAAAGGCCATGATGGTGGGCAGCAGCACATCCATGATGGCTTCCAGAGCAGAGAAGATCGGTGTCAGGATCGCGGCGCGCTTGTACTCGCCCAGATGTGACACAAGTTTTTTGATCATCTGTTGTAATCCTCCTGAAGTTTATTTGCAGGGGTCATTCCAGCCCCTTGCGCAGCTTGTTCAATAACCGCAGAAGCTCTGCGTTTTCCTCTTCCGTCAGCAATCCGGCCACAAACTCATCGGTCTGGTGCAGGGAGAGCATCGTCTTTTCGTGGACGCGGCCTCCCTCTTCCGTCAGGATCAGCCGCTTCAGCCGGGCATCCTGCGGCACGCTCTGGCGCTCGATGTAGCCCTTGCGCTCCATCAGCTGCAGGATGTTCGTCACAGTCGAGCGTGTGATGGAGAACTCCCGCTCGATATCGCGCTGGTACACGGGGTCGTTCTTGTGCCAGTAGAGGTAGCTCATGATCCAGTCGTGCATGGGGGTCACGTTGTCCACGTTGTTCTCCCGATGGAACTGGTTGATCTTGCGGAAGATCAGGTTGTTCACCCGGCGCACCTGTGCCGGGATGACCTGCGGCGGCTCCCATGGAGGATTGCAGCAGGGCTGTTTGTTGCTTTCATCGTGCATAATGGTTTTCCTTTTGAATTGTTTGTGACAGGATTGTTTCCTTTATAACTGTTTGATGCCGTACAATATCATAACGCACGATTCGATCATTGTCAATAGGAGACGCAAAATAAAATCCAGAAGCGCCCCACCGAACGGCAGGGCGCTTCCACTGGGCGCTGATTTTGCTTCTGCTGGCTCAACAGCCCTTGCTTTCTGACCAGAATATGCTTTAATAAAAGCAACTACGGGCACTGCGCCCCCGAATACTGCAAGGAGAACCCTATGGAACAACGGAACACCCGCCTGCGGAACGCGGGCTTCGTCACCTTCTTTTTCAGCGGCATCTGCACCATTTCCAGTGGTGTGGTGGTCAGCCTGCTGCAGGAAGAATACGGCTTTGCCTACGGCATGACCGGCACCCTGCTCAGCCTGCTGAGCATCGGCAACCTGCTGGCGGGCCTGCTGGCCGGTGCGCTGGTGGGAAAAATGGGCATGAAGCCAAGTGTCCTGCTGCTGACCATCGGCTATGCGGTGGGCTACGGCCTGATGGGCCTGACCGGCCTGCCCATTCTGCTGGCGCTGGCCTTCTTCATTGTAGGCATTGCCAAGGGCAGTGTCCTGAACACCTGCACCATCCTTGTCAGCGGCAACTCTGCAGACCGCACCCGGGGCATGAACACCATGCACGCCTGCTACGCCTGCGGTGCCCTGCTCTGCCCCTTTCTGATCTCTGCCGCTGCCAGGGTCAGCACCACGCTGGCCGTGCTGGCGCTGGCAGCGCTGGGTCTGGTGCTCTGGCTGGTATATCTGTTCACCCCCATGGCAGGCCGCGCCAAGGCCAAAGAAGCTGTCACCGATTGGAGCTTTTTGCGCTCCTCCCGCTTCTGGCTGCTCACCGGCCTGCTGTTCTGCCAGAACGCCGCCGAGCAGAGCGTTGTGGGCTGGATGGTCACCTACTTCAAGGACAGCGGCATCATTGCAGGCACGCTGGCGGCCTATACCGTCACCGTGATGTGGGGTGCCACCCTGATCGGCCGCCTGCTCATCGCTTTTGTGTTCCCGCTCAAACAGCCCCGTAAGGCCATGGTGTTTATGGCGGTTTTCTGCACAGCCTTCTACTTTGCCATGATGCAGACCCACAGCCAGCTGCCTGCCATCCTGCTGCTGTTTGCCTTTGCCTTCTCCATGGCCGGTATGAACCCCACCGCCGTGGCCAGCGCCGGTAAAATGACCACCGTGACCAGCATGGGCATCATGCTGCCGGTGGCATCCAGCGGCGCGATCCTGATGCCCTGGGTCATCGGCAAGGTAGCTGAAAGCGCCGGTCTTGCTGTTGGTATGGCAACCAACATCGTGCCCTGTGTGGGGCTGATCGTCTTTGCAATTCTGGTGTCCAGAATGCGGGAGGAGTAAACCTCTCCTGGCAGGAGAGGCAAGCAGCAGGCGACTGAGCGGTTCATCCCCTCGCCTTTGCGCTGAACTCACACCCACAGTAATCCTGACGGTAAAGCCCGTACTCCTCCGAGAGCTGGAGAGAGCGCAGGTAGCCGTTCTGCTTTTTGAAATCCGAGGGCAGGTGCCTGATGCCGAATTCGGCTTCAAGCTCCTGCCCGATTTGATTGATGCGGGCAGCATCCTTGTGGGGGCTGATGGAGAGCGTGGTGGTGAACCAATCAAAGCCGTGCTCCTTTGCGTACTGTGCCGCCCGGCGCATCCGCAAACGGTAGCAGACGGTGCACCGCCCGCCCCGCTCCGGCTCGTTTTCCAGCCCCTGCACAGCCGTGTAGAACTCCTGCGGGTCGTAGTGGTCCTCGATGACCGTGACCCCCAGCGGGTGCGCCTGCGCCACAAACTTTTTCAGCTCCTCGCCCCGGCGGTAGTATTCTTCGGCAGGCCAGGTGTTGGGGTTATAGTAAAGCACCGTAATCTCAAAATACCGGCACAGCTTTTCCAGCACGGCGCTGGAACAGGGCCCGCAGCAGGCATGGAGCAGCAGCTTTGGCCGCTGCGGCCCCAGCGTTTTCAACACTTCGTCCATCTGCTGTGCAAAATTCAACTGTTTTGACATCGGTTTCATCCTTTGTTATACTTGCTTTGATTCAAATAGCTCCCTCCTGCTGCCTCGCCAAAAGAGCCGCAGCTGCCGGAAGGGGCATCCCGGTCATATTATATCACATTTTATCTAATAGGAGAACTGCGATGACAAACGAGAAGATTGCCCGTATCAACGAGCTGGCAAAAAAAAGCAAGACCACCGGCCTGACCGATGCCGAAAAGGCAGAGCAGCAGGCCCTGCGGCAGGAGTACGTTGCGGACGTAAAGGCCAGCCTGCGCGCCCAGCTGAACAACACCTCGATCAAAGAGCCGGATGGCACGGTCCACAAACTGGGGAAGAAGAACTAAAGCAGCATCACGAAGAGGAGCGCCTGGCGGATAATTGAGAGAAAATATTTCTTCCCTCTTTTTTTGTTCCGCGTTTCGTGCTATACTATAATTGTATTGTTGCGGACATTTCCGCGGGCGGTACAGATTCCCAAGGTGGCGTATCCCGGGCAAGGTGCACGGAAAAGGCTGTCTTTTGAAAAAATGATAAAGAGGTCATTTATTATGCTTACTGCAATTACGGGTATCAACTGGGGCGATGAAGGCAAGGGCCGCATGGTCGACCTCATCAGCCAGGAGTATGACATCGTTGCACGCTATCAGGGCGGCAACAACGCCGGTCACACGGTGAAGAACGAGCGCGGCAAGTTCGTGCTGAACCTGCTGCCCTCCGGCATCCTGCGCCCCAACGTTGTCTGCGTGATGGGCAACGGTATGGTCATCGACCCGCACCATCTGGACGGCGAGATCAACAAGCTGCGGGAGCAGGGCATTTCCATCACCCCCGATAACCTGAAGATCTCCGACCGGGCCACCATCACCATGCCCTACCATGTCGATCAGGACGGCCTGGAAGAGGCCCGCCTGGCCAAGACCGGCGCACAGTTCGGCTCCACCAAGCGCGGCATCGCCTACACTTACGGTGACAAGTACATGAAGAAGACCCTGCGCATGGGCGACCTGCTCCACCTGGACGACAGCGTGAAGAAGCGCCTGGTGACCATGGTGGATTCCAAGAACCTGGTGATGGAGGGCAGCTACCACTCCGCCCCCATCAGCGTGGACGAGATGTGGGCATGGCTGGAGAAGTATGCCGCCATCTTCAAGGATTACATCTGCGACGTGGGCCAGTATCTGGCTGACGCAGATGCCGCCGGCAAGAAGGTGCTGTTCGAGGCCCAGCTGGGCGCTCTGCGCGACATCGACTTCGGCATCTACCCCTACACCACCTCCTCCAACGTCATCGGCGCTTACGCCCCCATCGGCGCAGGCATCCCGGGCCATAAGCTGACCAACAGCATCGGCGTGATGAAGGCTTACTCCTCCTGCGTGGGCGATGGCCCCTTTGTCACTGAGCTGGCCATGACCGAGGAAGAGAAGCACGCCCTGCGCGAGGCTGGCCACGAGTACGGTGCAGCCACCGGCCGTCCCCGCCGCGTTGGCCCCATCGACCTGGTGGCAAGCCACTACGGCGTGTTCTGCCAGGGCTGCGATGAGGTTGCCCTGACCCTGCTGGACGTGCTGGACTACATGGAGAAGATCCCCATGGTCACCGGCTACAAGCTGACCGACGGCACCATCACCAAGCGCTTCCCCATGGGCATGGCTCTGGACACCGCACAGCCCGTGGTGGAGTATCTGCCCGGCTGGCACTGCGATATCACTGCCGCCCGCAAGTGGGAGGATCTGCCCCAGGAAGCCCGCGATTACGTTGAGTATCTGGAAAAGGCTATTGGCTGCAAGATCACCTACATCTCCGTGGGTGCCGAGCGTGAGGCCTACATCCACCACAACGTCTGATCCGCGCCACAGAACCCGCCGCATTGAAAAGGAAACGTGACTATGTTTGATATCATCACGGACAGCGCCTGTGACCTGACCCCTGAGACGGCCGCAACGCTGAATATTGAGATCATCCCCTTCTATGTCTCGCTGGACGGTGAGCACTACCGCAAGGAAGGCAAGGAGATCGCCGTGCGCGATTTCTACCAGTTCATGGTAGATAACCCTGCGGCCTACCCCAAGACCAGCCTGCCTTCGCTGGAGGATTTTGAAACCGCCTTCCGGGCCCATGCCGAGGCGGGCCGCCCGGTGCTCTGCATCTGCTTTACCAGCAAGATGAGCGGCTGCGTGGGCAGTGCCCGCAACGCCCGGGAGCTGGTACTGGAGGATTTCCCCGATGCTAAGATCGAGGTCATTGACAGCACCGCCGCCACCGTGACCGAATCCATCGTGGTGGAAAACGCGGTGGCCATGCGGGATGCAGGCTGTACGCTGGACGAAGCCGTGACCTGGCTGGAAGCGGAAAAGATCACCAACCAGATCTTCTTCACGGTGGGTAATCTGGACTACCTCATCAAGGGCGGGCGCATCGGCAAAGTCACGGGCCGTGCTGCCAATATTCTGGGCATCAAGCCCATGATCCTGTTCAAGGAGGGCGAGATCTTCTCCGCTGGTGTGGCCCGCGGCCGCCAGAAGAGCTTTGAGAAGGCCCTCGACCTGCTGATGACCTATCTGGCCGAGCACAACGGCACACCCGATGACTACTGCATCACGGTGGGCTACGGCTACGATGCCGACGAGGGCAAGCGGCTCTGGATGCAGACCCGCGCCGCCCTGCGCGCCAAGTACCCCACCTGCGAGTGCAATGTGGTCCTGCTGCAGATCGGCTGCACCATTGCCGTGCACACCGGCCCCTATGCGCTGGGCATGGGCGTGATGCGGCGGTGGAAAAAGGCTTAACCCCCATATAGTTTTCCCAGCTCCCCCGAAAGGGGGAGCTTTTTTGATACCGGTTAAGCTCTGCTTTGTACAATCTCTCAGTCACGGCGAAGGCTGAGAGGTTTAGTAACGGCAGCAGCTTACGGCTCAACCCCCCAGTCACCTACCGGTGACAGCCCCCCTAATAGTGGGGCCCTTGGCAGGGAGATTACGTTTGACGGCAGAGGGGAACAGCAGCAAACCACAATGTATAACCGCAAAGTCTCCGGTTTCGCCAGAGGCTCCCCTACTAGGGGAGCTGGCGCAGAGCGCCTGAGGGGTTTAACGTACAAAAAAATCTCCCGATTCCGTTTGGAACCGGGAGATTTTTTCAGCCTTGATTTTTACGATGCACGATCACAGAAGACGGTGACACGGGTCTTGCCGCCGTAGGTGCAGGTGTACAGCACCAGGGCGTAGCCGCTGTGTTCCACTTCCTCCACACTGTGGGGGTCAAGCACTTCGACCTTGTTCACGACGTACTCATTCACGATGCCGTCCATATCGGTGAAGGTGACGCTGTCCCCCGCTGTGAGGGAGGTCAGCTTGCCGAAATGGCTCTCGTAGTTGTGCGCCGCAATGACCAGATCATCGGTGCGGGAAGAGCCGAACTGGCGGCAGGGGGCGATCTTCAGGCGGGGGTAGCTCCACTCGCTCATCACCGGCAGGTCAATGCCGATGGCGGGAATGGAGATCTCACCCACATATTCGTTGCCGTCGATCTCCACCACCGGGAGCTCGGGGTCCAGGGGGCCGCTCTCTGCCTCCGGTTCCGGGGTCTCCACCTTCTGCTGAAGGTCGGCCACCACGGTCTGGGCCTCGGCACCGGCGTGGGCATCCTCGTAGCGGTTGTAGGCGTACAGGCCGCCAGCCGCCAGCAGGAGCACCACACCCAGCACGATGCAGACAAGCCCAGGGGATACTTTACGCATTCTTTTCACGTTTCTTGCTGCGCTCCATCAGATAGGCACCCACGGCCACCAGCACCAGACCGCTTGCCGTCAGAACAGGTATGGGCCAGTTCAGCTGACCGGTCTGGATCAGTTTGGGGCCTTCGGCCGGGCGGGCATCCGCCACCACGCTGGCCGGGGCGGTGGGCTCCGGTGCACTAGGGGTGGTGGTTTCAGTCACGGTCGGACGGGCATCTGCCGGGGCCGGGTTCTCCGGCGTGGCCGGAGTGGGCGGGGTGATGGGACCCGGGTCATACGGATCCGGGTAGTACGGGGTCTCGATGGCCTTGTAGCTGTTGTTGAAGGTGATGCTGCTCACCTTTTCATCCATCAGGTCGGCCTGTGTGTGCACGGCCATCCGGGCCACCAGCTTGTCGTTGTCCCACACCACGGAAACGCGCAGATAGTACACGGTTTCATCGTAGGTGCCGCGGGTGTTGACACCGGCGCGCTGGCGCACGGTGTAAACGTAATAGCCGGGCTTGGTGTAGTTGATGGGGCCAAAGCTGCCGGTCTCGCCGTCGGTGATCTCCAGAGTGGTCACCTCGGGCAGGGGCGCATTGTCCACAGCCTCAAGTTCCACAGTCAGTGTTTCCTTTGGGAGAGGTGTTTCCCCCGTGGACTGAATGGAAACCGGAAGCTCCTGCAGCTGTGTATGCTGGTCAGCCGCGGTGGCCGCAAATGCCGCCGGCTGACACAGGCAGAACCCCAACGCAAGCGTCAGGAGTGCTGCCGCGATTTTACGGAACCTCATTTCATCCTCTCCTTTATGAATCCGACGCGGACGGGATCATCCACGCCAGAAGAATGGTGCGTGCATCGGTAAACTCCGTTGAACAAGTGGACAGCGCCAGCACCTGAGCATCATCGCCCGCCGCTTTCATGGCGGCCAGCGTTTCGGTGTTCAGGTTCAGGGCGTTCTCCTGCGCAAAGGTGTACAACCCCTGCAGGTCGCTGTCCCAGCGCTGGGGCTGGAAGATCGCGCTCTCAGACGAAGGGACCAGCAGACATGCAAAGGTTTTAAGATCATAGGTGCGGTCGGGCAGGATCAGCTCACCGGTGGTGTTCTCTGCAAAGAACTCTGCGTCCTTGTAGAGATCCAGATCACCGAACATCTTGCTCTCTTCCATGTGGTGACCATACAGCAGAGAGTAGGGGTCGGTGAAGTTCTTGTCGCAGTTCACATCCAAAAAGATGCTGCCTGCCAGCGAGAAATCACCGTAGACATCGGTGTTCACATAGGTAAAGTTGTCCTCGCCCTGTACCACAGGGTAGTCGATGGCGGTGTTGTCCAGTGTGACCCACGCGCAGACATCCGGGTTGATGCCCAGCAGCTCCTCAAAGCTTGCGCCGTTATCCGCGCCCGCCTTGGGCTTGAACTGCAAAAGCTCTGCCTGAACATTGTCTGCGGCGGCGTACACCTGCGAGTTGTCCCACAGGGCATAGGCTGAATACGCCCCGGCGACCACCAGGAACAGCACGACCACCGTGCTCACCAGAAAGTCGGCTGCCCTCAACGCTTTTCTCTGCCAGTTGATACAGCCCACCTCCGGTTAAACAAATTCAAATAAGTGGTTATTCGTTAGGTTTGTGCTGAGATACCCCCCCAGTCACGCTTCGCGCGCCAGCCCCCGCTAATAGGGGGGCCCTTGGCATGGCGCAAAGCTTCACGGTTTTGCCAAGGCCGCCCCTACTAGGGGCGGTGGCATCCCGCAAGGGATGACGGTGGGGTTTAATCTACCGCGAGCAATTACTCCTCGTCGCGGCGGCGCTTATTCAGCATCAGGGCCACACCACCAATGGCAACGATGGCCAGCATTGCAATGTAAGGTGCATTGTCCAGCACAACGCCCATGTCGGGGGTAGCCTTGTTGGTATTGGTAAATGCTGCATTCACATCAGCGGTCACAGAGCTGGTCACTTTCTCGCTATTTGTATTAAACTGAACACCCTCAACGGTAACAGTGTAATCAACATTTTCCTTGTTCAGCTTAACTGCACTATCTGTTGCACTGTATGCAGAATTATCCTCATAAATCTCGTACTGAATACCATCAGGCAGGTTATCAAACTTGACACTACCATTGTGCTTCAGGGTAACGGTGTAAACCTTATCCAGCTGCAGGTAGCTATTCACAGTAATATCATCAGAGTTTCCGCCAGTCAGTTCAGTAACCCGAGGTCCTTTATAGTTGCTATTAGCAACATCATTCTTAGCAAAGAACTTAACCTTAAAATCGAACGTAGTATTCAGGTTAGCAAAATCACCACGAACAGTCTTGCTCAGGGTCAGATTACGAACATTGTCGCTACCATCCTTGCTACCGTAAACATTCTTAAAGGCCTCCGTAGCAGGAATCTTGTTATCATCAGTTGCTTCGGCATCAGTATGCAGAGCAACATAATAACCATAGCCTTCACCAATCTTGCCAGTTGCATTAACCTTAGTAACAACCAAGGTCAGGGGATTGGTACGGGTCGGATTCATAGACTGATAACCATATGCCTCTTCCGAAACGGTAAAGGTGTAGATACCAACATCTTTACCCTCAGTCAGAGCAGCAACATCAATGTTGAATGTTCTATTATACGTACCACTACTATAAACCTTATTAGGTGCCGTTCCCGCACCATCTTCGCTTGCCTTGAACTCAACACTCGGTTCAGCAAGAAGCTTACCAGTACTATCTTTCACTTCAAACTTAAAGGTCATATCATCAGGCGCAGTACCCTTTGTGACCTCAACAGTCTTAGTTAAAGTCAAATAGGCATGACCATCGTTATCGGGCTTAAGCATTGCACCGTTTTCAACAGTATACTTTGCTGCGAACGCACTTGTTGCGCCGACGGTGAGCATCATGGCGGCAGCCAGAACGCCCGCGAAGAATTTCTTCAGTTTCATTGTTATTCCTCCCTAGTAAGAAATAGTTCGTACTCCTGCGCCGCGGCCCAAACTCCGCGGTTCACAGGCAGGATGCCGGCAGCTTCTTCCGGCTTCCGTGGTATTACAGACTGCGTCGCCGCAGTAGTGTAATTACTTTTGCTTGCACATCCTCCAGCGGAACCGGGCCAAAGTCCCGGCTGTCCTCGGATTGTGTGCGGTAATCGCCCAGCACAAAAAAGCAGCCCTCCGGCACCGTGTAGGGGTACTCCAGCGCGTCTTTTGCGTAGGTGGGGTAGAGGATCTCGCCGCTCTGCACCGCGCCGTTCACCACAAGGGTGCCGCTGTCGTCCAGAGCCACAAGGTCGCCCTCGCGCCCAAGGATGCGGCCCACCCGGAGCTTGCCGCCCTGGGTGTAGACCACAACGTCGTTTTTTGCGTAGGTTTTTTGCAGGCGGTAGCAGATGAGCAGGTCGCCATCCTTTACCGCGGGGAACATGCTGCTGCCCTTGGCCTGCGTGAGCAGGAACACCTGCGTGAACAGCACCCAGGCACACAGCAGGATCACCACAACGCGGCCCAGCAAGCTGATAAAATCCTGCCGGTTCTCAGCGTCCAGCCTGCGGCGGCGCACCGCCCGTGCCCCCTGCTTCAGGGCTTCATTGTCCAGCGGGTGCATCGGAATGCGCCTCCTTTTGGGGGTCAGAGCTGTCAACTTTGGTGGTATCCAAGGGCAGGCTTCCGGTCTGCTGCTCCAAGAGCACATTATAGCGGGTGCGCTCGGCGCGGATGGCGGCTTCGTACAGGGCGTAAAGCTCTTCCAGCTTCTTCCACATTGCCGCTTCGTCCACGCCGCCCAGCAGGTTCTTGCGGAATTTCACCGTCCGGAACCACTGGATGATCGCTTCCTGCTCCGGGCTGATACAGCTTTCCTCTGCACCGGCCAGCCGCTGGGGCGCTTTCTTCTTCGCCATGCGGTCAGCCCCCTTTAGTCATCTTCCTTACGGCGCTTACGCAGCATCAACAGGGCAACGCCGCCAGCCACCACAGCAAGGATGACAATGTAAGGCAGGGTGTCGAGGAGGACACCGGTGTCGGGGAAGAGGGTGCAGTGGTTGGTAAAGGCAAGCGTCTTAGCGTCCGTACCAATCGTCACTCTTGCTTCCTGCCCATTCTCAGGTGTTTTGGAATCAACCACATAACTAGTCTCGTAGTGTGTGTAACTGTCCTCTATAACTTTGTACTCACCACTTGGCAGATTCTTGAAGGTAATCGAAGCTCCGTCTTTCAGCGTAAACTGACCATTACCTTTCCATTCAACCTTTGCACGATCTGCTTCACTAATCTCAATATTGGTATTAGTGATATTTGCCGCTGTACCATCAGCTTTGGTAATTGTAAAGGTAAAGGCTTTGTTGGTGTCGCCAAGTTTGCCAGTAACGGTTTTGGAGATGGTCAGATTGGCGGAAGCAGGCACATACTTTGCATAGAAAGTTGTATCTTCTGCAATAGTATCTTCATCAAAATCAAACTTGCTATCAGCCGTGCAGTCCTGATTTGTATACCAACCATAAAATTTATAAATAGTTCCATCCGCTGTTGGCTTTGTTAACGGATACTCTGCTTGAGTTTGACCTGCGCGGGGAACATCCGGACGATCGATATTACTCAGCGAAATTGAACTACCTGTGCTTGGGACAGTAAATGCACCGCCATAATCACGCACTAGAGCAAAGGTATCTTTACCCACATCCTGAACCTTAAATTGGACGTTGATGTGCGTTGTATCATGGAGCACTATCAGACCATCCAGATGGTACGTCATTTTTTTATCACTGACCGACGAAATCGGAGATTTATATATGCCATTCGTGTATGTGGGTTTATAGTTCTCTTCACCCGTCCAGTCTCCATCCTCGCCGTTTTTGCCAGTATTGGCTCCACCCGCAGCAACGACCTCGTACCATTCAATTGTGTACGTGCCTACATTATTCGCTTTCGTTGGATCCTTCTCAATTTCGTCTTGGATTTCTTTCGGGAGTGATTCGTAATAGTAATCCTTGTATTTGCCATCCTGTTTAATCGGAATCACAGGAAACTGTCCGGAATCAACTATAATTTCAGTTCCCAACTTCGTATCAATGTCAGCTGTGTCATAAATTGAGGTACGTGTATTGTATTTACTCGGAGCATCTACATTTGAAATCGTACCAACAGCCATGCCGTTCCACGCTTTATTTTCAACTTTTTCGCCGTAGTAATCACCCGAATAGCCCAAAACCTGCGTGTAAACATAAAGATCGTGAGAAGATGTCGTTGTAGTGTCCACAACCTCAATATCATCCAGTGTATCACCATTAGTTAGCTTATCCTTAGCTTTACCATAGTGATGCTTAATCTGCACATGGCCTGCCGTGGTAAGCTTTAGCTTCACGGTTTTATATTTATCGCCCCATCCCTCAACTGAACCAACAAACTCAGCTGTACCTTTTGTAACTATCCATTTATGATAATAACTACGCTTTCCGTTATTGGAATGCAGTGTAATCGTTGCACCAACCGGAACTTTTGTATCACCCTGAATGCTACTGATCGTAGCAATTCCATCATTCACATTCGGGTACTCAACGCCATCGATCTCAATGCTGACGATCTCAATGCCGTCATCATCGAAGTCTTCACTTCCCTGATCCGGATATTCCAGCGCAATCACAAAGGGGCTGAAGCTGGAGGTCTCAAAGGTCAGGGTGCCATTCTCATAGCTGACAACATCCAGTTTTTCCACGGTATTGTCATCTTTCTGGTGGAGCACCTTCAGTGCATCGGCAGTGAGCGCTCCCTCTTCTTCCATTGCCGCAATTTCCGGCAGCTTGTTCAGACCGGAGACGGTAACGGTAGCCTTTTCACCCTTGGCAGGCTGCACCGTTTCGCCCTTGGCGTTCTTGGGGGAGATCTTCAGGCCCAGAAGAGGCAGCATTCCCTGAAGCTTATTCACGTAGGTATTGCAGAACTCCGTCATGGAGTTATCACCCATGTGGGTCACGACGACGTGGTCTGCGGCAGAGGGCAGATTCTTCACCTCCACCGGCAGATTGACGCTCTTCGTGTTGCCGTCCTCGTCCTCGTAGGAAGCAGCGGCCTTGGCAGTCAGATCCACAGGCACGGGGTTCTTATCCACCAGATCCTCGTGATCCACTTTCTCTTCCTCATCAGAGCCCACGGTGCCGTCCTTCCATGCGGCGTAGACGTTCACAGTGGTGGTCTTGCTGTCCAGAATGTTGCTGGTGGGGTCGGAGAGGTTCAGGCGCACCCGGTTGCCAAACTCGTCCAGCGTGTACCAGTAGTCAAACAGCCGCAGTTCGCCCTTGGGGTCCCGGTTGGAGGAGGGGTTCTCGATGTAGCTGCTGTAGTCCGCGATGGTCTCTGCCCGGGGCACAGCCTGAATGAAGTACAGGTTCCACAGAACCTCACCGTTCCGGGCCAGATACTCGCTCTCCGTCATATTGTTGATCTGTGCCTGAGCGGTAATGTCCTGCAGGTCAAGGGTGTTCAGCTCCTTCAGCCAGAAGCGGTAGACCACCATATCCTGCAGCTTTTTGATCTCGTCGCCGGAAACGACCACTTTGTCATCAGGCTTTTCCACCACGTCGTCCTCGCCGGACCACTGGGTCTCGGTGCTGGAGCTGGAGTCGGTGCTGGTGCTGGTACTGGTGCTGTAGTCAATAACGGTACCCCACTCTGAATCCGTAACGGTGGGGCCGCCGTCGAGGTTGTCCTCGCCGCCCTCTACGGGCCGGGAGGCTTCCTCCTCGCCGAAACCGCCAAATTCGTCGTCAGGATAGGATGCCTCGCCGTCCTCTACGGGCCGGGAGGCCTCTTGATGAACCTGAGGATCGATCAGACCCTCCGTTGCAAACACCGGCACAAGGCAGGTGCAGATGACCGCAAGCGCCAGACAAAGCGCAAAAACGCGCTTCACCAGCCTATCTTTTTTTCCGTGATGATTTTTCCGCACAGTGGAGCCCTCCCTGCATCATAGTATTTTTGGCAAAACCGGAGGAAAAGATATTCAACTTTTGTCGTTTTTCTTTCCCTTGGCAGGTTATTTTTACCAGATACATCATTATCGTAATTATAGCATGTATATCCAGTATTTTCAATAGTGAAATTTTATTTTCCCTTCCCCTTTTCAGACAAGATATTCTGCGATATACAGCACGTTATGAACCGTCGCAATATCATTGCGGGGAGTAGCGCAGTCTAACTTATCCGCACCGCCCGCCGCATTGATATATCGCGCAGTTTTGTGTTGTATCTTCGCAGTTTCACTCTCTATAATACATGAAACGCAGATTCCTTTCACTTTTTTTCGAGATTTTTTGAAAAAAGTTTTCGGGGCCCTCTTAGTCTCGCAAAGCTCGACAGCTGGGGTTAAACCTCTCAGTCACGGGCTTCGCCGTGACAGCTCCCCTAGTAGGGGAGCCCTTGGCAGACCGTCGCGTTTTCGGGGTCTGGCGCTTCGCTCCTGTTTGCCCTGCTGACGCAACGTTATTTCTGCCTTGCGGCAGACGATGCCCTTGGAGCGCCAGCGATCAGATTGAAAAATGAATCTCATGCCAAGGCCTCCCCTACTAGGGGAGGTGGCATCGAGCGTCAGCGATGATGACGGAGAGGTTCAGCCCCCAGCAGCCGCTCCCGGTGGTAAACCTCTCAGTCACGGGCTTCGCCGTGACAGCTCCCCTAGTAGGGGAGCCCTTGGCAGACCGTCGCGTTTTCGGGGTCTGGCGCTTCGCTCCTGTTTGCCCTGCTGACGCAACGTTATTTCTGCCTTGCGGCAGACGATGCCCTTGGAGCGCCAGCGATCAGATTGAAAAATGAATCTCATGCCAAGGCCTCCCCTACTAGGGGAGGTGGCATCGAGCGTCAGCGATGATGACGGAGAGGTT
>OCHC01001491.1_pt1 | contig 17380 bp, 8 predicted proteins | sample 1538641 | NCBI WGS metagenome assembly OCHC01 (sample SAMN04571714, study PRJEB22368) | human gut metagenome | biome: human gut; material: stool | host: Homo sapiens | place: Luxembourg | collected 2012-08-17
CGTTCGGCTATCGAGTAGCCGCTGAATAAGTTGTTTTAGCATTTAAGCTCCTTTTGTCGGGGCTTAAATGCCCCGTCTTAGTTTGGTAAAACTTTTCTAATAATCAGTTTATTCCCGTTGCCTCGTGCACCTGCTGTCACGACCTGTCCTTTGGCCACACGAATTGTTGTCGCTATGTTGTAGGCATGGCTTCTAACTAACTGCCTGAAATCACGATTTTTTAAATTTAGATAAACATAGTGATCGTCAACACCTGGAACCGGCTCTAGGGAAAAAACTGTAACTAAGCAATCGTATGGCGCAACATAATCAAACACTGAAAAACCGTCTTCAAGCGTAACCTTGACAGCTTCAGAGGCTATGTCCTCAACGCCTAAAGCGCTTGAGCTTGTTCCATAGATTAGCTTACTACCCCCCCCCCGTTTACAGCCCGTTTAGGCACAAACAGACTGCACAGCAGCGACATCAGTTTTTTAAGCATTGAAACCTCCTCTCATTTGTGATCTTGCATTGACTTTCTGCTGTAGCTCGTAAGCCAAAGCGGTCGGAAACTCGGGCCATGCCACGAACGGGAAACCCTGCGCCTCGGTTAAATCTCTGAGCGCCTGTCTGTACATCTCAAGAAGTACTCTGTCCGAGCTTTCCAGCGCCGATCTCTTGGCTCCTGCTGACCGCGCCACGGTGATGTCAGGCAGTTTCACGTAATCGTCTGTGTCGGAAATTCTTGCGTTCCTCTCGGCTTTGATCTCGTTGCTGTAGCGCTCTTTGCAGAATGCGTCGGAGTTTTCCGGAAGGTCTGCCTGTGTGTAATATTTTCCATCAGCACTCTGATACAGCTCATCCGTAATCAACTGAGATTTGACCGCAAACTGCTGCCCCGCCTTGAACTTGACTTTAGCTTTACCGATCAACGGTCTTTCCAACACTTCTACCTTCAGGTTGTCAGCTTTCAGGTTAGGCGTTGTGAAGGTGTAGAGGTCATAGCCATACTGGAAACCCTCAGGGCGGTTGAGCGGTTCAATCGGAATTTCCTCTGTGACTTTATCGCCCTTAACGTACTTCTTGTCAACCAATGCAATAAGCTCAACGGAGCACGGCTCGACATGGAACCCTTGAACGCCCGACAAGGACGTGATTCTGCCGTTGCCCATCTTCACACCGTAAGCCTTGACAGGACGGGACAGTGCTTTAGATAGATATTCTGCTTTGATTTCAGATAATGTGGTCATACTGCTCCTTATGAATCAGATTCGCTGGTTTCTTCAGCTTCGAGGGCGTCGATCTCTGCCTGAGTGGCGCCGTTATCTAAACAGAGTTGTTTAAGAATAGGGATGAGATAGGCGTCCACGGCGGCGGCAAATGAGGCTGTGACCCAGGCAGAAATCGAAGCGGCAAAGCCCGAGGCCCATCCGATGTTTGCACGTGCGATTTCTTTCTCGTTGTCAGAGAAAGATTGACTGGCTACTCCAACACGTTTATCTAAAGCATCGCCAGTCGCCTTTGCATCAGCAAAACCGCCAGCAAGTTTTAACGACGGGTCCGAAACAGGTTTATTAGTCAGGTTGTTGTAGTTCGTCGTCCCCGCTGGCCCCGTGGGTCCCGCAGGTCCTTGACTACCCGCTACACCTTGCAAACCGCGGGCGCCGCGGATATTAACTGTGCCTGGGTTGCTGAGGCTTCCATCGTTCGTCCAGGAGAGGTCTCCGTCTGCGCTAACTGCGGGAGTGAACGTCACGCCTCGGGGCCCTTGACTGCCTGTTCCACCCGGACTGCCCGACGGGCCTTGGCTCCCGACATCACCCTTCGCGCCAAACAAAACCCAGTAATCAGACTGGGAGCTCGGGATGTAATTTGCTGGCACATCCTGGACAGCTAAGTAAACATTCCCGTCCGTGTAGCGGACAAAATCAAAGGCAAGATAGGTGGCCGTGGAAACCCAGTCACCTTTCCAGACTGGCCGAACTCGGCCTAAATTTAAAGTAGTCATTCTGTCACCGTAACTGTTAATTCACCGTTCGTATTGATTGAGAAATCTGCTGAAGTGTCCAGGCCGACGTAATCAAGTTTTAAATCTGCTCCGTCAATGCGGAATTGGCCGAACGCCGTGGCCCACGGGCTACTGCCCATTGGTCCTTGGGGCCCCGCACTTCCGACCGGTCCCGGACTGCCTTGCAAGCCCCTTTCACCCCTATCGCCTTTCGGGCCGCGAATATTTACGGGGGCTGGGTTTGCAAGGCCCTTGTTGTTCGTCCAGGAAATTTCACCTTCAGTGCTAACCGCTGGCGTAAATGTTGCGCCCGCACTGCCTTGAGGGCCGACACTGCCTGCATCGCCTTTACTGCCCTGGGGGCCGCTAATCGTTGTGATGATTCCAGAGAGTTCGCACGTGCTGGAGCCAACATTCAAGACCCTAAAGATCTGTCCGTCAGCGTTCATCACGTGGTCGCCAACTTTAATCAGCGTGGCTGGCACAATTGCGGAGGTGTTGACCGTGCCACCTGCTATAGCTGTCGCACAATAGCGATACGAGAATGCCGCCTGTTTGGCCACCTCTGCTGCTTCCGTTGCTGTAGTAGCCGCGGCCTCAGAATCGAGTTTGAATTGAGCGGCGGCGGTTGCTGAATTGCTTGCTGTCTTTGCGGCGTTCTCTGCGATATCCGTGGAAGCATCGAGGTTTTCCTGAGCTGATGTGGCAATGTCTGCAGCGGCTTGTGCCTTCTCTGCAGCGGCCTGAGCTTGTGCGGCGTATTCTCCCGATTTTGTAGAGTTGTCTAAAAGGATTTCGCCGTAATCATCCCCGTTCATTCCTGAGGAGGCTGGCGCTATAGCGGCTCGACTGAGCTTTTCCTTCAACTGCTGAATCTGCGCCTCAGTACGGTCAAAATTGTCATTGATATCCTGAGGATTGAAATCTCCCTCGGCGTGTAAATCAAGCTCCTGTGTGTATGCTACATTAGAGAGAATCGTGACCGATTCCCCGTCCGTGAGAAACTCGTCAAGAGTAATGTAGCCGCCGATATTCGCGGTCTGGTCCTCGTCCCAGGTTACGGTGTAGTCCTCGCCCTCCTTGAGTATTTTATCCACGCCTTCATCGCTCGTACGTATTACGAGCACATTGGAGGATGCAAAAATTTTGAAGTCAAAATCAACCCGGGAGATACCTAAACCTGTTACCGGGCCTACCCGTCGCGGTACATCTGGCAGCATGAAAACACCTCTTTGTTTAGAGACATTTTCACGTCTGCCAGATTGTTGATGCGCACACCTCTAGCGGCTGGGATCAGTACCGAACTCTGGCATTCTGTACGGAAGCATTTCAGTAGGCTGCCACCAATAGCCCACACCTTGATTTTTGCGAATCTTCTGCTCAATCCTGCGATGGTATCCAGGGTTCATCATCTCTTGAATCTGATTGAATACGGCATGATTCAAGAGCTGTTTCGTGTACCAGAGATTCACTACAGGCAGGTTCCCCTTAATAATTCTGATTGTGTTAGCGCCAATATCTTTGTTGTCCTTAAACTTGTCAAAAATCGTATAGGCGTCCATTGCGGTAGAGAGAACCGGACCGGCCATATTCATCAAAGCCGGATGCCCGTATTTGTAATCGTCCATGCCGGATACCAAGATGTCTCCGATAAAGCCCATACCTCCTCCGGATGTCAAAGCTCGCTTAAAAACAGCATCAAAAGTCAGAGGATCTTTAACGTCGCTACCGTTAATAATGTCCTTAAACATATTAGCAACCCAGGCTACTAATGTTGTTGAGGCAATCAATGTCGAGTAGTAACCGAGCCTGCTAAAAACTGCGGCTGTTGTTCCCTTTGTTTGCTGTTTGTAGCGGTAAAGATCTCTAGATCTCTTTAGGTGGCGTGTGAACATAGCAATCGGGAAGGACTTGAAGAGAAAAACACTTCGCACAAACTCACCTGCCACGGTGCCTCGAGACTTACCCCAATTCGTAATAGAGCGCGTCATTAGATCCGGTTGTAAGGACGCCATAAAAGAATCATCCATAACAAAACTCAGGTAGGTTGACATCAGCTTATCTGCCCTAAGCCCGCCAATATCTCCATTCTTGCCGGCCGCATTCTTAATGGAGTTGATCGTAAGGAATTGGGAGCCGTTGAGTTCTTCAGGCTTGCACTTCTGGAGCGCTTTCCAAACTTCCTCAGTTACGCCGAATTGCTCTAATCGATATCTCAGCCAGCCGTCAATGTCTGCCCAATTATGTTTTGTGGCCTCGGCAAAAGTGGCCATTGTATTGAGAGACTGCGCTCTTCTCACTGCGTCCGTCCACTGAGACAAAAGAGACAATCTCATAGTGAGGTCTGCGAGCTTGCCCGTGACCCCATTACCAAGATTTCCCTCTACAAAGCGGGATGCAGCAGAGTTAAGCTCATCTCCGATAATGCCAGCACGCGCCGCAAACCGCTTATCAGATTTGTCAGCAGGGTTGAGTGACTTGACCAAAAGCATCGCGGTTCTCATAGTCGGCATTTTATTAACATGAGCGGTATGAAAATAGGTCGCTATATCCGTAAACGAAGAGATAAAAGCAGAACCGAGCTTCCCAGCTACCTGTAAGTTCCTCGCTCCCTGGCCGATTGAAGCAATCATTCCGCTTTCTACGACATTAGCAGCGCCCGTGAGGTTCCTCCACATTGCGTCTAGTAATGAGTTGTCCGTTGACGTAATCTTTCCTGTCGTGGAAGTTCCTTGATCATTGTCGATCTGCGCCATTCGCTTGAGAGTGTTGAAGGTCTTCGTGGGATTCGGTCCGAGCATTTCCATCAATGCAATGTCACGGCTCATTCCCCCGATATGCTCCATCATCGTCCCTAAAACTGAGGGGTTGGAACCAAAGACTTCGTTGTAATCCAGACGCGCTTGAGCATCCTTAAACATCAAAGTTCTGTGTGCCTGTCGAGTGTCGGCCCTGCTCGTTCCTCGCATTGCCTTAACCTTGTTGAGATTTTCTTTGCTTGCTCCGTTCGTCCTGATCGTTTCAAAGACATCAGAGAGAAGGGCTCGCATTGCGTCATCTGAAAGCGGCTTTAGATCATCGTCTAAGTACTTGGAGCGGTCAAGCTTGTCCCAAACAAAATTTATCCAGGCGTCTCGATTCTGATTTGGATTGTATTTTTTAAAGCTTACGGTGTCCTTGATGGCTAATCCAGCTTGCTTCCACTCTCCTCCAGCTAGCCGTCGTGCCGCGTTAGTTATCTTGTAACGGTCGTGAGTTTGCGGGAATAGCCAATCCTCAAGTTTCCCAATATCGCCTCCAGCTGCATTGAATCTTTGTCGCAAGGTTTCTACCGTTTCAATCCACGCCTTAGCTGCAGACTTCGCAACAGGATTTTTGGTATCTGTCCCGGCTATCTCCTTAACGAGGTCTCTAATGAGTCCTTTGTTCTCGCACAATCCTAAGAAGGTTGGCGAGGTCTTCTCCAAAAATTCCACCAGTCGAGATTTTGCCTCCTGCTCAACACCGACCTTATATTTATCAACACGATTGAGAATTCCCCTGGCGGCCTGGTTTGCGCTGTCTCCCTCCTGTCTCATTGTTTTATAGGTCAGGCGGTTCTTGTAAATAGCAAACGCCTGTCTCTTTGCATTAAGCGCTTTACGCTTGGCCTCGTTTTCAATCTGCTTCGCGTATTGCTTTGCGGCTTCGCTTACGACCTCTTCTCGAGACATTCCAGGATGGCTCTGCCTATTCCTGAGGTAATAGCTTTTAACGCTGGCTACGAGCTCTTGACTTTCTGCGTTGGTAAGTGGGCGCCCAAGCACCGCAGAAACTTTCTGTTCACATTCGGGTTTTAATTTACTGACCATTTTTAATTCCTAAAAAACATCGTCAAAAGCACCGTTTCTATACATGCACTGCGCGGCTTCGGAAACACTGTTTGCTCGATCCAATTCCTGCTTCTGCTCGGCCTCTACTTCTCTCATGTAATCGCTCATTGAGACCTCTCGTCCATCGTCCAGAACTATGAAGGCGTTGGGATCGTCTATTGCTGAAGTTTCCAAGTTCTGATCCATGAACTTTTCCTCATCCGGTATCCCGTAATGAGGATGGTTTTCGCCCGTTAGCTGTTCTGGCTGATTGATCCCGAGCGCCTCCCTGATCTGAGTTTTGCCTTCTTCAGGGATAGGAGCGGCGTCAATCACCTGTCCTGCTGTCTGCTGCACTGCTTTCACCGCTGGGTTTGTCGGATCTTCCGGCTTCATGGCAAAGTCAAGAGTCGGAGCCTCTGCTTCATGCTTGGCGCGGATCTGCTCATCTGTGGCCAGCAGACGATCATAGACTGCTCTGACTTCCGGAGAGATTTCAACTTGCAACTCTTCCGAAGATTTGTAGATCTTTGTCAGCCAATCCTTGAAGGCCTTAAAGACTTTTTCAAGGGCCGAGCTCGGAGCGTCACCTTCTCTCAGATATTGTTCAAAACCTCGTGCAAATTTCTCGTGAGCCGCCCTCTGCTCATCTATAGAAAGACTTCTCCATTCCTCCAGATCTTTCACTCCGAACCAGTCCATAAGAGTTTGGATATCGGCTTTGACCTGAGCCGGAGCATTCTCTTTCATTGCCACATCGGTGAGCACGTCCAAGAAATAATGTCCGCTCTCGTGAATGAATGTGCTCTCGTCGGCAGACTGCATGAGCGTGATGACCCGCTCGCCTGGCGTGTAAATACCACGAGGTGCGTTTTCGTTCTGATAGAGAATATCTCCTGATTTTTCGTTGAGTTTGTTCGTCAGATCTCTGATAACTCTTTCCCTTGCTCCCTCAACTTCTGCGTCATACTTAGCAACTGTTATTCCAGCTTTCTCGAGGCGCTTGATTGTTGCTTCGCTTGTTCCATCCGGGACTACAGCTCCTCTAAACTCTTCAGCTCCGACTGCTCTCTGCGGCTTAGCCTCGAAGTAATCCGTAACACTCTCTTTAATCCTGTTGAGAATGTCTACACCTTGTCTCACAACATCATCGCTGTTGTTGTAGCCGGCAAGAGCATCTCGGACTCTAGCTTCAGTAATCTCTCCATCGTTTGCGACTACTTTTGCCAAGTCTTGAATAACGACATCTTGAGCTTTTAGTCTGGCGTCCATGTCGGCACCAGGTATCTGACTTGCGTCATATTTGAAATTAGTGATTCTGGAATCCAATATCATGGTCTGGTATGAAACTGAATCGCTATCCGTAACCTTTTCTCTATCAGACTGGATTTCCTTTAGGTTCTTAAATCTTTTTGCAGTCGAAGCTCCAATGTTTCCCGTGCCAAATGAACCGCCTCCTTGGTTCCTGATTGGTCCTGAGGTCATAGCCAGCACTGCATTTTCGAGCGTTAGGGGCTTCAAACTTCCGTCAATTTCAACGAATGGTTTACCCTCCTGGAGAACAATATCGGGAAACATCTTTGAATAAACATCCTGAGAGAAAACTGGTGTGCCTTTCTCAGGGTCAATCATGTCTCTGGTGCCGATTAAAGTAATCTCACCAAAACCTTCATAAGGAGTTCTCTGTTTGGTAATACCTAGAGACGGCGCAGCAAAGCCGCCCAGGTCTAGAGACTTGTTTAGGTTTTCTTCACTGATGTTGTGAACGGTAATCAGTGGATCGAGCGGCGCAGACTGATAATATCCCGGATATTGTTCTCTGAACTTGACTAAATCCGACTCGGTTTTTACACTAGCTCCTGAGTCGTTGGAACCCCGAAGGCTATAGATGCCGGAGCTCTTGTTCCAACGACTTATTTTTTCCTTATTTGCGTAAACCACCGCGTTGTTTTGTTCCTGCAGCGGGAAATAAAGCGTCTTGTCAGGCCCCCATGAAGTTTTTGCTAAATTGATTTCGGCATGCCTTCCGGGACCATTAAATTTAACCGCCACAACAACGTTTTGATTATTTTCGGCCTTCAGGTCAAGCATGAAGAGATAAGTGCTCTCTCTTCGATCATCCCTGAAAATTGCAATAGGATCTGTCAGCGCCTCCGGGATTTGCTTCAAGACTCGTTTAGAAATCTCGGGATGAATATGATGAGAGGGACTAGATTTTTTACCTGGCAGAGCACCATCAAACATGTGAGGTGTGGCCCGAAGAGTTAAGAACTTTGCCCCAATCAACTTCATCACCAGCGGGGTTTGTTTGAGCATTACCACGTTCTGATTAGGCTTAACCTTTAGGTCGTCCACAAAACGTCCCCAATCCTCAGCTTCTTTTCTTAATTTTTCAGCAGCACTTGCTGGTTCCTGAGCAAAGCCTTCTGCAGATTCCGTTCTCTCCACCCGCAAGGCGTATTCCTGCTCAAGCTCCTTTCTGTTCTTGCCCAACCGAATTCCAAGAGTTTCAAAGAAAGCGTCATGAACCTTAGCGCCCATCTCAGCTACTTTCTTTTCTGCGCCAGCGCCTACAAGTTGTTTCACAAAACGGGTTATGAAATCGCTGACCTGCTGATCCATGACCTCAGGATCAACTCCTTCGCCTGAAACTTCAACGCGCTCTCCGTTGTCGATCTGCTCGGCCGCTTTCTTCTCGTCTGCGATAGATTTGTTTACGTCGCCGCGTTTACCTACGGGTTGATCGTTCTGGATAACACTTGCATGCTGCAACTCCATGGCGGCGTCCACATGACTCGGCTGGATGGAATTAACTGCGGTCTCTTGCTGGTCAAATTCTGATTTGACCGTACCAAAGACTTGATCTTTAGTAACCGATCCAAAGGAACCTTCTCCTCCGCTTTCTTGTTCAGCTACTTCTCTAAATCTGGCCAAAACATCTTGAAGCCGTTCAGGATTAGAGGACAGGAGAATGTCCCTAAAGTAACGCTGTGCAGGTGTAGCTGATTCCTCCATGAGTGAGCCGGTAAGCTCAGATTCGCGACCCTTACCGTTGATCTTTTTAGCCTCTCGGCGCGTCTCAAATACATCTGCCACGGCTTCTAGAAGGTCCGGTGAAAAGTCCAGCTCTCCTTTAATCTTCTTCAGTCGCACTACTTCGGCGGCCACTGACTGCAAGACGTTCATGATTTTGCGGTCTTCAGGGCTATCAGCAATGAATCGATTAATGATCCGAGTATCGGAGAATGCCGCCGCAAAAATAGCTGGACGCATTCTGCGTGCGATATTGTCATACAGAGCATTGCCGTTTGAATCTATCAACCCTTCTTTATCCGGAGTACGGCGGACAAATTCATCCATAGACTTACGAGTGATTCCACCATCTTTGGTAAATTCAACTTCTTCAAGTCGGACGTTTCTTGCGTCCTGAGCGGCTTGTTCTGCCGGATTGAGTTTGAGCGTTCCGGTTCTGTTTGAGGCCTCTCCAATTCCCTCCACCACGTCGGCGTCATCCATGATGCGCACCAGGATCGGGCTCTTCATCTTCTTAATCTGACGCTTGGAGATTCCGAATTCTTTGGCGTCTTTCGTCAAGTCGGCTCGATAGTCCGTGGCCTTAACCTGCCTGTATGCACCTTGTAACCCAGCTATGCGGCCATTACCTGCGATTGCTCGTGCACCTGCTACAGTCGGATCTGTAAACTTTGGATTGCTGGAGCCGTCCACGGCATTAGAAGTGAGCACGTCATCGGCGTCCACAACTGCATATCGCATAGTCATCGGTTTAGAGTTCGGGTCGGCAGACACATCAACACTCTTTCCCCAGAGTACGTTCATGTCATCGGGTACATAGGCAATAATCGGCGCGCCTTGGTCGAGAGAGCGGCTCTCTCTCAAGAGGTTAAAGTTCGGTGCGGCCGCGATTTTCTCCATCTGCAACCGAGATTCTTTAGATGTACGGTCGCGGTTCTGAATAGAATCGAGCACGCTCTTATTCATGTTTGTATTCGGAGCGGCTTGATCTTCAGGTTGAGCCTGTTCTGCAGCTTTTGATTCTGCCTCGAGATATCGAGCTTGAGCACGGTTAGCCCGAGCACCTAAAGCTCCGAAGGCAATACCCATGCCAGCCGATACTCCGAGATTTACGGGATCGAATGGGTCATACTCCTGGGCCTGTTTGGAGTAGTTGGCGTTTTCCAAGACGAATTTAATTGCCGTCTGCTCACCCATGTCAGTCACTAGATTGACCCCTCCACCGAAGGACATGGATTTCAAATAGCTGGTTCCGACCGCTCCCGGAAGGGCCATTCCCACAGCGTTTACTGCGCCTGTGATTGCGCCTGCTTTTCTAGCCGTGGATTCGTCCACCCCTTTATCTCGGAGTTTGCCAGCTTCGTATAGTCCGAGGTCTGCACCAAATAACGGGGCAGCTAAGATTCCGCTTCCTCCTGTCAATACGGTGTAACCGATTGCCTTGGCTAGAGAGCCCGTTAAGCCGTGAATCATCATTGCCGCCTGGCCTGTGGTCTCAGGATTGGGTGTGTAATCATTCTGAGCCTTCAAGCGTGCAAACTTTGCATCCTGTCTCAGTTTGTTAGCGACTTGTTCCTTCTGATCCTGCGTCGGCTCGAAATCAGAAAACGCATCCTCGTTGTTATCAAGGTCATAGTTAACCTCGACACGGTCGGCCAATAACTCGTTAAATCCCGAGACCGTTTGATAGAACTGGAACGGCAGAGTTTTTTGTAACGCCTCTCCGGTGCCTTGGAATGCACTGGGTTTGGTCAGCTCGGTATCCTTCGCAACGCCAAAACCATTTAAGGCCTCTGGCCTAGTTTGAACCGTTTCTCCGAATGCATTTAACCAATTCATTTACTTCTCCGAGAAATATAGGTGTTGAGGTCGATAACGAGCGGCTGGCCCTTTTCGTCTCGTACGTAATTCAGGCCGTTGACAACTTGGTATACCCCGTCATCAATCGACTGCAAGGGGGCGCTCGAGATTAGGTTTTGGAGTTGTTGCGGGCTGAGCTTCTGGCCTGCATAGAAATACGATTTTTTCGACTTAGCCAAGTCTTTGCCGGCGTCACTCAGTAAGTCTTCAAAACTTCCGCTCCTTTTAAATGTCCATGTATTCTTCTGAGCCTTGTCAATCTGTGTGGGCAGAAAAACTTTCTTTCCGTTGTGCTCATACACATGGCCGAAAACATTTGCCACTGCATCTTGAATCTTCGGTGAACCGGTCTGACTTGCGAAACAATATTCATTCATTGCGGCACTGAGCATTGCTTCATAAGCTGGGCTTCCGTCCGGGACGGCCAAAACACCTGAGAGGAGCTTCCTCATTTCAGTCTCTTGTTTCCAAGCATCATTTAGCTTGTTCTTCTTAATGAAGTCTCCTTTGATTTGCCTGAGCGCGCCATTCGTCTCCTTACCGTTAGGAGTGGAAGCTACGCCAAGAGCAATTGCAAGCGTCTGATTCTTATTGCCGATTTGCTCAGAGAAAATCCTGAGAGGCTCCGAAGAAATTTCAGTTGGATCTGACATTCTGTCTGCCATTCGATTCAGAAAATCTGCCTGGTGTTCAACGTCCATGCCCTGCATAAAGTTCAAGAATCCAGAGATTTCAGATTTGCTAAATAGGGTCTTGGGCGTCCCGAAACGCTCGGACACCTGATCCATGCTGTCGATTCGTTTCTGAATTTGCAGCAGTGCCCCATCTTGGTTTGTCCAGTCGGTAATCGGCTGGAGTCCTAAGTCAGGCATTCCAGAGAAGGCAAACTGAACCGGATCCTCGGCGCGCTGTTTCCGAATCGTGTTGTAAGCCTTGTTCCAAGTTTCCAGGTCTTTCATCCGAGCGGCATAGTTCGGATCATCTTTAGAGGGCGTCATCTGCCGCGCCGTGGCCTCAATCTCAGCATTGCTGAGAGTCGGCATTAGGTAGAGATTGGCATTGAGCTTTGCTTCCTGCTGTGCGTTTTGGAATTGCCTTAAACCCTCTTCCTGGCCGTAAGTCTGAATGAAGGCTCCGACATCAGGAAGCTGGCTCATGTCACCCGTGCTTCGGGCTACAGCCAAAGCGTTGTTCAATGTAGTTTTGAACTGTGAGCGCTGATTTGCAGAGGTCTTTGAACTTTCGGCCTTAGTGTGTTGCATGATCCACAACTTCTCAGGCTCATTCAAAGAATCAATAACTTCAATCCCCGTCTTCACGTTGGGATTGAAAACCAAGTCCGCGGCTGTCAGCTTAGGCTCCTGAGCTGTTTCTTCATTTAAGAGTTTGCCGTTGTCATCGCGCCGTTCTCCGTTCGGACCGATGAAAATATTTTGACCGTTCTCAACTGTCCATCGTCCGCCTACATTCCGCTTCCCGTCTGCATACTGACTTTCTTCGGAGAATGTGTGGTGATTCGGTTTCTTAAAGGTGTCCGGAAAGTGGCCGTTCTCAGCCCGAGCGGCTCCTGCCTTCCAAGCGCCTCTAAGGTCATAGTCGTAAACATCTCGTTCATGGCCGATCTGTTTGGCCCATGCCTGGTACTGTTGCTCTTCCTCCTCCGATAACTGAGTGTTGTACAAGTCAGAATAGTCGTTAATGTCCTCTTTCCCGAGTGCACTCTGAATTCCTGCAATAATCGTGCGTTCAGAGTACGGGACATCGCCGATCTCCTGCTTCATCATGGCTGTAACCAACCTCTTCAGCACCTCAGGATTTTTCGTGTCGAGCGCTTCATCAGGCTGGTAGCCTGTGCCCTTACAGACATTCGCGATATAGTCATCAGTCGGATTCTCTGATGCGGGAGCATATCGACTCACAATGTCCCTGACAGTGTTGATTCCGTACTTAGAGCCATAATTTTTAATTACTGTAGCTGCTGCCCTAATGCCGTCCATCGGAGTAGAGAAAATCACATAGCCGTTGTCGCTCTGACCTATCGATCCCTTCCATTTATCTGAGCTGGCTCTGACGTTGAGCGGGTTACATCCTTTGTAGCCGGAAGTGTTAAGCACCTTATCTGGGACTTTCGGAGGTGTGCCTAGTCCGGCCTGAGCCCTGGATTGTCTTAGCACGTTCTCGTTTGTGTTGTCTCCAGTAGATCTGGCTACTGCCCCAGGCGTCAATGCCAAAGCTGTTGCACCGCCGTATCGCTGAGAGAGTTCAACAAGCTGCGGAGCGGCGCGGTGGAATAACATCTGATAAGTGCGACGGCCTACATCCGTGGTCATTTGTTTGGAGCCGTCTGTCTGAAAATGTCTCAAGGCGCCAATAGGGTCGCTCAATGCCATATTGGAATAAGCCGAAGCATAGGCCAGGGACTGATACGCGTTCTTCTGCCTCTTGAGTGTCTCTTCATCCCAGCCTTGCATCCTGCCCTGATACTCGATCTCGTTCATCAGACTGGCCATTGTGCGTTGGCTGTCGGGAGAGAATTGACCAAGAGCAAATTCTTCTACCAAGTTGTCTGCGTGGTCCTTAGATATTTGAGCCCGCCAGCGGATATTCTGCTCGTTGCGATAGACAACCGTCTTCTGACGAACGGAATTAAGGCGCTGTAGGGCATTTGACTTAAAAGCCTCTCTCACATCCGGATCGTCAATCTGTCCCAAGTGTTTGTCATAAATGGACTGAAGGTCAGACTGCGCCTGATCCCAGGAAGTCACGGCGTTCTTGCCCCGCTGAGAGAAATAGCCCTTCTCCGGATCGTACAGTGTGGTCTGTACCTCTTTGCTGTAGGCGTCAAGCTGTTCATCCGCACGCGCCTTCACTACTGTGTCTCTGTGATAGGCCTCGATTTTGACCGCGCTGTTGGCTAACTGAGACCACGGCTGGAGTGCTCGATTCATGACGTTTTCATAGTCGAAACTCGGGCGGACGTTATCAGCAGGAGCACCAAATCCTCGGCCGCTTTCTACAACACCCGGGACATTGTTTTCATACTTCGGAACGATTGGCATTTTTTTATCCTCTGTAATTCAGAGAGAAGATGTTTTTAGTTGAGGGATAGAGCTGAGTTGTTTTGACCATCTGACCTAGCAGCAGATTGGGTTGAGCGCCGGAGATTGCGTCAATCCTCGGCATGTTCGGCTGAGCGCTTGAAATAGCGTCCACTTTGATTCCTGGATCGGCTCCCGATATAGCGTCGATCTGAATCGTCTCATCGGGTTTTGATGGCTCAGCGGCCTCTGTCTTGCCAGCCATGTCCATCAATTTTCCATAGGCAAAGGCCATACCCATATTCCCGGCACCGATAAGCAGAGAATCGCTGAAAGCTCGGGATGCGCTCTTCTTATTGGCTAGGCTCATGAGCGCTTGGTTACGGTAGTCAGTCCCTTTTGCCCGGTATCCCCATGCCTCAGACTTGCGTTACTCTCCAGGCGGTTGAGGTTGATCTTCTTAACAATGTCCGTGCTGGCCAATTGTTCCGCAGCTGATCCGACCCCGATTGCCACGCCATTAGCGGCTAATGAGACTTTCTGCCGCGCTTTCATTTGAGCAGCTTGCATTGTCTCTCGCTGATACTCACCCTCAGCCGCGAACAATCTCTGCTGATAATGCAGATTCATTGTGTCCGCGTTGATCTTGGCTATGTCTGCCTGAGCCTGTGCAATAGCATTGTTGTACTTCGTGACACTCTTCGCACCGAAGGCGTTAAACAGTGTGGAAACACCTGTAGAAATAAGGCCCAAGGTGCCAAAAGAGAAACTAGATCCGGCCATAAAAAATCCTCCAACTCAGCATAGATATTGGAGGATTCCAAGAGCGTGATGCGCACTACACCACGTCGCAGGTCACGGTAATACTGGAGATTTTCAGCGGGAGCGGGGCGCTCTGACGAATACACACTTGACCGTCATCCGTCCATGAAGCGGCGATATCTACTTCAAACTCTCCGTTCCTCTTCTTTGGCGGGGTGCCGGGTGTTTCCCGTCCGCGTGTCGGCTGCTGATAGAGGTCGTCGAAACTCGAGCCAGCCAAGATGCTCGCTGAATCAATCATTCTCACTGCCACGCCGCTGATGTTCTTTCTGTGGTTACTGCCGAAACTCAGATCCTGGAGCTGTAATGCAAGAGGTAAGGTCTGAATGTCGGAGTTATAAGGCAAACCAACATGAACCTTGGACGCCGCTCTTCTCAGCGTGATCTTGCCGTTCTTGACTACCTGATCTGGCACACAATAGCCGTCGGCCAGGATGCTCACCTTCATGCCATTGAGCCAGCTAATGCCCGTTATCTCCGTTTTCGCTGGTCCTGAATACGTGCCCGCACAATCCATGAACAAGTAATCTTCATCTTTCTCAATGATGTACTCATTCATGCGCTCTACAAAGCGGACCACATTGTCTCCGATCTTGCGTTTGGTCACAACATAAAGAATGTCCTCATTGCTCTCCGGCACGACTGCGCAGGATTCAAAGTCTCCCTGGGTTTCGTGCTGAGCGAATGCGCCCACCTGTTGTTCTGGAACATAGGTAAAGGAGATTAGTTTGCCTATGTCGTTCACGCACCAGAATATGCTGTAGGGAGCCTTGGCGTATGCAATATCAACAACTTCGTGATGATCAAAGAGGTGGGCCGCTCTTAGGCACACATCGGACGTAATGTATCCTCCCGCCTGGTAACTGTAGCCGAGTTCTCTCAGGTGTCCGCCTCGGGCTGATGCAAAGATCATGGTGTTGTTGATAAGGACCGGTTTTGTCTGGCTGGAGCCAACATATGACTGCGGTCTTACGCTCATAGATTCAGGCGTGATAGCGTCAGAGTTTACAGGGCTTACTCTCCATTCCCCGCTGGCCGTGAGCATTAGAAGTTGAGACAAGGGGACGATATGGCGGATTCTGTTTGAATCTTGGCTGGCAACTCTAACCTTGATTCTGTCCGTACTCTGGGACGGGAGGGAGTAGCCCATATCCGTTTCCGTGCCCGTCTTGGTGGCCCAAATATATTGCGGTCTCATGCGGCTGCCAGCGAACCACCTTCTCTGCTCGAAGTAGCTCACACATCCTGGATAGTCTCCAGCGTTGGCTACAGTCAGAGAGATTTGAGCGCCTGAGCCGTAATTAGAAACAAGAGTAGCGGTCGGGTTGGAATAGCCCGCCCCTGCGTTCTTGATTAGGACGTTCGTAAGTTTGCCCTGACTGAATACAGGCTCCAGAACGGCTCCGCTTCCGGTTGAATCGGTTACGTTAATAGAGGAATACATAAAACCTGCGGATGTGGCCGAGGCTTGGAAAGAGCCCGAGTAACGGTAAAACTCAAATACACCAGTGATATTTTTATAAGCGTCACTCCATGTCGGCCAGCCTGTAATGCTGATCGTAATAACGGGACGTTTATATCCGCTGCCTGCCTGAGTAATCGTCAGGCCTTTTAGCGGTCTAATGCCGATAACACGAGGATTCGGTTTGTAATAGTCAGGTGGCGTAATGTCAAACCAGTCGGCCATTGTCGCCTTAACAGGACTGACCACAGCTCCGACACCTGATCCTTCTCCATCATGCACGGTAATGGAAAAGGTGAAGTAATCCATGAAGTTACTAGGGATCCAGCCCACGGGATAGCCGTATTTGTCCCCCGAGCTCATCAGATTCCATTTGCTGTCATAGTAGGCCGCCAGCATAGGAGCGTCTTTGAATTTCCCTCCTAGGTCATATCCTTCGCCTTTGAGCACCCATGTTTCACTCTCTAGGAGCGAAACGCTTAAAAGCTCTCCGTTCGGTCCCGTGTAGCCCGTACCTTGAGCCACCACGGTGGCCGCGCTGATGCCTCCACTAGTTAAAAACACATCGTCATAAATTGGCGGCGTGATAGAGCTGTCAGGCGCGATATTGTCGTCATCAATCGAGTTAGAACGGGTCTCACCTATGTACCCGTATATGCCGCCTTTATCACGGTATACACGGTAATGATCGGCACCTGCAACAGTGTTCCATGTTATTGTGTTGTACGCTCCATCCCCATAAGGGTTGCATATCACGCTGGCGGCAGCACTCGCTTTAGATTCCTGTGAGTTGTCTAAATTGCAGGATGTGACCACATACTTTCGGACATAACCATCTTTGTAAGTCGCTGAGGCCAAGATGTGTTGTGTGGCCGTCACGCCTGTAGGCGGTGTAAGCGAAGTGTTGAAAGTGATGTCCACAAGTCGCCAGTCCAGCGCGCCATAACGCCTCAATTCCCGTGGCGGATGGGAGCAGTGGACCAGCGTGATGATGTCCACCGACTGAGCATAGTCAATATCAAAGAGCTCCGATTCGTCATAATCGGTTGCCACCTCGTATGGCACATTCCCGTTCATCAGCGTGGACCCGTTCGTGTGAAATCGGACGTAATGGTGCCCAAACTCTAAAATCATTGTCTGAGTTGCTGAGAACGTGAACGGGATCAGTCTGCATTTTCTATCAGGATATTTCGTTTCGCGCACCATTGAAAAGCCCGGGCGTCGAACGACAGGGCCTTGAGGTTCAACAATCATATTCCTACACTTGGCCAAACCTGCAGAGTAGGACGGATCAGTAATCCGGCTGTACATCGAAGGAGAAATCTCA